>Ga0131853_10000804_pt1 | contig 56486 bp, 57 predicted proteins | sample TergutLab28metaG_FD_92764 | JGI IMG/M metagenome (GOLD analysis project Ga0131853, IMG submission 92764) | Labiotermes labralis P1 segment gut microbial communities from Petit-Saut dam, French Guiana - Lab288 P1 (version 2) (version 2) | ecosystem: Host-associated > Arthropoda: Insects >...
TGGTCAGATAAAGCATGGATTTTTTTAAAGCAAAATTTTATTGTTTTTGCAGTTAATACTAGCAGTATTAACAAAAAAAAGAATAAAATTTTTGAATAAAAAAAGCTGTTTTAGATGTGCCATCTAGGTTATTGAACAGATCTAGTACTGCACAAAGTTAATATAGGCAATATTTAGTGCTCTATAATAAATATGCTATGTCTAAAATATATACTAAAAAAACGGATGCCGTTTAATATAATTGCACCCGTTTTTTGCACCCGTTTTTTAATTTATAAACTTAAATATACAAACTTTTTACTCTAAATCATTCTTTTTATTCTTTAATTCGTTTCCAGTAAAGCATGCTGTACAGAATTCAGTTTCACATTTTTTACATGCTTCAATCAATCCTTCCATGCTAATAAAACCCAATGAATCTGCTCCGATTTTTTGACAGATTTCATCATGTGTCATCCTATTTGCTATCAAATTCTCTTCACTATCAATGTCCGTACCATATTGACAGCTATATTTAAACGGAGGTGATGACACCCTTATATGAATCTCTTTTGCACCAGCATCTTTTAAACTTTTAATAATCTTGCCTATAGTAGTCCCTCTAACAATACTGTCATCAACCAGCACAATTTTCTTGCCGTTGATATTTGCTCTTAAAGGATTTAATTTTAATTTGACAACAGACTCTCTTTCATTTTGTGTCGGATAAATAAAACTTCGTCCTAAATATCTATTCTTAACAAAACCAAACGCCAGCGGTATTCCGCTTGCCGCACTATACCCGATAGCCGCCTCCATACCACTGTCTGGAACACCGCAAACAATATCTGCATCCACTGGATGCTCTTTAGCTAAAATCTGCCCCATATTATGCCTTGACTCATAAACACTTAAGCCATCAATTATAGAATCAGGTCTTGCAAAATAAACATATTCAAAAATACAAAGTCCCTTGCCTTGCTCTTTATCTTTTAACTTAACCCCCTCTGATACAATCTCTCCCTTTTCAATGACCACTATCTCACCAGGAGCAACATCCCTTAAAAACTCAAATCCGCCCGATTCTAAAGCACAGCTTTCTGACGCAATCGCAATACCCTCTTTGCTTTTGCCTAAACAAAGCGGTCTAAACCCATTAGGGTCACGCACAGCAATTAGTTTGTTTTTGCCCGATGCTATGACCAAAGAGAATGCCCCGTTAAGCATGCTTGCTGCTTTTTTTACTCCGTCTATAGTGCGGCGTTCTGTGGTTTTATAATATGCTATAAGCAAAGCAACCACCTCACTATCTGATGTAGCACTAAACCTAAGCCCCAGCTTTTTTAATTCTGCACGCAATTGTTTAGCATTGGTAATATTCCCGTTGTGAGCAACTGCAAGTCTCCCTGTTAGATAATCAGCTAAAAATGGCGATACATTTGCTTTTGTATTAGAGCCTGTTGTTGAATATCTCACATGCCCTATCGCAACATTAGATGCTGGCATTTCTGCAATAACCTTGTTAGAAAAAACTTCCTTAACTAATCCTAAATCTTTTTTGACATGAATGTCATTATCTTCTGAACAAACACAAGCAATGCCTGCACCCTCTTGTCCACGATGCTGCAAAGCCAATAAGCCATTATATACAATGCCCACAGCCTCATTTGTTTTTAAGTTTACACCAAATATACCGCATTCTTCTTTAATCTTTTGCATTTTTATATTTACTCCTTTGTTAATCTATTTAGACATTCAGCATATACGTTTTTGATTTTATCCAAAATATCTTTTGGCACATTATCAAAATCCATGTTGTTGCTTAATAGCCAGTCTCTTAAAATTTGCTTATCAAAGCTTTTTTTATATCCGATTTTATCCCAATACCGACTTGAATCTGGTGTAAAAATTTCATCAGCTAAAACCAAATTTCCATCTTTATCAAGTCCAAATTCAAACTTTGTATCAGCTATTATCAATCTCTTTGTTAAGGCATAATTATAGCACACATTATATAGTTTAAGGCAAATGTTTTTTATATGATTTAACAAATTCTTATTTATGTTTTTTAGCACCTGCGCCTCGGATATATATTCATCGCCCTTTACAGTTTTAGTAGAAATAGTAATCATAGGAGCATTTAATTTTTCACCTAAATCATATTGTTTATCAAACTTTATCCCACAAAACTCACCATTGTTTTTATAAGCTTTGTACATGTTTCCAAACATAAATCCACGCACTACAAACTCAAAAGGCAGCATGTTTAACTTTTTAACTACTATAGCATTTTTATTTTCAAATTCTTTAGGCAGCAGTTTATCATCTAATATGTGATTAGCAATAATATCTTTAGTAAAATTAAACCAAAATAAACTTATTTTATTTAATATCTCTCCTTTTCCGTCAACTTTATTGGGCAATACCACATCAAAAGCAGATATATTGTCAGAAGTCATTATGACTAGCTTATCATCACCAACATCAAAAACTTGCCGTACTTTTCCATCAATTATTTTTTGCATAAAAAACCTCCTTTAAATATAGTCCATATGGCGGAACAATTTCTTTAACTGTTTCAAATGGTTCTTTTAATGTACTTTTAATAAAGTCTTTGTCTCTTTTTAATAAAACGCCTACTATTTTTCTAACCATATTATATAAAAATCCATTTGCTGTTATTTCAATTTTTATTATCCTTTGCCCAAAATATTCATCCTCAAATATTTCTAAATCATAAATTTTTCTTGTTGTAGTTTTTGCTCCGCCGCCGCTAGAATTATACCTAACAAAATCATGCTCTCCGATAAACTGCTTTTTCACTTGAATTAAAGACTTAATATCAACATTGTCAACTCTTAGCGCCCTATTCTTTAATAAAGGACTATCAATTTTTGCTTCATAAATCATATAAGAATAAGTTTTTTTAACTGCAGAAAATCTTGCATTAAAATCGTCATTTTCTAAAAACACCTCTATCACTTTGATATCTTCCGGCAAATAAAAATTTAATCCCTTAACAATTTTATTGATGTCAAAATCCTTAGTCACTTTAAAGCTGACTACTTGCCCTAGTGCATGTACCCCAGCATCTGTGCGCCCGCTTGCAATAGTTTGAATTCTCTCCCCAATCAAATTAAAAATAGCCTCTTCTATCCTTTCTTGAATACTAAGTCCATTCTTTTGCGACTGCCATCCACAATAGTTTGTCCCATCATATGAAATTTTTATCGCTAACATCATCTATCCATCTGTCCTCTTTAACACAACGCTTTCTATTATCCCAAACAACATAAAGACAACAGCCACACCTCCTAATACAATCCCCCCAATCATAATACTTTGCATGTATAATCCACCCCTATATACTATAATCCCAATTAAACTTGCAACAAACAACAACAGGCTTAAATCCCTTGCTTTAAAGCTTAAACGTTTCATCTTTGTCCTTTTTTTAGAAGAATTAAAACATCTAGAATCCATCGCATTTGCCAAATCATCAGCTCTTTTAAAAGCAGATATAAAAAGAGGAATGAGTATAGGCATCATAGCTTTTGCTTTTTTAAAAAGATTGCGGCTATCAAAATGTGCTCCTCTAGATTTTTGTGCATTAATTATTTTTGCCGTTTCATCCATAAGTCCAGGAATCAAACTTAAAGCCAAACTCATAATCAAAGCAAAAATCCTAACAGGAAATTTTATCAGTTTAAGCGGAGACATCAAGCTTTCTATCCCCGCAGTCAAATCCGTTGGCGTAGTAGTTAAAGTCAATATTGTTGGTCCTAAAATTAATAGAACCAATCTTAAACTCATTATGCCAGCATTTATTAAACTCTCAGTAGATAAATTCAAATTCCACCAGCTCCACTGCCAAGAACCCTCACTTATTGGTCCGCCATAAAAAAACATAGAAATAAGCGACATAAAAATTAATAAAAATAATATACCTTTTATGCTTTTTAGTACTCTTAAAATGGGCACACGACTAAACAAAATTGCAACAATCAATAAAATAAATATTAATCCATAACAAACTGCCGCTATGATTAAATAATCATGCAGCGTTCCACCATTGTTTATATAATTTGGCAGCATCGGAATTAAAAAAAGCGTGATAATATACAAAATAACAGCTATCATTTTTGTACGTGGATCTAAGCGATGTACAGGGGATTTAATGGGATAATATTGTCCTAATGAAATATCTTTCACAAAGTATCCCCCTTTGCGCTTATTATTTGCTCAATCAGTTCCTCTTCATTAATCGCATTTAAATCATAACCCTTTGCTTTTAAAGCACTAATAATCTGATAAACTGACGGCATTTTTAATCCGCTGTCTACAACAATGCTGCTATTATCATATAATTCTCTAGGAGTAAAAACCCCTTTTAACTTTCCATCTTTTAACACAGCAATCTTATTGCAGTTTTCAAAAATCTCGTCCATATTGTGACTTATCATGATGATAGTAGGCACTTCATTTCTAAGTGAATTTATCAAATGCAAAATTTGCTTTTTGCCTTTAGGGTCTAAACCTGCAGTAGGCTCGTCCAATATCAATATCTTTGGTTTCATGGCTAAAACGCCAGCTAAAGCCGCACGCCTCATTTGCCCGCCGGATATTTCAAACGGAGACCTATCCTTAATCTTTTCAAATTCTAGTCCCACTTTAATAATTGCCTCTTTTACTCTTTTATCAATCTCATCTTTGTCTAAGCCTAAATTTCTTGGACCAAATCCAACATCCCGCTCTATAGTGATATCAAATAATTGCCTTTCTGGATACTGAAACACCATACCAACTTTTGCACGCAGCTGTTTATAATCATAGCGCTTTGACAAATCAATGCCATCAACAGTTAAATCACCAGACTGCAATTTTATCAAACCATTTAAATGAGAAATTAAAGTAGATTTTCCGCTGCCCGTATGCCCAATTATACCAAAAAAATCCCCATGCTCAATATCAAGGGTAATATTATCCAAAGCCACCTTTTTAAAAGGCGCTTTTGGATTATATATATGTGATAGGTTTTTGATTTTAATGGTCATTAATATTTCCTTTTGCAAATATTTTTTTAATAGACTTGTTCAGCAACCTACATGGTCAGATAAAGCATGGATTTTTGAATAAAAAAGAACTGTTTTAGATGTGCCATGCAGGGTACTGAACAAGTCTAATCAACACACGCACCAAAAAATATTTTTTGGTGTATTTTGACTTACTACAGTACCATCACCTAATACCCCAAGAGTGTTTAATCCCCATGCCCACAGGTTGCCCTTGCTATCAATAGCAAAACTATGCTGCTGACCTGCAGAAAAATATATGATAAAAGCATTATTTATTCTTCCGCTCACATTAACAAGAATTGGAACATAGCTATAGTTCTCCCACCATTCTTGATAACCTCCCGTTCCATCACCTAATTGACCGTCCCAATTTCCCCCAAATGCCCACAGATACCCATGCTCATCTATTACTAGACTATGACTACCCCCTGCTGATATTGATATCGCCTTAGCATTATTATACATTCTGCCGTTTGTGTTTGCAAGTATAGGTACAAATGCAGTATTTTCTTGCTCAGAACCTAACTGACCAACTCCGTTGCTTCCCCATGCCCATAGATAACCATGTTCATCAATAGCCAAGCTATGACCGCCGCCTGCTGATATTTCCCTAACCTTAGCATCATTCATTCTGCCGTTTGTGTTGACTAAAATAGGAGTGTCACTATTAGAAAAATTTCCCATGCCTCCCATACCGTCACCCAATTGCCCTGCTTGATTAGATCCCCATGCCCACAAATTACCATATTCATCTATAGCCAAACTATGCAAATCGCCTGAAGAAATGATTTCAATCTTAGAATTATTCATTCGCCCATCTGTGTTTATTAAAACAGGTACAGCACTTCTAACATGCGGTCCATGCATACCATGTCCTAATTGCCCACGAAAACCATGCCCCCACGACCATAAATTCCCATTCTCATCTAAGGCTAGGCTATGAGAATACCCTGTCGCCGCATAAACAATTCTTAAGTTATCCCATCCATAATGATTTATCAATACGGGAGTGTTAATAAAGTCGCCGATAAAACCATCCGTACCATCTCCTAATCTGCCGCTTTCAGTGCTGCCCCATGCCCATAACCTGCCATTAATATCTATAGCCAAACTATGATTGCGCCCTGCCGCTATAAATTCAATTTTCGAATCATACATTCTGCCATTTGTATTTATTTGAATAGGACTATGCCTGTTTATGTTTGAACCGTCGCCTAGCTGTCCATTATTATTCCGTCCCCATCCCCACAGATTGCCATTTTTATCTATGGCAAAGCTGCTAGCATCCCCTGCTCTGATTTTTTGTGATTCAAGTGCATAAACAGCATCAATAAACTTTTCTTCTTCTTTTGAACAGTCTAAATTTAAGCAGCTCCTTATTTTTATACCATGAGCAGTGCACGGATATTTTGCCATTGTCCACTCTCCCCACGAATGCCCAGTCGGAGAAATAGACTCTGTTTGTATGCGGGTTGGCAAGTTTTTACAAATGCGTGTTTTTTGCCCGTATTCAGTGCAGCCAGCAGCAGTAGTAATTTCCCATTCTCCCCATGAATAAGCCAAAAAGTTGCACGCTGTCAGATTCAATACTGTCATAAATACAACAACTATTATAGATGATATTATTAAATTCTTTTTCTGTATTTTCATATTATACTTAATAAACATCCTTTATTTTAGATTCGCTTGTTTTTATAATCTTTCTACCAATTCCCCAATTTCCACAATCCCGTCTTTTATATCCATACCCTTTTCTTTTAACCTAAAAGCAACTCTTGCCGCAATGGGCAATTCTAACCCCGCCTCCCTTATTTTTTCTGTCTCTTTAAAAATTTCCCTGCCGCCGTCTAATAAAATCTTTCCTTCTTTTAATACAATCACCCTATCACACATCGCCGCTTCTTCCATAAAATGCGTAATCATTATCACAGTCATCCCTTCTTCTTTATTAAGCCGCTTGATTACATCCAATACCTCTTGCCGCCCGCTTGGGTCTAGCATACTAGTAGATTCATCCAATACAATAACCTTTGGCTTAATTGCCAGCACCCCCGCAATAGCAATCCTTTGTTTTTGTCCGCCGCTTAATCTAAACGGTGCACCTTCTTTATATTCAAGCATTCCCACACTTTCTAATGCCCAATCCACTCTTTGTCTAATCTCTTTAGGCTTTAATCCTAAATTTTCTGGACCAAAAGCAACATCATCTTCTATAATAGTAGCAACCATTTGGTTGTCAGGATTTTGAAACACTACCCCGACAGTCTTTCTGATTTCAAAAAGATTTTTCTTGATTTTAGTATTTAGCCTTGGAAGTTCGCCACCAAGCATCAATAATGGAGCAAGCATTACTTGTCCAACTTTTTCTGAAGCCGTAAGCTTTGTTTCCTCATTTATATCCATACCGCCAATATAAACATTTCCTGAACTTGGCACCTCAAGTCCATTCATCAATTTTGCTAAGGTACTCTTGCCGCTGCCATTATGCCCGCATAATGCTAAAAACTCACCTTCTTTAACAGAAAAACTGATACCATCCACTGCTTTGACCTCATCAATATGACCAGCATTATATTTAAATTTAACATTTTCAAATCTAATAATTTCCATTAGAAAAATATTATAGCATTTTAATTAAGTGATGTAAAGAATATTTTAGGGCAAGAGAAAAAACTCTTAAGGATATTATTTATCCTTAAGAGTTTTTATTTTAGCCCTTAGCTCCTATTTCAATTATTCTGACAAATTCTTCTGCCTTTAAGCTTGCTCCTCCTATTAATCCGCCATCAATATTATCTTTTGATAATAGCTCCTTAACATTAGCCCCATTCATACTCCCCCCATATAGCACTTTTGTATTTTTTCCCGCTATGCTTTTAACAAGTTCACATGCCTCATCCGCCTGATTTGCCGTTGCCACTAATCCTGTGCCAATCGCCCATACCGGCTCATAAGCGATTATAAAACTCCCCTTTTCTAAGCCTGCTATCCCCGCTTTGACCTGTGCTTTAATAACATCATACTCTTGCCCATTATCCCTTTGCTCTTTAGTCTCACCCACACAAATAATAGGAATAATACCAGACTCAATAGCAGCAATCGCCTTTTTATTAACTAACTCATCATCTTCATTAAAATACTGCCTTCTCTCACTGTGTCCTATCAGCACATATTTTGTCCCTAAATCTTTTAGCATAACACTAGACACTTCTCCAGTAAAAGCGCCGCCTTTTTCATGATGTAAATTTTGTGCACCTAAAAATATATTGCTGCCTTTAATAGCTTTTGATACTCTATCAAGACAAACAAAGCTAGGACAAACAACAATCTCAATATCCTTAATCGCTTTAGTTTTTGCTAAAATCTCTAACGCAAGTATCCCCGCTTCAAACGGAGTCTTGTGCATTTTCCAATTGCCCACTATCAACTTGTTTGTTTTCATAATTTTTCTCCTTTTTTTACCAAATGATTTATTAAAAATACAATCGCCAGCACAAAAAATATAATCGCAGCACCGCCAAATACCGACGGAATAATAATAGACGGCAATATCCACTCTTGATTAAACCCATCTATATCAAGCGCCACCCTATATCCCCATATTTCATTATCAAAATATACTCCGCCATCCTCATCGCTTTGACTCTCTAAAAGTCCCCATACCATAAATGTAACCAAATCTACACTATGTCCGCCATCCTTTAATCTATAAGCATAACGATTTCGTACTCTAAATCTAATTTTGTCACCCGCACTTAATCTAAGCACATAATTAAGCTGTGCGTTTCGCCTTTGGGAAAAATGCAATTGCTGCTCAAAGCATTCTGTTTCAATGACAACAATCAATTCTTGTGATGATGAAAAAATCCAGCTATTAGATACAATTGCACAAAATTCTGTAGTATTGTCTTGGGTTATTAAAAACACATTAAACCCAATTAATGCACCAATAGAAATTATTGCACAAACAGCACCAATTATAAATAATTCAATTATGACCTTTTTTTTATTGTGGATTTTCATTTATTAAAAGCTTTCTTGTCTTAATTTTTCAAAGACAACTATACCTGTTGCCACACTTGCATTTAATGATGATACCTGCCCTTTTAAAGGAATCGCCACCACACCGTCACAGCATTTTTTCACTCTGTCGCCTATACCTTTGTCCTCTCCGCCTATAACAAGCGCAACTGCACCCTTTAAATCAGCTTTATATAAATCACTGCCGCCCATATCTGCACAATACACCCAAATATTTTGTTTTTTTAGTGATTCTATAGTGTCAGATATGTTTGTAACTTTTGCTACCTTTACATGCGCAGCCGCACCAGCACTCACTTTAATAACAGTAGAATTTATGCTTGCGCTTCTGTGTTTTGGAATGATTACACCATCTACTCCTGCGCATTCTGCAACACGCAAAATACTGCCCAAATTATGAGGGTCTTCTACCCCGTCTAAAATAACTATAAACGGCGGCTTGTCCTTTTGTTTTGCATGATTTAAAATTTCATCCACACTAGAATAATTAAAGTCAGTCACTTCCGCTAAAAATCCTTGATGCTTGCCGCTTGATTCTTTATCTAAAATAGTCTTTTCATAAAAAGACACTCTGATTCCTTTTGATTTTGCCTCATCAATGATACGCTGAGAAAGCGGGTCTTTAAGCCCTTTTTGCACGATTAGTTTATCTATAGTAGTGCCAGATTTAAGTGCCTCCAGCACAGCATTTTTGCCTTCAATTTTCATTATAACTCCCTTTTAAGCAGCAAAAGAAGCCGCCCCTAATATGGTATTGATATTAATTTTTCTTTTTATAAATACAAAATTTAATTTTGTGTCCGCTGTCTTCTATCCAATCAGTTTCACTTGATAATCCAAAATTTTCATGCTTATCTAAATTAGGAAAAAAACAATCTGCTTTAGCCGCACTATCTACTTTAGTTATAATCGCCTCATCACAATATGGCAACAGCATTTCATACACACTTGCCCCGCCAATTATAAACACATTATCCTTGCCTTTTATCTCTTTTAGCAATTCATCCGTATTATTAACTAATTTAAAGTCACCTTTTATATCTTGTCTTGATAATACTATATTATCCCTGTTTTTTAAAGGCTGCCCATTAGGTAATGATTCTAGAGTTTTTCTCCCCATAATCACAGTACCGCCCGTCGTAGTTTCTTTAAAATGTTTCATGTCCAGCGGCAAGTTAAAAAGCAAGTCATTATCACAGCCTATGCCCCAGTTTTTATCAACTGCTACTATAATTTTCATTGCCATTAAATTGCCACCTCGATTTTTTTATCCAAAGTATGAAACTTATAATCCTCTAATTCAAAATGATCCACCTTTAAATCATAAAAATTCTTTATGTCCCCAACTATCAATTTAGGCGCATTAAATTCTTCACGCTCTAAAAGCTCTTTGCAAATATCTATATGTCTATCATATATATGAGCATCTGCAATCACGTGCACAAACTCACCCGGCTTTAAGCCGCTTACCTTAGCCATAACATGCACCAATGCCGCATATTGTACTACATTCCAATTGTTAGCCGTCAACATATCTTGCGACCTTTGATTTAATATCCCATTAAGTTTGTCACCCTCTACATTAAAAGTCATTGAATAAGCGCAAGGATAAAGCCCCATTTTAAATAAATCAGCATGATTGAAAATATTAGTAATCAAACGCCTTGAGTTAGGAGCCTCTTTTAAATCTTTTAATATCCTGTCAACCTGGTCAAATTCTCCGTCACTGTATTTATGCTTTACCCCTAATTGATAACCATAAGCAGCCCCAATGCTTCCATCTTTATCCGCCCATAAATCCCAAATTTTTGAATTTAAATCTTTAGTATTGTTGCTTTTTTTAACCCAGATCCAAATCAATTCATCAATAGCATTATTAAAAAAAGTTTTTCTTAAAGTAAGAATAGGAAACTCTTTTGATAAATCATATCTATTTATGATGCCAAATTTTTTGATCGTATAAGCAGGAGTACCATCACTCCACTTAGGTCTAACATTATACTCTTTATCCCAAACACCATTATCTAAAATGTTTTTAATATTTTCTTTAAAGATTTTATCTGCAATACTCATTTTAATTATCTCCTATGCAAAATTCTAAAATTTTTTTGAGTCTAATCTCGTCCTCTGTTAAGTATAACCATCCTATCAAACCCTCTAACCCGCTTGCCCTATGGTATTCACTTATAGACGCATTTTTTGCCACAGTTTTAGAATAAGCATTTTTACATCTTTTAACAATGTCTTTTTCTTCTTCAGTTAAAATACTGTCAAGCCTTATTAGCATCTTACTTTGTGATACCGCACTAACTAAACTTGCCGCTTTTTTTGTTAATTCTCCGCTTTTATAATCATACTTATTAACTAGCTTAGTCCTAACAAACAAACTAAAAACAGCATCTCCTACAAAAGAAAGCGTTGACGGCGGCAAATGATTTATCTTAAATTCAGTCAGTTTTTCTATCACAATTATATTTTATCATACTTTATCTTAAAAAGCAAGTATAACTTATCGCATAAATACATATGCTTAAAATAATTTGCAAAAACCATGCAAAAACAGTTTACAAATGCAAATTAAATGAATATAATACTCACGAATAAAGTCACTTTAGAAAATTCCCCAATTTAATAATATTCAAAAACTAATATAATAATTTATAGCGGAGCTTTTATGAAAAAGAAAACAACCGACAATAAAACGGAAAAAACTACAAAAACAAAAAAAACTGCAGAAGCTGCACCAAAATCAAAAACAGTGACTAAGCCTGCCCCTAAAATCACTGCTAAGCCCATCACTGCTAAACCTGCACTAAAAATAGCTTCTAAAACTACCCCTAATACCGTTAAAGAAGAAAAAAATACCAACAAGGCAAATGATGAAACTATAAAAAAAACCTCTTATGTGCTTTGTGATAGGTGCGAATTAAACTATTATATTCCTTCAAAAAAGGATAAATTCTGCCTAGTTTGCGCCGCCGAATTAGGGCTGGCAGATAAGTCTTTCTTGATTGCAGATGAAGAAGAACTTGAGAAGCCTTGCCCTATGTGCAAAACAAATATCCTAGCAGAAGACGAGGATATTTGCTTTTTGTGTGCAAAAGAAAAAGCTAAAATTGCCCCTGAAGAAGAAAAAGACTGGACCAACGATGAACCTGAAAAAGATGATGAAGTGCTAGGCAGCGGAGATATTGAAATTTCTTTAGAGCTTGTAGCTGAAGAAGAGGACCACGATGAAGAAGAGGATGAATTAGCAAATGTAGAAACATTAGATGAAGAACCTGATGATTTTGATTTTGATGTTGACCCTAATGATTTTGAAGAGGATGAAGATGATGAGTTAGACGACGAGGATGATGAAGATGACGACGATGAGTTTTAAAAATACCTGGTTGAGTTAGCAATTCACTATTAGACTTGTTATCTGACCATGTGGGTTTGTTAATAAGTCTAGTATACAATAATTTTTAAGTATATACTATTAATAATGCAAAGCCTCTCATTAAACAAGAGGCTTTGTTGTTTTTATTTCTATAAATTCATGTTATTTCTTTTTATCTTCGTCGCTATTATCTCTTAAAACAATAGCCTTGATTATATCTGTATATTGTGTAAATTCTTCTTTAGGAAATAAATATGTAGCAATAATTTTTGGAAGAACAACAATGCTGGTTGCTAATGTGACAAGAGGTGCTATCAAAACTGCAACTCCCTCTCCGCTAAAACCATAATTTCTAAATATGTTTATTATAATTACAGCTACAACAGTGGTGGCTATAAATTGACCAACAAGCAATCCCATAACTGTCCAAAAGAAAAACGCTTTGAAAAATTTGTTTGTTTTCTTGGTTTCCTTTGTTCTTTCAAATGCATCTTCTAAAATATCTGTATAAATTTCATCACGAATCTTTAGTTCACTATCACTTTTTGCTCTTCTTCTATCTGTCCGCTTTTCTTTTGCTGATGAAATAATACCTCTATAGGGAGAAGTACGCCCTGTTTTATCATGTTTACTATCCAATGCTAGTTTCTTAAGAATATCTATATAAATGCTATTCCTATCAGAAAACTCCTCCATATCCTTCTTATCCATTATGCCGCAGTCCCCTCTCTAACCTCTATATATAATCTTGCTACTCTGCTAGAAACATTAAATGTATTTGAAACTGCTTCAATCTTTCTTTCAATATTTACATCACCACCATTACATTGTTTTTTTAATGATTCCATAAGTTCATTAAATTTATGATCTGGTATTAGTGAGTATCCAGCAAAATAATCTGCTGCCAACTCATTTTCATCTTCAGCTGATTGGTTATCTGTATACTTTGCCGCACTAATATATTCTGATTCATTTTTGCCTTTCTCTAAAAAATAATGACCTAACTCATGTGCAATTATAAATCTCTTAGACTGTATTGAATGCTCATCATGAACAGCAATAAATCTACTTTCTCTTCCTCTTTTTTTATTAACATACATCAAGCCTTTCACTTTCTCTTTACTCAAATCTAAACTATAAACATCAAAACCTAAATCCGTTGCTATTTTAGTTATGTCAACTTGACCATCCTCAGAAACATATCTATCATGCTCTAAAAAATAGCCTAGCTCCAAATTCACTAAGCGTTTTATTAAAATGGCTTTTTCATTACTTAATCGTCCCATCGGGAAATATCCTTTAATCATCATATGATTATTAATGCGTAATTTATGATGATGTTACTAATAAATTAGTCAATAAAATTGAGCTTTTTTTTAGCCCCAATTAATCATGTACAAAATTTATGTTTAAATACATGTACTTAAAATGCATTGATACATGTATTTAAACATAAATTAACTTGATAGTCAAACGATTTAGGCATGTTTAAACAGAAAAACTTTTAATATATTTGATTAATGCTATTTTTTATCACAAACTACATTAAACTTTGATGCAAAAAACACCGAATGGCCTAAAAACTATTCAGTGTTTTCCCTTTTTAATTTTGAGCTGTGTGCTATAGCATTTTTAATAACACACCATGTGCACTAAATGGTATACTAAATCAATAGCCATTCTCCAAAGACTCAATAAAAAGTAAAGAACTCTAGATATTCTCTAAATAAAAGCTTAACACCGAAGTTTCGGTTTGTCAATTAAAATCATGAAGTTTCGTGAATAATATTTTCATATGATAAAAATTTCTCAAGAAAATGTCCAAAATTATAAAGATATTTTTGCCGATAGATTGTTAGAATTTATGGGAGATAAAAATCTAACTGAGTGGTGCAAGGAGAATGGTATTCCTAGTGAAACAGCACGATGCTGGCTAAGAAAAAGTTCACTACCTAGTATAGAATATTTTGCGGCACTTGCAAAAGAGTTTGGAGTATCCATTGATTATTTAGTTGGACTAGAAGATTAAGCACATAGATTTGCAAAAAAATTTATTGTTATATTATTTATAATCCCTAAAGTAATTTTACAGTTTAAATATCGATACAAAAAAATACCGAATAGTTTTTAAGGCTAATCGGTATTTTCCCTTTTTAATTTTGAGCTGTGTGCTATAGCATTTTTAACAGCATGCGCATGTGCACTAAATGGCATACTAAATTAACAGCTATTCTCCAAAGACTCAATAAAAAGTAAAGACCCCTAGGCACTCTCTACCCACTATTTTATTTACGCAATTGCGTATTGTCAAGTAAAATTATGAAGTTTCATAAATAATATAATGTATTATGATAAAAATATCCGAAAATGATACCCAAAGATATAAAGATATTCTTAAAGATAGGGTTATAGAACTTAAGGGTGAAAAAAATATAGCTGAATGGTGCAGAAAGCACGGCATACCCAGAACAACTGCACAATGTTGGATAGAAAAAAGATCTCTCCCCAGCATAGAATATTATGCGGCACTTGCAAAAGAGTTTGGAGTATCCATTGATTATTTAGTTGGTTTAGAGGATTAGATATGATTTATCAAAAATTCTTTTTATCTGCTTGATTGTTGTTGACATTTTATTGTATTTTAATATACAATTATCATTATGCAGAAAATATATATAGTCACAGGTGCTACTGGATTTGTAGGCGGCGTATTGACAAAAAAATTATTAGAAAAAAATGAAACTGTTCATGCTTTTATAAGATGTGAAAAAAAAGCAGCTTTGGTTTTAGGTAAAGATACAAATGCTAAATTATTTATTGGCGATGTAAAAAACTTTGATGACATGGACAAGTTATTTTGTGTGCCTGATGCTGAATATATTGTTATTCATACTGCTGCTGTCGTATTAATACACGGCACAAAAAAAGAGTATGCTGACATGAGAGAAACCAATATACAAGGCGTACAAAATATTATTGATTTATGCCTTAAACATAATGCTAAACTTATTCATATCTCAAGTGTACACGCTATTACTGAACCTCCTAAAAAAGCCTTAACTACAGAAATTAGTGACTTTGATTCTAAAAAAGTACATGGACACTATGCTAAAACTAAAGCAGAGGGCAGCCGCATGGTGCTTGACGCTGTCAAAAACAGAAAGCTAAATGCCGTAATGGTGCACCCCGGCGGGATTGTAGGACCTTATGATTATGGCAATTCTCATTTGACACAAATGGTGACAGATTATCTTGCGGGCAAAATCCCTGCGGCAACAAAGGGCGGATATAATTTTGTAGATGTAAGAGATGTGGCAGACGGGACACTAGCGGCTGAAAAAAGTGAAGCGGGAGAATGCTTTTTATTGACTAATAAATATTATTCAGTTAGAGAAATGCTTGATTTATTGCATGAATTGTCTGGCGGAAAAAAAATCAAAACTACACTGCCTATGTGGGCGGCAAAAATGGGGTTGCCTTTTTTATCTTTAGGCGCTAAAATAAAAAAGAGCCGCCCTTTATATACAAGCTATTCTTTATATACTCTAAACTCAAACTCAAATTATTCTCATGAGAAAGCCTCTAAAGAATTTGGATATACTCCTAGAGAATTAAAAGAATCTTTAAAAGACACACTAGAATTTTTAGAAGAATTAACCCAAAATTAATAATCAACAAAAGCACCCTGGTTTATTTAGGGTGCTTTTGTTGTTGGTTTCAAAGGGTATAGCAAGAATAACACATTATGAAATGCTTTTATTAAAGCTTGATTTTATTGCCAAACTCATCTTCTATCCCCATAAGATAATCTATTGTTACATCAAAAAACAATGCAAGCACCATCAATATTTCATAACTAGGTCTATGTATCCCTATTTCCCATTTGGCAGCATACAAAGCGTCATGTTCAACAATTTTTGCCAAATCCTTTATTAGCATACTTTTTTCTTCCTGTAATAATTCTTTTAGTCTTTGTGGTGAAATAATACTTTCATGGTAATATTATCAAGCGAAATACGCCTTTTGCCTGACAAGGGCGTTATACGCCCATTATAATCTACACATGAAAAAATTAACCATAAATGAATTAACTGACCCGCTTATGAAATAAGTTTTATTAACTTAAGGATAAAAAGTATATTTAATATACTAGTACTCTGTAAAATCTTTTTTTGTTTAATACGGCATCTTTTTGGATAAAAGGATTTTTATCTTAAAAATCTACTCGTATTAAAGTCAAGAAAAAGTAAAGAAAAGATTTTACAGAGTACTAAATGAATTTTTAGAACTTATTAAATCTTTAAAAAGTGATGATGCCGGGGTTATTAATTATGCCGATAAGCTTGATACTATGGTATATTTTGGGCAAGAACAAGCTGATGCACTAGAAAAAAAGTTAGAGTTATCGCTAAAATTGATGAATGAAAAACTTTCTAATCTTCCACCTCAAACGGAATCGTAATACTGCCAAACTCTCCTAGCCCGTTAAACTCATTTGATGTATCCACTGCATTTTCATTGCCTGCCCAGTTTCTTCTTGCTACGCCGCACATAGTATCATACACCATCGCTGCCCGCAAAATCTCGTCCACCCTGTCGCTCCCGTCTAAAACCATCCCAAACCCTCCGTTAATACTCCTGCCAATCCCAGTGCCTCCGCCATTATGCAGCGCCACCAAACTCATACCTCTTGCACAGTTACCCGCAAACACATGTGCCGCCATATCAGCCATTATATTTGAACCATCTTTAATATTAGAAGTCTCTCTAAATGGAGAATCCGTCCCGCCTGTATCATGATGATCACGCCCTAGCATAATTAGTCCAACTTTGCCTTGTCTTACCATATCATTAAATTTTAAAGCAATCTTCATCCTTCCAAATGCATCTTGATACAATATCCTTGCTTTTGATCCTACTACCAATTTATTTTTCTTAGCATCTTTAATCCAATTATAATTATCTCTGTCTTGAAAGCGGCGGTTAGGGTCAATGCATTCCATAGCTGCTTTATCTGTTGCATCTAAATCACTATCTTTTCCGCTTAAAACAACCCATCTAAACGGTCCATAACCATAATCAAAACATACAGGTCCTAAAATGTCTTCTACATAAGACGGAAAAATAAATCCGTCCAGCTCATCTTTGCCATTCTTAGCAATATCTATTGCCCCAGCATCATACACAGACTTTAAAAAAGAATTTCCATAATCAAAAAAATATGTTCCCTTTTTATGCAATGCTTTTATAGCCTCATAATGCTTTAATAAAGTAGCATCCACTCTCTTTTTAAACTCTGCCTTATTGTCCTTAAGCATAGCCGTGCGCTCTTCAAATGTCATTCCCATAGGGCAATAACCACCCTCATATACAGCATGACACGATGTTTGATCAGACAATAAATCTATACTGATATTATTTTCAGCAGCATAAATAAGCAGGTCCACAATGTTTCCATGCAACGCAATAGCTGTTGGTTTTTTTTCTTTTATATGCTTTTGCGCCAAATCAAATGCTTGTTTTGGACTAGCAGTAATTTCTTGCACCCAGCCTTGGCTCTGTCTAGTTTCAATCCTAGACAAATCAACCTCGGCAATTATTGCCACCCCCCCAGCAATGACAGCCGCTTTTCCTTGCGCACCGCTCATACCGCCAAGACCAGAGGAAACAAACAGCATTCCACTCATATCATCACTATTTTTTGTCATTCTTGCCGCATTTATCAGCGTATTATAAGTCCCATGAACAATGCCTTGCGGCCCTATATACATCCAGCCGCCCGCAGTCATTTGCCCATAGTTTGCCACGCCAATAGCACACGCACGATTAAAACTTTCCTGATTATCAAACATCCCTACCATCAAACCATTAGTAATAATCACCCTTGGACTAGCCTTATGCGATAAAAATACCCCCAAAGGATGCCCTGATAAAATCGCCAAAGTTTGATTGTCTTTTAGCTCCTCTAAATATTTTTTAATCAATACATACTGCATCCAGTTTTGACAAACCTGACCCGTTTCACCATATGTAACCAATTCATAAGGATAAAGCGCAATGTCAAAATCAAGATTGTTGTCCATCATCAATTGAAAAGCCTTGCCTTCTAAAGTGTTGCCCTTATATTGGTCAATAGGCAGAGCTTTGATATTTCCCTCTGGTCTAAAGCGATAGCCATAAATGCGCCCCATGGTTTCTAATTCTTCTAAAAACTCAAGGGTAATTTCTTTATGAAATTTAGTAGGGATATAGCGTAATGCATTTTTTAATGCCAACTTTTTGTCAGACTCTGATAGAGTCAATTCACGTTTAGGTGCACGGCGTATACCTTTTATAAATGGTTTTTTATTTGGCAATTGAGTGATTTGGATACTGTTGTTCATGTTGTTTAATTTCCTTTTTTTATTAAAGCTAAGATTCTTAAAGGCTAAAACCCTCAGAATGACAAATTTTAATCATTTAACAATTGTTTCACACATATATCTGAGGACTTTAGCCCATAAAAACCTCAGCAATTAAGATTTAATTTCTTATAGTTTCTTCTCAACCCACAGATCTTCTTTCCCAAATGCTTTCAACACTTCTAATAAAAATCCTCTCTGTTTATCTTTTTTGTTAAACACAATAAAATAATCCATATCAGTTATTGTCATATATAAATAAGTCATGCCCAATGGCTTTTTTTCTACCCGAACACCTTCTATATCTTCTGCACTAATAGCAATAGTGCCACTAATCATTTTTTCAATGTCTGTCTTTTTTGAAAAAAGCTGAATTATGTTTAGCTTGTTTTCTTTCAAAGAAGCATAAATAGGAACCGCCTCTGTTGTTGTATAACCACCAAACAAAAACGTAGTCACAACATTTTTAACAACCTCGCCCACAATCTCTTTTTTTGTTGGAGCACTCATAAAAGCCGAGCGAAACATCACATTTTTCTCATCAACCAACCCAGCCTCAAAAGCTTTATCCAACACCCATTGCTTCACTGATGGTTTCTCTTTTTTTTGCTTATCCTTCATAGTTTTCTCCTTAATTCAACTTGTTTGTTGTTTTATAAAGTTAAGATTCTTAACTTTATTTAATTAACCTTCCCAGCTGCTCTCAACACTTCCCCGCTTCTTACTAGCTCCCTGCTTCTTTCCATAAGCGGAGATAAGTACATATCCTCTTCTACAAACTCAACATCTTTTCTAAGCCTATTATAAACCGCTGCACCGCTCTTTGACAGCTTATCCGCTCCCCTAAACTCAGCCGCCTGTCCTGCACACATCAACTCTATCCCCAGCACCTCTGCTGCATTATTCACAATAACCGCCGCCTTTCTTGCCGCCGTCATGCCCATAGACACATGGTCCTCTTGATTTGCACTGCTTGTTATACTGTCCACGCTAGCAGGGTGAGACAATACTTTATTCTCACTCACCAGTGCCGCCGCCGCATATTGCGGAATCATGAACCCGCTGTTTAACCCGCCATTTTTAACCAAAAATGCATTTAAACCATTAGATAATTGAGGATTGACCAGCCTCTCTGTCCTTCTCTCTGATACATTAGCAATCTCACTCATGGCAATGCTTAAATAATCCGCAGCAATTGCCAAATATTGTCCATGGAAATTCCCGCCTGAAATCACATCACCACTCTTAACAAAAATTAAAGGGTTGTCTGTAACTGCATTCATTTCTCTTTCTACAATGCCCTCTATATAATCCAATGCATCTCTAGATGCCCCATGAATTTGAGGAATACACCGCAAAGTATATGCATCTTGCACTCTGCCGTCATCACTATCGCCAGCCTTTTTAGCTAAGCCGCTTCCATTTAATAACTTTCTTAAATTGCCTGCAACAAGTATTTGACCCAATTGCCCTCTGGCTTTATGCAATCTCTCATCAAACGCATCAACTATCCCGCACAAAGCCTCTATGGTTAAGCATGATACAACATCAGCTGATTTAATCAAAATTTTAGCATCGTACAACGCCAATGCCAAAATACTGCACATAGCCTGTGTGCCGTTTATTAAAGCAAGTCCTTCTTTAGCACCCAACTCAATGGGTGCTAATCCTTCCTTTTCTAAAGCTATCTTAGACTGCATTCTCTTGCCTTTATAAAAAACTTCACCTAATCCTAACAGCGGCAAGCACATGTGTGCTAGCGGAATCAAATCACCGCTGGCACCTAATGACCCTTTTTCAGGAATCACAGGAGTTATGCCTCTATTCAATAGTTCAAGCATCAAATTGACTGTAGCTAAATTTATCCCAGAGTGCCCGATACATAAAGCATTGACACGCAAAATTAGCATGGCTCTTGCCACATCAATGGGCAAAGGATTGCCTATGCCGCAAGCATGTGAGAGTATTAAATTCTTTTGAAGCAATGCAGTATCATCTTTTGAAATAGACACATTTGCAAATTTTCCAAACCCTGTGTTTATTCCGTACACCGCCTTATCGCTATTTATAACATTGTCTACAACTTTTCTTGCAGCTTTTATTTTTAAAACAGCATCCTTTTCTAACTCAAACTTTTCTTTAAAATTTCTAGCCGCCTTTGCTAGTGCAGCAATGTTTAATCCCTGTCCTATAATTAACATTTTATATAGCTCCTCTTATGTTTATTAAAAAAGTCCTTCTATGCTTCCGTCATCGTTTAGAATCATATTATCAGACGCTGGCACTTTAGGCAGCCCAGGCATAAGCATAATATCCCCTGCCACTGCTACTAAAAATCCGCTGCCCGCACGCAATTGCACTCTTCTAACAGTTATGTTAAAACCCTCTGGACGCCCTAAAAGCAATGGATTATCCGAAAAAGAATATTGAGTTTTTGCCATAATAATAGGCAAATTTCCATACCCTAACTCTGCAATCTTTTTCATATCCTGCACTGCTTCATGCTCAAACACTACTTTTGCCGCCCCATAATTCTTTTTGCAAATCTTCTCAATTTTTGCTTCAATACTCTCATCTAGATTATATAAAAATTTAACTTTAGGATTCTTATTTTTTTCTGCTATAGCCACTACTTCATTAGCTAAATCTACTCCGCCTTCCCCGCCTTTTCCGTGCCCTTCTGCTGCAATTGCCTTTACTCCTAGATTAGCACAAGCTGTTTTAATAGCATCCATTTCTTCATCAGTATCTGTAGTAAACTTATTAATAGCCACAACCGCATTCAAACCAAAGTTCTTTGTCACATTCTCAATGTGTTTTTCTAAGTTAGCAATCCCTTTTTTAAGCGCTTCAACATTAGGTTTAGATAAATCTGTTTTTGCCACACCGCCATGCATTTTTAATGCACGCACTGTTGCCACAATCACCACACATGATGGAGCCAAATCTGCTATCCTGCACTTTACATCTAAAAATTTCTCTGCTCCTAAATCTGCACCAAAACCAGCTTCTGTCACCACAAAATCTGCAAAAGTCAATGCCATTTTGGTCGCAATTATACTATTGCAGCCGTGTGCTATGTTTGCAAACGGTCCGCCATGTACAAACGCAGGAGTTCCTTCTAAAGTTTGCACAAGATTAGGCTTGATTGCCTCTTTTAATAAAATTGCCATGGCATTTTCAGCCTTTAAATCTCTAGCAAAAATAGGTCTGCCTTCATAAGTGTATGCCACTAAAATATTGCCCAATCTCGTTTTTAAATCTTTCATATCTGATGCTAGACATAAAATAGCCATTACTTCAGATGCCGCTGTAATATAAAAATTTTCATCCCTTAATCGTCCGTTTGCCTCTTTTCCGTGCCCTACTGTCACCTCTCTTAAAGCCCTGTCATTTAAATCCACACATCTTTTCCACATTACTTTTTTAGGATGAATTTTTAATACATTGCCTTGGTGAATGCTGTTATCAATAAGCGCAGACAAAAGATTATTTGCAGTAGTAATCGCATGAATATCACCAGTAAAATGCAAATTTATCGCCTCCATAGGGATAACTTGGGCATAACCTCCGCCTGCTGCACCGCCTTTGACACCAAAAACTGGACCTAAAGACGGCTCTCTAATAGCAGCCGCCACCTTCTTGCCAATTTTTGCTAAAGCATCTGTTAATCCAATAGTAACTGTCGTTTTTCCTTCACCCGCAGGAGTAGGATTGATAGCCGTCACTAAAATCAGCTTGCCTTTTGGTTTTAAATCTTTATAATTTATTTTAGCTTTATAGCCGCCATAAAAGTCCACACAGTCCTCATGAATACCAATATTTTCTGCAATTTGTGTGATTTTTTTGGGCTTAACTGATTTTGCAATTTGAATGTCCGTTAACATAATTTTTTAATCTCCTTATTGCTTTTTTTATAAAAATGCAATCAAAAACCTTTATACTCAAACAGTGTACAGCAATTAAATTTAGTTGTCAAACTATTTTTTGTTTGCTTTTAATTAAAACTATCTAATATAAAAAGCGCTTGCTCAATATACTCTTTTAAATTACATCATTATATCTAGTCAAACTTTTCATATCAAAACTTTTCATATCAATCCTATTGACAAAATTGAAGTAATGTAGTATAATTATAACAGCAGGAGGAGCTTATTTATGATAAATAAAGCTTTTAATAAAATATTTGTAATGGGAATGGCGTTGGTGATGCTGTTTTCAGTTACATTTTTTGGAGCAAGTAATTGCGAGATATATAATCCGCAGGTTACGGAGTTATTGAGGAAGATTGAAGAGTTGGAGGAGCAGGCAAGACAGCAGGCGGAGAGGATTGCGTTGTATGAGCACAGGGTGAATGCTATTGAGGATTTAAAAGAGTTTGTTAGTGAGAGAGGACAAGAGAATTTCACGCAAGAGAATTGGATATTGATTCAGCAATATCTTATAGAAGGAATTGGCAAGATTAATGCAACGATAGATAAGGATGCGGTGGATGCGGCTGTGGATGAGGTGAAATATTTAATTAGCGGTGTGACTTTTATTGTTAATTCGCATGGTTTATTTGGTGGTATGAGTTTTTGTGATGGGGTTGATTTTTGTCTATATTATGAATTACCTAAGTCAACTTATACGGTCATAAAAGATGTATATCAAATAGAAAAAATTATTTATGAATTTAAAAGCTTTTTATGCAATACGTGGGTTTTTGATAATCTATTAAATTTTTTAAAAGACAATTATTGTGAAAATTTCTTTGATAACAACTATCTTGTTGTAGTGTCTATATTTGGGGGCATACATGGAATATGTTACAGCCTTACCAACATGACTTTAGACGGAAAAATTAATATTAGTCGCTTTCATCATATAAGTGATATGATTTGGCATTCAAACATGTATAACTTCATAATTGAGGTGCCTAGATTTTTTAGTTCAGAAACATTTGAAATAAACATATATAATTCATCAAGTTATGATTGTCCTGTCTGTGGACAGTAAATAAGAAACACAAAAGATGTTAATATCCGCTCAACTAATCGTGATGGGAAATATAATACAACTTTTTTCTCACTTGCTTAATACAATCTGAAAAAAGGAATATCCATTATTGGTATTCCTTTTTATATAGCCAATCATTTTTATAAATTTATCCTTTGACTTATTGCTCTTGATAATGTAACCTCATCAGCATACTCAATATCGCTTCCCATAGATATCCCCGTTGCAAGACGAGTAACTTTTATGTCAAACGGCTTGATTAGCTTTGCTAAGTATAGTGCTGTGGCGTCACCTTCTATGTCAGGATTAAGTGCTACTATTATCTCTTTTGTACTATCCACAACTCTTCTTAACAATTCTTTAATTCTTATATCCTCTATACCTCTCCCCTCTAAAGGCGATAAACATCCGCCTAATATATGATACACTCCTCTAAACCCCGCTTTCTCTAACACAGCAACATCTTTTGGGTATGCCGCCACACAAATCACTTCATGCCCTCGGCTTTTGCAAATACTGCACTCATCATCTTCCGCCAGCGCAAAACATGTTTTGCACAAACGCACCTTGTCTTTGACTTCAATGATTTTTTCACAAAAATCCAATGCAAAATGCTTATCATTTTCTATTATAAAATAAGCGTATCTTGCCGCTGTCTTTTTTCCCACCCCAGGAAGCAATGAGAATTTATGAATTAATTTTTCTATTGAATCAGGATATCTCATATAAGTATAAAATATAAAGTAAAGAATAAAGTATTATAGAATTAATTTTATTTATCTTTGCACTTTATACTTAAAATAATCCCCCCATACCTTGCGGCATAATCTCTTTTTCTAATTCTTCAGCATCCTCAAATGCTGTATTATATGCTGCCACAATTAAATCTTCTAGCATTTCAAGGTCATCAAGATCTACAGCCCCAGGCTTGATTTTGACTTTTAACAGTCTCTTTTTGCCGTTTAGCACAACACTAACAAGACCGCCTGCCCCTTCTGCTTCAATCTCAGTTTCTTCAAGTTCTTCTTGTGCTTTTTTCATATCCTCTTGAAGCTTTTGTGCCTGCTTCATCATTGCCTGCATATTCATGTTGCCACCGCCTTTAAACATAATATTATGTTCTCCTTCCTTACTTTTTTTAAAAATAAGCAAAATTTTTATCCAAAAAGCAATTTTGCTTTTTGTAAACAAGGGTATACTACACTTTATTTTTGAACTTTTACTTTTTTATCTCAATCTAATTGATATTCCTAAAAAGATGACAACTCTAGATATAAAGTTAGGTGTCTAGTAATCCCTTGCCGAGTGACAAAAATACCATGCGTTATTGAATATCCAAAAGGATATTCAATGTTATAAGGTAATGGACTACCCGTAATTATGATAGAGTCATCATTAATTGCAATAATAGCAATCACTCTAGCCTCACCAGCCACGCCTATATAAATTGTTGTGCTGTTTAATATAATATCACCTGTCGCAGTGCCCCATACAAAAACCGTTTGTGATAAATTTTCATCATTTATCATAACAGATTGAGTAGAAAAATAAAGTGTAGGCACTTCAATACTTTCATCTTGACCGCACCCCGAAAAAAACAACATAGGCACCATAAGTGTAAAAACAAAAACTACACTAACTATCAATTTTTTCATGCAATACTCCTTTGTCTTATTTTTGCACTTTTACTTTTTTCTCACCAAATGTATCATAAAACCCGCTTATCTCTTTTTCTAAATCAATATCACCACTGTCCTTTTCTATGATAATTTTGTACTCTAAGTTCTCATTTAATAATGCTCTTTTTAAAATTTCAAGCATCTGCTCACCGCAAAATGCCAAATAATCTGCCCTTGATGCATAAATTGTTAAGACATTTTTATCAATTTTAAGTGCACTGACATCATGCCTGCCTATAACCTGAAAAATTGAAGGAGCAGCGTTTTTTCTAAAAAAAGTCAGTATTTTGCCCCATAGTTTTTGCGGAGTCAAATTGACAGGTGGTGATTGATGATTAATGGGTGGTTTAGCAAAAACTTCAGCAGGAGCGTCAACTAAACGCCCACCCAACATCGTATCACTCGTATTCAGACTTTTAGTGGATATCTCCATATTTTTCTGCCTTTCATCCACTAAAACATTATTTAAAACAACATTAGTTGTGAACTGCTTCTCTAGCCTTAATATCCTCTCATCAAGCGCATTTAAATCCAGTGCATACAGCTTTATTGCCCTAATTATAGCCGCCTCTAATGCAATCTTAGGGCTAACAGCATACTTTATGCTGTTTTCTAATTCACTAAATAAAACTACAAGCGCAGCCAGTCCTTCTATAGAAAACTCTTCTGCCTTTTTAAGCAGCCTCTCTTTTGTCTCATCATTAACCTGCAGCACATCTTTAGCAGTTTTTGCCACCATCAAATCTCTGGACAAATGCATTAATTCTCTTGCTATTGCACCTGCACTTTTTCCATCTTCTATCAATTTATTAGCTAACTCAATAGACTTATTAAAGTCTTTATTGTTGATATATTCTAATAAATCCATACTTGCCGTCAAACTATTGCCCAAAATGCCGCTGATATCTTTAAACATCAGTTTGCCGCTTGACAGTCCCATCGCCATATCAGCAATTGATAAGGCATCTCTGACGCTTCCTTCTGCAGCAGCAGCAATGCTTAATACTGCCTCATCTTCAAACTCTTTTTTTTCTGCCTTGTATATTCCCTTAATTAATGAAGCAATCTCCTGCATATTAACCAGTCTAAAATCAAATTTTAAACATCTTGATAAAATAGTAGCAGGCAGTTTATGAGGCTCTGTAGTCGCTAAAATCAGCACAGCAGACTCAGGCGGCTCTTCTAATGTTTTTAACAAAGCATTGAAAGCAGCCCCGCTAAGTGAATGAACCTCATCAATTATATAAACTTTGTATTTGCCATGAATAGGCGGATATTTGATTTTTTCTCTTAAGTCCCTAGCATCATCCACACCATTGTTTGACGCAGCGTCAATTTCAATTATATCTAAATTATTTTCAAATTTACTTGCACTGCAGGGACCGCACTTATCGCACGGAGCATTCTTCTTATCCTCACAATTTATCGCCCTTGAAAAAATTCTGGCAAGAGTAGTTTTGCCTGTCCCTCTAGCCCCAGAAAACAAATAAGCATGAGAAACCCTGCCCCCTTGAATTTGATTAATAAGAGTGCTTGTGATGTGGTTTTGCCCTATGACCGCACTAAATGTTTTAGGACGGTATTTTCTGTATAAAGTTGTTTGCATAAATTTTTTATTGATATTGAAACATAAGCGCCTAATATATGATACACAATATTAATGGCATCTTACAATTAAAATAATAACCCACCCCAATTAGACAAGTAACTTACTAAAAAGCTTAACCCAATTCCCAATGCAACTGCACCAGTGAATACAATTATATCAGCTAGTTTTAACTTAAAAGACCTTTTATACACCACATACAACAATCCTCCTGCAACAATAATTATAGAAAACAAAATAAGTCTAAATGGTATACTATCAAGCCCTGATACTAAAAAAGCAGATATAATTGTCAAAGGTAACAGCACTATATAGCCAAACTTAGAGTTAGAAATCATTTCAGCATTCTCAGATTTTTCTCTTGGTAACAATAAAATCAATCCCACCCAAGATGCTGCCCCAACAAGCCCCCAAAAAAGATACATAACCCATAGATTTTCTGGACTAAAAAAATTTGACCCAACAACAATATTTTCTTGTCTACTAATTAAAAGTGCTATAGGACTATAAACAAACCACCTATTAGGGGCAAGCGGTGAGGTATCTCCCCATCTGCCAAATATAGTGCCTCCAACACGAGTAGCAACTATATTATTAATGCTAACCATTAATAATGCAAGCACAGTAGAATAAATGATTACAAAAATCACTCCGTCCAGCACTCTATTTGCTCTAGAAAATACAAATGCATTAAATCCGAAAATCCCAAATCCAATTGGTAGAGATAAAAAATATGCAACTACAAATCCGCTAAAAACAAACCCATTCGGCATAGCCGCTGTTATGATAACCATGCTCCAAAAAGAAACAGTATAAGCAATAAAAACAGCAATTAACCCAATTATAGCTTTGACTAGATATATTTTGCACCTTTTGATACTCATAGAATATAAGCTGTCAATTTGTCTAGAATTCATTTTGAAACTAAACACAACCATAGGCACGACAAAGCACATTATTGCAAACAAGATAATAGGCACAGACAATCTGCTAGGCGGAATGGTATAAATCATCTCCCCAGTCCAGTCATTAAACCAACTTCTAGGTGCAAAATTAGCAGTAGCAGTAAAAATTACTGTAATAACAGTTGCCATCACAAGCAACACTAAAACGGGTATTAAACTTTTTTTAAATTCATAAGAAAAATATTTCTTCATCATACACATTGCCCTCCTGCAGATAAATGAAATAATTCCTCAAAATCAATATTCATTTGGTCAACTATTAACGGCTTTAAAAGAGTAATTTTTTCTAAAATCTCTTCTTTGCTACCTACACATGCAATCCTAATAATACGACCGCTAGTTTCAAACGACTGCACCAAAAAACCTAATTCTTCACGAGTAATTTCTCTGTCAAAAGCTATGTTAAACTTTAAATAATTATCATACTGATTTTTTGTGCTCCCCGTTCTTGCCACTCTCTTGCCGTCAAGCAAAGCATAACTATCACAAATTTCTTCTAATTCTCTTAAAGAGTGACTGGCGATTACAACAGTAGTCCCTAACACCCTTAAAGTATTCAATCCCTCTTTAAATACTAGTCTAGCCATTGGGTCTAACCCATCAAAAACTTCATCCAGCAATAAGTACTTTGGTCTAGACGCAAAAGCAATTGCAACAAATAATCGCCTTTTCATGCCTTTAGAAAAATTCTTAAGCGGAGTATTTATATCCAGTCCAAATAAATCAATATATTTATAAAAAATACTATCGTCAAAATCATAAAAGGCTTTATATAGCTGAGTCACACTTTTACCGCTAGCTATCGGAGAAAAAAATGGCTCATCAGGCAAAAATAAACACTCTGATTTCTTTTTCTCATTCTCATAAATGTTTTCACCATCAAACAAAACCTCCCCCGCATCTGCTTTCATTACTCCTGCCATAAGCCTAAGCAAAGTAGACTTTCCCGCCCCGTTTATACCGACTATTCCAAACATACTTCCCTTTTCAATTTTAAAATTCATTTGATCAAGAGCAACAAATTTTTCATAGCTTTTACTTAAATTTTTTATTTCTATCATGCTTTGCTTCTCCTTATTTCTTCTTAAATCTTATTTAAAACACCCAATCTCCATTTTTGAATATTTCCATTTCAGTGCCGTCATATCTAATGCCGACTACGCTTAAATCGCTGGTTCCAATCATAAAGTCCACATGCTCTATAGAATCATTGATTCCCATCTCTTTTAATTCTTCTTTAGTATATTTTGTGCCGTCTTTAATGCATGCACTAAACCCACGACCAATAGCCAAGTGGCATGACGCATTTTCATCAAACAATGTATTATAAAACAGTGTTTTTAAATTTTGAATAGGAGAATTAAAACCGACAAGCGCCACCTCACCTAAATAATGTGACCCCTCATCTGTTTCAATGATTCCTTTTAAAGTCTCATACCCTTCTTTAGCACCAAAATCAACACATCTGCCGTCTTTAAACTCCATCCAAAAATCTTTGATAATTGCCCCACGCCTGACAAGCGGCAGCGATGCAACAACTTTTCCGTTTGTTGTCCTATAATCAGGAGAAGCAAAAACTTCCTCAGTAGGCAAGTTTGCAGTGAATGCCCTTCCATGATGAGATTTTTCTGCAGCACCAGTGAATTCATAGTTTTGAGGCAAATCCATAGTGATATCTGTACCCAAAGAATTTTTTAAGCGCAGCGATTTTAAGTTTGCTTCAGTTAAAATATGCGACCTTTTTGCAATTGCCTCCACATGAGTTTTCCAGGCTGCAATTGGGTCTTTAGTATCTAGACGCACAGTTTTATGGATATATTCCCATAATTTTGCAACCGCTTTTTCACCCTTTAGTTTAGGGAAGATTTTTTCTGCCCACTCTACATTTGGATAAGCTGCCAAGCACCATCTAATCTTATTAGAACCTGTTGCCTCACGCAGTTTTTTCATTGCGTTTGATGTTGCTATTGCTGCTTTTTTGATTTTTTGCGGATCGACATCACTTAATAAATCAGGGCGCTCTGACAAAATATTTAATAGAGGAGCTTTGTTGTCCACTACCCAATCTCTTGATGCTACCACCCAGTCAGGAATATCAGTCAATGTCTCATCATCTTGATATTGATAAGACATTTTGCCAATTTCAGCATGCGACCAAAAGATAGTCACTTTTTTAGCGCCGGCTTTATATGCCTGCCTTACTACTTCTTCAACTAAATCAGCCGCTTCTATATCAGCGCCTATTGCCAAAGCCTCACCGTTTTCTAAGTTTATGCCTTGTTTAATTATTAACTCAGCATAAGAAACCAATTTTTTATCCATTTTACTTTTATCTCCTTGTTGCTTTTTGTAAAAAGCAACCAAAAATTTTTAATCTTTCAATCCTAATATTAATTAGACCTGTTCAATAACCTGCATGGTCAGATAAAGCATGGATTTTTTTTAAAGCAAAATTTTATTGTTTTTGCAGCTAATACTAGAAGTATTAACAAAAAAAAGAATAAAATTTTTGAATAAAAAAAGCTGTTTTAGATGTGTCATGCAGGTTATTGAACAGATCTAGTTATTAAATAATCTGCCGCACTCTAAACTCTGCACCTAGCTCTTTAGCAATCTTTTCACACTCTTTTTTCTCTTCCTCACTTAAGATATCAACCACTGTCAATATCGTCTTAATCCCAAACTCTATACAATCTTTAACAAATTGTATCATAGCCTCATAAGCGTTGTCAAATATAGACTTAACCAATTCATCATATCTTTTTTTATTAGGAGCATTTAGTGATACAGATACAGCATCAATTAAGCCTTTTATCAATGGCACAATATTTTTAGAGTTTATCAAATCACCATGCCCGTTTGTATCTATTCTAATAGGGATATTAAGTGCTTTCAAAGCTTTAGCAATCTCTATTATGCTCTCTATCCTATAAGTCGGCTCGCCAAATCCACAAAAAACAATCTCTTTGATATTAGATAGTTTTGCATGCGTTTTGACCTCATTTATAACTTGGCTTATATTAGGTTCATTATCAAGCCACAACTTATGCCCAAAAATATCGCCATTGTTTCTAACACAAAAACTACACTGGCAATTGCATTTATTGGTCAAATTAATATAAAGGTTTTCACCTATTTTGTATGTGTAAATATTGCTCATATTTTAAATAATTTTTGCGCATTATGAGTTGTAATTTCTTCTATCTTCTCAAACTCCATTCTTAATACATTTGCAATTTTCTCTATCACAAATCGCACATTTTTAGGCTGATTGATTTTCCCTCTAAAAGGCTCTGGCGATAAATAAGGGCAATCCGTTTCAACAAGCAATTTATCTAATGGAATTGATTTTATAATCTCATCATATTTAGCGTTTTTAAAAGTAACCGCCCCGCCAAAAGATATATAAAAACCTAAATCTGTATAAAATTTGGCAGTTTCACTTGAACCAGAAAAACAATGCATGACAGCTCCATTTTTTATTTTGTGCTTATGCATATTTATTATGTTTTGCATGTCTAAATAAGCATCTCTTAAATGGAAAATGATAGGTAAATTTGTTTGACTGATTAAATCAAGTTGTTTAATAAGCACCTCATTTTGCATGCCCTTCTCTACAAATTTATGATAATAATCTAAACCTATTTCACCAAAAGCCACTACTTTCTTGTTTTTAGATAATTCAAAAATTTGATTTAAAACATCATCGCTTGCTTTGTCGGCGTCATTTGGATGAATTCCTACACTTGCAAAAACATTTCTATATTCATTAGCTAAGTTAACTGCATTTATACTAGATTCTAGATCAAAGCTGGCACAAATTATTTTTTTTAAACCATTTACAGCCATATTAGCAATAATTTGACCTGCATCAAGCCTGTTATCCGCTAAATGCGCATGTGTATCTATCATAAGTATCCTTTATAAATGATGTGATTTTTATAGAAAACATAAACCACTTAATTTTGTCACGCTAATTAACAAATGTCAAGGTCATGACAATTTATTGGACGGGACGCATGATGTGAGACTTGTTTTTTAAAGAAGAGATGCTATAGCAATGACAAAAAATAAAATTATTCACTAATTTCAAACACTACTCCGCTTAAAACTTAAAATTATGTCATCCTGCAAAGACTCTATTCCTTAAGCTTCTCCCCTGCCATTAATCTAATTTTTGTCATGCTATAAGCATCTCTTTTTTTATATTCTGCTTGTTCCACTATGATTTAATCCTCTTATAAAGATCTCATCATTATTCCTTTATGCTATGCAATATATATCTCTCTTTGACATAAACATATTTAAGAATCTTATTATTATAATAACTTCTTTAGTTCTTCCAAAGTATTCTCAAATTCATTCATAGCCACTTCATAGCTATCCGTCTTAGCTAAATCCACTCCCGTATCTTTTAATATTTCATAAGCAGGCTTATGTCCGCCCGCCTTTAAAAATTTATCCTTGTATACATCAACAAACTCTGGCTCTTCTAAAATTCTTTTAGCAATATTAACCGCTGCAGTCAAGCCAGTCGCATATTTATATACATAAAAAGAAGTATAAAAATGAGGAATCCTAGCCCACTCATACTTAATCTCATCATTATGACGCACCGCTGTGCCATAATATTTTTTGTTCAATTTCAAATAAGTGTCACTCAAGTTGCCTACTGTAAGCGGCTCACCCGCTTTATCCATGTCATGCGTCATCATTTCAAATTCCGCAAACATACTTTGTCTAAACAGCGTAGCCCTAAACATATCAAGATAGTAATTTAATAAATATGCCTTTTCTGATTTATTTTTTGCACCTTTAATCATGTGTTTTAATAATAATACTTCATTAACTGTGCTTGCTACTTCCGCAACAAATATTTTATAATTCTCTTTTGCAAAGGGTTGAGTTTGTGCCGAATAATAGCTATGCATAGCATGACCCAGCTCATGAGATAAAGTAAACACATCATTAAGCGTTTTAGAATAATTCAACATTATATAAGGATGTACTCCATACACCCCAAATGCATATGCCCCACCTCTTTTGCCCTTTGTTTCATGAACATCAATCCACCTGTCGTCCCTTGCCATATTCAACAAATCTTGATACTCTTTACCTAACGGTATTAAGCCCTTTTTGCATAATTCATAAGCATCATCATACTCTAATTCTACATTCATTCCTTCTACAATAGGCACAAGCATATCATACATCCACAAGTTTTGAACGCCTAACACTTTTTTTCTTAAAGCCATATAATCATGCATAACAGGCAATGCCTTTTTAACAGCCTTTAAGAGATTATTGTACACATCTTTTGGTATATCCTCTCCATGAAGAGCTTGTTCTAATGCACTATTAAAACCTCTTGCAGTTGCATAAAAATTGTCCGTTTTAACAGAACCGCCATAAAGTGAAGCAAAAGTATTAATCAATGATTTATACGCACCATACAATCCTTCAAATACCAATTTTCTTGTCGGCTGATCGCCAGTAGTCATATAATATGAATATTTACCAAAAGTAAGCTTTTCTTTTTCGTCACCGATTTTTAAAACAGGCAATGGCAAATCAACATTGTTAAGCATGCCAAAAGTATTGCTTGTGCCACGCAAAGCAACGCTTGCTTGAGAAAGAATTTTTTCTTCTTTTTCAGATAAAATATGTTTTTTTGTGCGCAAAATTTCTTTTAAATCATAATCATAATCGCTAAAATCAGAATCTTTAATTAAGTTGTTTAAATAATTTTCATCTAAAGACGCTATCTCAGAATTTATATAAGAGCTTTCTGCACTAAAGCCAGCATACAATGATGTGATTCTGTCCATCATCGAAACATAAGTATCAACACTAGAATCTTGGTCTTTTTTCATGTGAGCATAAGCATACAGTTTGATTATCATTTTGCCCATTTTATCGCAAAATTTAAACGCCTCTAAAAGCATTGATTTAGAATCAAGTTTGCCTTTAAAATCGCCAATCTTTTTGTACTCCGACTTAACACAGTTAAACTCTGTTTCCCATACTTCATCCGTTTTAAAAATATGCTCTAACGCCCATCTGTGTTTTTCATCAATCTGATCTCTTGTCATTTTATTTTAACTCCTTAAAATTTTATTCCCAGTCATTGTATCACATAAAAATTCAAAACGCAAGCATTTTATTTTATAAAATATAGTTAAACAAAAAAAGAGAGCCGTTTTAATCCTGCCCTCTTTTCTGTATTTGTATTAGCTGACTTTAATAATCTTTTAACCCCACTAAATAATCTATTGAGCAGTCAAAATATTGCGCCAACTTAAAAAGAAACTCTATACTAGGTGAGTATTTTTTATTAATCCAGCCATTAATGGTTTTCTCCTGAATACAAACACATTTACTAAAGGCTAAAATACTTTTACCTTCCATTAGCGCCCTAAGATTAAGAGCAAATTTTTCTCTATTATACTCAATATATTTAGTCATATAAATATTATTCGCAATTTTCAGCGAAAATGGAAAATGCTTGACTTCGGAAATATTTACGAATATAATAATACCATATATATGTGTGTGCTGTTAAAACAAGGAATTATCGAGTATGCATTAAGCTAGCAAGGCATCGCAGATACGCAGCTTTTAACAGCAAAACACTACGCAAACCGATTGTGTGGTGTTTTTATGATATTAAATTGCTTCTTAATAATCTTTTAACTCAACTAAATAATCTACTGAACAATCAAAATGTTTTGCTAAACGAAAAAGATGCTCTACACTTGGACTGGTAGTTTTTATTATCCATGAGTTTATTGTTGTTTGCGGTATCCCAACAATTTTGCTAAAAGACAAAATACTTTTATCGCCAATTAGCTCCTTAAGTGTAAGAGAAAATCTCTCTCTGCTAAATTCTTCATTAATTTTCATATAATTATTATTAACAAAACTCGGTTAAAATGCTTAACTTAACCGAATACAGTTAATATAATAGTTACATCATATGTATGCTGTTAAAACAAGGAACTATTATAGATATTAAATATGCTAGCAAATATCTAAATACGCAGCTTTTAACAGCAAAACACCACGCAAGCCGATTGTGTGGTGTTTTTTAAAGAAGCAACCTTTGCTAAGGATGACAAAATAAATAAATTGCTAACTAAATGCAAAAACTACTCCGCCTCAATCTAAATTAATGTCATTTTGTAAAAACTGTTAATCCAGTTTTTGTCATGCTGTAAGCATCTCTTCTTTATTCTTCCGCTTTACAATATATAATCCTTTTAATTAAGTGATGCTTTTTATAAAAAAGATTCCTTGCAAAGAGTCTAACCTTCAAAAAAAAGAGAGGCATTTGGACTGCACTCTCTTTTTTTGAATTTATAATTATTAATTGTTAATTTGCCTAAAAGATTAAAAGTTTTTTGCACACTTTTTTTTACAAAAAAATATGTTATTTCTTACCTCTTTCACCCATTACTTTTTCAGCAATAAACTTAGGCACTTCTGCATAATGACAAAATTCCATTGCAAAGTTACCACGCCCTTGCGTCCTTGACCTAAGGTCAGTTGCATAACCAAACATTTCAGACAAAGGAATCTCTGCTCTAATTACTTTCAAGCCGCCGACATCATCAGTACCCATAAGATTACCTCTTCTGCCGCCTGTTATATTGCCTTGAACATTACCTAAATAGTCATCAGGCAAAGTTACCTCAACTTTCATAATAGGCTCTAAAAGCACCGCCCCGCCCTTTGCCATACCGTCTTTAAACGCCATAGATCCTGCAATTTGGAAAGCCATTTCTGACGAGTCTACATCATGATATGATCCGTCATAAACAGTGACTTTAAAGTCAACACACTCATATCCAGCAATAATACCGCTGTTTTTTGCGTCTTTAATACCTTTATCAACCGCAGGCACATATTCTTTAGGGATAGAACCGCCCACAGTTTTGTCTTCAAAGATATAACCAGAACCAGGCTCAAGCGGCTCCATTTTGATTTTACAATGACCGTATTGCCCTTTGCCGCCTGATTGTTTAATATACTTGCCCTCTACATCAACAGCACGTGTAATAGTCTCACGATATGATACTTGAGGTTTGCCGACATTAGCTTCAACTTTAAACTCACGTTTCATTCTGTCAACAATGATTTCTAAGTGCAGCTCTCCCATACCAGCAATGATAGTTTGCCCTGTTTCTTGGTCGGTATAAGTTTTGAAAGTAGGGTCTTCTTCAGCTAGTTTTCTTAAAGCTTCGCCCATTTTTTCTTGGTCTTGTTTGGTCTTTGGCTCAATAGCAACACGGATAACAGGATCAGGGAAATCCATAGACTCTAATACAACAGGATGCTTTTCATCACAAAGAGTATCCCCCGTAGTAGTATCTTTTAATCCCTTAAACGCAACAATATCGCCCGCACAAATGTCCCCTGTTGGCTTTCTGTCGTTTGCGTGCATTACTAAAATACCTGAAACTCTTTCTTTTTTGCCTTTTGTTGAGTTTAATACAGTCGCACCCTCTGCCATTTTTCCGCTATAACATCTAAAGAACGTAATCTTGCCAACAAATGGGTCAGTCATTACTTTGAAAGCTAACCCTGCAAACGGCTCATCATCGCATGCTTTTCTTTCAATCTCTTTTTCACCCTTTATATCAGTACCTTTGATAGCAGCAATGTCAAGCGGAGATGGCAGATAATCAACAATAGCATCAATAAGCTTTTGAACGCCTTTATTTTTAAACGATGATCCACAAACAACAGGATTAATTTTCATATTGATTGTTAGTTTTCTGATGCCTGCTTTAATTTCTTCAACAGTAAAATCTGCACCCTCATTTTCAAAGAAACGCTCCATCAAAGCATCATCACTTTCAGCAACTGTTTCTAATAATTTTGCTCTATGCTCTTTAGCAAGCACTTTCATATCATCAGGAATATCAATAATCTTAGACTCTTTACCGATGTCATCAAGATAGATTTCACCTGTCATTAATACTAAATCTACCACACCTTGAAAGCCCATTTCTTTTCCGATAGGCAGTTGAATAGGCACAGGATTTGCGCTTAGTCTTTCACGCATCATTTTCATTACATTGAAAAAGTCCGCTCCGTCTCTATCCATTTTATTGACATACGCCATTCTAGGGACATTATGCTTGTTGCCTTGACGCCAAACAGTTTCAGACTGAGGCTGAACGCCGCCCCTAGCACAAAAAACCGCCACCGCTCCGTCTAAAACTTTTAATGAACGCTCTACCTCAACAGTAAAGTCCACGTGACCAGGGGTGTCGATAATATTAATTCTTTTATAAGGTTCTTTAGAGTTAGCCGATCTGTCTATTCTCCATTGAGTAGTTGTCGCAGCAGAAGTGATTGTGATACCTCTTTCTTGCTCTTGCTCCATCCAGTCCATGGTTGCTCCGCCCTCATGAACCTCACCTATTTTATGTGTTTTTCCTGAATAGAATAATATCCTTTCAGTAGTAGTTGTTTTGCCCGCATCTATATGCGCCATAATACCGATGTTTCGGTATAATTCAAGTGGTACTTGTCTTGGCATGTTTTTAGTTTCTCCATGTTAAAAGTTTTTGGTTCTGCCTTTTTTCACTAGACTTGTTCAATAAATAAAAGTGATGGACAGCAAGCGTATTTTTTAGAGCAAAATTCCATTATTTTTGCAGACAATACTAGCAATAAAGGAATGAAATTTTATTCAAACAAAAAACACCGCTAAATATTCCCTCTTTATAATTTTGCAGCAAGTCTAAACAAAAGCAGATTACCATCTATAATGTGCAAATGCTTTATTAGCCTCTGCCATTCTGTGCATTTCTTCTTTTCTTTTTATACTTGCTCCGCTGTTATTATAAGCATCTAATAATTCACCTGCAAGTTTTTCTTTCATAGTTTTTTCAGGGCGCTTTCTTGCAAAACTTACTAGCCATCTAATTGCTAGTGTTTGGCGTCTTACACCTCTGATCTCCATAGGAACTTGATAAGTTGCTCCGCCCACACGCCTTGCTTTAACCTCTAAAACAGGCATAGTATTATTTAAAGCTTTATTGAAAATATCAATAGGCTCTAATGATAATTTTTCTTTCATTAAGGCAAAGGCGTCATACACAATTCCTTGTGCAATACCTTTTTTGCCGTCTTGCATAACTTGATTAACTAATTTAGTTATGACTTTTGAATTATATATAGGGTCAGGCAAAACATCTCGCTTTGGCACCCCGCTGCGTCTTGGCATTTTTTGTGTCTCCTTGATAATAGTTTGTTTTTTCTAAGGACAAATTTTTGCAGAAAGAAATTTTTAAGCCAAATTGCAAAAATTTCATCCTAAAGCAAATAAAGAGTGTATTTCTACTTAGCTCGTTTAGCTCCGTATTTGCTTCTTGCTTGCTTTCTTTTTGCAACGCCTGCAGTATCAAGGGTTCCGCGAATTATATGGTATCTTACACCCGGTAAATCCTTCACCCTGCCGCCACGAATTAATACAACGCTGTGCTCTTGCAAATTGTGTCCGATTCCCGGAATATAAACAGTTCCTTCCATTTTATTGACTAGGCGTACCCTAGCAATTTTTCTTAAAGCTGAGTTTGGCTTTTTTGGTGTCGTAGTTGTCACCGACAAGCAAACTCCACGCTTTTGCGGATTGTTTTCTAAAAGCGGGCTGTTTGATTTAACAACAATCTTTTTTCTTCCGCTTCTAATTAACTGGTTAATAGTTGGCATGTTACTCTACCTCCTTATTTTAGTAGTTTTTACCCATGTTTTAAATGCAGCAAATGCTTTTTTAGCTCAGCATTATAAAATTTAAAATTACAGGAACAGTCATTATATAATAAATATTTAATGCTTGTCAAATGTTTTTTTATAACATAGAAAGAAATTATTTTGCAAATTGAATAAACTAACTTGAAAAACTGTCAAAAATATTTTTTATGCCGTCTTTTTAAAGAAGCAACCTTTGCTAAGGATGACAAAATAAATAAATTGCTAACTAAATGCAAAAACTACTCCGTTTCAATCTAAATTAATGTCATTTTGTAAAAATCTCTTCTTTAAACTTTCTTCCCCAAGCCCTGTTAATCCAGTTTTTGTCATGCTTATAAGCCCGTCCTATAAGAGACTTCACTTTAATCTATCAATATTTCACCGTCCATGTCACTAGGCACATCCAACCCTATTAGATTTAAAAAAGTAGGCGCAATGTCTGCTAATTTTCCGTCTTTTAATTTGCTCTTTTTAAATTTATCACCTGCCAATATCAGCGGCACTTTATTTATTGTGTGCGCAGTCATTTTTTGCCCGCCCTCATCTATCATACACTCTGCATTTCCATGGTCACTTGTCACCAAACAAAAACCCCCTTCATCTGCCAAACTTTCTACTAATCCCTCAAGTACCATGTCCACCTCCTCTACCGCCTCTTTTGCCGCTCCGCTATCTCCAGTATGCCCCACCATATCACAATTAGCAAAATTCACAATTAAGACATCCACTTTGCCAATTTGCTGAACTGCTTTATTTGCAACTTCAAAAGCACTCATCTTGGGCATTAAATCATATGTTGCAACTTTAGGAGAATCAACCAGTACTCGCACTTCATTCTCATTAGGCGCTTCTATACCTCCGTCAAAAAAGAAAGTAACATGCGCATATTTTTCTGTCTCTGCTACTCTTGCTTGACTTAAACCTTGCTTAGCTAACCAAGCTCCCAAAGTATTTTCTATATTTTTAGGCGGAAAAGCAACAAAAATATTTTTCCAGTTATTAAAATTAACATCATATTGCGTCATGCATACATAATGCGGCATCTTAAAACTGCTTTTTCTATCAAAGTTATTAAAGTTTTCAAAAGCAGCCGCACTTGTTATTTGCCTTGCTCTATCCGCTCTAAAATTGAAAAAAATTACACTGTCCTGTTTTTTCACTCCTTGATAATCCCCAATTATGCACGGCTCTATAAACTCATCGTATATACCATTTTGATAAGAATTTTCAATTGCTTTAACAGCACAATCAAATTTTGCTCCCTCCCCCTCAAAAACAGCATTATATCCTTTTTGCACTCTATCCCATCTATTATCTCTATCCATAATATTGTATCTTCCGCAAACTGTAACAATTTTTCCTAACCCTTGTTTTTTCAACTCATCTTCAATTTGACTAATATATCTTTTTGCTGATTGCGGCGAAGTATCTCTGCCGTCAGTAATGCAATGCATATAAAGATTTTTAATCTTATAATCGTTTGCCATTTTGATTAAGGCATATAGATGATTAAGTGAAGAATGTACTCCGCCGTCTGAACAAAGTCCGATCAAATGCAAGGCTTTATCTTTAGCATTTATCATAGCATTTTTAAATACATCATTTTTAAAAAACTCACTAGTCTTTATTTGATTATCTATCATAGTAATATCCTGATAAATTATGCGCCCTGCTCCTATATTTAAATGCCCCACTTCACTATTGCCCATTTGTCCGTTAGGCAAACCCACACTTAAACCCGACGCATTTAATTTTGAATTAGGATACTCTTTAAATAATTTATCTAAATATGGAGTATGAGCTTTTTTAATAGCATTGCCGTTTATATTATCTGATAGACCATATCCATCTAAGATTATTATTGCATTTGTTTTTTTATTCATTTTATTTTACCTCCGCCTAAACACCTATCACCCAAATAAAGCACAGCATATTGTCCTGGTGTAACAGCTCTTTGTTTTGTATCAAATTCTATCTTGATATCATTTTTAGTTTTAATAACCTTGATTTTTTGCAGTTCCTGCCTATGTCTAAACCTTGCATCACATTCAAAAATATCTTGTTCAATCTCTTGTCCAATCCAATTAAACCCTTCTAAGCTGCAAGATTCACTTAATAGCTCCTGCCCTTCTCCGCAAGACAGCACCAGAACATTCTCTTTTAAATTCTTTTCTACCACAAACCATCTATTGCCCTCTTCTCCCTTTATCCCGCCAATACCAAGCCCCTTTCTTTGCCCTAAAGTATAATACATTAAACCATGATGCCGTCCTAAAAATTTACCGCTAGTGTCCCTAATCTCTCCGCCTTGAGCAGGCAAATAGCCGCTTAGAAACTCTCTAAATTTTCTCTCCCCAATAAAACATATACCAGTAGAATCTTTTTTATTTGCAGTGATTAAATTCAGCTCTTCCGCCATTTTTCTAACATCACTTTTATTCTCTATCCCACCTAGCGGAAACAACACATTTTCAAATTGTCTGGTCTTGACCTGATTTAAAAAATATGTCTGGTCTTTATTTTGATCTAAAGATTTCATTAAATGTATATCATTTTTATTAATCCTTAAATCCGCATAATGCCCTGTCGCCACCACATCTGCCCCCATTTTCATCGCATAATCTTTAAAACAGCCAAACTTAATCTCACGATTGCATAATACATCAGGATTTGGAGTGCGCCCCGCTTTATACTCACTTAAAAAGTATTCAAACACATTCTCCATATACTGTTTAGCAAAGTTAACAGAATAAAAAGGAATCTTTAATTTTTCTGCCACCACCCTAGCATCGTTTGCATCCTCTGCTGCTCTGCACTCACCAAACTCATCTTCTTCTTCCCAATTATGCATAAATAATCCTATCACATTAAAGCCGCTCTTAATTAAAAGAGCCGCCGCCACCGATGAGTCTACACCGCCGCTTAAACCTATAATTGCTGTTTTTTTCATTATTTTACCACACTCATCGCATTTAAATTTAAGTCACTCAAGCCAACTCCTTCATAGCCGGCATAAAATCCTCTTATTGCCACCATAGCCGCATTATCACCGCATAAATCAAGAGGGGGAATAACTATTCTTATCCCATTAGCTCTTTTAGTTAATTCTGCCCTTAAATATGAGTTTGCAGCCACTCCCCCTGCTAGTACAATCGTTTCGTAGTTTTTATCTCCGGCCGCTTTTAAGATTGAATTGACCAGCATGTCCGCCGCCTCTTTATTAAATGACGCACAAATATCAGCTATGTTAATTTCCTCTTGCTTTTGTCTTAATTTATGCACATAATTTATAACAGCCGTTTTTAAGCCAGAATAACTAATTGAATTTAAGCCCGTTGATTTAGTGAATTTTATATTAGCTTGTCCCTCTTTTGCCAGTTTATCTACGTTAGGACCGCCTGGGTATGGCAGCCCTAATACTCTGCCCACCTTATCAAACGCCTCACCTATTGCATCATCAAGCGTGCCGTCCAGTTTTTTAAAATCGTTGTATCCTTTGACCTCTATTATGCTTGTGTGTCCGCCGCTTGCCACGCATGCTAAAAAAGGCGGCTGCAAATCAAAGTTGTTTGCATAGCAAGCCGCTATGTGTGCCTCTATATGATTTATCCCTATCAACGGAATATTCTTAGCAAAACTAAGCGACTTTGCAGCTGATACTCCCACTAATAATGACCCTATTAATCCAGGAGCAAATGTGACAGCAATTGCATCAATTTTGTCTAGCCCAGTATGCGCTTTTTCTAATGCATCATTTATCACAGGTATAATCTCTAATAAATGGTTGCGAGAAGCAATTTCAGGAACCACTCCGCCATATCTTTGATGAATATCTATTTGTGACGCTATTACACTAGATAAAATTTTACTGCCTAAAACAACCGCCGCTGCCGTCTCATCACAAGAGGATTCTATCCCCAAAACAAGCATGTCCTCTTTGCCTTTTAATTTTTCAAACTTTTGCGCTGTATTATACATTTTTAATCTCTTCTCCAATATGCAACATATCTATATAATGTACCGTTATCAAATCTCCAGCCGAATTCTAATCTAACCGCCCGCATACAATATGTGCTTATGCTGCCGTTGTTCCCATTAAAGCTTTCCCCTCCCAATATAAATACATTATCCCAAGTCCAAGCCCACAAACAGATGGTAGAATATGCAATAAACTGCATAGCTCCAAACCCATCCCACCTTAAATATCCGCCTTGCCATCTTAAATTTATCAAATGAGTCACATCAACAATTTCATAATAAAACTCAAAAATACTCACTCTATATCCAAGCACACCATCTACATAAGCTAGTTGCCTTAATTTAATTTGATGGCTTCCCTCATTAAATAAGTCGTATATAAAAACCTCCCCATTAGAATTCCAGCTTGAATGCAGCCAAAAATCAGATTGTCCCGCTCTTTTTATATAAACTCTATATACCCCTTCTGCATCCCAATTAATTGTTGTATTAGTTACTCTTAGTCCGCTGCCTCCCCAATTGCGGTTGCCTAACCAAAAATCATACTCTACATCTATATCACCACTTAATTCAATTTGATGTCTTACTTCAGATTTAAAAACTGTACCATTATGATATCTATATAGTGCCAATTTAACAGAATTTATCCCATGATTTAGGTTTAAATCCCTTATCCTAACAGAACGAGAAACTGCATTTGTACCCACAGAATAATTTTCTTGTCCCGCACGCCTAATATACAAGCGATGCAAAAGAATGTTATCCCAATTTAAAAAATGATCACCTTTCATCCCGTCAATGCGAAAATTATAAGCACTGTCTAAAGCAATTGCTGATGCTAGATATATTATTTTGACTTTAAAATATCTATACCAAACACCCTCTGCAGATAAAAATTGTGCGCTCTTTATTTTTATATTATTATAGCCAAGAGTTAGATTTAACCATGTCAAAGGATGTAAAATCCGATTATGCGTCCATATATCAAACAAAAATTGGTCACCATTTTGATTATACACTCTATATCTTAACCCACTCCTTCCATCAAAGATTATCCTATCCTCATCAAAGATTATGCTTAACAAATCATTCTCTATCAAATCAGCATCACACGCACCCTCATGCAAACCAAACAATAAATTGCAATATTCTTTTTTCACATCATCCAGCCTGTTCATTGTCCGCACAGTATCGTCACCCCACTCCCATCTTACCTTATTGTCGCCTAAATATATTCCATGCCATTCAGGAGTATAATAATCTAAAAAAACTCTTGGGATTTCTAATAAATATCTAAAATCATAAAATCCATCTGGAGCAGGATAATAATTATGAGTAGTTTCAAATTTAAAAACAGCAAACATATTTATCCCGCAAGTCACTAAAGATACAAATTCCACCGTCCCTGACACAAAACTTTCTGCAACAAACCAAAGCACATAATTATCAAAAAACTCCCTTGTATAGCTATGCTCAATAGGAAAATTGAAGTCAGAATCACCCAATCGTTTTGAATTAAGAGTATCATAATCATCAATTATTAACATAAAATTATTACCTACCCACCGTCTGTCATCTCTATTTACAAATGATTGATGCTCTACTTGCCCTGATCTTAAAACAGGCAGTTCCCAAAGCACACCAACTTCACTTATCATCCCATTGTGTCTTGGTGTATAAGGATAATCTATAATCATCCTTGGCATATAACCGCCTCTAGGCAATTCATATGGGTCATTGATATCATTATTAATCGCCCAATCCGCCCTGATTATCACATTTTCATTGGGCATAACAAAGCTAAAACTATCTTGATTAGATACCACCTCATCTCCCTTTAACCATCTAAAAGACTCATCTTCAAGCACCGCAGTGCCTCTGACAATATAAACGCTTACCCCAGCTCTAACCAGTCCAAAATTAGGAGGGCTTGCATAATCAAAATCCCAATTATTTTTGTGCATCCTGCTATCAAAAACATAACCGCCTTCTATAGTCAGCATAAATCTTTGACCACTGTTAAACTCACAAGCACAAGAGGAAAACGACACTAAAAAACCAATACTTAAAAACAATGATAATATAATAGCTATTGCTCGTTTTTTCATGCAGCTTAAACCCCCTTTATATTTCATTATACTATTCTTTTAATCATTTTGTCAAGCATTTTTAAAAAAATTATTGTAGATGGTGTCAATATATTTGCAGTGGTTTTTGAAAGTTTTTTAATTATTTTTTGTGAGTTTATTGTTATATTAGTTGTTGTTGATGGTGTAGTGGGGTTTCCCTACCCCTAGGGGTAGGGAAAATTTTTTGCCCAGATTAAAATTATTATTTTCGTTAAAAATTACAAATAAAAAAGCTGACTGTCTTTAATCTTGTTGTAAGGACAGCCGGTTGAAATAGTTTTAGTAGATATTAAAATGCTTTTTATGAAATATGTTTGACTGAAAAAATCAGCAAACATGATTTCAAGCAAAGACAATGTTATACCGTTTGAAATGAAATTTTAAGCAACTTTTTTAACTCGTGGATAAGGATTGACTGGTGGCTGCTTAATTTTATTATTCAACCTTATGTTTTCTGTCCTAGCAAATTTAAGTTTACCATCAACTATCTTTTCTTCAATGAAACGGATTTTAGTTATGGTAAATTTTCTTAATTTTTTTGTGTTTGGCAAGTCAGTCTTGTTTCTTGCCTCTAGTTTTTTTGGCTTTGCCTTTGATTCAAATTGTAGATTCGTCAAACGATTTTTAATAGATATTAGAAAATTCTTGAGAAATTTTGTTGTTTTTGAGTGTATATTGAAGTTTTGATTGATTGAGTAGTCGGGGTGTAGCCAACTATCCCCTAATATATTAGGGGATAGTTGGTAAGAAATTAAAATTTTCCGCAAGTTTTACTTTTTCTTGCATGACAAAAATCATGAGCTTTTGACTCATGTTTTTTTATTTAACGAAAAAATTAATCTTTAATTAGAATCAAGCAACATATCTTTTGGATAAAGTATTTTTGTCAGCATAAAAAGCATACAATGTTTGCCCAGTTTCTATAAATCTAATATTATGCTTGTTATTTTCTCTTTTTAGTTGCTCAAGTAATTCAGTTCTTTTTTCATTGGGAGTAATGTTGCGTTGTCCCGATGCGGAGCGTAGGACTGTTGAGGCAAAGTACTTATTGTATCTTAAAACAAATGATTTTAGTTTTTCATTTAATTCAACAAGTGAATCAAAGGTTTCGTACTTATAGAAAAATTGTGTTATTGTGCGATGAAACCTTTCTACTTTTCCATTATGTCTTGGAGTGTACGGACGAATTGTTTTATGAATTATTCCTAGCTCTTTTAAGAATTTTTTGAAAGAGTGATTCTCTTTTTTACCTGCAGTTTTAGGGCTTGTAAACTCCGTTCCATTGTCCGTTTGAATTGTTTGAGGTATATAGCCAAAATGGCTAATTAAGCGACTTAGAAAATCTTTGCTTGCGTTTGCACTCTTTTCTGTGTAGCCATAAACAAACACTTCTCTACTGCACTCATCAATGGCAGTGTATTGGTACAACCTTGTGCCATCTTGCTCTAGGTCAGTTTTGGCATAGCCAACATGACATTTGCGTGGAACAAATTTTACATCTATTTGAAGTTTTTTTCCTAGCATTAAAGGTGTGTCATATTCTTGTGGGATATACTTTTTGTATTCGGCAACTGGCAAAAGTTGCTGTTTTCTGATAAAGTTATAGAATCCGCCGAAAGTACGGTTATAGCTTTTTTCTAAGCGTAGCCATCCATGCATTTCCACATAGGATAATTGAGAATTGTTTTTAAGTACAGCTGATATTAATATTTTTTCTTCTTCAGTGTGAGATTTTGGGTGAGAAGTAAGGGGCGTACTTGGTTTGTTTTGCAGGCTTTTAAGCGTTCCGTCATATTTGGCTCTCCAGCGATAAAGAGTTTGAATAGTGATATTATATCTGTTTGCTATGATGTGAGCATGGCGAGTTGTTTTATCCCATGATTTTATTATGATTTCTTTTTGCTTTGTGCCGTATTGCTTGCGTATACTTGATTGGATTTTTACGCTTTTCATGCAGATTTTTTCCTTTGTATTTGTTTTTTATTAAGTACGATTTCTATGCTTTTCAATAATTCTTTTAATGTTATCCATATTTGACAAATTATCTTTATACAGCTCTATTACCGCTATCCGTTCTCTTTTATAAAATTCCTTTTTTCTATCCACTTTGTCTGCGTATTGTTTTAGTTCCATCATTCCAAAAAATTCTATGTATGTCCCACCTTTGCCAATGTCGGGCAAATACCAATCGGGATAATAAGTTATCCCATTTTGTTCATCTTCAAGCGAATTTTCATAAGCGTGCCTATACCCTTTGTCATATAAAAAATTATCTATCAGTTGTTCATTTGGACTTCTTACATAATGCCCATCGTTACAGCGTTCATTTGCTGGATTGTCTTTACGAAAATCCCCAGTTTCTGCTTGTATAATATTGTCTTGTCGTGCTTGTACATCAATATTCTCTTGAATAACTTCTTCATCTACTATATTTGTTATTTCAGAAGTGCCGCATTTTTTAGCTTTAAGTTTAGCTATATCTTCAAAAACAACATTTAGGTATTTTGGTTCATTATAAAAATTATTCAAATATCCAGCTTGTGCTACCATTTTAATATAGCCAAATTTTTCAGATGAGCCACTCTTAAAATAGACAAAATACTTTTCATTTTTGTACATTTTCTCAATATCTACTTTAGTTCTAGCGTTACGGCTATATGCGATTTCATAGTCAAGCACTTCATCATAACAATCACGACATAAATTATGGTTATCATTTTGCGTTTTCTCACTACAAATTTTGCAATTTTTCATATAGCATTACCTCTTATGTAAATTTTATTACACTACTATAATTCAAAAAATAAAAAATAGCAACTATATACTGTTTATTTTTGAATTTTTGTTTATGTTTTGGTTTGCTTGCTCACTCTACCTATGCGGCTGGCGGAGTAGTTTTTTCATGCGAAGTCGTGCTACGCACTATGAAAACAAGTAAGGATACTTTTATATCCTTTGGCTTGGTCGGCTTCTTCAACAGTTGTCCATCTAGCTTTTTGGGACTACCATTAGTTAATTCGGACGAGGTATGGGGACACAGGGAGATAACATTTACAAATCTGCCTTGTAAAATGCGGAAAAAAAATTTGCGGTGCAAATTTGAAAAACCTTTTTATTTAAGGCAAAAAAAACTGTTTTATTTATTTTTAAGGGGCAAAACCCTTTTTTAATGGGTTTTGGTATAAAGTGGTTTTTTTGGATAAGGTGGGTTTTTCTTGTTTTTCCGACCCTAAAGGGTAGACATTTTACAAGGCAGATTTGTAAATGTTTAGCAAGGGAGTGTCCCCATACCTCGTCCGAATTGATAATGGTAGTTGTTCCCAAAAAGCTAGAGGGGCAACTGTTTTCATACGCCTAGCCAAAGGATTTGTCCCCACCCTGAACCGATTGAACTGGTAGTTATAAACTACCCTCTCAAGAATAGTAGGGATGGTGCTTAAAGGTGTGTTTGGGAGCAACTGAATTTTTTAAGGCTACCTCTAAAGGTTGAGGAGCAAAGGAGTACGAAATGAAAAACTGTAATGAGATTTACCAAGAGAATTTGAAAGCACTTAATGAGGCTTTTGACTTTCTTAACTACACATTTTTTGGAAATACACTTTCAAAAACTGTTATTACTATTCAAGCGGATTATAAGCAACGGGCGTATGGCTGGTTTACTTGCTATGATGCATGGAATAGCAAGGACTTAAAAAGTGCGGAAATAAATTTGTCGGCTAACTATTTAGACAGACCAGCACATGAAACAGTGGGAACGCTGTTGCATGAGATGTGTCATCAGTGGGCGTATGAGAACGGCGTGCAGGATTGCTCTAGAGCTGGAACTTATCATAACAAGCGATTTAAGGAGATTGCAGAGCGACATGGGTTGGTTGTAGAGTTTATGCAAGGCAGGGGCTGGGCGGTTACTAAGTTAGCAGATGAGAGCAGGCAGAAAATAGAGAGCATTTTGGGACTATTGACACTTAAAAGGGTTATTCCGAGTAAAAAGGCAGGAAAGAAAAGCAGCACTAGGAAATATGAATGTCAAGAGTGCGGCATGAGCGTAAGAGCAACACTGAATTATCTGTACCGTTAGCAAAAAAGTTTATGTCGAGTTTGCCTTCTATTTTGCGGATTGGACTATCAAAAGTCATTTCAGGTATTGTTTCATCCATTTCAGTTCCTCCTATAATTCCACTAGGTCTATCATGACATCACGCCATAATACACCATCCTCAGTAACAAGCGGATTGAATGTCACATTTTCAACAGCAAATTTACCGCATCTTTTTTCGCTGTTATTCACATCAAAATAAGTAACATCAATTCCCTCAGGGTTGATTTTACTTATATCTGCGGTAACTTCAAATCTTCTCATTACCTCATCGTAAGTTGGCTGATTGAGAATACCGAATATAACTTGTAGTCTTTGCTTGACAGCAGCTATATCCACATGAAGATTCCCGTTCAACGACCGCTCACTGCTCTTTACATATTCAACACCCGGTATAATCTGTGAAGGTGCAAAATTCCCAGAAAAATCTGTAGTATTTACTATAAGATATGACATAATTCTAAACCTCCTTAATGGTTATATTGCAACCTGTACGCCTTTGTTCACTTCTTAAATCTTCTCTGCTATTAGATACGCTTATTATATTACCTGCGGTGTCGTAAGCTAAAGCAGTAGTAACAGTGCGACCGATAATATTATCTCTAACCAAAGAAATACGGTTAGTACCGGACATATAGGTAAATTGCCGTTCTTGAGATACAGTGGCTACGCTCCTTGTATAATTATTAAGTCTTTCGTCCCTATCCAAATTATACATTGCAAAAAAGCTGCCGTCCGTCATGGATGTGCCTCTGTTATTAAATACATGACCTCTGTTTTGATGGACAGTAAAAACCCTAGGAGACCCGTTATTAAAGCGATACTCTATTCTTAAAGGAGTTATGCTACCGGTAGAATTGTGATTAACACTATGATTGTTGGGGTTGACTCTTGTGGTTACTGAAAAATAGTGACTTAATCCACTTAAATTCATAGATGAAGTATTGCCGTTTTTACTAAATGTTCTGCCAAAAGAATCTGACGAAACAGACTGCAATTCGCCCCTAAGGTTGTAGTTATAAAAGAAAGCATGAGTTTGTTGCCCCACTGCGTTAAAGGCTGTTTTATGTGTCATTTGCCCATATGCATCATAGGAATAGTCCATTCTTTGATTGTTAGCAAATGTTATTCTATTAATATCGCCTTGAGGGGTGTTGCCAAAGGTAAGTCTATTAGAACCTTGTCGTGAAATGCCGGATACATTACCTTGGTTATAGTTTATTTGAGCGCCCATCATTGTATTACCGGAACCTATCGAAAGGACTGTATTGTTGTGATTTTGTGTTACAGTTTGAGAAAAAGATTGTCTAGGAAAAGTTGTCTGTGATATATCTATGTTGTCTGCTCTTGTAAACATTCCATGGGCATTGTAATTAAATACTTGCCTGTTGAGACCGCTTGTAGCACGCTTTCAGCTAGTCTTGCGCCCATATAATTAAAGTCAAGTACGCTGTCTATACTTGTCATATAATTAGAGTCTATTTGGGCAGTAGAAACGCTTCGCTCACTTGATGTTCCATTATCCGCCTGCATTTCTTGGGAATATAAATCATTCCTTTGGTCAGCGGGGAAAAATTGTAAGCTGTGCGCGCCGCTTGTAATAGACGCCAAAGGAATATTTGTGTTGCTTGTGTCAGTCGAAAATTCGGCTTGAAAGGAGTTGCTTCTATTTACAAGTGTTTTGTTTCCGTAATCGTCAACTCTTTCTACAAAGGAGTTATCTATTTTTTCATATACTCCGTATTCGTTTGCAAAGTGGATAGGCTCGGCAAATGTCTCATGCATAACCGAACCGTCGCTCATAAAGAAATATCTTTCAAAGCCGGTTCGTCTTGAGACATCTTCAAGCATTATATAGACTTCTTCTTGAGGTCCCAGCGGTCTATTAGGTCTTGACACCAAAGTATTACTGCCGTCTTCCGCTACTGCAATATCATGGCTAGGAATAGAAATAAATGACCTTGCAGTATCGCTAAGAAATACAAATGTCAAAATAGCGCACATAAGCAACGCAATAATTGCCCTATACACCCCTTGGGGAAAAATACGGTTTTTAGAAATCATTAAGCTAATCCTCGCTAGTAAATTGTTTTTGTTTTTATATTAAACCTTGAATATATTTTGATTAAAACACACGCAAGATTAAAACCTAATATTAAAATATTCCATTAATGAAAACGACTGTTATCCCCAACTTATATTGAGAATATATATGTCTTAACACACAATTTTTATTGTGTCAAATACTTTAACTAATTTACCCAAAATTATTTGGGGAATGCTTTAGGCAGTTTTTCTCGTATGAAATCTTTATTTGTGTAAACCATTATTTTAATTATGACTAAATCTCAATTTGTTAAAAGACTAAAAGACTTGAGGTCAAACGCTGGCATAACACAGGCAAAAGTTCAGGAAAGCGCAGGCATAAGTCAAACCCTGTATGAGTTTTATGAAAGTGAAAAACATTCTAGCGTTCCAACATATAAAAACATAATTGTACTTGCGAATTTCTTTGGCTGCTCAATAGATTATCTACTTTGTCAAACTGATAATCCAAAAAGAAACTATTAGTTTTTTACTTTACTCACTCAAAAACTGAAAAAGCTATCTGCGTCCAGACAGCTTTTACTTATTTTTTGGTATAATAGAGTTTTAAGTTAGTGTTTTTATTTTTACCGCATAACGCTTGCCGTCTTGCATTACTATTGTAAAAGTTGCATCTTTGCCTCTTGTGTATTCCACACTTGCAACTTCGTCAATTTCGCACGAGACCAACTCGCCTATCTTTGTTATAAGTATTTCTATATCGGACATTTTGACATACCTCCTTTCAAGTTATAATTCTTTGTGACCACAAATATATTATATGTCCAATATACCCATTGTGTCTAGTGGATTACGGGCATTTTGGACATATTGTTTGTCGAAACATTATAAGTTCTGTCGAATAGAGAAATATGTCGGTATGCCCATAGCTAAAGATTTTTTAATGGGTATTACGACATAATATATATATTCTTATCGGAGGTGCTTTTCTTATGGCTACTTTTCCAGAAAGGCTCACCGAGCTGATTGCAGAAAAGGAAATTAAATCCCATGAACTCGCTGATGTCATCGGCGTTAATATAACAACAATAAATGATTGGAAGCGTGGCAAGTATCAAGTGCATTTAACTAATGCTATAAAACTTGCGGACTTTTTCGCCTGCTCTTTAGAATACCTTATGGGTCGTATCGAACATGATGTCAAAGATTTTAAGCCTCGCGCCTGCCCGCCGTTTTATTCTCAATTCTTGGCTGTGCTAAAACAGCGAGATTGCACTACCTATCGCTTGCGTAAAGATACATCCATAAGCGGCGGGCATTTTGATAGTTGGAAGACAGGCAATGACCCACTCGTTATTACGCTTATCACTATTGCTGAGTATTTGGATATTACTCTTGATTATCTTATAGGGCGTGAGGATTAGACTTTGCCTTATCCTCTATTTCTACTCGAAACTAATATAAAAGTTAAATTATTTATTAGGCATTATTATTCAATTCAAATTAAAAAAGGCAGCCGTTCCATTGAAACGATTGCCTTTTATGCATTTTTATGTTGTTTTTGCCGTGTTTTGTTGTATTTTTGCGTGTTTTTATGTGACCGCAATAAACACTTTAATGGATTCACATGTCCTATATGATTTCTGTCTGTTGTCTCAACTCCAGCCGCTGTCATTACTCTCACATTCCCAAACGAATCATATGAATATATTAACCCTTATTATATTACAAAAGCCTTATTGCTGTCAAACTATTAAATCATAATTGGATTTCTACTAGCTCTATTAGTGCCGTTGCCAAACCTACCTTGATTTGACCCCCATGCCCATAAATTGCCGTCTGTATCTATAGCAAAACTTAAAAGTGTCCCAGCAGATATGCTATAAATATTAGCATCTATCTCTACCATAACAGGTATATTACGATTCCTAGTAGTTCCATCGCCAAGATTTCCAGAGTGATTGTTTCCCCATGCCCATATATTGCCATCTTTATCTAATGCTAAGTTATAGCCACTTCCTGCGGAAATTGAAATAAATTGAACAGACTGCATAATTTGAACAGGGTTAATGCGTGTTATAGTGGTTCCGTCACCCACTTGACCATCTCTATTAAAACCCCATACCCAAAGAAACCCCTGTGAATCTATGGCCAAACTCAACTCGCCTCCGGCTGAAATATAAGAGAATGTCTTTGAAGACATAATTTGCACTGGATAAAATCTATTTATTGTAGTTCCATCTCCGAGTTGACCACGATTATTTAATCCCCATGCCCATAAATGACCATTTATATCTATTGCTAATGAATGATTGCCATTAGATGATACCATTAAAAAACTATTATCATTTGCAATTTGCATTGGGTTGCTGCTATGATTAACAGATGAGCCGTTACCTAGCTGTCCATTATTATTTGCTCCCCATGTCCATAAGTTATTATTTATATCAATAGCCGTATTATAAGAAATCATTAAAAATTGTGTGTCATTTAATATTTGAGTCGGAACACGAATATTGTTTGCAATGCCATTCCCTAATTGACCATAGTCATTTAACCCCCAAGTCCATAAGCCACCGTTTTTATCTAATGCAATACTATGATTTCTTGCCGCAAATACTGAATAAAATTGCTTATTTTGAGTTATTTGAATAGGTGAACTATGGTCTATCGTATTGCCATCACCAATCTTTCCAGTGTGCTGGTGAGCAACACTTAATCTATCATTGCCCCATGCCCATATATTGCCATCTGCATCTATTGCCAAATTATGTGATAAACCGGTGTTTATATAAGAAAGTCTTACACCAAATGGTATTACTTCTTGGCAAGCAGAAAAACTCAATGACACCGTTAAAGCAAACAATACTATTAAAATAAATTTTGTTATTCGTTTCATTTCTTTCTCCATTATATAGTAAGTTGGTTATTTTTTAGATTAAATAAAAAATAGAACCATCTCACAGTTTAATCTTTAATATTATACTTAATGCAAAATTGGAAGATTAAACTGTGAGATAAATTCTCTATTTCTTAACCAAAAACGGGTAATTTAAATCCGCTTGTGTCACCTGTCTTGATAAAAAGATAAATTGCGTTGAGTTTATTCAAACACAGCGACACCATTAAGCAAAATAAATACAAGCACAACTGTAAACCTCAGCAAGGTAAATAAAAAAGACAAATCCATTTGTGCGATTTATCTTTTTTATACATTTTCATACTGCTTTGTGCATTGTTCTATATTTAGTTTATTTGTATTTGGTCTGCTTTTCCTATCTCCGCAATTTGTAATCTCCTCTAGCAGTGGGCGGGTTTTTTTGAGTTCGCTTATTCAGTATACGCAGATGGTTTTTCTTATACTAGAAAAAATGCGGGCATTCAATGGATTCCCGCATTTTTAATTGATTATTCCTCATTAACCCGCTAGCTTAGCTGTCTTCTTCTTTTATCACCATATTCTTTTGTCTTTTACCCGCATTATCTAATATCAACATGCACACAACAAAAATTATTAAACAAATAGATACAAATTGGGCAGGACTTAATCCCATAAATGCAAACAAGCCACCCCTAAAATCATCTCTGAAAAACTCTAAAACAAACCTTGCGACAGCATAAACCCCTAAATAAATAAATAGCCTATTGTCTTGCACTTTTTTATTTTTTACCAGCATAAGCACTAGAAAAATTGCCAATAAAATTCCTGCTTCTACAAGCTGCACCGCAAATCTAGGATATGCCCCATGAGTCCTATTAGGATAAACTACACCTAAAAAATTTGATACAACGCCATAGCAGCACCCCGCCGCAAAGCAGCCTATCCTTCCCCAAAAATGTGCCAACGCCATGCTGGGCGCAGCAGTATTTAAATATGTACGCCTATTATTTTCTAATAATGGCTTGCCCTTTTTCTTAACAAAAATCAAATTAGCTAAATAATGCAACAACGCTAAACTTGACAAACTCCCAATCAGCATACCATACCATGTAATACCTGTCAGCTGCAAACCTGCGTTTGTCCTTTGCCAAAGTACCAATCCGCCTCTATCAGGAATTTTAAAAAGTCCGTCTAAAATCCATGCAAATAAAAGCCCTAGCCCCATTGCCAAAATCATTATCACAACAGCACCCAATAATTCATTTTTTCCTACTTTAAGCTTTATATCAAGTGATAATATGAAAACCAGTATAAATGATGCAAACCCTAAAGCCGCAAAAAATGTATACGATGATATTCCTAAAATGTTTGGAAACATAATTTTTCCTTTTAATAATTATTCATTAACTATTTGTCATTTGTACCAATGAAATTATACTAAATCAGTATATAAATTAAACATTATGCAAGCAGTTTTTGAGGAAAAATGTGCGAATTTTAACCAAAAAGATGCCGTCATCAATGTTCAATTTGTACACTGATTTAGTATATCTTATAACTCCACTTTTGATAAAATCTCAGCCTCTCTTGCTTTTATATTCTTTTCAATTTCATCAACTTGTTTTGCCACTCTTTTTACAAATTCTTCATCCTTAATACCGCTTAGATTGATTCTCACATTAAAAATAGCAGATAAAATTCCTGATCTTAGCATTGTCAATGCAACCGCTCCGTCACTTGTTGCATTTTTATTACCCGCTTTAATTGCATATTCACAAGTATCAATCAAGCTTAATGCATCTATCGCCAGTTGCAGCGGCACCAAAGTAATCCCCTTTGACGCCCCTTGCATAGCCGCACTTCTTGCCGCCTTTTGCTCATCAGTATCTTTTGGCATTTTTAATGTATCCATAAACGCCTCAAAAGCTTTTGTATCAGCATCAATTACTTTTAAAAACTTATCTGATGCCGACTTAGCCATCAAAGCAACTTCTTTCATTTTATCACAAACTTCTTCATATCCTTTTTTATCGACAGTTAAATTTGCTAACATAGAAATCAAGCCGGCACCTAAACTGCACGATAACGCCGCAACGCTTCCGCCGCCAGGAGCAGGCGAATCTGATGCCACTTCAGCAATAAAATCTTTTACTTTTAAATTAACTAACATTGTTCCTCCAGCACACAGTTCATAATAAACAGCGCACAATTAATAAATTTTTTATAGTATAGGAAAAACTAACTGTGTGAATTAAACCCACGAACTCAAAAAAGCCGAGCTGCCAGCAAACGAAGGAAGTACCCAAAGGACAACCTTTTTATTAGACCTGTTCAGCAACCTGCATGGCACATCTAAAACAGCTTTTTTTATTCAAAAATTTTATTCTTTTTTTTGTTAATACTGCTAGTATTAACTGCAAAAACAATAAAATTTTGCTTTAAAAAAATCCATGCTTTATCTGACCA
>Ga0131853_10000805_pt1 | contig 56366 bp, 53 predicted proteins | sample TergutLab28metaG_FD_92764 | JGI IMG/M metagenome (GOLD analysis project Ga0131853, IMG submission 92764) | Labiotermes labralis P1 segment gut microbial communities from Petit-Saut dam, French Guiana - Lab288 P1 (version 2) (version 2) | ecosystem: Host-associated > Arthropoda: Insects >...
ACCCGGTTGTGTCTTCAAAAAGTCACTAATTAGCTTGGTTTTGATAAATCAATGACTTTTTGAGCTAGAAAGAGGCCTAGAAAAGTCACTAAACCCTTCATTTCCAGCAGATCGATGACTTTTATCAATGATTGTCATATTTCCTTAACGAGATCGTCTTTTTTTGACACTTTTTGTCTGTTTTAGTATACTTTGACAGACGAGGTGAAGGTCATGCCGATTGCAAATTTTTTTATTGTCCGAATTTTAGATTATATCCGCAGGGAGACTGAGCACGACGAAGATGATATGGATATGATGCGTTATTCGCTCCAAGCCATTTTGTGGGAGTTAGAAAAGACCGTCTACTTAGCCATCCTCTTTGTTTCTCTTGGGCTCGGCTGGCATTTTTTGATGGTGATGGTCGTTCTTTTAACGGTTAGGCCTGATGCTGGTGGTTTCCATAGTTCAACGGTGTGGGGTTGTTTTTGCTGGACACTTCTTGGTTTTTCACTAGCTATTGTTGTACTACCATGGCTGCTTCCAATAAATAGCTTGTTCATCCTGCTTGTGGGAGGTTTTTCATTAGCCATTACTTATATCGCTGCACCTTTACGTTCTAAGCAAATGGAACGCATTGCAAAGAAGGACAAGGATAAGCAAAAGAAGATCACCGTTACATTGGTTACGTTTATTTGGTTTTTAGTGTTGTTTAGATTGCAGGAGCATTTTTTAGCACCAACGGTGTTATGGGCTATTTTCTTACAAAACTTTCAACTATGGATTGAATGGTTAAAAAGGCAAAGAGAGCTCGTTTAAGAAAAGTAAGCAACAGCTACCGTTTTCATCTCCTCATTCCCTTGGCATGAGGTTTTTTTTGTGTTATTATTGGAACAATTTAAATAAGGGATGTGATGTAGATGACACAATTGGATGCAACAGCTTTATTAAGACGTGATGTCAGGCTGCTCGGCAATATGCTCGGTGAAGTGTTAGTAACACATGGGGGGCCTCATTTATTGAATACCGTTGAGAAGATAAGGCTCTTATCAAAAGCTGGTCGAATAGAGGCAAGCTTAGAGATTTATGAGAACCTTCATTCAGAAATTAAAGCACTGGATTTTGATCTGCGTCAAGACGTCATTCGAGCCTTTGCTATTTTTTCCCATTTGGTTAACATTGCTGAGCAAAATCACCGAATTAGAAGAAATCGGACGTACGCTTTGGAAGATATAAAAACCATTCAACCTTTCTCCATCGAAAACGCCATTATCAGCTTAAAAGCAGCTGGCTATACGGCAGAAGATATCAAGGAGGCGTTGCCTCATCTGTCCTTAAAATTGGTGATGACAGCCCACCCAACTGAAGCTTCGAAAAAGAGCATTATCCGAACGCAAAAAAGAATCGGCCTTACTTTAAAAGAGCTGGATCATCCCCTTTTAAGCGAGAAAGAGCAGGATTTTATTAAAGCTAACATTCTCAATGAAATTGCCATCCTGTGGCAATCCAATGAACTGTTCTCTAAAAAGCCAGCCGTTTTAGATGAGGTGAAAGCAGGTCTTTACTATTTTGATGAAACCTTGTTCGATGTCCTTCCAGACATTCACCGCGAGCTTCGAATTAGTTTGCGGAAGCATTACCCAGAGACGCGATGGGACAACGTTCCTAACTTCCTCCACTTCGGTTCCTGGATTGGTGGCGATCGTGACGGAAATCCGTTTGTGACACACGATATCACGTGGAAGACGCTAGAGCTACAGCGCAGTTTAGTCCTTAAAAAATATTTAGAAGTCATTGATAACCTCATCGATCGTTATAGCTACTCCGTTACCCGAATCACCGTATCCGATGACTTGATCAAATTGGTGGAAGAAAAAGAAAACAAATACTTAAAAGAAGAAAGTCGGTGGCCGCTTAAATCTGAAATGTACCGAAGAGCCCTCGCCTTTATGCGCTATCGCTTGACCCAGACTGGTATTTCAAGCGATGGATACCAAGACCCTTCTGAACTATTAGAAGAATTGAAAATATTAAGGTTGAGCTTGAAAAATCACTTGCCATCTCGAAATGAAGGACGCCGCATTAAACGTTTCATCCTACAAATTGAACTGTTTGGCTTCCACTTAGCGCCTCTTGATGTCCGTAATCACAGTGGCGAACACGAAGCAGCCATTTGTGAGATTTTAGCAAAAGTCAACCTTGCCACTAACTATTCTAACCTAAGTGAAAAAGATAAAATCCAGACTTTAAACAAAGTGTTGACCGACCCACGTCCCCTGCTTCTACCAGGAGAAGACTACTCCGAACAAACTCAGGAAGTCATTGCGACGTTTAAAACCATTAAACGTGCCCACGATGCGTTTGGAGCCGCCGTGATCCCAACTTACCTCATTAGTATGACCCAGTCAGCTAGTGACCTACTAGAAGTCTTGGTGTTAGCTAAAGAAGTTTGCTTATACCACTTACATCCTGATGGCACGATTACTACCACGCTTAACATTGCACCACTTTTAGAAACCATTGAAGATTTAACAGCCGGATGCCAGATCATGAAAGAAATGTTTGAGATGCCGATCTATATGCACCACCTTAGCCTTCTAGGTAATAAGCAAGAAATCATGTTAGGCTATTCGGATGGTAGCAAGGATGGTGGTTCTTTGACCGCCAACTGGAAATTGTACAAAACGCAAATTGAAATTAATGATCTAGCTGAAAAGTACAACGTCGATGTGAATTTCTTCCATGGTCGTGGCGGTTCTTTAGGACGTGGCGGTGGACCTCTAAGTCGAAGCATTATCACCCAACCGTTCCAAACCATTACCAACGGCATTAAAATAACCGAGCAAGGCGAAGTTCTTTCCTTACGTTATTTGTTGCCAGATATTGCCACACGAAGTCTTGAACAAGCGACCTCTGCCTTGTTACAGAACGTTGCAACGGCATTAAAATTGTCAGCAGAAAAACAACCCGTTTATCAAGATCCACGTTGGTTGGATGCATTAAATGCTATTTCAGATATGGCCTTCAAAAAATATCGATCCCTCGTGTTTGAAAACGAGAAATTCTTTGATTATTACAGCGACGTTTCACCATTGAATGAAATTGGTAGTATGAACATTGGCTCGCGACCAATGCGCAGGCAAAACAAGCTGAGTTTTGAAAACTTACGAGCCATCCCTTGGGTATTTAGCTGGTTACAAAACCGCCAATTCCTTCCTGGTTGGTACGCCGCTGGAACTGGACTGGACACCTTTGCCAAAGAAAAGCCTGAACATCTCGAACTCATGCAACAAATGTACAAAGATTGGCCGTTCTTTACAGCGATCATTGACAACCTTCACTTGGCTTTAACAAAAGCTGACATGGAAATCGCCAAGGCTTACATCCCTCTTGCCAAAGATCAAGAAGCTGCTAAAGAAATTTTTGCGGAAATCGGGGAAGAATTTGAACGAACGAAAGACATCGTTTTAAATATTTCACAGGTGGATGACCTCCTGGACCATTATCCACGTATTAAAAACTCTGCTCTCAGGCGTAACCCTTACGTGGATCCGCTTAACCTCTTACAAGCAAACATTCTTCAAGAATTAAGAGCAGCGGGCGTTGAAGAGAAAAACGCGCTCCTTATTCAAATGCTACTTACCATTAGTGGCATCGCTGCCGGTTTAAGAAACACGGGATAAATCAAAAAAAGAACCTAAAGCCCTTTGAGACGATTGACAAAATAATCAGCGTTTTAGAGAAGTCGGAGACCACTGAAAAATCGACATTTTACTGATCGTTGCTTATCTAACTCAATTACTATCAGTATTTTGATGAAAACAGCGTTTTACTGACCGTTTCGACTCCTAAATATGAAATTCACCTTCAAATTATCCAGATTTTGGTGAAATCTCATTTCAAAACCAAAAAATGTTAGCTTTATGGAAAAATTTTAATATCAAAAGAAAAACTGCTGACGAAGAAAACTTCGTCAACAGTTTTTTTATCCTAATCTAGGAAATACAATCAATATCCGATTTTAACCGCATCCCCCACCGCTACCGCATCCGCCGCTACTGTGGTTATCACTGCCATGATGATCGCCACAGCAACCACCACCACAACCGCCACTACTATTTTGAACGGCTTCTAATAAAGAAGCAGCTTCTCGGTCAACAAGAACCGTTACATTTGGATGGTTTTTCAAAATAGAAGCCGGCATAGCTTCCGTTACCGGTCCTTCTACCATAGCTTTAATAGCTTCTGCTTTCGAAGTACCCATCGCAATCAATAAAATCTGCTCGGCTTCCATGATGGATTTAATTCCCATGGTGTAAGCGCTTGTTGGTACTTCATCTGGTGTTTCAAAGAAGCGACTGTTCGCATCAATGGTATCCTGAGTTAACTCTTCTACGTGGGTCCTTAACTCAAAATCTGTCACTGGCTCATTAAAAGCAATGTGACCATTGTTTCCGATTCCTAATAACTGTAAATCTGGAACGTTAGCTGCTAAAATAGCATCGTAACGGGCACATTCCGCTTCGTGATCTGGATTCATTCCATCTGGAATGTGAGTTTCCTTAAAGTTTAAATGGTCAAACAGCTGGGTTTTCATAAAATAAGCATAGCTTTGTTCGTGATCGGCTGGGAGCCCAATGTACTCATCTAAGTTGACCGTGGTCACATGACTCACATCTGGCCTACTTTTGCGAAACATCTCATAAATGCCTTCTGGTGAAGACCCTGTCGCCAGTCCAAGTGTCACTTCCTTTTTAGAGTGAATGACTCCTAATATCATGTGATAGGCTAGTTTTGTTAATTCTTCTTTATCTGATACAACGTATAAACTCATCTTAACCGCTCCCTTGCGAAAAATTTCCTGGTACTATTTTATAATAGCCCTCCCTCTAAAGCAATAGTTTTTGAAAATTTTCATACGGGAATCGTGTTCATTAGTGACAAAGATAAAATTCCACCCTTTGATACGCCTACTTCTTCACCGACTAGCTTATCAGGAACTTAGGCTTTAGATAACGTCCATCTCCTTAAGAAACTAGGTTTTCAATCACATCAGATGGCAACCCTGAAGCTTGAACGATCGTGTTAAATGGTGTGCCTAATTCTAGCAACTTTTTCGCCATTTCAAGTTTCCCTTCTACACGCCCCTGCCTAATATAATCCATGCGATAATCCCGTTGTACCATGTATGCTCGCCTCCATTCAGTAATCGAAAACTCCCTAGATCATGCATAATAAGCCTGTTATAGGGAGTTTGCCTCCCCATTGACCCTCATTTTGGGACACATGTAGGGAGGTAAGCTCCCCATTAACCACTCATATAGCTAAAAGTAGGGAGCTAGCACTTCCATAAAGCTCTCTCACCTTCAGTACCGTATAGGCCATTGCGAAATAACGAGCTGTTGGATGAAAATATTCACCTAAATTCGTAGAATAACGAGATGTTGGATGAAAAGTTCGACTTTCGCAATTGCCTGTTAGTACCGTAAGAAGAAAAATAATCTATCCCTCGTTTGCTTTGCAATATCCTCGGGACAAAAAAATTGCTGAAAATCTCCAAATTTCTTTTATGAGAACGCCCACCTTCTATTAAATGCACAGCGATTGTATCACATTTTCTACATTTTGGCAAGAAAAAACAACGGTGAAATACCGTTGCTTAATTTAAACTCTCTAGCATTTTCTAAAGCAAGTCATCAATTTCACTGCCCGCCCCATCGACGTGACCATTCTCCACTGAAATAATGCGGGTTTCAATGTGATCGATGCACTCCTCTACCAACGGTTCAAAATCAAAGTTTGCTTCGTACTTTTCGCATAGTTCCTTGGTTGGATGAGTGGCAGGTGATTTGGGAACAAAAATGGTACAACAATCTTCAAATGGTAAAATCGACGTTTCATAGGTGTCTATTTTCTGTGCAATGTCAATGATTTCAAGCTTATCATAGGTCGCTACGGGCCTTATGATCGGCATTGACGTCACGGCGTTAATCGCATGCATACTAGCTAACGTTTGCGAAGCCACCTGACCGAGACTTTCACCATTGGCTAATACCTTAATGTCACGGTTGTTTGCCACCCCTTCAGCAATGCGATACATCATCCGGCGCATGATGGTCATCTCATAGCTGTCTGGCATCTTTTCATGGATGGCTTCCTGCAGTTTCGTAAAGGAGACAACGTGTAATTTGATTTCTCCCTTTGCAGCATAAACAGCCGTCTTTTTCAAAAGATCGATGACCTTTTGTAAGGATCGGTCGGATGTGTAAGGAGGCGAAGCAAAGTGAATGGCCTCGAGTTCTACCCCCCGTTTTTGCATTAAATAACCCGCTACTGGTGAGTCAATTCCTCCCGAAATCATCAACAAGCCTTTTCCAGATGACCCCACGGGAAAACCGCCAAGACCACGAACCGCTCCTGCCATAACGTAAGATCCTTCGATCCGAACTTCAACGTTTAAAATCATATCTGGTTGATGCACGTTAACCGTTAAGTGATCTGTATTAGCAAGTAAGAATCCTCCTACCGCACGGGAGATCTCTCCTGATTCCATAAAAAAGGATTTATCTGCTCGCTTGGTCTCCACTTTAAAGGTGGTCTCCCCAGGATATTGATCCTGAATCAAAGCAAGAGCTAATTTTTTAATGGCATCGATGTCGTTGGTTGTTTTTGCTGCTAAACTAAAGGACTGTAAACCAAATACCTCACTTAATTTTTCTGAAACCAAATCGGAATCCGTTCCATTTAAAAGAATGTAGAAGCGGTCACGCGTCACCTCAAACTTTAATTGATCAAAGGCTTTTAGTTTAAAACGAATGGCCCGATGAAGGGCATCTTTAAAGTATTTGCGATTCTTCCCTTTTACGGACAGTTCTCCATATCTTACTAGAATTCTATCGTATACCATGTCATAACTCCTTACTTCTCGTTCATTTCTCCCACAATGGTTCCTAATGCTTCTAAAAATTGATCTACTTCCTCTAATGTGGTCTGATAAGAAAAGCTCACGCGAATGCTTTCGGTTGCCACTTGATGGTCAAAGCCAAGAGCAAGTAACACCGTTGAGGCAGCCGATGTCTTAGAAGAGCAGGCCGACTTAGCGGATACATAAACGTTGTGAGCTTCTAAGGCGTGAACTAAAGTCTCAGCCTTTATACCTGCCACATGGAAGTTAATAATGTAAGGCGACTGAGCTTCAAAACGGCTATTAATTTCCACACGTGCGACCTGATTCAATTTCTTCACCGTATAATTAAACAACCGCCCTATTTTTGCATAATTTTCCTCTTGAGTCGTCATCATAAGTCGCATGGCTTTAGCTAAGCTAGCCGCTCCAGCGACGTTCACGGTTCCAGACCGGCGTCCATCCATTTGCCCGCCACCAACTATTTCTGGTTGTAAATTCAAATTTCGTCCAACAACCAAGGCACCAACGCCTTTAACCCCATGAATTTTGTGACCACTAACGGACAATAAATCAATGTTCATTGCGTTAACATCTAGAGGCAGTTTCCCTGCACTTTGTACGGCATCCACATGAAACTTAGTCCTTGAATGTTTAGCAATGACCTCCCCCATTTCTTTGATTGGTAAAGCAAGACCCATTTCGCTGTTAACGTGCATGCAACTAACGAGAAGCGTATCTTTTTCTATTAAAGCCTCCAGTTGCCGCACGATTTGATCTGCTGGTTGCATCACGTCCAGATAAGAAATACGCCAACCTTTCCTTGCTAAATCTAAACACACTTCATAAACCGATGGATGCTCTATTTTAGTGGTAATTAGATGGCCACCCAAATGACCTGAGATCATCCCTTTAATCGCTAAGTTATTACTTTCCGTTGCGCCCGATGTGAAAACAACGCGATGATTCCCAGCATTTAATAAATCTAGTATTTGACGCTCCGACTTAATCAAGACTTGCTCTGCCATTAAACCCACTTTGTGAAGCGAACTTGGATTCCCCCAAAAATCAGTGTTTACCTTGATAAACGTCTCCATGACACTAGGATCTACAGGCGTTGTCGCACTATGGTCCAAATAGACTAAACTCTTCATTTCCCCAACTCCTTTGTACGAACTATCTCTTTTATTATACTTATCATGCTATTATACCTATCATGCTCAACACAGTCGCTCATGCTCCTTAGTTTCGCTATGAGTGGCATTCAGAAGGACTAAGCAGACTGGCGTCTGCAGTCCTTCTATTATACGCATAAAAGAAGGCTCTGGACAATGCCAAAACCTTACTTTTACGCTAATTAAATCAATACACACTCTAATTCTTGCTTCAACCCTTCAAAGGTCTGATCAAACTTACTTCCTTCAACGTCTGACAAAATACCACGCATTTTTTCAATCACAATCTCGTAATTTCCTTGATGGAATTGATCTTCCGCAATGGTAAGATCCATTAGGTAGATGCCTTCCAGGTCAATGTAGCGATTGCCATAAACCATCAAACGCTCTGCCAGATGCAACTGTTCAATTAATAGCCCCACTTCGTTCTTCACTTTTTCCGTGTCCATTTTTGCTTTATCTAGAATGCTTTTTACTCGATTAATATCCAGCGGCATCTGATTCACTTCTTCTAGCAGCTCATTAATCTGTACATCTGCCTTTTCAAGCATAAGCGCTAGACTTGACCGGTGATGACTAAAGTTAGCTTTCATAAATCTTGATTTCAATAAATTGATGTCTCCTAGGAGAGAAATCGATTCTGCGACAACGTCCTTTGAATCTTTATCCAACTTTTCAACTTCATCGTTGAACATGTTTAACTGCTCTGCGATCTCCTTCAATTGACTCAAAAAGCCTAATACTTGACCATGCATTTTCGAGGTAGCGGCATCGCCTGCTTCAATTTCATCTACAAGGGAATGAATGCTTCCATTCACAAGGTCAATTTCACGTAAAAGTGCGTTAAAATTATCTTCGTCATCGCTCTTCATTACGCAATGTGCTTTAATGTTTTCATAACGTGACTGCAGGGCTTCACCTTCTTTAACAACAAAGGCGCATTCTGCTTTAAGCTGGGATAAATCTTGATCAAAGGCTTCTTTTATGTCCATTTCATGCTTAATGGACTCACGTAACTTTTTAGCACGATCTTCCACTTCAAGGAGTAACTGTTCGACACCATCAAAGTCGTATGCTTTTACCATTCCAGTCACTTGTCCAAGCTTTTCTTTCAGGTGTTTTATATCTTCTTCAATGTTTAAATGGTCAAGGTACACCCCTTCTGCTGCTAAGCTAGAGTAGCTTGTTAACACACCTTCTAAAAGCGGCAAGAGCTCTAATTCAACGCTTTCACGATACATTGGAATTTTATTAAACAACTGGTCAACTAAGCCAATTTTGTTGTAAATTTGGTCGTTCACTTCATCTGCTAAATCGTAGTTTGATTCCTGCATGTGCTCATCAAATTGTTCGAACAAAGACTCGATTTCAGCAAACTGCTCTTGAAACTGACCTTCAAACTCTTCGTAAGTCGCTTTGTTTTCGTCGTATTTGTTCTTAAATACGGAGAAGCTTTCACGCAGTTGAATGATGCCGTCACGGTTTCGTGATTCTGAATTTTTTAAACTCTCAATTTCTGCTAAGAGCTGATCAATTTCAATGGTCAACTTCGCCAAATCTTCTTCGATTCCTTCAACGACCTCATCGGTACCATTGAAATCACTTAAAGAAATTAGCTCTTCAGCATAAGCGATGTTAGCTTCTACGGTTTCAATTTCATTTTCTAAGCCTTGCCAACGTTTCTCCCATTCGCCAACTAATCTAACAATTCGTTCGCTTTTACGTACGGTTTTTAGCTTTGCAATTTCAAACATAACCGGCTTATTGGCTACTTCGTATTTTAAAATTTCTAAATCATCAATGGTCATTCGATAGGCCTTTTTTTTCTGGTGGCCCATTATCAAATACACAATCAAAGCTAGAAAAACTAAAACACCTAAAGCAATTAACATCCACATAATATATCACCTTGAAAGCTCGTCTTTATAATCTTAAATGATACCATAAAAAACTATTCCCTTCAAGTGAATTAATCCCAAAATCGACACCCTTTTGACCTTATGACTTCACCGTGTTAACACCAACCACTGCCCCACTTACTGCCACCAGTAGCACAATAGCACTTCGGATAACAAAGGTCATGTCAAGACCACTTTCGATACCGATTAAACGATAAAGCAAGCTTAGTAAAACTAGCCCTCCTCCAATGGCTAACCCAACAAATAAGCCACGAAATGCGACGATGCGTGCACAAATGAAAGAAAACAGTAGTAAAATAATGACAAAAGCGGCGTACAGTACTTTCGACACCGTTGCCAGCCCCATGATTTCAAAATATAACAATAAAGACGTAATTAAAGTAATCACCGCACAAATACCAAACGTCATTCCACCCACTACTCCAAGAGCTTTTATTTTTCTGTTCGTCATTTTATACCCCTCCTACAAACCTGCAACCTACCATCAAGATATGATACCCTCCATCAAAACATACCTATCTGCTCTCTTTAGGAAACATTCCGGAAACATTAGCCAATATTCCATGCACAACCAACAAAATCAGACCGATGACGACCACATGAACGAGTTGACTATTAAATACCAACGTTTCACTCAAATACCTTCCAAGGACATAAACAATCCCTAAGATTAAGACGCCATTTGTCACTTTCCACGCATTCAACCGGTAACCGATTCGCTTAGCAACGATCACATAGTACCAACTGGTCAAAACCACAATGTTAACCAAAATAGAAATCACCAATCCCCAAATATTAACCCCTGGAATCAACATCAAAGCGGTCATCGTTCCTATTTTGATCGCTGACGATATTAAGCTGGCATGCAAGGCAAACTTCGCCTCACCAATGGCCTGCAAAACAGCGACCAATGGAGCTTGGAAATAAAGTAGCAAAAAGATAGGCGCCATCACCAGCAAAAATTCTGCGCCTGTGGTGGAATGATATAGCAACTCCATGATCTCATAAGGAAAGACCATGACCAACATCATATACAATCCGCTGGTGACAAATGCTACCTTAAATGCCGTAGAAAGCCGAGCCCGAATCACCTCAAAGTTTTGCTCCCGGTAAGAGCGCCCAATCGCAGGGATAATGGCTTGGGTGACCGCACTGGAAATGAAAGAGGGCATAAACAACAGCGGAATGGCAAACCCAGAAACCGCACCATACATTGCTGTACTTGCTTCTGAAGCGTACCCTCTCATAAATAAAATGCGCACCACAATGATGGGCTCTAGAAAGTGGGTTAGCGTCCCAATCAAACGACTACCCGTCGTCGGCAATGAAATGCCTAACACGTCTTTAAAATTCACAGGCGCCAACTTTGGTAACATAAGACTCGATCTAGGGTAATGCTGCTTTTTAAATCGTAAAAACAACCCAAGCAAAATAATGGCTGACACCAATTCACCTGCAATCGATGCCAGCATCAAACCAACCACAGCGTACTCGATTCCTCTAGGTAACAACCAGGCAATAAACACGATGGAAAGTCCCATCCTCACCACTTGTTCGGCTAGTGTCGACAAAGCACCTGGGGTCATGTTCTGCTTGCCTTGAAAATAGGATTTCAAAATCGCTGTAAAAGACACCACAAACAGCAGCGGCCCAATCATCATCAACGGCAACATGGTTCGCCCATCTTTCAGAACATGTACCGATATCGGTTCCGCTGCAAAAAACATGATCACTGAAATAACGCCACTAAGAACAATGGTAATAATAAAAGAGGTGGAAAGAATTTTACCTTCTTTAAGTTCTCCCCTAGAAACAAGGGCCGGAATCGCTACAGGTAGACCAATGGTCGCTAAAGTAGCAAGTAACATCACCGTTGGAGAAATCAACATGTACACACCAACGCCAGATTCGCCTAACGACCTGGTGATCACAATGCGATTTGCCATCCCTAATACCTTTGTTACAAACCCTACAACAACCATTACCAACGTCGCTTGCGCCATCGTCTGTCTTCTCATCTTCACACCTACTCTTTACCACAATTCATCTTTGTAATATATGCCAAAAAGAAAGTGAAAATGAAAAGTACGACTCAAAATAGGCAAGCGAGAGTGAGATTATCCCTTTTTGCTTCAAAAACAGCCCTTTAAGGGATAAAAATTATCCTCTTTTGCCTCAAAAACAGGAGTTTAGAGATAAAAATTATCCCTTTTCACCTGGAAATAGATGATTTAGGATAATTCGCGAAACCTCCACTACTGGTATCCATCTAACCAGAAAAGGCTGCACACCGTGCAACCTTATAAACCATTAATGGCAACTTTACCTTTACCCCAAACCAATGTCGATGACCATCATCAGTAAAAATCCAATCATAAAACTCATAGCACCTATTTTAGAGTGGTTACCTAAATGAGCTTCCGGAATCATTTCTGCAACGACCACGTACATCATAGCGCCCGCTGCAAAGGCAAGTAACCACGGCAGCGCCGCCACTAACCATATCCCTAAAAATACCGTTAATACAGCGAATGCAAAATCAATGGCACCAGCTAAACACCCTAATAAAAACGATTTTTTTGTCGACAACCCCTCTTGTCGAAACAGCAAAGAAACCGTCGCCCCCTCCGGAAGGTTATGAATTCCAATCCCAATGGCTAAGGCAATGGCTGAAGCATAAGCTGCTATGCCACCACCTTGCTGCGCTGCTAAAGCAAAGGATAATCCAACCGCAATTCCTTCTGGAACGTTATGGAGCGCAATGGCTGATAAAAGAAGGGTCGAGCGTTTCTGACCTTCACTAATCTTACCCTCTCGTTGATTGGTGGAATGCAAATGCGGAATCACACGATCCAGCAACAGTAAAAACAAAACGCCTGCCATAAAACCTACCACCGCTGGTAACCATTCTACAAGTCCCGCTTCTTCTGCCTCTTCCATGGCTGGTATTAACAACCCCCAAATAGCAGCAGCAGCCATCATCCCAGCAGCAAATCCAAGAAATATTTGTCTGAATCCTACCGTTATAGGCTTTTTGAAAAAGAAAACAATTCCTGCACCCAAACACGTCATAAAAAAGACAAAACTCGTTCCAGCTGCAATAATCAAATAATCCATACGTATCCCTCCTAACTCTCGATCGATCTAAATTAACTATCATTTTACGATCAAAACAGTGTATTGTCAACATTTTTAAGATAATTTAAAAATAGTTATTGTTTTTGAATTAAATTGATCTTGCCAAATTTTCTATCAAACGAAAGCAAATTATTTCGCCACAGTTTAATGTTTAAATTCTGTCATCATTATGTAAAGCGCTTCCTCGATTTCGTAAAAAAATGTAAGCCCGTTAAACGACAGCAACTCAAGGAAGGGAGCCTAGCAAAATGTCTCATTTTTGCATCTTGTTTTAATACAGGCTTACAAATTAGCTCATGGTAATTCCTAGTCTTTGCTCCTTTAAACAAAGCTAAAACTCACTATAAAAGGCATACATGTAAGGAGTAAATCTACAACGTCAAGGGATTGACATTTTTGAAAAAATTTTTTAGTTTTTGTTTTATAGTAAGAATTCGGTCTGTTCTTGGAATTTGTGCTATTTTTGCCGGTTCATGAAAACAAAAATAACATTTTCTCACGAATCTCTTCATTCTCCTCCTTTACAAAGAGAAATTCTCTCCTAAGGGGAAAAGTGAAAAGTCGATAGGATACCAATGTTGATTTTGTGCCATCCGTAAATTTTGGCTTTCGAATGTTATTAAAATCAAATAGTTTGACTTTCAAACTACATTGATGAGTATAACCTATTTTTTCTTAAAATGCAAGCTTAATTTAAAAATAAATTTCAAAAATTTGACCGTTTAGCACTAGAAAATATCTAACGACGATTTGATCAACCTTTTCTCCTGCTATTCTCTCTAATTTTAGACATCAAAAAAACTATATTTTCGCAATTGTCCTCCAACAATCCTTCCAATATAGCTTCCTTTAAATCATATTGGCTATAATTCGACCTTCCAAAGGCCGTGCAAGTTACAGTACTCATACACAGCCATCGGCTTCTCGTCAACAAACGTGAAGCTTGCTACTGGATCTTTTCCAATCTCTAGGCGCTTAAACTGGCCACCTTTGTCTGTTTCCACATAGATAAATTGAATATAGTGTGCTTCTTCCATTGGATGTAAGACGCTACCGATTGCAACCTCAAGCCCATTGGCCGTTTTTGTGACCGCTGGCACATGTTTTTCGTTACTCGCATCTACGGTATTTGGTAGTAATGCCTTTAGATCTGTTCCACAACACGTTAATGGCCCACCTTTATTTTCGATAAGTGTCAAAAAATTCCCACATTTCTCGCATTTAAAGAATGCCTGCTTACCTTTCATAAATAACCTCTCCTCTCGTTATTTAATCTTATTCAGATTTTGAAAACGTATCTTTTCCTACACCACAAGGTGGACAAGTGAAATCTTCTGGTACATCTTCCCACTTCGTATTTGGCGCTATTCCATGATCTGGAGCACCTTCTACTTCGTTATACTCCCATCCACACACATCACATACATAGGTCATAATCACAACTCCTCTTTCATTTTATTATAGGATACTTTTCTCCATCTCATTCATTAGTTCATAAGTCTTAAGAGACTTCGATGCTGCTACACTCATTGCAAATGCCTTTAAAAGACATTTCTACCACTTGGACATCTACCTTCACTCGGCTTTCTATAAGGGCCTCAATGCCTTCGAGTTCTTCAATAAATAGATCTTCAACTTTACGACATTCCGTGCAATAGAAATGGTAATGATTTTCTAAGGTTCCATCAAATCGATCCGGTTCACCAGGCGTGCTAATTTTCCGAATCATATGATGCTCCACTAATTGAGATAGGTTACGATAAACCGTACCTAAACTCAAATTAGGATGATCCTTTCTCAACCTTTCATAAATGGCATCTGCTGTCAAATGAAGGGGATTCTCTTTAACGCAATGATAAATGAGCTCCCGTTGTTTGGAATACTTCATACTCTCACCTCTTTTATAATTTTACACCTATTATGTTCAACTACAGCTAATTTTAATGAGCCTGTGAACTTAGAGAAACTTATGATCTTGAGCGAACGCTTCATGCTTCAGCTAGTTTCTCTATAAATGGCATCCAGAAGAACTAATCTCCTATATTTCGAAGTTCTTCTATTATATACGATCAAGACGAAAGAGTCCAGAGGCTCTTAACTTAGTGTTGCATTCAACATCCAAACGTGTTTCTCGAGTCCCGCCTGAATGTCGACTAACATTCCTGCGGTTACTTCATCCTCTGCTTCGGATGCCACATTAAATCCAGCCTTTAACTCTTCAATCAGTAATTCAAAGTCTTTTTTTATAACCTGTAACATTTCTTTGGCATCTTCTTTTCCAGTAGCTTCTTGGATTGAAGACAATTCTAACATCTCTTTCATGGTTGCAACCGGTGCACCACCACACATTAAAGTTTGTTCTGCTAAAGCGTCAATGTGGGCCGCTGCTTCGTTGTACAACCCTTCAAAATGACCATGTAAAGCGTGAAATTGTTCACCTTTTACAAACCAGTGATAGTTGTGAAGTTTGATAAATAAGACGCTCCAGTTTGCGACTTGCTTGTTTAATACATTAATTACATTATTCATCGTAAATTCCTCCTCGTATTTAGCTTATAAGCTTAGCTTCTAATCAAATGATCAAAGGCACCAAGAGCTGCCGTTGCACCACTTCCCATAGAAATAATGATCTGTTTGTAAATGCTGTCGGTACAGTCGCCAGCAGCAAAAACACCAGAAACATTGGTCGCACCATGTCCATCGACGATGATTTGACCACGTCCATCCATTTCTACAGCTCCTTTTAACCATTCTGTGTTTGGCATTAAGCCGATCAGAATAAACACACCTGCAACATCAATGTTCCCAATTTCCTCGCTGTCACGATGTACGTATTCAAGACGTTCGACTTTGCCGTGTCCCTTAATCTCTTTCGTTTGAACGTTGGTTAATACCTCAACGTTTGGTAACGAAAATAGCTTTTCTTGCAAGACGTTGTCCGCTTTTAACTCTGGTAAAAATTCTAAAACCGTTACGTGCTCTACAATGCCAGCTAAATCGATGGCTGCTTCAATCCCGGAGTTCCCTCCACCAATAACGGCAACTTTCTTACCTTTAAAAAGTGGAGCATCACAATGCGGGCAGTAAGCAATTCCCTTGTTTTTGAATTCTTGCTCTCCAGGAACACCTACATCGCGCCAACGTGCACCAGTTGAAAGAACAACCGTCTTTGACTTCAACACCGCTCCATTAGACAAGGTAATCTCTACCATGTCTTTTTTCTCTAGCTTCGTTGCTTTGATAGCTTTCATCACATCAACGTCGTATTCATTCACGTGTTCTTCCAGCTGAAGGGCAAATTTTGGCCCTTCTGTATAAGGCGTCCCAATGATGTTCTCAATGCTTAGCGTCTCCAGCGGTTGACCACCAAAACGTTCAGCTACAAGTCCAGTACGAATGCCTTTTCTCGCTGCATAAATGGCAGCAGATGCACCAGCCGGGCCACCACCAACAACGAGGACGTCGTAAGGGTCTTTCCCTTCAAATTCGGAAGCGTCTGCAACCCCAACGACGTTGTTTAGTACGTCTTCTAAGGTCATACGCCCACTGCTGAATTCTTCGTCGTTTAGAAACACCGTTGGAACTGCCATCACACCTCTTGATTCCACTTCATCTTGGAACATGCCGCCCTCTATCATGGTGTGAGAAATGTTTTTATTTAATACACTCATGATGTTTAAGGCTTGCACCACGTCTGGACAGTTGTGACAAGACAGGCTAACGTAGGTTTCAAAATGAAGTTTTTGATCAATGCCTTCGATCCGCTTTAGCAGTTTATCATCAATTTTTGGTGGCCGACCGCTCACTTGAAGAAGCGCCATTACCAGGGACGTAAACTCATGTCCTAATGGAAGACCACCAAAAGCAACCCGCGCCACTTCTCCTACTTTAGCAATAGAGAAACCTGGTGCCTTAACATCTGTTACTTGGTTCACTGTGATAAGTGGTGACATTTCTGCAATTTCATGGACTAAATCATGGACCTTTTGTCCATCTTCATCGCTGGCCGCGTTGACACCTAAAACAATGTCTGATTCTAACATTGGCAAATATTGTGCTAGCTGTTGTTTAATTTCATTATCTAATATCGGCATGTTTATAACTCCTCCCTTTTATGACGATTCTAGTGACCTTTTCAGCGCATCGGCAAGACGCTCCATCTCAGAATTATTCTCCTCACTTAAAGATGAAACAATTCTCACTCGCTCTCCAAGTACGGTCGTCTCTTTTACGTTTTCCTCCAAATAATCCTGAATAAGATCCCCTGCCTTTGGTGCCCACGTGCTGTTTTCGATGATACCAAAGGTTCGATTTTTTAAATTCAACGTTTTCAAACGCATGAGATAGTGATGCAGCAGTGGGAAGATGTTGGCATTGTAAGTCGGACTCGCAATCACCACATGACTTAGTCTAAAGGTCTCAGAGATTAGATAGGTTGTGTCCGTTTCAGAAATATTATAAGTGGCAACATTTGTAACACCTTTTTCTTTCAGCATTTCTTCAAAGGTGCCAACTGCTTTTTCTGTGTGACCATACATCGAGGCATAGACGATTAGGACACCTTTTTCTTCCGGCTCATAGGTACTCCATTTGATGTACTTATCTAAGAAATATCCAAAGTTTTCACGCCATATTAAACCATGTAGAGGCAAAATCATTTTAATATCGAGAGCGCTCGCTTTTTCAAGCAATTTTTGTACAGGCACCCCATATCCACCTACAATATTGGTATAATATCTTCTTGCTGGTTCAATCCAATCCTTGTCGTAATCAACTTCATCAGCAAAAAGCTCTTTTCCGATTTTTCCAAAAGATCCAAATGCGTCTGCAGAAAATAGAATCCCTTTTGTTATTTCATAGCTGACCATGACTTCAGGCCAATGAACCATCGGTGCAAAAGCAAAGGTAATGGTATGTGTACCGAAATTCACAGTATCCCCTTCAACCACCTCTTTCATGTTCTTGCTTTCAATTTCCACCCCGAACTGGCGCATAAAAGCGAACGTTTTTTTATTAGCGATCAGCGTTACTTCAGGGTAAATTTCCAATACATGCTTAATACAGCTTGAGTGATCAGGCTCCATGTGTTGAACCACCAAATAGTCCAACGTTCTGCCGTCTAAAGCATGTTTAAGCTTACCTAAAAATTGATCGGCTACTCTCATATCTGCTGTGTCAAACAACGCAGTTTTTTCATCCACAAGCAAGTAAGAATTATAGGCTACTCCTTCTGGAATAGGGATAAATTCCTCAAAAATTTGTAAGTCTTCGTCATTTGCCCCTAACCAATAGATATCTTCTGTTACCTTTCTTACAGTATCCATCGTTCTCATCTCCTTCTTGTTGAAATTTGGGTTTCAAGTGGTTATAAGATAAAAGCAAATCTTGGACAAACCCAGATTTGCTTTCATTACCTTGTTTCTTTAACCTAGATTTTTCCTACTAAGTCCAAGCTTGGCGTTAATGTTTCCGCCCCTTCTTTCCATTTAGCTGGACATACTTCTCCTGGGTTGTTGCGAACGTACTGAGCCATTTTAATTTTATCCACTAATTGACTAGCATCGCGTCCAATCCCTCCCGCTGTAATTTCAACGGCTTGAACCACACCATCTGGGTCAATAATGAATGAACCGCGATCTGCTAAACCTGATTCCTCATCCAGTACATCAAAGATACGCGAAATCTTCTGTGATGGATCACCCATCATGGCATATTTTACCGTGCTGATCGCCTCGCTGTGTTGATGCCACGCAGCATGTGTGAAGTGTGTATCCGTTGAACAAGAATAAACGTCTACTCCTAATTTTTGAAGTTCAGCGTACTGATCTTGCAGGTCGCTTAATTCAGTTGGACATACGAAGGTGAAGTCTGCTGGGTAGAAGACAACCACGTTCCACTTCCCTGCCCAGTCCGCAGAGTTTACCGTTACGAGTTCCCCATCTTTAAATGCATCCGCTACAAATGGTTCTAATGTTTTTCCTACTAATGACATATTATTTCCTCCTCAAAAATTAAATAGTAATTATTACTAGTATTAGTATAGACTTCTTTACACAAGATGTCAATAGTTTTCCGAAAAAAAATTAAACTATACAAAAAAGCATGTACTTTGTGAGCACATGCTTGATTTAACTGCGATTAATTAAGGGTAAACTGACCTGCGTAATGACACGCTACTAAGTGCCCCCCACCCATTTCTTGTAAAGCTGGTTCTTCAGCTATACATTTATCTGTTTTATGACGACAACGTCCAGCAAAACGACAACCAGGTGGTGGATTTACTGGGCTTGGTACATCCCCTTCCAGTAAAATACGTTCTTTTTTCTGCTCCAAAGACGGGAGTGGAATAGCAGATAACAATGCCTGGCTATAAGGGTGAAGTGGATTATTAAAGATGGTTTTATAATCAGTCAGTTCTACAATTTTTCCTAAATACATAACGGCAATTCGGTCGCTTACGTGTTTTACAACGCTTAAATCGTGAGAAATGAACAAGTAAGTTAAATCAAACCGCTCTTGCAAGTCTGCCATTAAGTTCAAGATTTGAGCCTGAATCGACACGTCTAATGCAGAAACCGGCTCATCTTGTACAATAAACTTTGGCTTTAAAGCTAAAGCACGCGCAATCCCAATTCTTTGACGACGTCCCCCATCAAGTTCGTGTGGATACGCATTGGCAAGTCTTGACGCCAGTCCAACGGTCTCCATTAAATCCCATACACGCTTATCCCTTTTTTCTTTTGTTGAATAAACTTTATTGACAATTAAAGGTTCTGCAATGATTTCAGAAACCGTTAAACGTGGATTAAGGGATGCGTATGGATCCTGAAACACAATTTGCATTTCTTTACGTAATTCACGCATTTCTTTTTTACTTATTTTGTTAATGTCTCTACCATTGTAGATGATTTCCCCTTCTGTTGATTCAAGTAATCTAATTAATAAGCGACCAGTAGTTGACTTTCCACAACCAGACTCACCTACTAAACCAAGTGTTTCACCTTTATTAATGTGAAAACTAATGTCATCAACAGCATGGAGTAGACCTTTACTTGTTTTGAAGTACTTTTTTAAATTTTTAACTTCAAGCATTTTTTCAGCCATAACTAGTCCTCCTTTGTTTCTGCTATTTCTTGTAGTTCCTCTGGCGTTAAAGCAATCACTTCGTTTGTTTCAGAGAACTTAAAGCCTAATTCATTGAGTCTTTCTGCATCTTCTGGCAGCCACTCTAGTCCAGTCGCTTCATACTCTAAACACTTAACAAAGTGCCCAGCTCTAGCTTCCGTATTAGCAGGGACAAAGTATCCACATTTCTCCTTTGCTTTTGGACATCTTGGATGAAACGGACACCCAGAAGGAAGATCAGTTGGATCTGGCATCAAACCTTCAATCGGCTTTAGACGTGGCTCGTCTGAATCAACCGATGGAATCGAACCAAATAGACCATTGGTATAAGGGTGTAGTGGCTCTGTAAACAGGTTTTGGGTGGTTGTATACTCCACAACGTTACCCGCATACATAATCGCAACCTTGTCACATACTTCAGCAACAATTCCCAGGTCATGGGTGATCATTAACATGGAAGTTTCTAATTCTTCTTTTAAGTTCTTCATTAAATCCAAAATTTGTGCTTGAATGGTTACATCCAATGCCGTGGTTGGCTCATCTGCAATTAATAAGGCAGGCTCACAAGCCAAGGCAATAGCAATAACAACGCGTTGCTTCATCCCACCACTAAATTGGTGAGGGAAGTCTCCATGACGTGCACCTGGAATTCCAACGAGCTCAAGCATGTCTTGCGTATGTTTCATCGCTTCTGCTTTGCTCATTTTACGGTGCAACTTAACCACTTCCATAATTTGCTCTCCAACGGTTAAAACAGGGTTTAAAGCCGTCATTGGATCTTGGAAGATCATCGAAATCTTATTTCCACGAATTTTACGTAATTCAGCTGGTTTTTTCGTTAATAAATTTTCACCTTCAAATAAAATCTCACCGCTTGTGATTTTCCCAGGAGGTGTTTCAATTAAGTTCATAATCCCTAATGCGGTTGTTGTTTTTCCTGCTCCAGTTTCACCTACTAGACCAAGGGTTTCACCTTTATCGATCTCTAGGTTCATTTCATTAACAGCATAAACAATACCATCATCTGAGGTGTACTCAATTGATAAGTCTTTAATTTCTAATTCTTTTACACTCATCAGTCTTCACACTCCTAGTTTTTAAGTTTCGGGTCAAGGGCATCACGCAAGCCATCTCCAAGTAAGTTTAAGGCAAAGATGGTTATCATAATGGCCAAACCTGGGAAGGTGGTGATGTGCCAGTGATCGCGCATGTGTTGACGCCCCTCTGATAACATGGCACCCCATTCTGGTGATGGTGGTTGAATCCCTAATCCGATGAAGCTTAATCCTGCAGCCGCTAAAATCGCACCTGCTACACCAAGGGTGGCTTGAACGATGATTTGTGCCATCGCATTTGGTAAAATATGTTTGAAGATAATTCGAAGGTCACCGGTTCCGACGGCTTTAGCTGCCTCAACAAATTCCTGATCACGAACCATCATAACCGAAGATCTAATAACACGGGCTTCGATAGGGATGGCACTAATACCAACGGCAATCATCAAGTTAGTTAAACTTGGCTCTAATGCAGCTACAATTGAAATGGCAAGTAAAATACCAGGGATGGCGAGTAGGACATCCATCACACGCATGATCGCTGTATCAAGGTGTCCACCATAATAACCAGCGACTGCTCCAAGGATCCCACCAATAAAAGTAGCAATACCGATGGAAATCAATCCAATTTGAAGTGAGACACGGGAACCATAAACAATTCGACTAAAAATATCGCGCCCTAAACTATCGGTTCCAAACCAGTGGTCAGCACTTGGACTTTGTAATCTATTTCCTAGTTGTTGATAATCGTAAGTATATGGTGCAATAAGTGGAGCAAAAATTGCTATCACCACTAGTAAAGCTAAAATCATCAGCCCTGCCATGGCCATTTTGTTTCTTCTTAAACGTCTCCAAACCATGCCCCATTGACTACGCTTTTTAACAACAGGTGTTTTTGTTTCATTCGACATAATTAATTTCTCCTTTCCCTAAAGTTATCGGTTCTATTTATATTGTGATTTAATACGTGGATCTACGAATGCATAAAGAATATCTACTGCCAGGTTTACGATACTGAACATTAAAGCAATGAACAGTACACCACCTTGTACAACGGATAAATCACGGGCACTAATAGAATCAACCATTAAACGACCAACTCCGGGAATGTTGAAAATCGATTCCGTTAATACTGCTCCACCGAGTAGCGCTCCAAACTGAAGCCCAACAACCGTAACGATTGGAATGAGAGCATTTTTTAACGCATGGCGCATGGTAATAACCGATTCGGTCTGACCTTTCGCACGCGCTGTTTTAATATAGTCTTGACGAATAACCTCTAACATACTGGATCTCGTCATACGAGCAACCATGGCTGCTCCTCCTGTTCCTAGCGTAACGGCCGGTAACACAAGAGAACTGAGTCCATCATTTAGTCCACCCGTAGGGAACCAATCCAAGCCCACCGCAAAAACGAGAATGAGTAGCATCCCTTGCCAGAAGTTCGGCATGGAAACCCCAAGCAACGCAAAAAACATCGCCATGTTATCAAAAATGGAGTATTGCTTGGTTGCGGATATAATTCCAATCGGTATCCCAACGGCTACCGCTACAAAAACACCTGCTGAAGCTAATTGTAATGTAGCTGGAAAACGTGCCATGATCTCATCTGCTACGTTTCGACGGGTTCTAACCGACGTTCCAAGATCTTGGTTTACCACCAATTCGAATAGCCAGCGACCATATTGCACAATAAACGGGTCGTTTAGTCCCATCTCTTCGCGCAATCTTTCAATTTGTTCTGGTTCGGCTTGTTCACCTAATTGTATACGTGCTGGACAACCAGGTGTGAAGTGCATCATTGTGAAAATAATAAACGATACACCGAGCATAACTGGTATTAGCAGTAACAATCGTCTTAAAATATACTTAAGCATATTTATCAATCCCTTCAGGAGTTTGTCCTCTTAAATTAGTAGATCATCACTTTGATACATGTCCACGATGACCTTTAAAAAAACAATTTAGTATTCACAACGCTCAATTCCGGTCACAATTGACGAAGCAAATACTAAAATGTTAGTTATCTCGACTATTATAGCGAATGTTTGCTCCCCTGGCAAGAGATAAATGCTCTTTTCATTTGGAAAACGCTAATCCAATTGTTCTACAGCCATTAAAGCACCATTTACTGTGGAAAAACATTGTAAAGCGTGCAAAAATGGCTTGGTTTAATTCTTCCTCTTTTATGGTATAATGATCTGACATAGATTTATGTTTTTCCATTGGGAATTTAAGTACGAAAAAATGTTTTCTAATTAAGGTGATCGTTATGTCATTAAATGAACTGTCAGTTGACCAGGTTAAAGGCGTCGGCCCGGCCCTTTTAGAGAAGTTAAACAATGTGGGTATTCTTACGGTGTCTGACTTATTGGAATACTTCCCAAGACGACATGAAACGTTTGAAGTCATTAACATTAATCGGGCTAAACATGAAGAGAAAATCACGGTCATTGGGAAGGTCGTTACAACCGCGGTGAATCATTTTTATGGTCGTAAACAATCCAAAATGAATTTCTCCATTGCCCTTGGCGAGCAAGTGGTCAAAGTTGTGATTTTTAACCGCGCCTTTTTAAAGAGTAAAGTGGTCACTGGCGCAGATGTCACCGTGACTGGAAAATGGGATTCAAACCGTAAAACCATTACAGCAACGACCATTAAATTCGGAATCCACAATACTGACACCATTGTGGCAAGCTATCCACAAACAGGAGACATCACTAGTAAAAGCATTCAAAAACTGATCCAAACTGCTCTTGGACAGTACGGTCATGACATCAACGACGACCTCCCTCTTTCCTTAATAAAAAAATATAAATTAATCGGGGCGCCAGATGCTGTCAAATTTGCTCATTTCCCTGGAAATAATGAAGAATTAAAGCAGGCCACACGACGGATTAAATACGAAGAGTTGCTGAAATTTCAACTGAAACTCCAAGTCCTAAAAAAGAGAATTAAATACGATAAATCCGGCTTCGGAAAAAAAATTGATCGTTCAGTCGTCGACGCCTTCATTGACCAGCTTCCATTCCAATTAACTAACGAGCAACGACGGGTTTTAATCGAAATTTCTACCGACCTTACATCAGATGCTCGCATGAATCGCCTCCTGCAAGGAGACGTAGGTAGTGGAAAGACCGTCGTGGCTGCCATCACGTTACTTGCTGTTATAACTGCCGGTTATCAAGGGGCTATTATGGCGCCAACGGAGATCCTAGCGCGTCAACATTTAGAATCCTTAACCAAGATGTTCGCTGGAATGTCTGAGATCAAAATTGAATTTCTCAGTTCTAATATCAAGGGGAAAAACCGGCAAGAAATTCTTGAGTCGCTAGCAAACGGGGAAATCGACCTTTTAATCGGAACCCATTCCCTCATCCAAGACGACATCGTTTTTGAACGGCTTGGGGTTGCCGTTGTAGACGAGCAACATCGCTTCGGTGTGGGGCAACGCAAAAAGCTACGCCAAAAAGGAGTCGCCATTGACATTTTAATGATGAGTGCCACGCCCATCCCTCGCACCTTAGCGATCTCTGCTTTTGGCGACATGGACGTTTCCGTTATTAAAGAATTGCCTGCTGGTCGAAAGCAAATCCAAACCTTCGTTATGAGTGATAGCAAGCTGGCAGATGCTCAAAGATTTATCAAAGAGACCATTCTTGATAAAGGGCAACAAGTTTACATCGTCACACCTCTTATTGACGAGTCCGAAGTTATGGAAGACGTCCGTCACGCTACTCTTGTTTACGAAGAGTGGAAAGCCACCTTTAAAGGCGTGGCAGAAGTCGGGTTGATGCACGGTCGCCTAGAAAAGCATGAAAAAGAAGTCATCATGGACGACTTCGTGAAGAATAAGATTCACATCCTCATTTCAACCACCGTCATCGAAGTGGGAGTCAACGTTCCTAACGCCAACCTCATCCTCATTTACGACGCCAATCGTTTTGGTTTGTCTCAGCTTCACCAACTTCGTGGTCGGGTCGGTCGTGGAAATGAAGATGCCTATTGCCTTCTACTTTCTAACGCACAAAACCCGGAAGCAAAAGAGCGCCTCACAGTGATCGCCAACCACAACGATGGCTTTGAAATCGCCGAAGCCGACCTTAAAATGCGCGGTCCTGGTGACTTTTTTGGCGCCAAACAATCGGGAGTCCCTACCTTTAAAATGGCAAACCTTATTGAAGATTACAACATTTTAGAAGTGGCGCGCCAAGATGCCTATGATCTCGCCCTCAGCGACGAATTCGACCATAACCCTGATTTCTTACCCCTTCGGGATTACATTGCCCGAACGATCGATCACGAGGAACATCAGTTTGACTAGCGAGAGACGATCAGTACACTTACATTTTTGTATTGAGCTCACTTAGTGTCCATCATCATTCATTTTTTATCGTTCCCATCTTTTCAAAGATTGCTGCATATAACGACGGATTTTTGCGTCAAATAGTTGATCAATCAAATCTAAATCAAAGGTGTGGGTCTCCTCATGAGCAAAAACCTTACCCCCTTTTAGCACGATCATTTCATCGGCAAAAGCCAACGCTAAGTTTAGGTCATGAACTACACCAACGACCATTCGACCTGGCTTTTTCACCCACTGATCTAAATAATCCATCAGTTCCAATTGATAACGTAGATCCAAATGATTCATTGGCTCATCTAATAAAATCAGGCTTGGTTCTTGAGCAAACACCCGTGCTAAAAACACCCGCTGAAGTTGCCCACCTGATAATTCTTTGATGCTTCGATCCTTTAAGGGCAGTAGACCTGTCGTTTCAAGACAAGATAAAACAATTTCTTTATCCTTTGCGGTCTCTCCTTTGAAAAAATCGTCTTTTAAATGGACATATCTCCCCTGCATGACCGTTTCATAAACGGTATAGGGGAAATGAAGTGGAGAAAATTGACTTAAAAGGGCAACTTTTTTTGAGCGCTCCTTTTGGCTAAGAAACGTCACATTTTCTCCCTCGATCTCTACTTTCCCACGATAAGGAATCAGCCCTGAGATCGCCTTTAGTAAGGTGGTTTTTCCACATCCGTTCGGTCCGACAACAAGTAATTTCTTATTGGGAAGCACCACAAAGTCTATGTCATGTAAAACGTCTATGTCACCATAACCACACGTTAAACCAGTCACACTTAACATGCCTTTCCCCTCCTACTCCGATTAGAATTTTTCAAGAAAATATAAGCAAAAAACGGGGCTCCGATTAAGGCGGTCACCGAACCAACGGGAATCTCAGAAGGTGCGATAATCGTCCGCGCAATTAAATCAGCCAGTAACATGAAGATTCCACCGAACAAGGCCGATAAGGGCACAACGTATTTGTGAGAAGAACCGAAAAACCGGCGGACCACATGAGGGGCAATCAAATCAACAAAGCCAACCACACCAACAAAAGCAACGGAAACACTGGTCAACATAGATGACAAAATAATAAGCAGCCATTTTGTCTTCTTGACATCGATTCCAATCGCTGCTGCTTGTTCGTCACCAAATGTGAGAACATCCATTTCGCGCGCGTAGCGAATTAAAATCAAAACGATAGCAACGGTCACGCTAAAAACAATTCCAACCACTGGCCAACCTCTCAAAGAAAAGCTTCCCAGTTGCCATCTGGCGATTTGCTGTGCGTGATGAGAATTCATAGATGCTAACGTCATCATAACCGCATTGATAAACACCGATAGGATCATCCCAATTAAAACGATGGTGTAATTACCTAAACTCCGATCCACCCTAGATGCTAGCCAAATGGAAAGAAAAATAGTTGCCATACCAAAAATAACAGACACTGCTGGCATTAAAAACATGCCGAGAATGGTGGAAGAAATCCCAAACACAATCATCACGACCGCCCCGAGGCCTGCCCCCGCTGAAACACCAAGGGTATAAGAAGAAGCGAGGGGATTTTTTAAAACAGATTGGATGACACTTCCACTAACCGCCAAAGCGGCACCGACAATGAAGCTAAGTAGGACGCGAGGCAAACGAATGTTCCAAATAAGACCAGGTGTGGTACGTGCCATTTCTTCCGGTAACTCCCCACCAAATAACTGATAACGAACAACATGAAAAATATCAGGAAAAGGCACCGATGCTCCCCCAACAGAGAGGCCAATAAGTAAAGATACGATGGCACAAAAGACCAATACAATGACTTTATTACGTTTAGTAAACTTCATCGCCTTTAGTTAAGGTACTCTGCCATCGCTCGAATGGCATGAACCACACGGTGAGTCGGAACCGACGTATCGTTGTTATCGATCACATAAACGCGACCATTCAAAATAGCATCCATGCCTTCCCATCCAGGGCGCCCCATGATTTCTCCAACTGGATCGTCAATAAAGTTGACGTTAGTAAAAATGACGTCTGGATTGGCGGAAACCACACTTTCTGCCTCCACAGAAAGCCAATCCGAAAGATCAGAAAAAACGTTACTTCCACCTGCTAGTAAAAGCATCTCGTTCAAAAACACACCACTTCCAAAACTAAACATCTCTGGCGCTGGCGTAATTTCAAAGTAAACCATCAAAGGGACTTCGCGGTCATAAACTAAGGTAGCAATTTCTTCCAATTCACGATCCATTTCAGCGATGAGTGCTTCGCCCGCTTCTACCACTCCCATAACAGAGGCAATAAAGCGAATGTCTTCCCGAATCCCATCAAGACTATCACTGGTTGGAAGATAAGCCACGCCAATTCCTAAGTCGCGAAGCGAGCCAAAGGGATCGTTCTCTACGTTATCCATGACGGTCATCGTTGAGGCAAAAACAAAATCCGGCTCTAATTCAATGAGGCTCTCAATTTCAGGCGCCATCATGTCAAACACCGGTAAATCGTTAGGATTACCAATAGCAAATGCTGAACCAGAATCAATGGCAACCATCTGATCTTCTAGTCCCAAATCAATGAGAATAATGGTAATGGACGGCGCCAATGAAACGATGGCGTCCATCTCCTCTGGAATAACAAAATCAAGTCCAGCACGATCTTGAATTGAGAGGTCGTTACTTCCTCCTGCTTCGTTCCCATCCCCGCAGCCAACCATCCCTACCAACATAAGTAAAGCTACCACGATTCCCCCGTATTTTTTCAATTTAAACATCTTAACTTCTCCTCACATTCTACATACCAGATACCGTTTGACACCAAAAAGCTCTAATCTTAGGATTAGAGCAGTAATTAGGCAACCTGAAAAAAGTGTAACATCCGTACACATTGCCTAAACTTCATATCCTGTGAAGTTTTTTGGCCGAACATTGGCAGGTCTTCCGACTTGAACATTGATCGTCTGTTAACTTGCAGACGATCCGCCTTTTCACCTTCCCAGAAGTTTAAAACTTCCAGTGGTTGTGTCCACCAGTAAGACTTGCGAATTTACGCAGGAGTCGAACCAGTACCCTTGAGGCGATTGCACTTGAAAAAGCTACGTTATCACGGCAGCAGGACTGTTTAGAATTCTCATCTAATTCCCTATTATCGTACATCACTTACTGTACGCACCAATCATCGTATCCATATGAAATTTTATGATCAAAGTATAACATTTTGAGAAAATGGTTGCAAATTGACCCTTTCACTGATAAAATGGTAGTATAAAATCCTGGAGTGTCACAGGCATGTGACTGAGAGGGACCTAGTCCTAATCCAAGAACCTGATCTAGTTTGTACTAGCGTAGGAAGCGATTCTAGCACGACCTAATGATGTAAAGCACCAAGCTGAAGCAGAATTGGTTGGTCGCACTGAGGCATAGCGTCTCCACGATGCGTAAGCAAGTGAATAGACGCCACTGCCAATAGCATAAATAGACACGCACCTTTCTAGGATTTTAAATTTACAAAGAGAAGGTGTTTTTTCATGAAAAAAAATAAGTCCTACCCCTGGTCGGGCTGTGGAACAGACAAGGAGATTACCGGTTGTCGCTTTTCTTTAGCGGTTATGGCTGACGACTACGTATCGAAAATCCTTGGTGCTCTAGAGAAGGTTGACACTTCTCACGTCTGGAGCGAAACGGATTTATTGTCCACCACTTACCGAGGTCATCAAACCAACGTAATCAATACGCTAAAAGAGCTCTTCGTTGCCATTAACGATGACAAGACCCACTTAACGCTAGAGGCGACGTTGTCAAAAGGATGTCCCGGCGATATCGAAGGGGATATTCCGATGGAGCTTGCTCCGACAACGGTTGCGTCAACGAAGAAGGAATTCCCCGTTCATGGGAAATTCTCTTTCTACCCCATGGGAGAAGGAAATTACATGGATCACATTGCTTGCATTGTCAACTTAGCCATTGACAAAGGAATTTATGATAAACCATCCCATTACGCTACTCAACTTTACGGTGATGTAAACGAATTGTTTGACTATTTCCACGAAATCATGGCTTATTCCGATGAACATCTGGATCACTTCATTTATCAAATTACCTTGTCGGTGAATTCGCCAAGCTTAAGGTAGCCTTAGGGAGAAGTTTCCCCTGAAACAGCTGTTTTTTAGAGGATCAGGGTAATTTTTATCCCCTAATAGCCATTTTTTCAGGAAATCAGGGTAATTTTTATCCCCAAACAACTGTTTTTTAGACAAAAAGGGGATCTTCTGATGTTCTACTACTTAGTGGAATTACAAAATCAAAAGGAGTTTTTACAATGGATTATCGCATTATTGTATCTGGGGCAATTGGACTTATTTTTATCGGATTAATTATTTTTTCACGACGTGCCGCTAGGTTGGAGTGGAAATTAAAAGACATTATTCTTACCAGTATTATCGGCGCTTTCTTCGCTGCTGTCAGTCACGGAACGGCGTTATTTGCTAGAGGACCGATTTCTCTTATCCTTGCCCCTATTGGGCTTGGTGGCTTAGAGTTCGAATTTGTATTTGGTATCTTCTTTTTCTCTTCTACCTTTGCAGGATACATCATGCGCAAGCCTGGTGTAGCGACCATCGTTGGCTTGTTGACCGGTTTTATTCAGATCTTGTTAGGTAGCCCAGCAGCGGCAACGGTTTGGTTATCGGGGCTCGTTCAAGGATTTGGGGCTGAGATGGGATTTGCTGCTTTCGGTTATAAAAAATGGAACCTCCTATCGGTTCTCGCTTCAGCAACCACTGCCACCATCGCCAGTTTCCTACTCGCTTGGCAACGCGGTAGTTGGCACGAACTTCCTTTCCAAATTGTAGCGTTACGCTTTACTATTAGATGGATCAGTGCCCTGATCATCAGTGGGTTCCTAACTAAGTGGTTAGCTGACCGTTTAGCAAAAGCCGGTGTGTTAAAATCTTATCCATTAGGTGAGGGAGCAAATGAGTTTACAGGCGAATAATCTCACGTTTAAATATTTCGAAAAAGGAACCAAGCACGTCTTGGAAAACCTTGATTTTCAGGTGCCAAAAAACGAAATCACCCTACTAACGGGACGAAGCGGCTCTGGGAAGTCGACCCTTGCTTACGTTTTGGCAGGTCTTTATCCAGAAAACGCTGGCACCTTAGTAGAAGGGTCTGTTACCGTAGACGGGGTTAACCTAGCAACACTAACCCCTGATCAACGGGTTAAGTACGTGACCATGATGTTTCAGAACCCAGATCTTCAATTTTGTATGAACAACGTGGAGCAAGAACTGGAATTTTGTTTAGAAAACATCGGTGTGCCAGAAGCCAGTCGACCTGAACAAATCGACGAAGCCATCGCCACTTTAGGCATCGAACATTTACGTGGTCAATCCTTTAACACCCTATCCGGTGGCGAAAAACAGAAGTGCGCCCTCGCTTGCATCGTTGCGTTGAAGTCCCAATACATTATTTTAGATGAAGCCTTTGCTAACATTGATCCCGCTTCTGCTAAAGAAATCGTTTATGTTCTTTGCAAACTGGACGTTACCGTACTCGCCATTGATCATAACGTCCAGTTATGGGAAGGAATCTATGACAACGTCATTAGTCTCGATGGACAGACACCAGCTGCTTTTGATTTAAAAGCTGACCTCCACCAACCTGGTGACGTTGTGATTGAAGGGAAAGATCTGATCATTAACGGCATTTCTTACCCAGACATCGTCATCCGCAAAGGAAGTATCAATGCGGTGGTAGGGCCAAGCGGTTCTGGGAAGACGACTTGGTTTAAAACCTTAATCAAACGGTATAAATACGAAGGTTCTCTTACCTTGAACGGAGACCAGATCCGCAAGGTCAACAAGAAAAAATTATTTGAACAAATCGGTATTGTGTTTCAAAACCCAGCTAATCAATTTTTGGCGTTGACGGTATTTGATGAGGTATTGTTTAGTGTGAAGCGTTGGTATAAAAAGGAATCACCTCAGTGGCAGGAAGAAAAGGTGATGGAGCTGTTGACCATGTTTAAGTTGGACAGCCACAAAAAGTACGCGCCTTATATGCTATCCCAAGGTCAGCAACGTCGGTTAGCAGTGTTGACCATGATTGCTGGAGCACAAGACATCCTATTACTTGATGAGCCGACCTATGGGCAAGATTATGAGAACATTTGTGCCATGATGGAGCTGTTGCTTGCAAAAGCGAAGTCAGGTTTAACCATCGTTTTTGCTACTCATAACTTGACCGTTGCCAAGAATTTCTCCCATCAAATCATAGAGGTAGGTGATCAACATGAGTAACTTCCTACATCGAATCAATCCGTTCTATAAATTTGTTGTCGTTGCGGGGCTGGCTACGGGGCTCACCTTCGTCCATTCTTTTACCATTAACATGTGGATTTTTGCTATTTGTCTGCTCCTACTCCTAATCGGTACGAAACCTGATACGTGGTGGCGTGCTTTAAAAATCTTTATCCCTTTGATGATGATCGGTTTTAGTGTGTTCATGAGTGGTGCCGTTTGGGCAGATCAAACGGCTAGATTCGGTACGGTTACGGTATCATCGGCTCAATCAGGTCTGAACATGCTCGCTCGATTCTTTAGTTTTGCCGGATTAGGCTTGCTTATTAGTTTAACAACGGACTCCTTTGCATTGGTTAAGACCATGCAAAAAAATGGCAGACTACCACGTAAATTCGCCTACGGAATGATGGCTGCCGTTAACATGGTGCCCCTCATGGCAGCTGAATACAAAAACGCCCGTCTTGCTTTCGCGGTTCGTGGTGCTAGTGCTGGGCCGCTATCACCAAAAGTCATCTTCGCTATGCTGGTTAACTGTTTTAGGTGGTCAGAAATGTTGGCGACCGCTATGCACTCCAGAGGGTTTCATGAAGATTAGATCGTCTCGTTATTGAGGCTACTTTTTTGAGAGGATTTGACGTTTTATGCCTATCAGCCTTAAATAATAGAGGGTAGGCATATTTTGCAGGCTGAATCTGGCTACTTTTATACCTTTTGTCTGCTTTTGAGGTTACTTAGGCATAATTTCCAAGTAAAACAGAGAAAAATTTATGCCTTTTCTCCCTTTTCAAGGTTACTTAGGCATAAAAATTACATGAGATCATATAAAAAAGCTTCCCTGTACGACACACAAGGAAGCTTTTTCATTTATTTAAACTTATTCGTCATCGCCGGGTCCTGGACCGAAATCAAAATCTCCTTCAGGTGGGGTTAGATTACCAAGGCTCACACGTACATTAACCGTATCGTTCATTCCTAGAAATACACCTGTATGAGAGTGTGATACGACTTGACCACGCGGTTGATATGAATCCACACGAGTTACCGTAAAGGTAATATTCGCACCTCTGGAAACAAAGTTTGTGAAAAAGAATTGCGATAAGTCACCTTCTGAAACACCTACTAGATCGCGAATCCATGGTCTTCCAAGTGAAGTAATAACAATCACCGTCGCATCTTCACCAAAGACTTCTTCTCCCGCTGCTACCGATTGAGAGATGACACGACCATATGGTACCGTAGCACTCAACCTTTCACGATGGATCACATTTAACCCACCTTCCGCTGGTAAATCCTCCATGATTTCGGCAAAGATCCCGTTACTAAAGTTCGGTACGATCACACTTGGCCCGCCGGACAAAGTAATGGTCAAGGTTTCATCACTCGGTAAGGTTGAATTCGGCGCATGACTTTGACGCAATACCGTACCCGCCATGACCGTCTCGCTGGCTTCGTATTCAAATTCAACTTGTGCGATTGGGTTGTTGCCCATCCACGTTTCCACTTCATCCCGCGTTTGACCCCTAAAATTTTCTAACTCCACCGTTTCAGGCCCCGTTGACACGTAAATCGTTAACGAATTAGAACGCTTAAAGTTCTCAACGTCCACATCGTTTGGTACGTTCACACGGATCACTCCATGTTGGTCGACCTCTTCGCTGGCCTCTTCTCGAATGTTGATCGCTAGCATTTGATACTCAGCACGCCACGCTCTAATTTGCTGGGCGGTCATTTCTTCAAAATCAGGCAACGCGACCACTTCGTCCATATTTGGACCTCGACTTACTGTCACCGTCAACACAGAGCTGCGCAACATGCTCCGACCAGGTTCTCGACTTTGATCCATAATGATGCCTTGAGCATAGTCTAAACTGTATTCGTGCTCTTGCTCTAAAGAAATTCCATTCCCCGTCGCCCATCGATCAGCACTGTTGAAATCCTCACCAACAAAATTCCGTACTTCAACGCTGTTAAACATCCGGAACAAGAAGAAAATTAACAAGGCAACAACAACCACACTACCACCGATCACACCGTAACGTACCATCTTCCGCTTATGGAAGGTGTCATCTTTTTTAACGGTATGTTCTGGTGCTTTAATAATGGCGCTGGCATTTTGCTTCGGTCTAGCTGTCGTGGCAGGAGCTTTTTTCACTTCGCTCTTGCTCTCACCTGCTTGCTTTTTTGTCAAATCTGGTTTCTTCTTCGTCGGTTTTACCTCTTCTTTTTTCTCTGCTGCTTCTACAATTTTGTCCGCTAACTTTTTGTTCTCAGCCACTTCTTCTTGTGGAGTGACCGCCTTTTCCTCCTTTTTTTCCTCTACTGTTGGCTCTTCAGTTGAGGTCAGAGGCTTGTGCTCACTTTTTCCACTAAATCCTGATAAGAAATCGCCTTTTTTACTCATCGACAAACTGACCTTTCTTCAGGTTGAACACCACGTCTGCTTGTGCTGCAATGTCTTTTGAGTGGGTTACCACAATCACACACTTGTCGTGTTCATGAGCCAGTTGCTTTAAAATCCCCACAATCTCTTTTTCCATCTCGTCGTTTAAGTTCCCCGTCGGCTCATCCGCCAGAATTAAATCGACGTTGGTTGACAGGGCACGAGCAATGGCCACACGTTGTTGCTCTCCACCTGATAGTTTGTTCACCGTGCGATCAGCCTTATCACGGGTAATCCCAATGTGATCCAGCAAGTTATATGCCACTTGATCCACGTCCTCAGGCATCTCATTTTCTGTGATGCTCATGGCCACACGTACGTTTTCAACTGCCGTCATAAAAGGGATTAAATTATAAGCCTGGAAAACCATACCAATATGGTTACGGCGATAGCTTTCTGCTCCGATTTCTTTAATGTCTTTTCCTTCGAATAAAATTTGACCCTCACCTGGCTTATCTAGGGCACTAATCAACGATAAAAAGGTCGTTTTCCCCGAACCAGAATCTCCTAGAATTACATGAAACTTCCCACGTTCAAAATCGCCACTGATCTCATTTAAAATGTAACGCTTCTGCTCCCCATCCTGATACGAATAATCTACGTTTTTTACTTCTAATATTGCCATTTCTAACGTCCTCCTCATCTTTCGCTCGTTTGTTGTTACATTAAAACCTTTTTCGGATTAAGGGTTACCACGTAGATAACTGGTGCCGCCGTTGAGAAGATCACAGCACCAAGTCCAACAATGTAGAACAATCCGATGGTACCAAGATTAAGTGACGTATCAAAGGCTTCCATCATATCCTCGTGTGACATCGTCTGATTCAATCCTAATGCATGAAATTCATTCCATTCGACAAAGAAATGATTGTCATCTTGCTGAGCAGCTAATTCATTTCTTAACATGTTGCGCGACATCATTCCTGAAATCATATTTCCTGTAAACACCGCTAACGTAATCCCCACAACCGCTGTCATGGTCACTTCCAACAAGATTTGCGAAACAATTCTTCCCTTCTTCTCACCTAAGGCTAAATACACACCCATCTCGTGGCGACGATCACGTAAAAACAACGTAATCAATAAACTTAAAATTAACAACGTCGCACCAATCGATACCCATAGGACCCAACCAGCAATGCTTTGCAACGACTCCATGGAAGTGGAAATATCATTGAAGCTATTAGCCATATCTAACACGCCCCAAAACGCAGGCAACATTTCCGTTGCTTCTTCTCGGAAAGCCTCGATATCAAGGGCGTCGTTAAGAACCATCACACTGGTTACTGGTATCTCTTCGAGATTCGCTAATTGCTCAAGCCATGCCTGAGTCCACTCATCCATTTCACCTAAAGACTCATGCATCTCGATTATTGCATCAAGTTGAAATAGATTGATAGCTTCCACGGTTGCGTTTGGCATATGAATGGTACGCAAACCATTTTCAACGCGTTCACGTTGTTGCCAACCTTCCTCACTATGATCGTTTGGATCAATGTCTTCCACTGGATCAATTAACCCAATCACCTGAAATTCAAATACTTCTTCGGCAAAGGTACTTTCATCACTTGCTTCCCAACCTTCACTCCAACCTCCATCACCTGGATAAGGTAAATTAACGGTCACTGGCACTTCAAAGGTGTCGTTTACGGATAAATTATTTACCGCAGCGAAACCACGAGAGACAATGACAGGATGGATATCGGATATAGACGTAATTTCAGCATCGGTAAAGGTTCGACCGTCAACGATTTCAAAGATCCTCTCTCTTACCTGCAATAACTCTGACTCCGAAGTTCCTCTAATAGGTACCCATGCCATATCTGAATCACGGTGGAACATTCCCGCATCTCCATCTGACATACCAAAATGATACTCTGTCAGTGCGGTGGTTTCTAAACCTGCACTAATGGAGTATTCATAATGTTCCACGTAAGGCAATGCACCTATTTCACGAACCACACTTGGTGTTAAAAACTCCTCTGGCACGTCTTCCCAATCAAGTCCATTTTCCTCTATGTATTCCTCACGTGCTTGCCAATCCTGCTCAAACGTAACAATCGGCCTCAAGTTGTGACGCAAATTCCGATTCGTATTACTTACAGCACCTTCTACCGCAATGGCCCCTGAAATCACCGTCCCTAGTATAAAAACAAGAAGGAGTAAAATAATGGTTTTACCTGGTCTTCTCTGAATACTTGTTAATGCTCGCTTGAAAAAATTCATTTTCCATCACATCCTGACTATTAGATTAGTTACTTGACATTTTATCATAAAAATTGCCAAATGAAAGGGATTTATGGCATCTTTAACAACTTCCTTACATTTTACACTATACATGCCTAAAGTGACTATTAGGTGACAATTGAGTAATGGTCTATCTAGTAATCGTCACGAGGGCACATTTCATTCCCAAAAATGAAGAATTTTTATGATAAATGTCAAAGTTTGGAGCATAGCTATGTTAAGCTGATATCAGCTTAACATAAGGATCTTAACACCATCCGGCAAAAATCCTTAAGTTTTTCTTAACATGTTCTTTATATAGGTATTCGTAAAGAAAGACGAAAAAGTTTTAAATTTTCAAGATGTTATGGAAAACCATTTTGACAATGGCTTTTTTAACCGATTGGGCCCTTCATCAAGATGGCCTTTAGCTTCAAACGCATCGTATAGACAAAAGGTACATCCAAAATACTTTGTTACCCTGTCACGTTATGAACCACCATAGATATAATTCAAGAAGAAATAAAGTGAGAAGATGGCTACGACTGAAAGACAAGCTAGATAAATCAACGCATAAGACAATGTCTTCTTTATCACTTCCATGTTTGCCTTATCTTTCCTATACTGTATGTACTCTGTTGCAAAGAAACTCAGTGGGAGAATGAAGAGTGCCATAACGGTAATCGTTAAACCTTCACCTACAGCAAGTAGTTGATCAGAGGCTCCCGGCGTAAATATTGTAAATGTTCCCATTGGAATAAAAAAATTTAAGATTGGAAAAATCATAATGGGAATGACTGACCATCGTGCAGCAGACTTTCTTGGCATTCTCCAATTGAGCACTGCGATAACTACCAGTATAAAAAGTATGAGTAGGATAAGATTTAACATTGGCAAGCACCTCCACAAATGGATTGATACGACATTATGATTTAGTGAACAGCAGGGTTAATTTGTGTTCTCGTAACAACCTGCCTTCCATTTTTGCTTATTATATCAAGTTGAGCGATTTTTGCAAATATTTCTCAATATCTCTGATATAAAGAATTAGCACCGTTGAGAATGAATTCATTGAAAAAATGCCATTTTTAACGTCCTCTCGCTACTGCTCCATTAAAACCTTCTTTGGATCAAGGGTTATCACGTACATCACTGGTATCACTGTTGAGAAGATGATGGTTCCAAGTCCAACCACATAAAACCAACCAACGGTTTTTAGGTCAAGTGATGTATCAAAAGCATCTAGCACCCCTTCAATCGACATCTCCTCACCAAAGCCCATGTTGGCAAATTCTTCAGAACTCCAACTCCAACTTCTCTCCCTATTGTTTTGCTCAGCTACCAGCTCATTTCGTAACATGCTACGAGACATGGATGTGGAAATTAGACTGCCTGTAAAAACAGCCAGTGTCATCCCAACCAAGGCCGTTATCGTAACCTCTAGTAAGATTTGAGAAACGATCTTCGACTTCTTCTCACCAAGAGCCAAATAAACACCCATTTCATGGCGGCGATCACGCAAGAACAATGTGATGAGTAAACTAAGCACCAGTAGTGTAGATCCAACAGCTCCCCATAACATCACGTTAGCAACCCCTTGTAAGTTCTCCATGGACGTTGAGATGTCCGAGAACGTGTAAGATGTATCTTCAATGATTACGTATGCTGGCAAAATTTCCAACGCCGCATCTCTAAACGCTACTAAGTCGGTCACATCTCCAAGTTCTATAATACCTGTAACACTGGCTTCAGGCACAAAATCTGGATCAAACCATTCAAATTCTTCTGGATTAAGATCAAAGCGTTCAAAAGCATAAACTAATGCTTCTTGGTGACCTTCCATTTCAAAAAGCTGCAATAATTCTGCCGTTGAGTTGGGAACAAACAAAGCCGATAAATAGTGATTCCTTATCACTTGTTCGAGCCATGCTGCTTCACTATCAGGATCGTGTTCTGAGTCAATTTCTGGTGCATCAAACAGGCCAACTACTTGGAAGGTGAAAGTTTCTTGTATAAAAATATTTTCTAGATTTTCTGCCCACTCTGAATCCCATTCACCACCAGTGATACTTGCTTCTTGAGTATGCATAACAATCAGTGTGATATCGAAATTTGAATCGATAGACAAATTATTATGACGGGCAAATCCAGTAGGTACGAGAACCGGATGAACCCCTCCTGCTACGGTGATCTCTTCGTTTGTAAATGTTCGTCCTTCTGTTATAAAAATAAATTCTTCTCTTATTTGTAGCGGTTCCGGTGTTGATGTTCCACGCATCGTAAGCCATGCACTCTGATCACCATCTCCTCTATCAACTTGTTCAACACCTTCTTCATCCATCCATGGTTCCCAATTTTCTAGAGCATCTGTCCAAAAACTAACATTGACAGAATAATGAAAATCATTAACGTATTCCAAGTCAGCAAGCGTACGAATAATATCTGCAGTGAGAGGAACGTACGTTGGCCACTCTCCAGTTTCTTCATAGGTCGCCGACATGCCGTCGAAATCTCTTGCAAATGACACAACTGGTCGCATACGACTACGTAAGTTTACTTCTGTATTATCAACAGCACTTCTTACAGATATGGCTCCCGAGATAACTGTCCCCAGTATAAACACTAAAAGTAGCAAAATGACTGTTTTACCTAGTCTTCTTTGGATACCCATTAATGCTCGTTTGAAAAAATTCATAGTCACCACATCCTAAAGAATTAGGTTTACAAATGCTCTCCATCCTTAGATAGAGAGCATTTAGTTTAAGCGTTTCACTCTGCCCTTTGAGCAGTGAAAAATCACAACACGAGCATAGGGTTCAAAAATCTCGACCTATTCATTCAATCCCACCTCATCTGTACGATATAAAATAGGATCTGAAGATGGAGAGATTGTCGTGTTTAAATGGTATACTGTTATATTTTAAATCTCCTCCAAAAATGGACTAGAGAGGATTATTTTTGGAGGAAGTTATGTTCTAACTATGAAAACTTAAACCCAATATTAACAATTTTTTGAGAAGACAAATTTACTTATTCCAAATTTACCTTCAGACACGTATGTTTACTAGTTATCGACTATGATCTGGAATACTATAATTTATCGGAACACACCATATTCTCAAAAAATAGGACTACGAATTACAAATGATTAAATAGTTGTAAAATCCAAACACTGCTAGTCTTTCTTGTTAGCCTCACATTGTTCCTGACACTAATTGTATCTCCATTTACATGTACTGATCTCCATGTGTTAAGTTACCATTTGCGAACATTTTTAACAAAATTGATATTCTTATTAAAATTTTGTTCCCATTTCCAATAGCTGTAAAGCAGTGAAGTATCTAGCTACGAAAAACATATCTAAGACTCCTCTCCGAGTAGCTTAGCATTCTGGGATAATAATTCGTGTTAAATGAGCTGACCTTACCCAAATATTCTGATTATTGCGTCTAACTCTCCTATATTGATGTCCCCCATGAGTGCGATGCTCTGCAGCACCAACTGGACGCGTTACCTGAGCACCTATGCCGAGCGTTCCCATTATTGCAGATAATCCAGCACCTTGAGCTACCCTCCAGCCCGTTGCTTGGTTAATTCTATAAGTAATCGGCATAACAGCTCCACCTGTCGTATGACACCTCCCAACAGCGGCCTCTACTCCCAAGGAGTTTGGCACAAACAAACCACTAAATAACATTAACATTGCCAGTAATGAAACACCAATTCTTTTAATCTTTTTCATCTCAACTTTCTCCTTTTACTTAACTAATTCATTTCATATCTTTCTACATCAAAGCTTCTTTAGGGTTGAGTCTCATCACGTAGATCACAGGCACGTCTGTCCAGAAAATAATCGTGCTTAAGCCAATCACTGGTGCAAGTACAATCGTACACCATGAGCAAGCATGCCGAGTAAATCTAAAACCTGTCTCTCGTGATATTCGCCAGCACACCTGTTAGACACCGAGTTCCAACTAAAGTGGCATTGATGCAAACAATCCACCAAATAGCATCAGTGCTGCTAATGTACCTATCATAAACTGCTTGACACCTTTCTTTATTGTAAAACCTCCTATATATGTTATGAGGTCTACCATATCACAAACGAGCCTTTTGTGAATATCTTTAAAAAAATCACGCTTTTGTTAGAATTTTTAGCACATTTGATAAGAAAAAAATGTCAAATACGCTTATGCTAAAAACAAATTCTAACCTCACGTAGACTAATTACATTTTTAAAATCTATTCATCCTTTACATCAAAACCTTCTTCGGGCTTAAGCGTGTTAAGTAGATAATTGGAACAATCGTTGACAGCGTCACAATGATTAGACTGGCTATTCCAAAAATCACAATCGTCATTCCTGAAAGTGTTGTATCATAAAATGCCAACATTTCCTCCCCACTCATTGGAGGTGCATGGCCCATCCATTCTAAAGGTTCGATGAATTCACTTGTAATCACATATCTCGAAGGAGTTTCAATTCCAGAAATTTCATTTTGAAGTAATCCCTGTGATAATTGATTTGCTACCAAAATTCCAGTCAATAAAGAAGTGCTAATAGAGAAAGCTGCAATGATAAAAATTTCTGTTAAAATTTGGCTAATAATTTTACTCTTTTTCTCACCAAGTGCTAAATAAATTCCAATTTCATGGCGCCGATCATAAAGAAATAAAGTTATTAGTAACCCCAATACAGCGAGCGACGCCATAGTTGTGCCTACTACAATACTGTTAGCTAATCCTCTCATCGTCTCCATTGTGGCCGAAATAGGCTCAAAGCGATGAGACCCGTCACTAATATACCAAGCAGGTCCTAGTATTGATTGAGCTGCTTCTCTAAAATCATCTAAGTGTAATGGATCATGCAGAACAAGAATCGGATTTACTAAGTGAAATACATACCATGTATCCCAATTAATTTCATTACCTAGACTTTCATCAAATCTAGCACCTTGATACTGTATCGTCTCATTGACATACCTTACTATGTCATTTGGAAGATAGATTTGATTTGCAGTAGCAACCATTCTTTCATGATAAAGTGGACGATTGAATATGTCACTCTCAAATTCCATTTCTTCTATCCCTGTCACATCAAACAGACCGATGATTTCAAATTCGTATGCAGAATATGGATCCAAGAAGAACTCACCTTCTTCATCAATACGACCACTATTAATATGCAAGGAGATCCTATCTCCAACTACTAATTCGTTGTATTCAGCTAAATACCTTGAAATCACAATGACATGCTCTCCTGATTCAAGTTGTGTCTCAGTGAAAGTCTCACCTACAGCCATTTCAATAAATCCTTGCCTCACATCGATAAATTCTGAATGTGAGACTCCCCGGAGATCAAATATATGGCCAGCATGAGCATCAGTAATTGTTTCAGCTGAAACTGGATGCCAGGGATCCAAATCAAAAGTCCCCATGGTTGCCCACATAGAGTAGTCAAAATAATCGACGTAAGGAAGCTGAGCAACAGCATAAAAGTGGTTGAAAAGATCGGATCGCGGAAAATTAGTATACGCCTCATCACGTACATCTAAGCTGAGTTGATCCCACTCTTCTGACAATACTACAACCGGTCGCATGTTTCGTCTTAAGTTCAAATCAGTCGTTTGGATCGCATTTCTAACAGCAAGCGCACCCGAAATAGATGATCCCAACACAAAGATGAGTAGGAAAAGAATGAAAGATTTTATTGGTGTTCGAATGATGCTAGTTAACGCTCGTTTGAAAAAATTCATAACCAATCACTCCAGTCTTTATAAGTTTAAAACCCTTGCTAGATCTCTAACAAGAGTTTTATCTATTTAACAAGCTTTCAACATAGGTTTGGAGTAGATAAATGTGCAACTCTCACCCATATATTCTGGTTATTACGTCTAACCAATCGATATAGATTCCCAGCTGCAGTGGCATGCTGTGCGGCCCCAGTTGGGCGTGTGACATGAGATCCTGCAGTAAGTGTTCCGGCAACTGCAGAAAGGCCATTTCCAGAGGTAAACCTAAATGATGTTAATTGTGTTACTCTATAAGTAACTGTATTAGATGGGCCTAGATCTATACACCTAGACTGTGTAGCTCCTACCTGAAGTGGTGTTGATGCAAACAATCCACCGAACAACATCAGTGCTGCTAATGTACCTATCATAAACTTCTTGATAACTTTATTCATTAGAAAACCTCCTTGAATTTTCTATAAAACGACTATAACTCAACGAACAAGTCTGACATCTCATAGCTCATCCAAACATGAAGGGCTAACTCCTGCTGAATGTATAAAAGATTTTCACATCATTTGATCGAGTTGGTAAGACAAAGTCTTCGTCAATCCGCCAAGAGCCATCCTATTATCCTCGAAAGACACAGGCTTTTAACATATGTTGACAACAGCTAAATGTGCAGTTCGGACCCAAATGTTCTGATTATTACGCCTAACCAACCTGTATTGATTCCCGTTTGCAGTAGCATGTTGTGCGGCTCCAATTGGGCGTGTGACATGATTTCCTGCACTGAGTGTTCCAGCAACTGCAGAAAGACCATTTCCAGAGGTAAACCTAAACGATGTTAATTGTGTTACTCTATAAGTAATTGCATTAACTGGTCCCAGGTCCATACACCTAGATTGAGCTGCTTCTACCTGAATTGATCCTGTATAAGTAAACATCCCGCCAAATAACATCAGCGCAGCTAACGCTCCCATCATAAACTTCTTGATACGTTTGTTCATTGTAAAACCTCCTTAAATTTTATGAGATTACTATATCACAAACGAACCTTTTACGAATATTTTTAGAAAAACTGACACTCTCATTAGAATTTCGACATATCCTGACACCAACCGAATGTCAAATCACTTTAAATTCAAAATAAACTCTAATGACTTCGTCTCATATTCATTAGATGAGCAAAATCTTTTTTCTTCCTAGAGGAAATATAGCACACTATGCCATTTAATAAAGTCACTTGACCCTTCTTTTTCTCGAATTTCACCACATTATCCATATTAAAAACATATGATCTATCCGCCTGATGAAACGATTTATGCGCATTAGCAATTTCCTTCAATATTCCAAAGAACTCAAATTGCCCTGTCGTTGTTACCATTGAAACTTTATTTTTATCATTCTCTGATTTTTCAAAATATAAGATTTCACTATAAGGTCTACTCAATGAATTTTCACCAACCTTAAACACAAATCTTTTTTCTTCGTTCAAAATCAGCCTTTCCTGCGCCTTGGTGATGCATTTTATAATCCCTTTTCTCATATTTTCTGTACCCAATTTTTCCACATAGCCAATAGCTTCTATGTAGTATTCGAACACAAGTTTATGTGCATCCTTTTCAGCTGTAATAAAAGCAATCATCCCTCTTTTATCGTATTTTCTGATTTCAGCGGCTAGTTCAATTCCATTCATGTCTGTCTTCAAATCAATATCTAGAAAGTACAATCCATCAATAATTTTATTTGTTTTCACGTAGTCAAGCAATTCATGAGGATCATGGGCTGAAAGTGATATTGACATATCAAGAAGTTCCATTGAGATGTGAATCTTTATCAACTTCTCTAGGCTCTTTCGTTGCGCCTCTTGATCTTCACAAATAAAAACATTAATCACGATAGTTCACCTCCGACTTTTCAAGAATAACAAGCATTTGAGTGAACTTTCCACGTTCAATATTTGTTTCTAGTAAAAGTTGCTCATTTTTTGCTACAATTTCATCTAAGATTGACAATCCTAATCCTCGCCCCTCTCCTTTGGTAGAAAAACCCTCCATTCTTAGCTGAACTGGATGTTCTATCTCTAATCTACAGCTGTTTTCAACAATGATTGTCCATCCAGATTCTGAAGGGAAAATACCAACGTTTATTTCTGGATTATGGCAATGTTCATTTTCTTCAATAGCATTGTCGAGAAGGATGCCTAATATTTTCACTATGTCATAATTACTAATGTTCCATTTAGCAATGACTTCTGGAATTTCTACTGTTACATTAATATCATTAACTTGAGCAAAGATCAACTTAGTTGCAATTAATCCTTTAACAGACATAATCTGTAAGTTCAGTAAGTGGTTGAGTTGTTTTTCATTAAATTTAACTCGCTTTTCAGCAGGTAAGACCTCTTTTTCAATATAGTTCTGTAATCCCTGTATATCGCTTTTCTTAGTGTATTCTGTCATACTCGTTAAAATGTTCATATAGTCGTGACGATTTTTTCTGATGGCTTGGTACTGCTCCTCTAGTTCCATCGTATAAACGTTTAGTTGCTTAGCTTGTTCTCTTTCACTTTCAAGTTGATTTTTATCTTTAGTAATTTGGATCGTAATAAGTACGGTCATCAGTAAAGTTATTATATAAAATAAGATGACTAACAACAGTTCTGTTGTATTTCTCAGTTCGACTCCAATGTTTCCAAGAACTCTAATATTGAAAAAAAGTGAACCAATGACAGCAAAAGAAGCAAAAACTAGTAATGGCAGATGTTCACTACTTATTAATCGTCGGATACGAATTCTTCGAAGTACATAAGCTAAAAGCGAGCAAATCAAGGTTGTAAATATGAGTATACCAGCTGTATACATAACGCCATAAAGAGCACTATAGCTATTGATTATCAAGTTCGAGCTATCATATAGCCATAACAGAGTTTTAAAAGTCAGAAAGTCACTGATCGTAGCAGCAATTAGTGCACCAACTAGCCATAATATACCTATCCATTTAATATCAGTTTTTATAAGCAGGTACACTGAAAATGTAATTGCAAGTAGAGGAAATGTCAATTGTCCTACTAGCAAAAACAAAGGGTAGATAACAACTCCACCACCGATAATTAAAATTAGGAAGTTGCCCCTAGTCAAAGCTCTATTAGATAAAATATATACTCCTAGAACAATAATTAATAGTTCAGCGAGTAGAGCAAAAAATGACAAGACGATCCCTCCTCAGGGCCTGATCTGTCATTCATTATATCAGATTGAGAAAACGTTAACAATCATTTTTGATCAAAATAAGTAATTTTTCAGAAATCTTAGCTTCATAAAGTCCTAAACGACACCATCTGCCATCTATGGTTTGGTCAGCAGCGTTCAAAGCGACCTTCTTCACCTGTGCTTTTACCTTCTCATTAATCTGTTGTTTCATATTTTTCATAATTGTTATAACTCCTTCCTAGTATTTTATAAGTCTGTGGCAAAATCATGATCACCTGCATCACTACACCAGCCACGATCAATGTCCGCATCATTGGATCGACTATTAATGCTATCCCCATCATTACTATACTTGCCATCACTGACTTCCATCTCAGTTCGTTTCTAATCCTAGAGTTGATAATCGGACTTTTTTCCGTATCAGCTGGTGCATAGAAATAAAATAAGCAGGGAGCTGCCACACCAATTAAAAGGACCCATTGTCTACTTATCTCTGCATTTTGTAGCAAGTATGGAAGTATCACAAACATGGCGATGCTGGCCAGTGTACAAACCGTACTGTATTTGGCATGTAAACCTTGAGAGAATTTTCTAAGCACCACATAGGATAAATGTGTGATTAAGGTTGGGATCAAAGTACGAAATGCAATGGCGATAACATACACGACTATCATCTTACTGAGGTTAATTAGGATGGACTCAAGCCCCAACTTAGCTTTTAAGTATTCTATTTCCTCTGCTTGTATTTCTCCCATCACCCACTGCGTGACCTTTTCTGCTAACACTTCCGAATAAGCCTTTCTAACTGCTGTACTCATTGCTCCCTCCTTTTTGCTATTTATTTTAAACTATAGCAGACTTTTTGATTTATGCGCACTTTTAGGAAAAATGTACGTTTTGAGAGGAAAACTGTCACATTTAGGTCAAAAATTAAGCTATTTCAACACTAATCAAAAAAACTCCCGCTTCATGGTCACCCACTCAATCCGAGAATTTTATCTACACATATTCTTCATACCCACGCATGAGGTTTTTCAGTTTCCTAATCGCCCGTCCTTCTAGTTGTCTAATCCGTTCACGGCTAATGCCTTCCATTCGACCTATTTCAGCCAAGGTCAATGGAGGTAAGCCGAATAATCCAAAGCGGTTAACGATAATCATCTGTTCCCGTGGATCTAGGTAGCTTAATCCTTTAGAAATTATTTGTTGTAATTCTTTTTCTTCTGCTACGACTTCACCATCTGCATAGGCTTCCGTAGATAGGTTAACCGCCCCTTTTTGGTAGTCGATCAAATCACCAATTTCTGTGTCATCTGTATGGGAAAGAGGGCGATTTAGGGAGGTCCAGTTTAGCATGTGGTTTCGCACCTGACAAACGAGTTCGTATTTATCTGCCTTAATGTTCAATAAGGCACACATTTCTTCTTTTGGCAGTGGCCCTCCGTGAAGTCTTTCTTGTCTAACCATTTGTTGCAAGGATTCAAAAATGTGAGTGGGAATTTTAATCGTAAAACCTTCGTCTGAAATTAACCTAACGACACTTTGTTTAATCCAGTAAGTGGCATAGGTGGCAAAGCTCGTCTCAAAGCTAAGATCAAATTTTTCAATGGCTCTTAGCAGCCCTTCCAACCCTACTGAGAATAAGTCGTCGTAATCCAGCTTATGGTTATAAAAGACTTTGTAGCCTCCAACGATTTTATGAACTAAATTGACGTTGTTTAAAATGAGCCATTCTAAGTCTTGTGGGTCTTGGTTTTCTTGATATCGTTTTAAGTATTTCAGGTTGTGTCGGTAGTCTGTGCTTTGGTCTTTCATTAACTTCGTCCAATTTGCCATAGGTTAATCCAACTTTCTTGGTCGTGAACATTTTGGACAATATTTTTGTTCCTCTTGGAGGGTATTTCCACAGAAAAGACAGATGTTCACTTTTTTAAGGCGATTGATTTGCGTCACTAAGCGTTTCACTTTGTTTTCCTGCATGGTGATTTTTTCACGTAGGTTTCTAATTTTCACAGAATGTGTGACATCGGTGATGTGATCCACGTGAACGTGTTGCCCAATTTCTTGATAAAGTAAATTTTGTTTGTCTTTTTCTAGCTTTAGATTTAATTGTAATTTTGCCATTCTCGACAGCCGTTTCACAGATTTTTGTCCTTTAATTCCACTACTTACCATTACTTTAGCAACTGTTTTAAACATACTCATCCGCAACCACCTCTTGGTCACATTATATTAAAACCACAGGCTTAATATGAAAAAAAGTCAACCGAAACGGTTGACAATTATTCGCCTAATATTTCATTGACGCGAGTTAGTAATTCTTCTTTCATTTGTTGGACACGCACAGAGGTCACCTCTTTACTCTCCGTAACCACACCGATGTAGATTTTGGCTTTCGGTTCTGTGCCCGATGGGCGCAGGACAAACCAAGAGCCGTCTTCTAGTTGGTATTTGAGTACGTTGGAAGTTGGCAAGGTTAAGGCGGTTACCCCACCGTCTTTTAGGCTTGTTTCTGTTCGTGCTTGGTAATCGGAAATGCTCACCACGTTGAGGCCGGTAACTTCCGATGGCGGGTTTTCTCTAAATCCAGTAAGCAGAGCTTTTATTTTTTCGCTTCCCTCGATCCCGGTGAGGGTAATATTGACGAGGGCTTCTTCGTAGTAGCCGTGTGCTTGGTACAGTTCGTACAGTACGTCGTACAGGGTTTTTCCTTGTTCTTTATAGAAGGTGGCGGCTTCAGCGCACAGTAGGATGGCTTGAATGGCATCTTTGTCACGAACGAAGTCACCCATCAAGTAGCCGTATGATTCTTCGTAACCAAAGAGAAATTCGTCATCGCTATTTTCCATTAAGCGGATGTGCTCGCCAATAAATTTGAAGCCGGTCAAGGTTGAGGTGGTCGTCACGCCGTATGTTTGGGCAATGGTTGCTCCTAGTTTTGAGGTGACAATGGTATCAAAGATGCGGCCTTTTGTTGGGAGTGTTCCAGTAGCTTGGCGTTGTTCTAGGATATAGTGTAGCAGTAAAGCTCCCGTCTGATTACCGGTTAATAGTTGGTAGTTGCCGCCCTTCACCCGCACCCCAAGCCCCATCCGGTCGGCATCGGGATCGGTGGTTAACAAGATATCTGCTTTCATCTGATGACCAAGGTCAATGGCCATTTTATAGGCTTCTTTTTCTTCTGGGTTAGGAGATTTCACCATGCTGAAGTCTGGATCTGGTGTGGTTTGTTCTTCTACTAGGTAGAGGTTGGTGTAGCCACATGCGGTAAGGAGGTTTTTAACGGGCATGGTCGCCGTACCGTGTAGCGGGGAGAAGACGATGTTCAGGTTGCTTTTATCTAGTTGTGGATGGATTTGTAAGGTTTTGATCTGTGCAAGGTAGGCATCGTCAATCTGGCTACCAATGGTTACTAATAGGCCTTCTTCTCGAAGTTGGGATTCTTCTTTTACTTGGATCGCAAAGACATCGCTAACCTGGTTGACGTATCCGATCACTTTTGCTCCCTCTTCAGGTAACGTTTGGCAGCCGACATCATCGTAAATTTTATAACCGTTGTATGCTGGCGGGTTATGAGAAGCCGTAATGACAATCCCACCAGCGGCGTTCAAATGGCGGACAGCAAAAGAGAGCTCTGGTGTGGGACGTAAGTCTTCAAACACATAGGCTTTAATGCCGTAAGTCGCCAAAACTTTAGCAGATTCCAGTGCAAACTCAGGTGAGAAATGGCGGTTGTCGTAAGCAATGACCACCCCACGCTCCTTAGCATTTTCCACGTGATGGAGCAAGTAGTTTGCAAAGCCAACATTGGCTTTGCGAATGGTATAAACGTTTAAACGATTGGTCCCTGGCCCAATCACCCCACGCATCCCTGCCGTCCCAAATTCTAAATCCTTATAGAAGGCATCTTCTTTTTCACTGTCTGACATGTTTTGGAGTTGCGTTTTTAACTGATCGTCCAATGCTTTTTGATTGATCCAATGTTCGTACTTCTGCTCTATGTTCATGTTTGATGCACTCCTATGATTAGATTCCGTAAGAGAAAAGCTACAACCGCAATAGCTTTGACGATACAGTTTGTACGCCTTAGCTAAAGCGACCGACTTCCCATAACCATTATTTTTTTTGAAATCAGAAGGCAAAAACTTTACTCCTATCTCTTCTGCCAATTTCAGCCCAATTTCATTAAGCAGCTGTGATGGTTTCCTCGGGCTGACCGTTAGCGTGGTGGTGAAATAATCGAAACCTTCTTTCTTCGCACGTCTTGCCGTTTGCTGCATTCGTAATTCAAAGCATCTCTGACAACGCTCTGACCCTTCACCTAACGTTTCCAACCCCTCAACCGTTTCGTAAAAAGATCTGGTATCGTAAGGATCGGTGATGACCTGGCAGCCTACGTTCATCTCTTCTATTAGACGCATTTGCTCTGCTAACCGCTTGTGGTACTCTGCTTCTGGATGGAGGTTAGGATTAAAGAAATACACCGTCACATGAAAAAATTTTCCAAGCTCGGTTAACACGTAAGGCGAACAAGGCCCACAGCACGCTTGAAGCAGTAATTTCGGCTTCTTTCCCAAGTGCTGGATTTGCTTCATTTCTTTTTCCATTTCCTGATGGTAATTTTTCTTTTGGTTACGCATCCTGCTCCACTTCCTAGCCATCTACTTCTTGTTATCATATCACACACACTGGCAAAAGGCGACAGCCGAAACCTAAATTCCCACAATAAAAATCCACCTGTTAGGTGTGCACGTAACACCTCTTGACCTAGGAGAACAATTTTTCGATCAAGTTTTGTAAACGATCTGGGTCTTTAATGTGGGCTTCGAAGGTATAAATGATGGTTTTGCCTTCTATATAGTCATGCTTATAGTAGAGATCCATTTTTTTATTCATGCTTGTCTCATAATTCGGTTGATGCAAAGCACCGAAGTGTTCCCAAAGAATGATTTCACCGGTAAAGGGATGCATGATGGTGAAATCGGGGGAGATCATTTGGCTCCCAAGTTTAAGAAGGGCTTCATAACGATAAGGAATCTGATTGGTTTCTAGAGCTGTGGCAATGATCCATTCGGATTTGGAACGAACGGTGACACCATTTTTTGTTGTGTAGCCGGAACCGTTGAAAGAGCGGGTATTTTTAGCATAGTCTTCAGCAAGCCAGGGTTCGACGTAAGAATGATAGAAGTAGGTGATCGGTAAGTTTTGATACGTTTTAGATAGGGAGCTGATGAGCTCACTTCTTTTTCGGAGCTCGAGTTTTTTAACCGCTCGCGATAGAATGGTAAGGTTATGTTCCAGCTGCCTTTTCTCATCGAGAAGGTGGCGCTTCCGAGTAAGCTGTTTAATAAGTCGGGTGTTGTTGGTAATCCCAACCCTTTTCTCTCCGATTTTATGATAATAACATTCACCTATTTTAATGAGACTTCCCTTTGGAAGTAGTGCGAGCTCTTTGTTCACCTTTGCTAATTCTTTTTTGTAACGGTTGAATTCTATTAATACTGTTTCCATGAGTTCACCTCTCTTTTATTAACTAGATGACAGTAGCATTGAGGAATTATGCCTTTTGAATGCTTTACATAGGCAATAGGCATAATTTTTAGACTGAATTTCTTCCAAATTATGCCTAAAGCTACTTTTGATTGTACATTAGGCATAATTTCATTGCTAAAAGCCTGTTAAATTATGCCTTTCTGCTCTATTTTGAGCTAATAGGCATAATCACTGTCATCAAAAACACCCCTATACCTCTATATACGCAAAAAAATTAAAAAACCCTGCTAAAAATCGCCAATTTTCAAAAACTTCTGAAAGAAATCGTTAACCATTTAAACAAAAAAATCCATCAACCTAATATACATCACGTACATCAAATTAATGGATTTCCTTATTTAGGAACAAATATTCTTAGTGCATTAAATCATGGAAGAAGTAATTCAGAGAGATCACTAGCAACACGCCGACTAACATGACCCAAATTTTCCATTTACTTCGACCAGAATATTCAAAGGCTAACGGTAGGATTTCTGTAAACACCACCCCGAGGATGCAACCCGTTGCAATGGCAAACATCACACCTGAAAGGTAGACGTTAATCCCACCAACCAAATGACCGATGATCGCCCCTAGCATGGTCGCCAAACCCGCAAGACCACAAATACTCAAAATTTTCCACCATTTCACGCCACCCGCTTTAAGGGGAATGGCAATGGTCATTCCTTCTGGAACACAGGATAAACCTATTAAAATCGCTGCCGTTATGGAACCAGCGCTACCAATGGCCAACCCTTTTGGCAAATCGTGAAGAATGATCGCTAAAGCAACTGGAATCGCAGCGGTTAACATGCGCCTTTTTTCTGCTTTCGTTAGCTCAGTCGCATGATCATCCTCGTGGGAACAATCTTCCGTATGAGGCAGGACTCCGTGAATGTGCTCGTGGCCATAATGGTCAAAAAATCCAAGTGAAACGACCAAGCCAACCCCAATTGCAATCCCTAGAAGGGTTAGCCAAATCCCTGCTCCTGAATGTTGATGCCAGTACTGGTACATCGCTCCCGTATTCACATCAATTCCCGTGTGATAATGTCCGTGACCGATCGCATGAGGCAGAAAATCCATAAACACAAGGGTCACCAAGACAGAGGCCGCAAACGTAAAGCTCAAACCAATAAACACTTTGCTTGGACGACCAATAAAAATAGCAATCGCACCACCTAGGATGGAACTCAATAACCCTGCCACCGTAGCAAGGATAATAATGTTAACAATTTCTGGTGCGTGATCTAACATGATGGCCTAGACTCCTTTTTAAACTTCTTTGAAGAATAATTCATGAACAGCCCCATCAATGGTAAATCTCAATCTAAACTCACCGGTTTCAACCACGTAGTGTAGGTTTCCTCTCTGGTAAACACTTTGTGTGTTATCATCCGCTTCATCCTCATTATCATCAATCCCTAAGTCAGGAAGAAGTTCCATAAAATTGATTCGTGGGCTCCCTGATTCCGTCGATCCTGCATACAGGTGATGGTGCCAATAGCCTTCTTCAAAGCTTGGATGGTCCTCTGATGGGTTGATCGACGCTTGAATAACGGTATTGCCAATTTGAATGAGAACGTTCCCACCTTGTTCTTCGCCAACAAACGTCAAGGTTGCATGAGAGAATGGGGTTCCGTGTCCATGATGGATGGGCTCACCTTCGTCTATGACAACGCGGTCTAGTTCGAACGTTGCACGCGCTTCAATTTCTTCACGCTCATCGTCCCCACAAGCCGCTAGAGTAAATACAAACGCGGTTACTGCTATTAACAATAGTAAAGCCTTTTTCATTATAGTTTCTCTCCTTTTACCTGTCACTCTAAAGTGGCGGTCTTGGTTCATAGTTTTTACATACTTTACATAAGCAATCTAATTGATGTTGTAGTTCTCGTAGCGTTTCCTGGACTTTTTGCTTTGATAATCCTAACTCACCAGCAATGTCGCGAATGGTGGAATTCTCTGCACGAACGCTCAAAATTTTCTGATCAATCCCTGGTTTCCAACCGTTGTAAATATACTCTAACTTAAAGGACTTTCCATGACATTTCTCATCCTTGCAAAGATAGCGTTGTTCACCTTTTGCACTTTTTCCATTTTTTGCAACGTCGCTTCCCGTACACTCCGGGCAGGTTATATCTTCCACTCGTCTCACCTCCATCACACTTTTAGGACAACTTATGACACCACTTTATCACACTTTTAGGACAACTTATGACACCACTTTATCACACTTTTAGGACGATGTAAAGGCTGATTAGTGAAAAAATTATCTTTCTTTGGTAGCGGCTGTCAAATCTGAGAAAATATGTTAAACTAAGAAGGACATTTACATTTTGGTGATTTAAATTGAAGCATTTACTCATAAAGTTAATTCGTCTTTATCAAAAGCACATCTCTTCTAAAACACCGCCTGCTTGTCGCCACCTCCCAACGTGCTCCAATTATGCCATTGAAGCCTTAGAAGTTCATGGCTGGTTTTTTGGTACGCTCCTTTCCATTCGACGGATTTTAATATGCAATCCTTTCTTTAAGTCACGGGTTGACCTCGTTCCACCTAAAAGATCGCGAAAATAAACAAAGACCCACTCCCTACGTAGGTGCTAGTCATAAGCTACATTAGTCACATCTAAAAAGGGGATTTTTTTATGACGATTAATCATAGCCATTCATTCAAAGTTGGAGACATTGTAGCACGTAAGTCCTATAACTTAGACACCATGTTTAAAATCGAAAGCATCGATGAAAACCAGGCTATTTTAAAAGCGATCTTCTTTCGCTTCAAAGCAACGGCTCCCTTAGATGATCTGGAGTTGGTTTCAAGCGATGACTTCCGCCAAGCCGAAAAAGAAGAGCAGCAACACGTAAAAAAGGTCATTCCTCCCGCCCAAAATAACATGCGCAATTTAGAAAAGGAAGGCGACTTTTTCATTAGCGGACGCATTCTTCACATCGATGGCGATGATGACTACCTGGAGCGAAGTGCTAAGCTGTACGAACACGCCGACGTTTATGCCACAACCATTTTCATTAGAGAACCTTTAATGCCGGAAAAGGTCCCGGAGCTAGTCAAACAACTACGCCCTAACATTGTGGTTATTACGGGGCACGATGCCATTGAAGAAAAAGAGCTGGCCCATACATTAGAAGGTTATCGCAGTTCTAAATTCTTTGTTAATACGGTCAATGAGCTTCGCAAATTAGAACCCTCTCTTGACTATCTCATTATTGTAGCTGGTGCCTGTCAATCTCATTTTGAAGCATTAATCGGCTCAGGAGCTAATTTTGCATCCAGTCCAAATCGAATTAACATCCATGCGTTAGACCCTGCCATTGTGGCAGCTAGCATTGCCCTCACCCCTTACGAGGACGAATTCGATTTAAAGGAAGCACTGGAAAAAACGGTGACCAAAATAGAAGGCATCGGCGGCTTGCAAACAAAAGGAACCCTTAGATACGGCTTGAAAAGTTGATCTTATCAAGTACCTATCTCTGTTAAGATCGAAAATTGTAAAATTTTGAATTATATCACGTATTGTTCTTAAATGCAATACTTTTCCTTGAAAATATGATGAAAATAAGGTATAATATCTTTTGTGTTTCAAGAGAGGGCGTGGCAGCTTGGCAAAAAATGTTTTGGACATTCGCACCGAGTTAACAGAAAACATCGGAAAATCTGTTAAATTGGTTGCTTATGAAAGTAGAAATCGCATCATCGAAAAAATGGGCACGTTATCACAAACTTATCCATCGGTATTCGTTGTCGAAATTGCTGAAGACCAAGAATCAGTAGATCGAGTATCTTATAATTATACAGACGTTTTAACCGGTGCGGTGGAAATAAACTTTAAATAGACAAAAACAAAGAAATTAATCTTTGTTTTTTTGTTGCGATTTATGGTAGTATAACAGTAGCGATTCAAAAGGAGTTACACACGTATGCTAAGAATCAAAGCCCCAGCAAAAATCAATTTATCTCTCAGCGTCATTGGCAAACTAGAAAAATTCCATGAAGTTAAAATGGTTATGACCTCTCTTGACCTGGCTGACTACGTTACCATTTCTAAATCTCCTTCCCCTTCAAGAAAAGTCACGGTCACGTCTGACCATAGTATGGTTCCTGCTAACAAAGACAACATTGCCTATCAGGCAGCCCATGCTTTTATGGAACACTTTAACTTAACAGGTCACATCAACATTAAAATCGAAAAAAACATTCCCGTTTCTGGTGGTTTAGCTGGTGGAAGTACTAATGCTGCTGCGGTTTTAAAAGGAATGCGTCACCTTTACAACCTCGATTGCAACCTCACTGAACTTTGCGACATTGGAAAAGCGATCGGGTCTGATATTCCCTTCTGCATCATTGGTAAAACCGCTCTCGCAACAGGCCGCGGAGAAATCATAACTCCTATTGCCTCTCCTCCACCTTGTTGGGTCATTATTGTTAACCCTCGGATTTCAGTATCAACCCAGGAAATTTATTCTGAATTTGAACTAGAAAAAGCAGAAAAAATTGACGTCGATAAAATGCTTAAAGCTATTGAAAATCAAGACTTTAACGCCATTTGTAAAAACCTTGCTAACAATCTGGAACCTGTTACCATCGCCAAAGTTCCTGTGATTAAAAGAATCAAACGTAAACTTTCTTCTTTAGGAGCTAACGGTGTTTTAATGAGTGGGAGTGGCGCAACGGTGTTCGCTCTCGTTTATACAGAGAAAAAAGCGACGGCCATCTATCAACAAATGAAATCCATCTATCCCCAGTACATTGTCCATTTGACAAGGATTTTAACGTAATAATATTTTCTTCTAAACCTTTGACTTCGATGTTCAATTTTTCTCAAAAGCCACTAATTCGGAATTTTCTTCGTTTTAGTGGCTTTTCACCTATCATCCAAAGCTCAAAAGTAAAGTAAACTTAGATTTTCAGCATTCACTTTACTCTTTTTCCTTGCTTTTGATATCTAAAAGTAAAGTAAACAGTCATTTCAACCTTCTACTTTACTTTTCATACCCTAAATCAGCCCCCAAAAGTAAAGTAAAACTAAAGTTTCAGGTTTTACTTTACTTTTATCGATTCTCAAAATAATTTTGACCTAGAAAAATGACCTCCGTGGACATGGTACAATAAAGTAGACACAAAGAAAAGAGAAAAAGGTGGACATGTCAAGGAAAATTGGACACTAAATTAAGTTAATTTTGTAAAATCTCCTGTTCAAATTGGACAGGGGATTTAAAGTGCAACGAAGAATGCATTCGCTTTGTATTATAGTAAGTTTC
>Ga0131853_10000806_pt1 | contig 56361 bp, 54 predicted proteins | sample TergutLab28metaG_FD_92764 | JGI IMG/M metagenome (GOLD analysis project Ga0131853, IMG submission 92764) | Labiotermes labralis P1 segment gut microbial communities from Petit-Saut dam, French Guiana - Lab288 P1 (version 2) (version 2) | ecosystem: Host-associated > Arthropoda: Insects >...
CGGAAAAACTGAGATAAAACGCCAATTTTAAAAACAGCTCCATCAGGGGCTCGCTTTGGCATGCCCATTTTCGCTGTGTGAAAATTCTTCCAAAAAACTCTTGACTTCTAATAGCTAGTCACCTCCCGATCATTCCTGTGCTCTGAATCTGCACCTGCACCTGCACCTGCGGTTCAATTTCGCTGTTTTGCAACCACTCTGCCGGATGTTCGGCCACTGTCCGCCAGAGAGTGGCGTCGTAGTGCCGGACTGTTTCTAATAATCCCAAGGTATCTTGCCCCTCATCATTGAGCCGCCGGGCCAAACTGCGCACTTGGTCTGTGAGTGCCTCTGCCGCTGCTGTTTCGATTCGCCGCAACTCTGTTTGGCCGATGGGACCCCAATCTCCCGGCAGCTCAACGACCTCCGCCTCCAGTGCAATATCCAGCCAAAATTGCAGTATCCCCGCTGTGTAGGCAAATCGCACATGAGCGTCACTGCGACGGCTGGCCAGTACCACCTGATGGGTTTTCCCATCAGGCCCCGCCACCTCTACCGGGAACACCCGATCTCGCAGTCCTGTGGTTGCCAGCAGATAGATTGGCATGTCCGCCTCCGGCAGTTGCCCTGTCATTTGGTCGCCGGTGAATAGAGCCAAGCCGTCTAACCGGAAGGGAATGTCCGCCGATTCTGACGCTGCCACCACAGGCAGTGCGAGGGTGCCGTTACCTGTGGCAAGGCGGTTGAATATCTCAAAGGCTTGGGGTGCCTCTGCCGCTGTAGACGTGCCCCGCTGGTGTTGGCGTAGGCTCTCCCCTAACGCCTTGGAGCGTACGATTTGCCGCGGCTCTTCCTCATCTTCGGCAGGGGTTAACAGTTCCTCTGCCGTGTCGGTTCCGGCTACGGCAATATGCAGGTTGCTTCGGGCATTCCGATCCCGCACCAGATATTCTACCAATGGCCCAACCCCCGCTTCCGCCACCTGTTGGCTTACCAACACCACGTCCATAATGCCCAAATACACGTTGCTGTGTAGCTTGGCGTAAGCATCAAACACCGCCGCAGAGATGGTGTCCCCTGTGGTAGTGAGCAACAGTGAGCCAAACTGCCCTTCATTGGCCCCGTTAACGTCCACAATTTCTAATGTGAGGGAATACCCCTCCCCTTCTTCCGCCATATCTACCGCCATGCCGGCCACCACGGTTTGCTCATGCAGGCCCCTGTAATCCCAACATCCGGTAAATATGACTGTGCTGAACATGATATACATGGATACACACAAACAACATGTCTTTGCCTGCCATTTTCTCATTTCTCACCTCCGGGCCGGGCGCGGACATGGTTGGTACTCAAGGGCGGAAGCCGGGTCAACACCTTCGGCCAAGGGGTGCGGATAAAGGTGTCGTTGACCTCTTGCATACTCAGCTTTCCCGTGGGCATCACCGACGGGACACCAAAACTTTGCAGACTAAAAATGTGGACAAACAAGATGCCTGCCGCTATGGCCAGACCTGTGAGGCCCAGTAAACTTGCCGCCAGTAACATGCCATAGCGGGCCACTAAACTCGCCATCGTCAGCCGTGGCACCACAATAATCGTGATCCCCGTGAGGGCCACCACAATGACTACCGGGGCGGCGATTAAGCTGGCCTCTACTGCGGCTTGACCGATGACGATACCGCCCACAAACCCCACGGCCTGCCCCACATAACCCGGTGTCCGCACCCCCGCCTCTCGGAGAAAATCGAAAAACATGAGCAATAGAAAACACTCAATTGCCGTGGGTAGCGGCACATTTTGCCGGGCGGTGGTGAACGCCAGCATCAGCCCCGTGGGTAGCAGCTCATGGTGATACGCCATCACCGCCACAAAGGCGGCGGGTACGAAGATGGTCACGAAAAAACTAATCAGCCGCAGTAACCGATTATAGCTGGCGTAGAGGTTCCCCATGTAGTAATCTTCACTACTGTGAAAATTCTCCACAAACAGATACGGTAAGGTCAGCACCACCGGTGACCCATCGGTGAAGATGGCAATCCGCCCCTCTAGCAACTTTCCCGCCACCACATCCGGCCGCTCGGTAGAGCCGATGGTATGAAACCCTAAGACCGACCGCTCGGCAATATATTCTGAGATATATCCCGCATCCAGCACGGCATCTATATCAATGGTCTCCAGCCGCCGCTCTAGCTCTTGGAGGATTTCTTTATTGACGATGTTATCCAGATAGGCAATGCAAATCCCGGTTTTGGATTCTCGTCCCAGAGAATCCATTTTCAGTTTTAACTGATGCGTCCGTAAGCGTCTTCGGAGCATGGAAAGGTTCGTCATCAACCCCTCTGTAAACCCCTCACGAGGGCCAAGTAGCACCTTCTCCCCCTCCGGCTCGGCGATGCCCCGCAGGTTGAAACCCTTGTTGTTGATAATCAGCCCCCGGTCAGAGCCTTCTACCAACAATAATGTATCGCCGTAGGTAATGGCGGCGATGATTTCTTCGATCTCTTGGGTCTCGGATATCTCTCCGGTGAGTTCCACATGATCCCGCGCGGCCTCATAGAGCAATTTGGGCGGGTGGGGCAGATTCTCCGCCAAAATCAGGGGTTTGATGACATGCTCTCCCAGCATCATAGAGTCGCTGACCCCATCACTGAAATAGATACAGAATTTTAAACTTTGCTCCTCTGCGTTGCAGAACTCACGGTGGAGCATAATGTCCACGTCTTGAAATAGCTCATCCAAAATTGCCCGGTTTTCGCTGATTGTGGATTTTAGTTTTCCGTGTTCTTCTGCCATCAATTTTGTTCCTCTCTGTTGCAATTGTCATATATTGTTTGCAGAGGTGGGGGATTTATGCAAGTTGGCATGGTCGAATAACAAAACCCCTAAGGACTAGCAAAACCCGCCATCCTATGCTATAATAACAAAAACGCAAACAAGGAGGCACCCCCATGGATGGACTCACGGCAATCTGGCAAGGCTTAGACTGGTCGATGCTACTCAATATGTTGCTCTCTGTGATTCCTATCCTGTTCTGCCTCACCATCCACGAACTGGCCCACGGTGCGGTGGCCTATGCACTGGGGGACGACACCGCCAAGCGAGCGGGGCGGTTGACCCTAAATCCCATCCGTCACATTGACCCCATGGGGTTTTTGATGATGCTGGTGGCCCGGTTCGGTTGGGCCAAGGCGGTACCGGTGGATATGCGGAACTTTAAGCGGCCTAAAGCAGGCATGGCGATTACGGCATTGGCGGGGCCTATGTCTAACTTTTTGTTGGCGGCACTGATATTTCTGTTCCAAATACCCATTGTGCGACTGTTGCAAGGGGATGGAATCGGGTTTATTGTAGGGGATTTACTCCGGCTGACGGGGATGATTAGCATCTTTCTTGGTGTCTTTAACCTACTGCCTATCCCGCCGTTGGACGGATCAAAGGTTTTGTTTTCTTTGTTACCGGACCGGCATTATCTGTGGCTGATGCGATATGAGCGATACGGTTTTTTCTTGCTACTCTTACTCATGTTCTTCGGGATGCGGGAAGACGGGGCAATACGGACATTTATGAATAGTGCTGTCACATGGTTCATTGAGATTACAGCAGGCCCATCGGCCTTTTTGTTCGGGTAAGGAGGCAGACAATGGAGAGAAACCCAACCTTTTTCATGGAGGCCGTCATCCAAGGCCGAGAGGATATGGAGGACTTCGAGGGGCCATTGACCCTACTGCTTCACCTGATATCTCGCAACAAAGTGACCATTGCCGACATTCAAATCGGAGACATTTGTGACCAATATATCGCCTATCTCGACCAGATGAAAGAAATGGATCTAGACGTGGCCTCCGAGTTCGTGCAAATGGCATCCCATTTGGTATATATCAAGGCACGGGCTATCCTAGCGGCAGATGAGGAGATTCCAGAGTTGGAACTGCTCATCCACTCTATGGAAGACCTGCAATGCAAAGTCCAATACACCCAAGTAAAAGGGGTGTTGGAAGCTTTGGAAGAGCGACTGATTCACGGCGGCATCTACACAGAAAAACCGCCGGAAGCCTTGCCGCAGATGGATGCGTATCAGTACGAGCACAGCGTGGTGGACTTGTTAGAGGCATTTTGCCGCCTGCGTTCTCAGGAAGAGATTGACCTGACGGAATTCACACCCCGCACCTTTGTTATGCCGCCGCCGATTACTTATTCGGTGACGGATAAGGCGGAAGAGATTTTGAGCCGGCTGGCAAGGCTCACCGCCATGGAGGTTCGCACCTTGTTTGAAGAGGCGAAAAGCCGCAGTGAGGTAGTGGCCACATTCATTGCGGTGTTGGAACTCTGCAAAATCGGCAACATCGCCTTAGAAGGCGAAGGGGCGGACATGCGGGTAAACTTCATACCCCCACAGCCGGGAGAAGAAATGGAGAAAGTGACGGATACATATGGCACACTTTGATATTACATCAGCCATTGAGGGGATACTCTTCGCAGCAGGAGAACCGGTGACGTTAGAGCGCCTAGGGCAGATTCTGGAAATTGACGACAAAGCGGTAGAGTATGCGGTGCTACAACTGGAAAAGCACTACAATGAAAACGAGCGCGGGATTCGATTGCTCCGTATCGAGGACAGCGCGCAACTCTGCTCTGCCCCGGAGTACGCCGATGTCATCCGCCGGGTATTGGAAAAACGGCGGGTACCGCAACTGGGGCCGACAGCGTTGGAGGTGCTGGCGATTATCGCCTATTTCCAACCGGTGACACGGGCCTATGTGGAACGGATTCGGGGCGTGGACTCCAGCTATACCGTAGGGGTCTTGCAGAGCCGGGGACTGATTGAACGGAGCGGGCAGTTGCAAGTACCGGGGCGGCCATCGTTGTTTCGGACGACAAAGACATTTCTCCGGGCCTTTGGGTTGACTAATCTTGCAGAGCTGCCGCCTCTGCCGGACGTAGATGAGGACAGCGAGGCCAAAACCCAGCTCAAGGCCGCCATTGAGGCCATCCAGCGTGAGCAAGAGGCAAGAAAATCGGAAGAAGCCATTGCCCTAGCGGGACAAGATTTGTTCACCGCAGAGGCGGGCGAGGAAGAGATGGAAGAAGTAACCACAGACGAAGTGTCCCCTGTGGACAAGCCTGATACAATCATAGAAGATGCGGAGCCTATCACCGAAGAATAGAGGGCAGGCCATGACCCGACTACCTATTGTGATCAAAATATTACTCCTCCTTGTGCTTGTGCCGCTGGGCTTGGCGTTGGCGCTGGTTGTTGTGTTGCTTCTGCTTGCAATACTGCTGTTGCTTGCGCCTGTGCGGATAGGGGCAGTGGGTCAGTATAGCAAAGCGGGGCTACAAGCTTGGAGCAAAGTCGGGCCGGTGCGGATTCGGGTTTTCCCAAGACCGCCCAGCGAAAAACCAAAAAAAGAGCCGAAGGACAAACCGGAAGAAGAACCGGAGGACAAGGACAAGTCGGAAGAGGGCGGGACAGTGGAACAGCTAAAGGCCGTGCTGTCTGAAATCGGCCCCATCTTGGGACAAGTACGGCGGCGGTTGGTGTTTTCAGAGATTATTCTCCACTACACCGCCAGCGCAGAGGATGCGGCGGTAACAGCTTTGGCCTACGGCGGGGCGCATGTGGCGGTGAATCATATATTGTCCATGATTCGCCATGGATTTCAGGTCAAACGGCAAGATGTGCAGATACATGCCAATTTTAATGGCGAGGGTGACACCGTGTTTTTACGGGTGGGACTCCGCATATCCGTGTGGGGGGCCATCTGTTTGGGTATATTTGTATTTCGGAGATTACGCAAGGCAGGTGTTATCAAACTGCCGAAATTGCGAAAAAACTAGCCAATCTATGCTGAATATTTCAGTGTTTAAATATGGAAAGGGGTAACAAAACATGGAAAACAAACATCCAATCAATGAATTTTCCGACAGCACCGTACAAAAAATTCGTGACATGATCGACGTGAACACCATCATCGGGGAACCCATCAAAACACCAGACGGGATACTGATTATCCCAGTGAGCCGTGTAAGCCTAGGCTTTCTCTCCGGCGGTGCCGACTGGACGAAAGAGGCGGCCAACAACAAAAACTTCAGCGCAGGCACCGGCACAGGCGTAACCATTAAGCCTGTAGCGTTTCTGGTGGTCAAAGAGGGGGACGTGAAGCTCATCAACGTCAACGCCCCCGCCAACTCCACCGCAGACCGAATTGTAGAGATCATACCTGAAGTCATGGACAAGGTATCAGAATGGACCGGGAAGAATAAGGAATAGTCCGTTAGGTTTACGCTCATAATAAGCACTGCCTGAATTTTGCAAAGGTGGTGCTTATTGCGTGAGACGAATATTCACGATTTTTTTCTGTGCCTACATGATATTGATGCTCTTGGTTCCGACAGCCCTAGCAGTACCGGGGGTTTCCGCACAGAGCTTCGTGCTCTTGGATGCAGGCACCCGGACGGTGCTGGCAGAGCACAATGCGGACACGCAGATGCTGATTGCCAGCACCACGAAAATTATGACCGCCGCATTGGTGCTGGAACATGCCAATATGGATGACGTGGTAGAGATATTGCCAGAGCATACAGGTATCGAGGGCTCGTCCATGTACCTCCGCACTGGAGAGAGCATGACTGTAGGGGATTTGCTCTACGGGTTAATGTTATCCTCCGGCAACGATGCCGCCGTGGCGTTGGCGTACCACGTAGCGGGGGGCATTGAAGAATTTGCGGCCCTTATGAACGAGAAAGCGGCAGCGCTGGGCATGACGAACTCCAGCTTTCAGAACCCCCATGGACTGGATGGTGACGCCCACTACTCCACTGCCCGGGATATGGCAATCCTCACGGCGTGGGCCATGGAGTCCGAGGACTTTGCCCAAGTGGCGGGCACCCGCAGTACCCAAGCGGCAGGGCGGTCATTGACAAACCACAACAAACTGCTCTGGCGATACCCAGATGCCGAGGGGGTCAAGACCGGCTTTACCAAGGCCGCAGGGCGCAGTCTGGTGTCCTCTGCCCAAAGAGACGGGACACGGCTGATTTGCGTAACCTTATCTGCCCCGAACGACTGGAACGACCACCGTGCCTTGTTGGATTGGGGATTCGCCAATTATAAGTACCATGAGATTTTGGTACAGGGTGCAGAGTTCGCCCAAGTACCTGTCATCTCCGGCGTAGAGAATCGTGCGGTGCTGACAGCAGAGCAAGGGCTTGCGCTGCTCTTGCACCCAGACGATACAGTTACCATCACGGCCCATGTGCCCCACCACGTCTTTGCCGGTGTGGCGGCGGGAAAACCGGGGGGCAAGATAGTGGTAGAAGTCAACGGCGAACAAGCTTTTGAAACCCGCCTGCTTTACAGCGAGGATGTGGCGTTAGACGAAACAAATCAATTGGGTTTCTGGGAAGAAATCCAGTGGAATTGGAATATGTTATGGAAGTAGGGACAATATGGAACGACTACAAAAAATCTTATCCGCCCGAGGCATCGCCTCCCGGCGGGAAGCGGAAGCGATGATACAAGCCGGGCGGGTGACCGTGGATGGGAAACCCGCCCACCTAGGCCAACAGGCAGACCCCCTCTACCAGATGATCCGGGTAGACGGGGTGCCCATCCCGGGGGCACTGACCGAGCGGGTGTACATCATGCTCTACAAGCCCCGCGGCTACGTCACCACCGTGCGGGACGACAAAGGCCGCCGGACGGTGATGGACTTATTAGGCAGAGACGGTCACGGTCTCTGGCCCGTGGGCCGCTTAGACTGGGACAGCCAGGGCCTATTACTTATGACCAACGACGGCGAAGTGACCCGCCGATTGACCCACCCATCTTTTCAAGTGGAAAAGGTCTACCGTGTCCGTGTCAAAGGCCAAGAGTTCGAGACAAAGACAGCGGCCATGGAGGGCCTTCAAAAAATCGACGGCGAACCCATCCAGCCCGCCAAAACCCGCCTGCTCTGGTCCGAGGACGATGCCGGGCTGGTCGAGGTGCGAATCCGCGAGGGCAAAAACCGCCAAGTCCGCAAGATGTGCGCCCTAGTGGGCCTCCAAGTCGTCCGCCTCACCCGCGTCGGCGAGGGGGAATTGAAACTAGGCGGACTAAAACCCGGCAAATGGCGACATCTGACGGCGCAAGAAGTAGAGTATTTGCGGGGCGTGTAAGGTTTTGCTTGCAAATTTGCGGTGTGAGGGGTAGAATGGTGTGGGGAGTAGCAATGAAAAGGCTTGACAATAACAGAAAGCTTATTTTGATAAAACTCGCTCATACAGCAATATGGAGTATTTTCGTAATTGCCATTTTATATGTACTCTACGCAGGAATGTTCAATCGAGTCAATATACTGGTTTGGTTTTGTATCGGATTCGTTTTCATCGAAGGTATTATCTTATTGATTTGCAAAGGGAAATGCCCATTTACTTTATTAGCTCATAAATATACAGACGACTCAAGCATTGGATTTGATATCTTTCTCCCTATGTGGTTGGCAAAAAATAATAAAACAATTTTTTCGATTTTGTTTTCTGTTGGTTTAGCTCTGGTGTTATGGCGTGTTTTAACTGCATAACAAAATGTCCTATACTATCCATTCATGAGCACAAGCCAATTCACACAGCAACCCGACAGCACCACCGCCCTTGTAGGTTTCGAGGACTACTACATCTGGCTAGAGAGTATCAGCGCCAAGACAGAGTATAAGGGGCGAAACTGTCGTCACTCTGCCCTTGACCTTAGCGGGTACTTAGGGGCGCAGCCCCTGAGTTGATTTTTTGTTTCTTTTTGTTCAACGACATACTACGAAACTGACCTTTGCGAGTGACCTTCTCACAAATGGTTAGTTGAGTTAATACCCCTAGGGTAAAAGAAAGCCCGCCCGGCAGGGCATGACCAGTTGGCGGTCTGCGCCAGGACAGAATCGGCGGAACGCCGAATAGGAAAGGTCAAGGGCGCGGGACGCGCAGGGGCACGTCCCCTACAAGCGGACTGCAATCCACCCGTGATTTGCGGGACGATCGCCATCGTCCCCTACAAAGGGCAAACACACAGCAACCAACCACAACATAAGGAAACCCAAACCATGGAACAAGACATCCTCTCCCGCATCGAACAAAAATCAAAAAAATTCTCCAAAGGCCAACGCCAAATCGCCGGTTTCATCCAAGAAAACTACGACAAGGCCGCCTTCATGAACGCCGTCAAGCTGGCCCACACCGTGGGGGTCAGCGAATCCACGGTGGTACGCTTTGCGTCCCAGTTGGGCTATGACGGCTACCCAGAAATGCGCCGGGCGTTGCAGGAGATGATCCGCAACCGCTTGACCTCCGTCCAGCGGATTGAGGTAGCCCGGGACACCATGGACAGCCAGGACATCTTAACCTCTGTCTTGACCGGCGATGCCGAAAAAATCCGCATGACCTTAGACGGCGTAGACAAACAGGCCTTTGAAACGGCAGTAAATACCCTGCTTGGCGCAAAACGGATTTTCATCCTCGGCCTCCGGGCGGCGGCAGTGCTGTCTAGTTTCATGGGCTTTTATCTGGGTCTGACACGGGAAAACGTCCGAGTGGTCAACGACACCTATGTCAATGAGGTCTTTGAGCAAATCTTAAACATCGGCCCCGGTGACGTGTTGTTCGCCATCAGCTTCCCCCGGTACTCCCGCCGGACAGTGCGGGCCATGAGCTACGCCAGAGACCGGGGGGCCACCACCATCGGCCTCACAGATGCGGCAGCATCCCCCATTGCGGGGATGGCGGACATCAAATTGCTGGCCAAAAGCGATATGGTGTCATACCTAGATTCTCTGGTGGCACCCCTTAGCGTAATTAACGCCCTCTTAGTCGCCATGGGCTGGCGGTCAGAGGCGGAGATATCCGAGACATTTCAGCGGCTTGAGCGCATCTGGGCCGAGTATGATGTATTTGAAACCAGCACCGGTCAAGCCAAACACCCCGCCGAAGGAGAACAACAATGAAACCATACAGCATCGCCATAGACGGGCCCTCCGGGTCAGGCAAAAGCACACTGGCCCGCATGTTAGCGGAACAATTGGGCTTTTTATACTTAGACACAGGGGCCATCTACCGTGCCGTGGGACTTTACGCCAGCCGTGCAGGGGCAGAGACCACGGACGAGGCGGCCGTAACGGCCCTATTGTCCCGTCTGCAAAAAATCACCTTCAGGCACGAGGACGGTGTCCAACGGGTCTATTTGGGGGACGAGGACGTATCCATTGCCATCCGCTCGCCGGAGGCATCCATTCACGCCTCCCATGTGGCCGCAAATCCCGGTGTGCGCTCTTTTTTGTTGGATATGCAGCGGGAGTTTGCCGAGAACCACAACGTGGTCATGGACGGGCGGGACATCGGCACCGTGGTGCTACCTGATGCCAGCTTGAAAGTGTTTCTCACCGCCACGGCAGAACGGCGGGCGGAGCGGCGGTATGCCGAACTGGTTGCCCGTGGTATCGAAGAAGATTTTAACCAAGTGCTCACGGATATCAAAGAGCGGGATCAGCGGGATATTGAGCGGGCCATATCACCCCTGCGCCCGGCGGCGGATGCAGTCATTTTGGACACCACAGAACTGGATTTAACGGGCAGCTTGGATGCCCTGTTAGACTTAGCCCATACGCGGCTGGGGCTAGGGGGTGGAGTGTAATGCGTGTGCTATATGCCATCCTCTGGTGTCTCAGTTGGCCTTTTGTGACTCTATTCTACCCCCGCCTGACCACAGGCCGTGAACATACGCCGGGGCCAGGGGCGTATTTGGTGTGCAGTAACCACAGCTCTATGATCGACCCGTTCTTGGTAGCCTACAGCTTAGGGCCTCAGTGCCGGATCCATTACATGGCAAAGGCCGAGCTGTTTCGGATTCCCATTATCGGCCCCATCCTCCGGGCGGTGGGCATGTTCCCGGTGGACAGAGCCGGCGGCGGCGCTATGGCCATTAAGGGTGCCATGAAGTTGTTAAAAGCCGGCGAAAAAGTGGGCATGTTCCCGGAGGGGACACGGATTCGGTCAGAAGATGCCAGTGAGGCCAAGACCGGTGCCGTGCGGCTGTCGGCCCGGATGGGGGTGCCGATTTTACCTGTATATATTCCGAGAGACAAGAAGCTGTTCCGTTTTAACCGCATGGTCATCGGTGCGGCTTATCAGGTGGAGTTGGACAAAAAAGCCACCCCGGAAGAGGTCGAACAGGCGGCAGAAACACTCATGGCAAAACTGCGGCGGTTAGGCGGCGTAGACCAGTGAGAGAGATCGTACTCGCCGAAACCGCCGGGTTTTGCTTCGGCGTCCGCCGGGCGGTGGAGCTGGCCGAACGCATCGCAAACGAGGGCGGCCGCGCCGTGACCTTAGGGCCAATTATCCACAACCACCATGTGGTAGAGCATCTGCGCACCCTCGGCGTGGACACCATTGACCGCCCGGAACAGGCCGAACCAGGCGATTGTGTGATTATCCGCAGTCACGGTGTGGGCCGTGCGGTGATAGCGGTATTAGAAGCCCAAGGGGCCGAGGTCATAGACGCCACTTGCCCCGATGTGAAAAAAATCCACCGGATTATCGAAGCCGCCCACCTAGCCGGACGGCAAGTCGTGGTGGTGGGCAAACGAGAACACCCGGAGGTCATTGCCGCCTGCGGATGGTGTGAAACCCCTGTGGTGGCGGAGTCGGCGCGGGAATTAGAAACGTGGATTTTGACTGATGAAAACCGTCGAAACCCCATGACTGTGGTGTTCCAAACCACATATAACCGAGAAAAAATGAAATCTATCAGAGAAATTCTAAAAAAGTGGTGTACAAGTGCCGAAATTTTTGATACAATATGCGATGCGACATCGAAACGGCAGGCAGAGGCGGCGGCCCTTGCAAAACGGCTGGATGCCATGGTGGTCATCGGCGACCAACAGAGTGCCAATAGCCGCAACTTAGCAGAGATTTGCATGGCACATTCTGACCGTGTGATTTTTCTGGAAAGTGCCGTAGAACTCTCCCCCGGCCAGTTCGATGAAATTGATACCGCAGGTATCATAGCAGGAGCGTCCACGCCTTTGTGGATTATTAAGGAGGTCTATCAGACGATGAATGACGAAATCATGAAAAACACAGAAGAGCCCGAAGTAACTCCCGTACAACCTGAACCGGAGGCGGTGGAAGAGGCGGTTGCGCCCATTGCGCCACTAGAGGAGCCTGTCGCTCCCGCACAGGAGGAGGAGTCGTTTGAGGCGATGCTGGAAAGATCCATCAAAACCCTGCACACGGGGGAGAAAGTCGTTGGCATCGTTGCGGCCATTACACCGACGGAAGTTACCGTTGATTTGGGCACTAAGCAATCCGGTTATATTCCGATTCACGAATTGACCGACGACCCGGAAGAAAAAATAGAAGACCTGATCCAAATCGGCGGCGAAGTGCAATGCTATGTCATGCGTGTCAACGACGTGGAGGGCATGGTAATGCTGTCCAAAAAACGCTTAGACACCGTCAAATACTGGGACGAGATTGAAGCGGCCCGGGCGAACCGTGTCGTCGTGGAAGGGACTGTTACGGAAGAGAACAAAGGCGGCGTTGTTGTCCGGGTCAAAGGTATCCGGGTGTTCGTGCCTGCATCCCAAACCGGGATTCCGAAAGATCAGCCTTTGACGGAACTGATCGGGCAAAAAGTGAAGCTTCGCATTACAGAAGTCAACCAATCCCGCCGCCGTGTGGTGGGTTCTATCCGCATGGTATCCTCTGAGGTTCGGCGGGAAGCGGCCCAAAAGACTTGGGAATCCATTGAAGAGGGCAAGCGCTACGAAGGAACTGTCAAGAGCCTAACACCTTATGGTGTGTTTGTAGACATCGGCGGCGTGGACGGGATGGTTCACGTATCCGAGTTGTCTTGGGGCAGAATCAAGTCCCCGGCTGACGTTGTGAAAGCTGGCGACCCCATTGAGGTATATGTCATCTCCTTCGACAAAGAGAAGGGCAAGATTTCCCTTGGACACAAAGACCCCACTAAAAACCCGTGGAAAATGTTCACGGACAAGCATGAAAAAGGCAGCATCGCAAAGGTCAGAGTGGTCAAGCTGATGCCCTTCGGTGCCTTTGCTGAGATTGTGCCCGGAGTGGACGGTCTCATCCACATCTCTCAAATCGCCGACCGGCGGATTGGCAAACCGGAAGAGTTTTTAAGCGAAGGCCAAGAGATTGACGTGCGGATTATCGACGTTGATTACGATAAGAAAAACGTATCTCTCAGCATCCGCGCTCTGGTGGAAGAAACCGCCCCGGAACCAGCCGCTGAAGCGGATGACGAGCATGATGACTACGACGGCGGCGATGATGCAGTTGTCTATGACACCGACATCAACAAACCCGAGTTGGAAGAGACTCTCGCAGAGGAAGCACCCGTCCAAGAAGCCCCGGCTGCTGTGGTAGAAGAGACCGTAGAAGCCGAAGAGCCGGAAGCCGCACCGGAAGAAGTTCCCGCCGAGCCTGTAGACGAGGCAGTACAAGAAGCGCCTGCGGCTGTGGTGGAAGAAACCGTGGAAGCCGAAGAGCCAGAAGCGGAATAAAGTTTGTTGTAATAAATACGATATACCGGTGCTGTACCTTGTTGGTATGGCACCGGTTTTTTTGTTTGAAAGGGCGGCTGTTACCTATTGGTAAACAGCCGCCCTTATTCTGTATTTTCGCCAAGTTTTTACAGATCACTAAATCTTGCTATCATATCTTCTGCAAGCTCAGGAGTATCCCCGCTGTATGTGATGGTAATTATCCGAGCGAATCCGTCCTGCACACTGATGAGGTAACGTCCTAGGAGTTCCATGCCGTGAATATCCATGACCGCCTCAAGTGAATACCAGTCAGAATTACCGAGTCTGGTTGTTTCGGAGAACTGATTGATTTCCATGCCCATGGTCACTAGCATGTCGCCTAACGCCTCAATGTATTCAGCGGCAGACATCCGGTTTGCGGGGAAAATCAACCGCTCATACGCAATCTGGATATTTGAGCCAGTAGCAGGGTCTGTGACCATGATATCATGAACCGTTGTAATGTCGAATACTTCAAAGAGCCTCGCCGTATCCACGCCTTCGCCAAAGAAGTCATCGCCCAAGAGCCCGTCATCTAATAAGCCCATCACTTGCATAATGTCCTCATCTGTGGCGACTACCCAATCTTCCGGTTTTTCAAACTGAAGGCCCAAATATTCGCTGGTGAAAATATCGCCATCCCAGACACCACGAACCGGGGCACCGTCAATCGGCTCTTCTTCGATCTCTTCCTCGGCCTCTTCTGGCTCTTCGGGCTCTTCTTCCACTTCGGCTTCCGGCTCAGGTGTGGCTTCTACCTCGGGGGTCTCTGTCACTTCCGGCCCTGCTGTATCTCCCCCGCCGCAAGCGGCAAACAAGAGCGCTACCATAAGGACCGCAATGAGCAGTGTTAACATCTTCTTTTTCATATTGTAATCCATCCTTTCCATAGATGTTTCGCCCATCATCCTACCATAGAAGCCAAAAAAATGCAAGTGTAATCTTAATGGTCAAGCCACTTGCAGCGAGGCCGAAAACAAAAAACAGGCCCCGCTGATAACAACCAGCAGGGCCTGACCAAACGCTAATTCTAATCCCGAATAATCAAAAACGAATCCACTACAATGGCATTCGCCCAACGAAACACCCCAAAATCAACTATATAATCCCCTATCTCCGCCACCACCCGATAACCGGCAGCGGCATTGTCAAAGGCCACCTGTACCTGGGTCTCACTGCCCAGCAGTCCCCGTAGCTCTTGCAGGTTTAGCACTTGCCGCTCCGGGAACCAGAGGTCAATGGTACCCATAATAGCAATAGGATATGTCGTTCGCGCTTGCGTGACATCAATCTCTGGCGGGAACAAGAGCAGTAACCCCTCCACCGATGGGTGCGCAAACACCGCACTGCCCAAATAATTTGCACTGGGCCGTGGCAACACACCATTTTGGTCTGCCAGCAAATTAAACATCGTCTCATGGAACTGGGCCACCAGCCGTAGCGGAATCCCCCCACCTGTCCCCGGTGGCGCAATAAAGAGGTTCCCCATCAGGCGCATAATCGTGGTGGCCCCCTGCGCCCGGTTCGGCGCACTCCGTGGCCCCAGTGTCGTGGCGGAGGTACCGGTAAGCAGTCCATTATATACCGCCCAGCGCATGGGTTCTATCGCCCAGTTAGGTAGCGTACCCAAATCAGTAAAATTGCGCAGATTAAAGTTTGCAGGCACCGTCATATTCGCCCCCACAGCCTGGGCGTACCGCCAAAGCATAGTGGCAAACTCTTGCCGGGGCAGGGGCGTGTTAGGCCCGAAGGTGGTCTCTGCCGTGCCGGATACCACACCGGCACTCACGGCCCACGTAACATAAGGGGCAAACCAAGCGGTTGCGGGCACATCGGTAAACTGTGACTGTCGAGCGTCCGCCGCTGTGGCCAGCCTGCTGTGATGGACGCGGAACAACGTAGCCGCCGCCATGGCCCGGGTAAAAGCCCCTTGGGGTTGGAATGTGTTGGCCCCGGTGCCGATCATGGTGTTGTGGCTTTGCACGTACCAGACGATGTTATGGAACCAGCTATCTGCCGCCACGTCGTCAAAAGGCAACTTCTGTTGTGATTTCACCGAAGTCGAGGCCATAGCAACGCTGCTCCCCAGCAGGCAGACTGCCAAGAGGAACGCCAACCCTTTTTTGTGCCATTTTCTCATTGCGCCACCCCTTCCCTAGTCACTTTTAGTATAACATGCTGTGGGATGGAAAGTCAAATGAAAGAGACTTGCCGCTTCCCTTTCACATCCCCAAATAGATGCTCGATTCGCTTTAAATCGTTTATTGCACTTAGCATACAAGTTTGGTCAATTTCCATCTGAAAAACCAATTTATTCGGCACATGCAAATACTCTTGAAACATCCGTCCTCACCCTACACAATGCTATTCAACAACGCCGCATAACACGGCACAGGCCAGTGCTGTTTGGCGACCAAAGTCTCCAGCTCGTCCACAATTGTGCGTAACTCTCCCATAGCAGAACAAATATGGTCACGGCAGAACATGGCATGGAGCAAAACGCCCTCTTTGGTCTTGGCCTCTGCCAGTGCTTCTTCTAACCGGCCCAGTGCTTTGAGTAAATTGCCGGACAAGGCCGAAATATTGGACAAGAGGTAATCCTCCAACGTCTGGTCATACCCCCGGCCCACTTCCATCTTCCGGGCGAACAGTGTCGCCAAGTCATTTTGATATGCAATCACCGCCGGGATAATCTGCCGCCGTACCATGTCCACCATGGTATAGCCCTCAATTTGGCTCGCTTTGGAGTACCCCGCCATCAAAATCTCGTACCGGGAATTGAGCTCCGTCTTCGAGAGAACATGGTGGCTCTCAAATAGTGCCACGCTTTCTGCGCCGATGAAGGCGGGCAGTGCCTCCGGCGTGGTTTTTAGGTTGGACAGCTCCCGGCGGGCGGCCTCTTCCGTCCACTCATTAGAATAATTATCGCCATTGAACACCACCCGGCGGTGGATCCGGAAGGTGTCTTTGATTAAGGTGGCAAGGTCGGCCTTAAAGTCCTCTGACCCCTCTAAGCGATCCGCAAACCGGCGCAGAGACTCTGCCACCACTGTGTTTAATATAATATTCGGCCCGGCAATAGAGAAGGCGGAACCCGGCATCCGAAACTCGAACTTATTACCGGTAAACGCAAAGGGGCTTGTCCGGTTGCGGTCAGTGACATCTTTCGGAAAATGAGGTAGTACCGAAACACCGATTTCCATCTGGATTTTCTCTCTGTTCTCATAATCCGTCCCGGCATCGATGGCCTCTAAAATCTCCGTGAGCTCGTCCCCTAAGAAAATGGAAATAATGGCCGGCGGTGCCTCGGCGGCACCCAGCCTGTGGTCGTTACCCGCAGAGGCGGCAGTGAGACGAAGCAGGTCTTGATACTTGTCTACCGCTTGGATAACCGCCACCAAAAACAGCAAAAACTGTGCGTTTTCGTAAGGGGTCTCTCCCGGCTCTAGCAGATTACTGCCCGTGTCCGTGGCAATGGACCAGTTGTTATGTTTCCCACTGCCGCTAATCCCAGCAAAGGGTTTCTCGTGGAGCAAACAGGCAAGCCCGTGCCGATCCGCCACGTTTTTGAGCAGTTCCATGGTAATCTGATTGTGATCCGTGGCCACGTTAGTGGTGGTGTAGATGGGGGCAAGCTCAAACTGGCCGGGGGCCGCCTCGTTGTGCTTGGTCTTAGCGTAGACGCCCAGTTTCCAGAGCTCTTCCTCCAACTCTTTCATAAACGCCGAAATCCGGGGCTTTAAACTGCCGAAATAGTGATCCTCCAGCTCCTGCCCCTTAGGCGGTCTGGCACCGAACAGGGTGCGGCCCGTGTGAACCAAATCCGGGCGTTGCAAGTACATCTCTTTGTCCACCAGAAAATATTCCTGCTCCGGCCCGGCGTAGGAGATAACCCGAGTGGCGGCAGTGTTTCCAAACAATTTTAATATCCGCATGGCCTCTTTGTTCAGTGTCTCCATAGAGCGGAGCAGGGGTGTCTTTTTATCCAGCACCTCACCACTGTAAGAGCAAAACGCCGTGGGGATATATAGGCTGTCGTCTTTGATAAAGGCGTAGCTGGTGGTGTCCCAAATGGTATAGCCCCGCGCCTCAAAACTGGCCCGCAGACCGCCGGAGGGGAAGCTGGACGCATCCGGCTCGCCCTGAACCAGTTCTTTGCCAGAAAACTCCATGATAATCTTCCCGTCACCGGCAGGCGAGATAAAGCTATCGTGCTTCTCTGCTGTCACCCCGGTCATGGGCTGGAACCAGTGGGTATAGTGGGTCACACCTTTTTCAATGGCCCAATCCTTCATGGCGGTAGCCACCACGTTTGCCACATCTAATTCTAAGGGCGTGCCCTGTGACATGGTTTTTTTCAGTGCGCGATATGTATCTCGCGGTAGCCGCTCTCGCATAACTGCGTCATGGAACACGGCACTGCCGAATAGGCTGGGTACGTTTTTCATAGGTTTTCCCTACTCTCTTGCTTTGGGTTTTGGTTGGATTAGTGTATCATATTATGGGGGTTGTGTAAAGGTGGTGGGGGTGTTTGCTTTTTGCGTGGGGGGTTATTGATTGTTTGGTCTTTGGCTCTTTCCTACTCGGCGTTCCGCCGAGGGTTTTCTTGGCGGGCACCGCCAACTGGTTATGTCCTGCCGGACGGGCCTTCTTTTTGTCGTTGAACAAAAAGAAGCAAAAAATCAACACAGGGGCTGCGCCCCTATGTACCCGCCAAGGTCAAGGGCAGAGTGACGACGGTTTCGCCCCTTATACCCTGCACTGGTGCCAAAACTCTCACGCCAGATGTAATAGTACTCTCAACTCCAATGGTCAAGGGCGGTATCACCGCCCTTGTAGGTTCCGAGGCAACCGGACTTCTGGTAGGGGACTCTTGTCGCCAGCACAGAGTATAACATGAAAACGGTCTCTACATTTGCCCTTGACCCTTGCGGGTACATAGGGGCGCAGCCCCTGTGTTGACTTTTTGTTTCTTTTTGTTCAACGACATACTACGAAACTTCCGTTTGCGGGTGCCCTTCCCGCAAATGGTTAGTTGAGTTAACACCCGTAGGGTGAAAAGAAAGCCCGTCCGGCAGGACAAAACCAGTTGGCGGTGCCCGCCAAGAAACCCTCGGCGGACACGCCGAACAGGAAGACCAAAGGCCGGGCGATTAATAATCGCCCCTACAAAGAGCAAATCACACCAAAAACTACATCACATATAAAATCTCGCCGTCTGCTCCAAACGCTCAGAAACCGTCACGGCAAGCACCGGGAACTGCGCCGCAATCTTCTGGGCAAGAGGTGCCGACACCAGATTTTCCGTACAAAAATGGTCTGCCTCAATGAGATTTAAACCCTGCTCTTTGGCCGCTAAGAAGGCGCTATACTTGGCCTCCCCCAGCACATAGGTGTCGCATCCGGCTGCCAGTGCGTACTCTAATGCGTCACTACCGCTGCCACCCATGACCGCCACTCGGCGTACAGGCCGCCCAGCATCGTGATAGCGGAGGCCGGTTGCACCCACTGCCTGTTTCACATGGGCCAAAAACTCCGGCATGGACTGGGACGCAGCTATGTCTCCCGCTCGCCCTAGGCCGTAAGGTGCCCCATCCATCTCTCCCACATTCCAGAGGATTTTAGGGTCAATTAGCCCAATGGTCTCGGCCAATACATCGTTGACCCCGCCTACGGCGGCGTCTAGGTTTGTGTGCATACAGATGGCCCCGATATCATGACGGATAAGCTGAATTAGCTTTTGTCCCGTCCTGTCGGCATCCGTCACATGGGCACAAGGCTTAAAAATCAGCGGATGATGGGCCACAATGAGCCCTGCCCCCAGTTCGATGGCCTCTGCAATCACATCGTCTGTGATATCTAACGCCACCAGCACCCGGTTCACCTCTGCCTCTTGGCGACCCACCAAATGGCCCACGTTGTCAAACTCCAGCTTCATCCCCACAGGGGCGATGCTGTCCAGATAGGCGAACATGTCTTTTGTGCGTATACTACTCATGATTGTTTTGCTCCTCTCCATTTCTCTAAATCGTGTAAGGCCGCCATTGCCTCGGCCAACTTCTCTTCATTCCCCGCCTGCTTTAAACCGGCTGTAACCCGGCGAAGCTTGGTAATCCGTTCTGCTAAATATGTTTCTAACAACGGGTCACCCCGCTCCACTAGTTTTCGGCTGACATAACACTTACCGCCTTGCGGTGATTCCATATGCCCAGCGGTAACCTCTAATATGGTGTAGAGCCGCCCGCTGTCCTCTGTCAAATGCTGGTCTTGCACCTGATAGCCGTTTCGGGCCAAAAAGTCCATCAGCTCCGGCATCTTGGACTGGGGTTGTAGAAACAGACGATGACCGCCATCTGTAAGCCACGGCGCACCCAGCAAAATCCCCAGTATGGTCTCTCCGCCCATCCCGGCAATCACCACCGTGTCCACCTCGTCCGGCTCCACCGCATCTAAGCCGTCCGCCAAGCGGAACGAAATCCCCGAAGTAACGCCTGCACGCACAGCACTCCGCCGCGCCGCCTCTAAGGGCTGTGCCGCCACATCCGTTGCAATCACAAGGAGGCATCCCCCCTGCTGCCGCAACCAGACTGCCAAATACCCATGGTCACACCCCACATCCACCACCCGACTACCGGGTGGTATGAGCTGGGCGATTGCATGTAAGCGTGATGGCAACGGCATCAACCTCACCTCCTAAGACTAACTGTAGAACAAAACCCTGCTACACCGATTGGTATGGCAGGGTTTTCCCTTGGTACGCCCGACACGATTCGAACGTGCGACCTACAGAGTCGGAGTCTGTCACTCTATCCAACTGAGCTACGGGCGCATATTAATAACCTCCGCATTATAGCAGAGAATCAGGCAAATGTAAAGGGGCATTTTGCAATATTGCTCCCCCAATGAAATTTTGTTGCCAAATACTGGACGGCGATATGCTCTTTGTCCAGCAAGAAAAACAACGCAGTTTGGCGGCAACATAACCGTCAAGACGTTGCAAGACTTCATTGGGGGAGCAATTCCCCTATTTTCTATACACTTTCACCCGCTTTGGCCGATCCGGCGGCGGGTATGGCACAGCAAGGCCGGGCTTGGCCGCCGGCGTAGGCGGTGCCGCTGGCGGCACGGGTTCAGGGTCTGGTTTTGGCTCTTCCGCAGGCACCGGAACAGAAACCACAGGCTCAGGCTCCGAGGTTGGTTCCGGCACGGGCAGAGACACGGCGGGTTCCGGCACAGGGGCGAACTCTGATACAGGTTCGGGCGTGGCGGGTACAGGCGCCGAGACCTCTGCTTCCGGCGTCTCTTCTTCCTGTGCTTCCGGCCCTGCTTCTGGCCCTGCTTCTGGTGTCTCAGCTTGGGTATGCGCTTCTTCCTCCGGCTCTCTGGCTACATCGTCATGTAACAGTTCTATTAACTCCGGATCCATCTCTAGCTGGCCTTCCATTTCTGGCGGGGGTGAAAGCTCCACGCCCGCAAGGATGCCTGCCCCTTGGCCTGAAAATTTCTCTAAATTTTGCAATAGGTTTTCCAATTCCTCACACCGCACCCGCAGGGCTTCTTTTTCCAAATCCGCCTGATCAATCCTGCCGTAGAGCGTTGCCATATAGTTTAACACGTCCCGGCGATGAAACCCGCCGAATACTTGTCCACGGAACCGTCCCGCTTCTTTCTTGTCCATGTACCCACACCTCTTTCGAGTGTTTTTTCAGTATTCTACCACGTTTTGTAACAGACTGCAATATCTATGGCCGAATCTCTACCACTTCCAGCCCAGATTTTTTGGCATAGTTCACCGTCTGCATGGTGCCACCGAACAGTCCGTCATAGACCGCCACGAGCACCGCACTGTGGTCTACCATATAAAAATTGCGCCGTTTCATACAGTCGTCCGAGTACGCCCGCTGGAGCAAACTCTCATAATCGCATCGGCTCACCAGATGAAAATACCGGTTCCTGTCTTGTTCCGGCCAACGGCCCGCTTGTCCCTCAAAAGGTACTGCGGCCTCTAGCGTAATATCCGGCCGCTCTTCTTTAAGCCGGAGCACGGCCTCGGCGAAATAAAAATCACACCCTCTGGCCATGCCACAGATGTAATGGGTGAGGCCGGACTGATACAACGCCTCCACCACATCAAAGATTTTTTCTTTGAGGGCAATGGCACGGGGATTCTCTTCGTCGTGTTTCCACGGCAGCTTTTCCGGCCTGTGCCCGGTAAAACAACAACTCTGCTGACGCAACGGCTGCATCATAGTCCACCCCCTCTTTCCTTGTTAGTGTACCTCTTTTTGCCCGAATAGTCAACAAACAAAAAGCCCGGAAGTGTTCAACACTTCCGGGCTTCAACCATTTACTCTTCATCCTCGTCAAACTCAAGCTCTAACGCCTCTCCGCAATTCGGGCAATCAATGGTACCCAGCTTGAGGACTTCTTCGTCAATGGTAATCTCCTTTTGACAGCCGGGGCAACAGACGGTATAAAACGTGGGGGTGCGGCCCTTGTCGTGGTGGGCATGGTCATGGCGGTGACTGCCACAGCCACAGCCGCAGTCGTTGTCCGTTTCAACCAGACGTTCCAGCTCTTCGGCTAGAATCATGATATCATCGTCTAACTGCTCTACTGTCTTTTCGATCTCCTCCATCTCTGTCGAGATATCGCCCAAAATATCAATGATGGCGTGGAGAATCTTCTCCTCCTTGGTGCTGGAGCCGAGGCTGAGACCTTCTACAAGGCCCTTGAGATAGGTCACACGTTTTCCAATGGACATGCCAATACCTCCTTTTATCCTTTTGCGCGCTCTACGTAATCGCCGGTGCGGGTATCTACTTTGATTTTCTCGCCGGGATTGATGAACAGGGGTACTTTGACCTCTGCGCCGGATTCTAACTTGGCGGGCTTTGTTACGTTGGTGGCCGTGTCACCTTTGAGACCAGGGTCAGACTCGGTGACTTCTAACTCTACAAAATTCGGCGGATCCACGGCGAACACTTTCCCCTTGTAGCTAGACACAGTACAAGGCATGTTCTCTAACACAAACCGGAAACTGGGGCCTAGAATGCTGCCGTCAATGGGTTCTAGTTCGTAAGTCTCGTTGTTCATGAAGTAGTACAAACCGCCGTCCTCATAGCTGTACTCCATCTCCCGTCGCTCAACGAAGGCGGTTTCAAACTTTTCGTTGGGGTTAAAGCTGGTTTCCACAACTGTGCCTGTAATAACGTTTCTGATCTTGGTGCGGACAAAGGCCGCCCCTTTTCCGGGCTTAACGTGTTGGAACTCAACGACTTGCATGACCTTTCCGTCATGCTCAAAGGTGACGCCGTTTCTAAAATCACCGGCTGAAATCATAGGTGTGTCCTCCAATATGGTTTTCTCTTGTTTGATTTTACCTTATCTCGTCGGCATTTGCAACTATTTTCCAAATTTTTTCATCCAATGATGGTCAGTTCTTTCGGTGTGGCGGTCAAATTCTCACATCCGGTTCCCGTGAGACATACCACATCCTCAATCCGCACCCCGAATTGGCCGGGGAGATAAATGCCGGGTTCAATGGAGATAATGGCACCCTTCGGTATTGGTCTGCCCTCGATTGGCGAAGCTTTCAGGGACTCATGAACCTCTAACCCCAGGCTATGCCCCAGACCATGTCCGAAGTAGTCCCCATACCCGGCGGCCTCAATCACATCTCTGGCGGCTTTGTCAATATCACGGCCAATCATCCCGGCTTTTGCGGCACTAATCCCCGCCAGTTGCGCCCGGAGGACGGTTTCATACACGATTCTCATCTCTTCTGTTGGTTCACCGATGGATATGGTGCGGGTCATATCCGAGCAATACCCCTGATACACGGCACCGAAGTCTATCGTGACAAACCCCTCTAACTTATACGGTCCCGGCTTGCCGTGGGGCATACTGGAACGGGGGCCGCCCACCACGATGGGGTCAAAGGACGGTTTTTCACCGCCGTGTTTCATCAGGTGGTAAACCAGTTCTGCGGCTACTTCTTGCTCTGTCATGTTCGGCGAGATGTTTGACAACACGTCCGCAAAGGCCTTATCCGTAATCACCTGTGCTTGCCGCATGATGGCGTATTCTTCCGCACTTTTCACCTCCCGCAAATCGGCAACCAACGCCTCGGCGGGTACCAGCTCGGCAGAAAGTTTTTCGCTATAATCGGCATAGGTGCTCTGGCTCATGACGTGCTGTTCAAAACCCAGACGGCGTACCCCTTGCTTGGTCAAAAACTTCTCTACCATCCCGGGATAGCTCTCGCCTACACCGATTTGGGCCACGGTTGCGCCCTGAACCTTCGCCTCGGCACTCTCAATATAGCGGCTGTCGGTGATGAACAAACTCTCCCCTCGGGTTACCACCAAGACCCCTGCTGAGGCGTAAAATCCCGTGGCCCAGCGGCGGTTGACGGGGCCTGTGAGCAAGATACCGTCTAGGTTGTATTGCTGTAGTTGATCTTTGATTGCGCCTAAGTTGTTCATGTGAGTTTCTCCTTTGCCAGTAGTCGGAATGGTTGTTCTAAGATATATCGCAGACCGAACCAGCCCTTCATCTCCAGCGGTTTAATCACAATAGATACCGCCCCTGCCCGGTTAGCGGCTAGGCCATCGGTGAAAATCTGATCCCCCATGAGGGCGGTTTGCTCCGGCTGTCTGCCCAACTCTTTCATCGCCGCATGGAGGGCCTTCGGGCTGGGTTTCTTGGCTCTTGCCACATGGGATATGCCGCAGGCCTCGGCGTATCGGCGGATTCGCTCACGGCTTCTGTTATTCGATATGATGTACAATGTCACCCCCGCCCCTTGCAGGGCCTCCATCCACGCCAAGAGCCGTGAAGGGGGCAAGTCCTCTGAATAGGGCGACAGGGTATTGTCTAAATCCAGCATCAACAGTGTCACCCCTTTGTCTGTCAACAGTTGGGGCGTCACGCTGAACACGTCCGGGGCGGTGATATCCGGAATCAGTGAAACGCTCATAATAGGCTCCTGAATTTCATAGTCTTAATCGTGCGATATCCTAGTATATCAAAGCTTCATGCTATTGTCTACCAATTCCAAGGAGGAATGGCCTTTGGACACCCATGTTATCTTATCTGCCGCCCCGGAAGACCTTGCTCGCGTATCCGTCCACAACTTGCCTGTGGCCCATATGGCGTATCAAATTGGGCAAGGGTTTCACCTGTTCCGTGCCAATATCCCTCTCGGCCTCCGGGGCGGGCTGATGATGTTAGGCGACGGCGGTACCGATGTTGACCCCACCTCCGGCTCCCCTGAAACCTTGGCCTCTGAGATCATGCGTGAATGCATCCAACGTGGATTTCATGGTGTGGTGCTGGCGTTTACCCACACCTCTCCCGCCCTCCACACAACAGCGGCCATGCTCTCCGGGCGGCTAAGGCGGCAGGGGGGTACGCTCTACCTGCCGGAAGTGTATGCCGCTGACAGCGACTGGGCACGGATACTGATTCCTACCGCCATCTCCGGCGGAAGCCTCACGGCACGGCTTCAAGAGGTGTCGGGCCATTACGGGGCGGAGCGGATTTGTCTCGATATTGAGCGCATCCGAACCGATTTCTGCCTGCCCTCCAGCGAGGGCCAAGGTAAAAAACTCGCCGGACGAGAGTTTTATGCCCTGATGCAAGAGAAACAGCCGGAACCCTATTTCTCTCAAGACCTCTGCGCCTATTATTTTACTTACCAAGACGACCACGGCTCTCACTTCGTCCTCTACGATGATGTGGGCAGTATCCGCAAAAAGCTGTTTCTGGCAAACAAGCTGGGCATTGACCATGCCATGCTCTTTTATCCAGAGGTGGAGGATTTGTTGCCCTTTTGACGTGTTTTGTGTGTGGTCGGCTGCAAGTCAAATAACCTCGCATTATGGGTGCGGGGTTATTTGATGCCACCCTTTACTCTGCAAAGTAATTCGTGGTATAATAATTGTTATACGGCCACTATAAACCAAAAGGAGAAATCAATCATGTGTAATATCACCCCCTACATCCAGAAACTAAACAGCCTCACCTTCCCCGACATGTACTTGAGCGACTTCTTACTGACTTGGGAAAAAACCGACCAAGAGTTACAAGCGATTTTCACAGTGGCCGATGCCCTGCGGCATCTGCGGGAACATAATGCCGCCACGCAGGTGTTCCAAAGCGGTCTCGCCATCTCCAATTTCCGTGACAACTCCACCAGAACCCGCTTTTCTTACACTTCGGCGGCAAATATGCTGGGTCTCACAGTGGCAGACTTAGACGAGGGGAAAAGCCAAATCGCCCACGGTGAAACCGTGCGGGAAACCGCCAATATGGTTAGCTTTATGGCGGATGTCATTGGTATTCGAGACGACATGTATATCGGCAAAGGCAACGCCTACATGCGGGAAGTGGCAAAGAGCGTGCAAGAGGGGTACGACGAGGGGGTGCTGGAACAGCGGCCTACTCTAGTCAACCTTCAATGCGACATCGACCACCCCACCCAGAGCATGGCGGACATGTTACACATCATCCACCATTTCGGCGGGTTAGAGAACCTAAAAGGCAAAAAACTAGCCATGACTTGGGCCTATTCCCCGTCTTACGGCAAGCCCTTGTCCGTTCCCCAAGGGGTGATTGGACTTATGACCCGGTTCGGTATGGAGGTCACGCTGGCTCATCCAGAGGGGTATGAGGTTATGAGCGAGGTGGAGCAAGTAGCGACAGCCAATGCGGCACAAAGCGGCGGCAAATTTACCAAAACCAATTGTATGAAAGAAGCGTTTCAAAACGCCGACATTGTCTACCCAAAAAGCTGGGCTCCCTTTGCGGCCATGGAGCAACGCACCGACCTCTACGGCAAAGGCGACATGGCCGGGATTAACGCATTAGAGCAAGATCTGTTGGCACAAAACGCCCGGCACAAAGACTGGGAGTGTACGGAAGAAATGATGGCCCTCACCAAGGGGGGCGAGGCCCTTTACATGCACTGTCTGCCAGCGGATATCACTGGCGTGTCTTGTAAAGAGGGCGAGGTGGCCGCATCGGTGTTTGACCGCTATCGAGTACCGCTGTATCAAGAAGCAGGGTACAAGCCCTACATCATCGCCGCCATGATGCTCATGGCCCGGTGTGAAAACCCGCAACAGGTGCTAGAGCAGTTTGCAAGCAAAGGAATGCAACGCTGGATGAGATAGCGCCACTGCTTGCTGCGTCCGACTTTTTCCCCTTGCCGACATCTGTTTGATACATCTGTCTGTTTTCTCGCTTTCTTGCATTATGTTTAGAATATAACCAAACCACCGCCGCATTCCAACAATCGGAACGCGGCGGTGGTTATTGTTTCGGTCAAGGGCCGAGGCGGTCCAATGGCCCCGTAGGATGTAGTCGAATCAAAAAAGATTCAAATAAAAAAGCCCTTATCTCCCAATCCCCAATGCCGGGACAATTAGCTCTTCTGCTAACGGCAGTCCTTCAATCCAATCACAGACCACATGCCAATCCGGCAGTTTGTGTCGGCGGCGTTGTTCATAGATGTTCCGCAGACAGCGGTAGTTGGTGGTCATCCCAGCCATGATCTCAAACCCCGCCGGAAGGCTCATGAGCAGTTCCAAATACGCCTCTTTCTTGCGCTCTGGCTGGGTGGTGCCATCGATGTCGTGATATGCTTGTTGCATGGCCTCTGCGGCGGCGATGGCATCTTGGCTAGTATGGGGGCTGCAACATTCTCTAATCTTGAAAAACGCCACCCGGTGCATGGTACTCATAGACGAGATAAAGGTCAAAAACCGATACCGCTCGGCCTCTACCCAGGCTTTGTTGGTGAGGGTCATATCAAAATTTACGATGATGCCGCTGAGAAACTGGTCATGACCGCCACCTTTGGCGTTGGCTAGTTTACCGGCCCGTTTGATATGGATATTTTCTTTGTCCCCTGCCTCTAGGGCGGTGCCTATCTCTGCCACCTCTTGCAAAAACTCTTCCTCGGTGGGTGCCGCTTTGCGGAGGGGATAGCCACTACGGAAGATGGACTCCGCCAGTCCGTAAATTTGTACGTGTTCAATTTTAGCCATTGTATGTGCTCCTTTCTAAGACAATTCTAAAATAATCATGGGCCACGATGCGGGCCGAGTGAGTTTCTAGCACGGTGAGCCATCCTGTCATCTGCTGGGCGTGATTATATGGCACTGTATCCGGGTCTATGTGGGGGTGGGGCGTGAAGCTGCCCGCATGGGAATTAAACCGCCCATACTGGGACACCCAACTGCGGCTGGCAAAGCGGACAAAGGGGCCCGTCCCGGACAAAATATCCGTGCCGATAACCAGCCGTGAGTCAAAGGGCAACCCAAACAGGTTGGCTACGGTGGGCATGACGTCATAAAACGAGCTGTAGGTCTCAATCACCATTTGCTCTTCCATGGCGTAATTCCAGATGAGCAGCGGACTATGGTGGACATCAATCAGCGGGTCTCGTATCGGCACCCCGCCCAACTCTTCCATCTCGGCATGACTAAGCCCATAGGGGTAGTGGTCGCCGGAGAGGACAAGCACCGTGTCCGCTAACCGCCCTGCTTCGTCTAAGCGCTGGATTAAATACTCAATGGCCAAGTCCAACTCAATCTGTGTCGCCAAAAAGGCACGGGGCCCGGTGGAATAGGGCAGGTCGGCTACGGTCTCTTGGTGCCGCGCCGCCATGGCATTGCCGAAAAAATTATACTCTAAATGGCCACTGACGGTGATGTAATAGACGTGAAATTGTTCCGCATTGATAAAATAGTCCACCGTGGCCTGCATCATATCCAAATCCGAGGCGGGCCAGTGACGGGGAATGTCCAGCCCATTGCCGATGGCGATAAATTCATAGCCCAAATTCGGGTGGGTATGGTGTCGGCTATTGAAGGTGTGGTTATGGTTGTGAAACGCCCAAGTTTCGTACCCTTTGGCACGGAATTGGTTGCCAAAGGCAAAGGGCATGTAGTTATGCGCCGTCTGTGGGAAGGCGTTTCGATTCCCCGGAATCATGCCCAGCATGGTTCCAAACTCGCCGCCAGCGGTAGAAAAACCCGTATCCGGGGTGTAGAAGTTGGAGAAATACATCCCCTCATTGCGAAGCCGATACAACGTCGGCGTAATCTCTGGGTGAATGGCAAGGCCGTGAAACGCCTCTCCCACGATCCAGATGAGATTCTTGCCCTCAAACATGCCGGTGAACTCGGTTCTGGGCGTGGCAGGGCGGTGCATGAAAAATTCGTGCATCTCTCGAATCTCCTGCCGGGTTTCTTCTGCCAACAGGGCCTCGAAGTCGATGTCTAAGATGTTGTAGCCGAAGTCGATGATCTCTTCTTCCTTCGGCTCATATTCGTCCTCAGGGACAATCGGCCTCGGCGTGGGGGGCGGCGGGGTTGGCTGTTCGATGGCCACCATGACCTCTGCCAAATCCGGCTCTGGTTGTCCGAGTACCATGTACTGGGCATCGAGGCGCATCCCTGTGACCATACCGAAATTCTGGGTAGCTAAATTCAAAGTAAAATGCTCTCGATAGATAGAGCGGAGCGGCAGATATCCGCCTTGGTTGCCCATGATTGCCCCCACCGTAACTGCGTGTAGCATCACCGCCACAGCCGCTGCGGATAACAGCCCCTTTGTGCAAACAATGGGGCGGTGCTTCCAAAGATGCAAGGCTTGGAATAGGGCCAAGGGTAACAGCAATAACAGCACCGGCAAAATCGCCGTACCAATAACCCGTATGGTCTCTAAAAAGAAGTCGTCAATCGCCGCACCAGCAATCGCCATCGTGTCCAGTTCTGCATAGCCCCGAAAAATCGTATAGAACACAGTCTGCACAATGAAAAGCAGGGTAAACAGCGACAACAACGCCCAGTGAACCACCCGCCGTGCCCGCTCTGGGAACAGACTGGCTAGTACATTACAGAAAGACCCCGCCGCCGCAGAAAATAGGGCAATATACAAAAGACCCATGCCCCAAAACGGCCGATTGCTCCAAAGGCGAAGAACCAGCTCCATATATAAAATCGCTCCAGGGAAGAAGGCAATCCGCTTACCCGCTTCCTTTGCGTCCGGACTCAATCGAAAGCGGGTACAGAACTGTTTTAAATTGTCGATTCGCTTTTCCATAGGTTCCTCGTTCTAAAACATTTGCTATCTATATCTCTATCTAACCGCCGCTTGGAGCACGGTATTCGCCACACTGCCTGCCGCCGCCAGTCCGCCGCCGCCGTGTTCCACCAGCACCACGAAAGCCAAGGGGTTGCGGGGGTCATCCAAGAACCCGGCAAACCACGCATGGGGTGTGCGCCCCTGGCCCACCTCGGCGGTACCGGTTTTTCCCGCTACGAGCAAGGTGCCAAATGCCCCGCCGTAATAGCCGATGGCAGTTTCACGGAGCAGGTTGGATAGCGTGTTGGCGACACCTGTTGGTAATATCCGCTCCCCCTCTACCGGGTCTTGCCCGAAAAGTGTGGGAAGCCCCCGGTCAATGCCAGCAATCAACCTTGGCTCTATCGGCACCCCGCCCCGGGCGATGGCACCTAACAAACGGGTCATACTAAGAGGGTTCACCAGATTTTCCCCCTGCCCCGCCCCGGACCAAGCCAAGGCCGCCGACCCGTCTGCGCCCGCCACAAAGTTACCGGCACCAGAAGGTAAGCCGTCTACATCAATGGAGTCTAACAGCCCGAACTGCTCCGTATACCGGCGCAGTAGCGGCCCGCCTAAGTCTAAGGCCAACTGGGCGAAATAAGGGTTACAAGAATGCCCCATAGCTTGCAGCAAATTGATTCTGCCGTGGTTGCCTGTACAAGTGACCCGGTGCCCGGCAACCGTGACATAGCCCGTGCAGAGATACTCTCGATTCCAAGCGTCCGGGAAGGTGTCTAAGGCCGCCCCAGCGGTGACAATTTTGAAAATGGATCCCGGCACAAAGGCTGACGAGAGTACCCGGTTGATAAACACCCCGTCAAACGCCGGGTCGCCGGGAGTGATTTGCGGCGGGTTCTGCGGGTCAAAAGTAGGGGCCGAAACCGAGGCCAATATCTCCCCCGTCTCATAATTCATCACCACCACCGCCCCATGCCGACCGTTTAAGGCCCCATAAGCCACGGTGTTTAAGTCTGCGTCAATGGTAAGCCGGATGGTGTTCCCCTCGCCGCCTAAAGAGTATACACCAGTGAAAAAATTATAGCCAATCAGCGTCCCGGCGTAAGCGTTTAATATCCCGGTGCCAATGTTGCCCGCCCTGTCCCCCATGATATGGAGGGTTGCACGGCGGATGGTCACATCATCGTTGTACCGCATCCTGCGCTCCACAGGATGGGCCAAGGGTACATCGTTTCTGTCCAAGACCGCACCCACAGACAGTTGCCCATCTCGGAAAATATTCGTATTGGTGGGAAATGTGGCCCACGCCTCCCCGTCTGACGCCAGTCGGAACAAAAATATGGTAGAAAGCACCACAATGGCCAAGATTAGGGCCAAGATGGAATATGTACGACGATTTACTTTTTTCATCTCGTCCCATCCTCCCATTCATCGTCTAAGTATCGTAAATCCGGCCCATCGTCCCAGTATTCCACGGGGGCATGTTGCGGCCCTGCGTCAAAATAGGATGGGGCTAGGCCACCTTCTAAGGGCTCTGGGTGTTCTTCGTGCTCCATTTCATAGCCGTGGTCGTATTCATCATAGTCCGCTTCTTCATCATAATATTCCGACTCTTCCTCGTCCCAGTCCATGGACTTGGCCTCTCGGATATCCCGGCGGTTTAGCTTCACGGCGAGACTTGCGTTCTGCCGATTATCGGCGGCCTTGATAAACGCCAGCATCCCCCAGCTGGCCAGCATACTCGACCCGCCACGGGATAGAAACGGAAACGTCAGTCCAGTAAAGGGGATCACGTCTAACGACCCGAACACATTTAATACCACTTGGGTCAAAAACATGGTCACCGTGGCCCCGGCGGCAATGACATAGAAACTGCTCCGCGCTGTCCCGGAAGTGCGGATGGCAAACACCGCCAGCGTCACAATGGCGGCAACGCAGATAAAGGCCAGAATCAGCCCCAGCTCTTCCGCTACGATGCCGAATACCATGTCGGCATCTGCGGCAAATACCCGGTGCAGCACACCCTCTCCAGCCCCCAGCCCGAACAGTCCGCCGGAGGCAGTAGACGACATGGTGCGCACCTGTTGCATCCCCACACCATAGGCATCTGACCAAGCGTTGCCCCACGTCGCAAACCGCTGGGCCACATGGGGCCGTATCTGAAGCACCATAAACGCCGCAAACCCAAGAGATGACAGGCTTAATGCAATGGTCGCCACGTCCCCGGAGCGCAAATACGCAATCACCAAGAACGCCGCGAAGAACACAGCGGCAGAACCAAAGTCGTTCATCAGGGCCAAAATACCCACACACATCCCGGAATAGGCGATGAACAAAATCAGGTTTTTCCGGGCAAACAATCGATCTAAGGACGCGGCCCCAGCGAAAATGAATGCAATTTTCACGAGCTCAGACGGCTGGATAGTGAAGGTTCCGATTCTAATCCATCGGTAAGCACCGTTGATTTCTTCAGCAAAAAAATACCCTAGTGCCAAAAACAACACACCGCCGATAGCAATGGGATACCGCCACCGTTTGGCCCAGCGGAGATCCCGCAGGATAATACAAGTGACCACAAAAAGAACCAGCCCCAAGAAAATAAATGCCGCCGTCTGTAACATCTCGTCCGGCGCTGATGTTGCAATGACACTCATGGCCACACTACAGATTAAAAACGCCAATGCCTCCACCTCAAACCCGGTGCGGCCCAAACTGCGGACAAAGAAGAAATAGCCCCACATCATCCCCGTCAATGCAATAAAGCCCAGCGGGATTTGAATATTAAAGTCGCCCAAGCTGGAAATTGTAAGCTGCACTGCCAACAATATCTGAAACACGGTCAAAAACAAAAACGTACCCGATGGGGTCAGCCATCGCCCTGGCTTGGTGCGGGACATGCTCTGTGCGCCCAACTCCGCCGGGTGCAAATCTAACAGTGCCACCTCAACCCCGCCGAGGCTTAACACGTCTCCTTTTTCCACAGGTGCACTACCCTCTACCCGTCGTCCATTGATGGTGACCCCGGCCTTGGAACCCAAGTCAATGGCCGACCACCGGGCCTTATCGTCCCGGATTAAGGCCGCATGGTTGCGGCTGAGTGTGGGATAGTTGAGCACCACATCGGCATTTTGCGCTCGACCAATGATGTTTTCCCAGTGATACAACGCCACTCGGGTGGCGTTGGGCAAGCTTAAATAGCCCCAAATCTCCGGCTCGTACGTCTCCCGCAAGAGACTACGCACACACCGCACCAGCACAATCAGCGCCAGAGCCGGTAAAAAAAAGCGGGACAGGAATGTAAAATAAGGAAAAAAACCGCCCATTGCGCCAGCGGCGTCAGCCCCCTGTCCTCCAAGAGATTGGAGGAGATTTCCAAGGTCTTGATCCATCGTATGTCCTCCCTGTTATGGGGATGGTGTTTGTTATAGTATATCATGATTTCGTTTCCAACGCAAAGGGGCGGGTGATTATGGTTTAAAGGTGTCACAATTAAACTCTTCACACTTCCGGGGAAGCAATCTCCAAGCTTGGTGACCAATATAAGCGTCAAATAGAATGACGACAAAAACAAACCAGCCGATTGCTCTTTCGAGCAGCCAAGCTGGTTTGGATGTATTTGTTATCTTTGGCTATCAATTATTTTACTGCATAACCCGAACCCACATCCAATATTTGGAAGCGGGCTTGTGGGAGCTAAGGCAAAAACGGCAAGGGATCCACCGGAACGCCATCAATGCGAATTTCAAAATGGAGATGAACCCCAGAGGCAGTGCCCGTCATGCCCATGCCGCCGAGGAATTGGCCCCGATAGACCCGCTCCCCGACAGAGACCGCCATGCTGCTCAGGTGGGCGTAGTAGGTCACATGGCCGTTGTCGTGGCGGATTTTAATCAGGTTTCCGAACCCGCCGGATGCGCCCACGAAGAAAACTTCTCCGCCGTCTGCGGCGATAATCGGCGTACCATGGGGGGCGGCGATATCAATGCCTTGATGGTTTGACGACCCGATAACCACCCGCCGGGGGCCGAACAGAGAGGTCACCGTACCCGCGGCAGGCCAGATGTATTCTCCGAAAGATGCGGTGCGGGGCCGCTCTAACGTACCGACCACATGAATTTCTGACAGGGCCTCTGTCACCACTTTGGTCTGTAAGATTTGATGCTGAACCTCTTGACCGTCTATGTAGGTGACACGGGCTAGGATTTCCGTTTCGCCATCCATGCCTGTTTGTATCAGCTCGTGCTCGTCTTCAAACCGCTCATTGTCATAGATAATCGTAACGAGGAAGGGTACGGGTTCTCGGTAGGTGTGGTGCTCTACGGTCTCCACAGGCAGGGTTTCAATAAAGGCATCAAAGTCGTCTACAATCATCTCGTCGCCAGAGTCTACCAGTTCCAGCTCCGCTCCGAAGTCCATGTCAGGCAGGAACTCTGCCGAAAGGGCGCCATCGTCGATGAGTGCGTCTAAGTGATCGTCTTTGACCGTTTGAAAATACGCAATGGAGGGAACGTAGGCAGCCACCTCTCCATCGATTTTGACCGCATAGTGCATGTCAACGCCGTCAATGTGAGAAAAAATGTTGTGCTCTACCGGCTGGATGTCTAAGTCTGCTGCGACTGTGGTGCTGGCCAAGCGCAAGGTATAGGTCACCCGCTCTGCTACCTGATACTCGCGGCCGAGAACCGTTTCTACAGATTCAGAAGTCGTGTCGATGAGGGTTTCTAACACATCCGTGTCCGCCACGGCACCCACCACTTCACCATCTACTTTCACATCTATGATGAAGGTGTATCGGCCAAAAAACAGGGTGGCGAAGCTAAGTAGTAAGGTAAGTAGTGTAGCCGCAGGGAGCAGGGTTTTTCGCTCATGCTTTTGTTTTCCCAGCTCTAAGATGGGTGGTGCCAATTGTGTGACCTTTGGTGTATCCATAGGGAGAATCTCCTTTCAGGCGGTTACAGAATGGGACACAAAAGAAACAAATTGGTTACAACGCGGTACACAATACTATGGAAACTTGTGTCTGTCAAGTCATACGTCAAAAGTAGAAGTTTTATGCCAAAAGGTTGAACACTCCGACAGCGGGAATCCCACGGTTTCCCTATTTTCTAGGGAATATCTTTCCCCCCTTATAGGGGGCGGCGTCCTAGCTTTTGACCTTCCTTTTGCCGCTATATTATCTTGATGAAAATTCAGTAACACCAGATTACTTCGGCATTCTTGCACAAAAAAATTTGTCAAATTTTATATGAATGGTGCATAGACATCCTTTACCCTTCTATGATACAATCATGCCCATTAACGGAATAAACCCCAGCTTCATCCGACCACGCATCGTATAAAAAGAATTTTGGGAGCGGCCGCACCTAAAAGATATATATTTATACTAAGAGGAGTGGGCAAAGGATGGGTGTCCCACCTGCAATATACAGCTATCTCACCAATGGGAATGCTTCTGCATGGAATGTCCCACGGGAACACTACCTGCGCCTGTCATTTCACCAGATTTTCCCAACGCAATACGTAACGTGCCTTTCAGCAGGCGCATCTATGCGGATGCCTCAAACAGTATATTGCCGCTCACATGGCGACTGATATCAGGCACCCTGCCGCCTGGGTTGACTTTTTCCAATGGGCTTATCTCTGGTACACCGACGACCATGGGGAGCTTTACCTTTACCGTTATGGCACAAGGCTCGGGGCTCAACGCGCCCGCCGCCGCCCAACAGTTCACCATGTCGATAACCCCAAGCATCACATGGAATGGAAATGGCGGAGTGGGGCCGCAACCTTGGGCACGTATACCGGGTACGCCCTTGGGCACGCTACCTATACCAATGCGGGACGGATTTGCGTTTGTCGGCTGGTTTACGGCGCAGACCGGCGGCACACAAATTACCCCGGCGACACTTGCACCTTCGGCGAACACTACATATTGGGCAAGATGGACAGCTCCAACACTTAGCATAAACCAGTCCACTTGGAATCCGGCACCGACAGCAGACAATATGATTGTCAACGTGACCTCCAACACACAATGGAGCGTAAGTAGTAGTAATACAAGTTGGCTGACCATCTTGGACATTACGCCCGCAAACCGCATGGGAAATGGTAGTTTCCGAATTCGTGTCTCTCCCAATACGAGTATCAACAGCAGAACAGGCAGGGTGACGATTACGGGAAGCGGGATTACGCATACCATAACCGTGACGCAAGTGGCGCCGAATCTTACCGTGAGCTCGTCTCTATGGCTTCCAACACCGATAGCAAGCGACATCACTATCCCTGTAACATCCAATATCACATGGAATGCGCCCACCAGCGATGTGAATTGGCTGGAAATCTCGAACATTACGCCCGCAAACCGTATGGGAAATGGTAGTTTCCGGATTAGTGCCACTGCCAATACAGGTACATCCAGCAGAACAGGCAGGGTGACGATTACAGGAGGTGGGGTTACGCGAACGATAGCGGTGACGCAAGCGGCACCACTCCTTACAATAAGCCCATCCACATGGAATCCGGCACCGGCAGCAAGCAATGTAACCGTCAACGTGACATCCAACATACAGTGGAGTGTAAGTAGCAGTAATACAAGCTGGCTAACCATCTCGGACATTGCGCCCGCAAACCGTACAGGAAGCGGTAGTTTCCGGCTCAACACCACTTTCAATACCGGAATGAGCAGCCGAACGGGAACGGTAACAATAACAGGCGGCGGTCTTACTCGTACAATGACGATAACCCAGCCGCCGGCACCGCCCGGCATCCCCATAATGGTGCCGCCCCGAGAAATCACAACATCAAGCCTAACCCTTCAATGGATTGGGGTACCAAATGTGAACCGATACTGGGTCTATCAACAAAACGCCGCCGGCATCTTTGTATCACTGGGAAGTACAACGGAAAACCATTTCCGGGTAGGCAACCTTGCCGCAGGTGCAACCTACACATTCCGGGTGTTTGCAGAATGTGATAGCCGTGGCCGCTCAAATCATTCGGAAGGTCGGTTCACAACTTGGGTGCCGCTCGCCGCCCCTGTGATGCAGCCGTCGGAAAATGTCACCACATCCAGTTTGACTCTCAGATGGAACAATGTGTTAAGCGCAAGCCGATACGTGGTCTACCAACAAAATGCTGCCGGTACCTTTGTATTTTTGGGAACGACAGTATTGAGCACCACCCATTTTACGGTCAATAACCTTGCCCCGAATACGTACCACACCTTCCGCATATTTGCAGAATGTTCCCGCCGCGAGCGTTCGCCCCACGCTGAAATTCGGGTCAGAACCCAGCCTGCAACGCTCACGGTGTCACCGACCGCATGGAGTCCGGGGTCAGGGGGCGGAAACACTACCATCAGCGTAACATCCAACATCACATGGAACGCACCCACCAGCAATGTGAACTGGTTGACCGCCACGAATGTGTCACCCACAAATCGCACAGGAAATGGCAGTTTCCGGATTAACGCCGTCGCCAATCCCAGTACCAGCAGCCGGACAGGAACCATAACCGTGACCGGCGGCGGACTGACCCGCACGATATCTGTGACACAGGCAGGCGCACCTGCGAATGTGACAATTACGTGGAACGCCAATGACGGAAGTGCCGTAGCACCGTGGAGCAGGGCACCGGGGACAGCGTTGGGAACATTGCCGAGGTCATATCCTAGAACCGATGATCGTGCCCTGATTGGCTGGTTTACCACAACGGCCCAGACAGGCGGCACACGAGTTTTGCCTACCACTGTTGTACCAAGCACAAGCACAACATATCATGCCAGATGGAGTAATCCGAATCGCCATTTTGAATTTTGGTGGCCGCGCGGTAGAAACATTTCGTTTGGATTTAATGCGACTGACGCAACTTGGCTGCCGCTGATGCGTCAGGGCATGACCAACTGGAACTATGCCGGAAACAGACCACCACACATGCCCAGATTTAACGAAGCTCCCAGCTCTGCAAATAGGGTAATTGCAAGAGCATTCCCGCAATACCATTTTTTGGGGCGTGTTGATTTTGCGCTTGAAACTCCACCCGGTAGCGGTCGTGTATATGCACGTGGCCCAACAGAGCAGCAATTTAACATTCGTATGAACCAGCATCGCATAGCACTTGAATTCCCAAACCAAGCCACACAAAGAGAGGTCATCACCAGTGTGTTTGTCCACGAACTAGGGCATGTCCTTGGGTTAGAGCACCCAAGTGGCGCACACGCAAACGTAAACAGTGTGATGCAACCGGGTGGCTCTCCCAATCGAAGAACACCAACAGCATTTGACATTGATAGTGTCCGTATGTTGTTTGAATAATTAAAAGGAGTCAAAATATCATGAAAAAATTACTATGGGTCATAGCAATTCTTGCCCTGCTTGCCTTTACCGCCTGTACAGGTGAGTCCCAAGATGAAACCATCATAGAGGATACAACTACTATAACTGATACCGTCATCTTTGATGACCATGAGCCGACTGATCTACCAGAGGATTCAAACACTTCAGATAAGGCCGAGACCATTGACACCCCAGCCACGCCCCCACCTCATCATGGTGAAATCATTGAGATGGGCGGCGGTCACTCTAACTGGATGATTTATGACGATGTGGCGCATATGACTTCGCATAATTGGGTGAGCGTTTTTCGTGGTGAAGTGTTAGACGAAAGGCCGGAATGGTTCGGTTCATACGGTTCTATCGTTGACGACCCACCCCCGGGTACCACTGCTGAGGAGATACGAGCCATGTTTCATAGTATCTTTACAGTGTACCGTGTTCGCGTGACAGACGTATTCCAAGGTGACATGCAACCGGGCGATATTGTAGAAGTAATGCAGGAAGGGGGCGAACGGGGCGGTTTCCGCTTTGGTAACCGTGAAGAAATTCCTATCGCTGTGGGGGATGACCTAGTATTCTTTGCTGCGCTTTTTCCAGAATTCCCAGCCCTTCCGGGTGGCTTGATGAACCCCTACCAAACCGTGTATCGGTTTGTAGGTTCGAATGAACTGGCACTGTCCGGGCGCATTATGATTGAGGAATTGGAAAGCGTCTATTACAGCCACCACAACATTCCCGTCACTTTAGGCGACCTGCTTGAACTCAAAGTCAAAAACTTCAGCCTAGAAGCGGCGTTTGCGATGGACTGGGTGGATGAAACCGAGCTACAGGAGTATTTGGCTCGGCGGTAATAGGTAAATGGGCGAGAAGAGAACTGTTGCGCTCTGCAACGGTTCTCTTCCTAGGATGAGGAGTTGAAAAATTATGAAAAGAATCCTTTTAATTGCATTCATCGCTCTCACCTTGCTGTCTTTAACGGCTTGCTTGGGATATCATGAAACCGAAACAACTTATGAAGAACAAGCGGCGGTGTATGACGTGGAAGGTGCAGAAAAACCTGAAATCCTAGAGGTTCAGGAAACGCCGGAAGTGGTTGAAACACCCGAGATTTTGGATGTTCCAGCAACTTGGGAATGGCTAGACGTATCAGACACTCCGCGTGTGCCAATTATTTGGGCTGATATGGACAGAGAAGGGCTGGATGTGTCTTATGTGCCGCATCGTTCCTTCTTTGAGTATGGCGATGCGATGTCATTATATTACGATGCAACCGATGTGATTCGTGGACAAGTGCTGGACATAAGGACTGACTGGCTCAACCGAAATTATCCGCCAGACATTCCGCTTTATGAAGGTGTGGAACGCTATGAGGTATTTACCGTTTTTCATGTCAGGGTGTGGGAAGTGTTCAAAGGCGAACATCAACCGGGCGAAATCGTAGAGGTGGCGCAAGCAGGCGGGATGATTGATGGTCAACTGGTTATCAACCGTAATCAAATCCCCATAGCAGCCGGTGATGATCTGGTATTCTTTTTGTTGAACAATATCCGCAGTACACCTGCCGGTGTTCTATCGCCAATACAGGCTACATACCACTTTACGCCACTGGGTTCAAGTGATAGAGCAAGGGAAAGGGGATTCCATGAAGTTTTAGAATGTGTAAGCAACCCAGACCACAACCTCGTGACGCTTACCATAGCCGATATGATTGAGATGAAGATACACAGCTTCGGCTACGAGGCGGCACTGGAACTTGACTGGGTGGATGAAACCGAGCTACAGGAGTATTTGGCTCGGCGGTAGCGAACAGCCAAACCACCGCCGCATTCCAGCAACAGGAATGCGGCGGTGTTGCATTGTGGCGGAAAAGTCCAAACGCATGTCCCCCGGCAGGTATATTTGTCCCAGCGGGCAAATATACTTGTACAAAACTATAGCCGAGGGAGGACACACAAGTGGCATACGAAACAAAAACACAGGTTGACACACCCCACAATATTATTCTAGAAGGCAGAGAACGGCTCAGTATCTCTGGGGTGCAAGATGTAGAGCGGTTTGACGAAGAGGCCGTTGTCGTTGACACATCCAAAGGGATGCTCATTATCAAAGGCAGTGAGTTGCATGTAGAAAAATTGAGCCTAGACAGCGGGGACTTATCGGTACAAGGCCAGATACAAAGTCTGCACTATGAAGAAGAGTTGAGAGAAAAGGGCAGTTTGCTCTCCAGACTGTTTAAATAGCGCATGGAGATTTTCATCTCCACACAACTTGCTCAGGTCGGTGCCGCCCTGCTGGTTGGTTTTACAGCGGGGCTTTATTATGATGTGCTCCGCGCTGTCCGTTACCGAGCCGACGGGTCTGGCATGACGATTTTTCTGGACATTCTCTTCTGGATTGGGCTACTGGCCCTATTATTTGTGCAAACCATGGTGGCAGGGGCAGGGGTCGCACGGATATTTATGCTGACGGTAAATGCGGGTGGTTTTGTGCTTTATTTCCTCTCTTTCAGTCGCCCCGTGCTATATTTCGCCGGAAAATGTATTGACTTTTTCATTGGAATTGTACGGCGTATCGTCTCCCCTATTCGTTGGTTTTGGGCCAAATGGAAATTTTTTTGGGAAAAACGAAAAAAAAGCTTCCAAAAACTGGGCAAGTGTTATATAATACAAAGAAAAGATTGGCTCATTATACGAAAACGACTGAGAAGAGCAAAACAAGAAGGGGGAATTGGGCGAGATGAAACGAAAGGCAAGCATTTTTACGAAGCTGGTGGTATTGGCACTGGTGGTCTACGCCTCCGTCACCCTCATCGGTCTCCACGGTCAACTGGAGAGCACACGGGCGGCACAGCTAGAGTTACAACAAAGCGTGGAAGAACAGGCACTAGAAAACGCAGTGCTGGAATACGAGGTCGAAAACCGCAACGATCCGGAGATGATTGAACGCATCGCCCGGGCTCGCTTTGGGCTAATCATGCCCGGTGAGCGGATATTTTACGGGAATACAGACTAGCGCCTCGCCGTTTTGGCGATGCGTGTCAATATTATTAGGTAAGGGTACATAGTCAATGGGGTTTGATGTGGGCAGTGTTGTGACCGGCAAGGTCACAGGGATTAAAAAATTCGGTGCTTTTGTCACGTTAGAGGACAAGAGAAGTGGTTTGGTGCATATTTCTGAGGTGGCCAACACCTATGTAGACGATGTATCCGCCCATCTCACCGAAGGGCAAGAGGTCAAAGTCAAGATTGTCAGCATTGACGACACCGGTCGGATGAACCTGTCCATCAAAAAAGCCATGGAGCCAGAGCCGGCGAAAGCTTCGCCCCGTCCCCCAAGGCCCCAAACCCACCGTGCCCCACCGCCGCCGAAGGCCCCTGCTACTTTCGAGGATCGTCTCAAGCAGTTTATGCAAGAGTCGAACAGCAAAATGTCCGGGTTGGAGATGTATGCCAGCCAGAAGTCCCGGCGCAGAACAAAAGGATAATGCATCAAAAAACAGTCCCCACCCGATTCATCATCTGGGTGGGGATTTTTATTTGCCGCAACAGTATTATGTGTGCGAGACAGCACGTTTCCGATCAAACGCCGGGTTAAACATATATACATTCTTCTGATTCAGCCGCTCTCTGGCGAGTTCTACGGCTTCGCCGAAGCGCTGGAAGTGGACAATTTCCCGTTCCCGCAGGAATCGGATGACGTTGTTGACATCCGGGTCATCGGAGAGGCGGAGGATGTTGTCGTAGGTAGTTCTGGCCTTTTGTTCGGCGGCCATGTCTTCGACTAGGTCGGTGATCACATCGCCCTTGACCTGAAATGTGGCCGCAGTCCACGGGGTGCCGGAGGCGAATTGAGGGTAGACTCCTGCTGTGTGGTCTACAAAGTAGGCTTCTAGCCCTGCTCGTTTCACCTCTTCTTCCGTCATATTCCGGGTCAACTGATGGACGATGGTGGCAACCATCTCTAAATGCCCCAGCTCCTCTGTCCCGATATCTGTCAGTAGGCCCTTGAGTTCAGGATAAGGCATGGCATATCGCTGGGATAGATAACGGAGCGATGCACCCAACTCGCCGTCGGGGCCGCCATACTGACTTATAATAAACTTCGCCAGTGCCGGGTTGGGGTTTTTAATACGGACAGGATACTGCAACTTCTTCTCATAAATAAACATGGGCTACACCGTCCTTTCCTGATAATCCCAAGGCCATGGGTCTTGGAGCCATGCGTATTTTCCGTCCTGCACGGCATCCGTGAGGGTCAGGGGGCCGTTGGTTTCCACGTAACGTTTTCTGCTCTGAGCCAGACGTTGGTTGTATTCTTCAAAAATCCGAATCACGTCATGGTCATGGGGATGGGTGTCTAAGTAGAGGTGCAGGTCGGTTAAGGCGAAGCTGAGACTTTGCATCTCGCCTAACAGCGTCCCTGCGTTGGGGTTAGACTCATTGACTGTGTTATGGAAAGGCAAGTCTAAGCCGGGAAAGATCGTACCCCGGGTAAAGCCTTCTTCCGGGCTGTACTGGGGCGGGTTGTCGCTCTGGAAGGGAACAAAGGGGACAGCCAAGGGTGCCGAGCGGGGCAGTCTGCCAACTTTGTAGTCCGGCAGGGCTTCCGGCTCCTTGTGGTGCATATGGTCATGGTGCATTGCGGTTTCCTCCTATATACTAAAGTTCTGGCTTATCTTATGAAAGGATTGCTTCAAATGTGTGTTCATGATAAGATATAGCTTGTTCTACTCCCATTCTATACTTCATACAGTGAAGGCATAGGGGGGATTGTATGAAGCGAGTGATAGTCGGAAGCTTGGCGGTCATCATGCTGTTTATGGCCTTGGGCGGTGCTTATTTCTTTTTCCGGGGGCAAGCGTTTATAGGTGCCATAGCGGAAGCGTGCGAACAACGGCTGCTCATCATTGACCCCGGTCACGGCGGTGCGGATGGCGGTGCCGTTGGCGTTACCGGCATCCACGAGAGTGAGATTAACCTAGCCGTCGGCCTGCGGCTAGAGGCTCTAGCCGCCCTCTACGGCATCCCCACAGAGATGACCCGGCGGACGGCGGAACTAGACTACCCAGAGAGTGCCACCACCATCCGGGCAAAAAAAGTAGCCGACACCAGAGCGCGGGTAGAGCTAATCAACAACGCCGCAAATGCCGTGGTGATCAGCATCCACCAGAACACATACGACGGCCCCGGTGCATCCGGCCCCCAAGTGCTGTTTGCCGCCACAGAAGGCAGCGAGGCTTTTGCAGAACAGATGCAAGCGGCACTCACTATAGGACTTGGTCTAGAGCGGCCACGGATCCCAGCACGGGTTCCCAGCGGCGTATATGTCATGAACCACATCAACACCACCGCCATTTTGGTCGAGTGCGGATTTTTGTCCAATCCGGCGGAAGAGGCGCTGTTACGTACAGAAGGCTATCAACTGCGCCTAGCGGCCATACTGCTGGCTGGATATGTGCAGTCCATAGATTTGTTTGAAGGGAGCGGAACCTAAAAGATGGCAAAAGGAAAAGAAAAAGTCGTATTTTTCTGTAGCGACTGCGGTAACGAGACCGCCAAGTGGGACGGGCAATGCCGTGCCTGCGGTGCATGGAACACGTTAGTAGAAGAGACAGTGGTGGCAAAGCCGAAAACCAAGGGCAAAACCGCCATGACCAGAGGTTCAGAGGTCATTACGCGCGCCAAGACCTTAGATGAGGTAGAAAATGTCGCCGAAATTCGGTTCGACACCGGGATGGGAGAATTAAACCGTGTCTTAGGCGGCGGTGCGGTACGGGGGTCATTAGTCCTCATCGGCGGTGCCCCCGGCGTGGGGAAATCTACCCTAATGCTGCAAATCTGCGGCCAACTCAGTGAGTTCGGACGGGTGCTTTATGTATCCGGGGAGGAATCCCAACGGCAGATTAAAATGCGGGCCGAACGGTTGGGGGTAGAGGCAAAGGACTTATTCTTGCTCCCGGAGACCAACTTAGAGCAAATTTGTGATGCCGTGGGTGAAATCAAACCCGACACACTGATTGTGGACTCTATCCAGACCCTGTACACGGATGAGTCCCCCTCCGTTCCCGGCAGTGTGACACAGGTCAAGCAATGTACCATGCGGCTCATGAACTTAGCCAAAGGCCAAGGGCTTACGGTCTTTGTCATCGGGCATGTGAATAAAGAGGGCGATATCGCCGGGCCTCGGGTGCTAGAACATATGGTGGACTGTGTATTGTATGTAGAGGGCGGCTCGAACTTGTCTTATAAAATCCTGCGGGCGGCGAAGAACCGCTTTGGTTCCACCAACGAAATCGGCGTGTTTGAGATGACAGGCACGGGCCTCCGTGAAGTGCCGAATCCATCGGAACTGCTACTCTCCGGCCGGCCGGAAAACGCCCCCGGCACCTGTGTCACCAGCGTCATGGAAGGTACCCGGCCTGTGCTGGCAGAGATTCAGGCACTCTTAGTCCCCAACCCCGCCAAACATCCCCGGCGTAACGCAAACGGCATAGATTTTGGCAGGGCAGCCCTGCTCCTAGCTGTGGCGGAAAAGCGGGGCGGGCTCGCCATTGGCGGGTGTGATGCCTACATCAATGTCATCGGCGGGCTGGAGATTGACGAACCGGCGGCAGATTTAGCGGCGATTTTGGCCATTGCATCCAGCTACCGCAGCAAGCCCATTGACAGTTCTGTGGTTGCCATTGGCGAGGTGGGACTTACTGGAGAGATCCGGACAGTAACAGGAATTAACCAGCGCCTCGCCGAGATTGCCCGGTTAGGTTTTGCCCGGTGTGTGTTGCCGGTACAGGATCAGGAAAAGCTGGTGAAACCGGAAGGACTTCGACTGACCATGGTGAAGACCATCCGGGACGCATTTATGGCAGTGGGGATTTAATTGCCTGATATAAAAAACCGAGCACCCTTGCGGCGGAGATGCTCGGTTTTTTTATGCTTATCGTCATCTTCTAATCAAGCCCTAATGAAAACCTCGTTTCATTCCAACCATGTCCTGCTATTCTATCCTCACAAACATGATGGAGCGGGTGGAGTTAGGCCACTATAAAAGGCTTTCTCGACTAATTATTCCCCTTCTCAAAAAAACTTCTTGCTCATGACGTTACGTAATGAGTTATAATAGCAACAGGAGGTGATTTTACTATGGAACAACATCGAGCCATACCGAAGGGCTACATGACCGTGGGCGAGGTGGCGAAGAAAATGGGCACCACTGTCCGCACGTTGCAATACTACGACAAAGAGGGGCTGCTCTCTCCTTCTGCGGAGAGTGAGGGAGGGCGGCGGCTGTATACGGACAAGGATGTGATACAGCTTCACCAGATTTTGTCGCTGAAATCTTTGGGATTTTCTCTGGCTGATATCAAAAACCGACTTATCACGCTGGACACACCGGCGGCGGTGGCAAATGTGCTCACCGAACAAGCCACCGCCATTCGGGAGAAAATGGAAACCCTATCGGAATCTTTGACGGCCATCGAAGGTCTCAAAGCAGAAGTGGTGCAAATGCAGTCGGTGAATTTTAAGAAATACGCCGACATCATCGTAAATTTGCAGATGAAAAACGACATGTACTGGGTCATCAAACATTTCGACGACCGGTTCTTAGACCATGTCCGAACGCGTTTTCTCGAACTCGGGCACGACATGGGGATTATGGATACCATGGAACTCCTACAAGATGAGGCGATCCGGCTTCATACCGAGGGCGTACCGCCGGAGAGTGAACAGGGACAGGACTTCGCCCGGCGATTCTGGGACATGATCACCCTGTTCACCGATGGAGACATGTCACTACTTTCCTCCATGCTGGCAATGGAGGAAAGCATAAGCACCACAGGCGGCTGGGACGAACATTGGAGAAACAGGCACCAACAAGCCCAGCTCTTTATAGAACCGGCAATCAACGCCTATTTTACAAACTTGGGCTACGACCCATTTGAGGAGGTACAATCATGATTAGCGTAAGCATGAAGAATGTAGGGAAATCCTTCGGCACGAACACCGTGCTGAAAGATGTGACCTTTGAGACCAAAACGGGAGAGATTTTCGGGATGCTTGGCCCCTCCGGGGCGGGCAAAACCACGATTATCAACATCCTGACCAAGCAGTTGACCGTAGACAGTGGCGAATGTTACGTCAGTGTGGGCAGTGATGAAATCGGCTTAATGCTGGAGCATGACGGGCTGTTTTCTAAACTTTCCGCCCTAGACAACCTGATTGTATTTGAGGACATCTACGGCATGTCCCGCAAGCAGACATTGGAAGCATTAGAGCGAGTGGGGCTAAGCGATGCGGCAAAAACGAAGGTGGATGCCCTCTCCAAAGGGATGCGCCAGCGATTGGTCTTAGCCCGGGCGGTGTTGCACAAACCAAAGGTACTCTTTCTCGACGAGCCCACCAGCGCACTCGACCCCTTGACGGCACGGGGTATCCATACACTGATTCAAGAATTGCGTGACAGCGGATCTACCATCTTTTTGACCACCCACAACATGGAAGAAGCGACAGCCCTCTGCGACCAGGTCGTCCTGCTCCACAAAGGAACGATTATTGAGCAAGGCACACCGAAAGAAATTTGCGAGCGTTACAACGCAGTCAAAACCACAATGGATTTAGAATCCGTATTCGTACAACTGACAGGAGGTGGACTGGAATGAGAAGTCTAAAAGCAGTGTTTAAAAAGCAGTTCAAGGGGACTGTACAAAACCCAGAGATACTGATTCAATTTATCATCTTTCCCCTCATCGCATTCCTTATGAATTTGATGATGGTCACGGACTTTGAGGGTATCCCCCAAGACATCGCAGACATGCTGACGGCAAATATGCCCAATATGGTAACCATGCAGGCAACTATTTTTGCGGGGATGGGTCTCATCACTGTGATGTCCGGCATCGTCGCAGAGGATATTGAAAAGAAAAGCCTGCGCTTTTTGACGATGGCGGGCGTAAAGCCCCCCGCATATCTGCTGGGCGTCAGCGGTGTCATATTCGTTGTCAGCTTTTTCACATCAGCGGCGTTTGGTTTGATCGGTGAGTTTTCCGGGCTGGATTTTTGGATTTTCACGGGAGCCATGATGTCCGGTGTGGCGGGCTCAATCGTATTGGGCGCAACCATCGGCATCTTATCGGGAGGCCACCAATCCGCTTCAGGGCTTGCCTTGCCTGTCGCACTCGTATTGGGATTCGGCCCCATGATGGCACAATTTAATGATACCCTTGCAAGAATACTCCACCCCTTCTACACACAGCAACTCAACGTGGTCGCAAACTATTTGACAATGGGCGGGGCGGACACACCCCTTTGGCACGCTTTCGCTATCATGTGGGCAAACGTCGCAGTTTTGGGGATTTTGTTTGCGATTGTTTACGCCAAAAAGGGCTTGAAGGGGTAAGGGTGCTTTCCCTTCTCTGTACAGGGGAACATGTCCCTGACATTGTCCCTTGGTTTCCATTTCGGTGCAAACTCGAGAGACAGGGCATCAAGAGCGCCGCCCCCTACGCAGAAAAGGTCCCGGTTTCACAGATGTGAAACCGGGACTTCTTATACTTCGCCAAGGTCATATCGCTTTAAAAGTTCATCTTGAAGTGCAAGGGATTTGTCCAATAAGGCGTTGGCTCTGATATCAAGATAAATCGTCATAGGGGAATAGCCACGAGATATCACATCGTCCCAAGGAAAGGAATCCTCTCCAAATTCGCAAGGCGGTATATTCCCTTGCCTTGAAAGAATGGCCATTATCTTGTTTCCGGCCTCCTGTAGCTTTCTGCACGATTCGCAATCGGTTCTCCGGTCTTTGGTGACGACAGTGTTTGATATCAGATGCTCTAGGGCATCAAGCAAATCTTGCGGACATTTTTGTTGAATAACAACAGGGGCACGGTCATCAATCAGAAAATTAGCAGGTGCAGAAAAGCGTTCGCTTATCTTTGTTATCTTGAGACGATCCGGCACCCTTTTTCCCGACTCATAATGAGAATATGTCGTTTTCTGTACGCCAAGATAATCAGCCATTTCCTGTTGTGTGAAACCTTCCGCCGTGCGGAGGAACTTTAATTTTAGATTTAATCTCATAATAGAATACTCCAATTCAAAGTAAGGATGTTGGCGTTTTGTCAACCTTTTTTGAATATATTCTCTCAGATGCGATTCGTTCCCTGCTACGACCACTCACGGTAGGTCTTCTGTGTATCCGGTGCCGCTTCTTCTACCTGCGGCGACACATCTTGCGCCGGGGCTTCCCGCTCTGTCTTTTGCCGGGGTGGACTGTCGCCCTTTTTGATGCGGTCATATGCCACAAATACCCGGCGGTTTGGGTCGGTACCGGAGGAGTAGGTGGTCACATGTTCCACATCCTGTAACGCCGTATGGATGACATGCCGCTCATAGGCGTTCATAGGCTCTAAGCCCATATTCTTGCGGTAGCGCACCACCTTGTCCGCTACCTTATTGGCTAGGCGCACCAAAGTCTCTTCCCGCTTTTTGCGGTAGTTTTCCGCATCCAAGTAAATCCGGGTTCGCTGGCTGGAGGATGCGCCACGATTCACGGCATAGTTGGTTAGGTGCTGGATGGCATCCAAGGTCTCTCCCCGCCGTCCAATGACAGAGCCCATGCTGTTGCCTACAAGCTCAATGTACAGGGTACCGTCCTCTTCCCTGCACACTGGCGTGGCGGCAACGTCCATTTTTTCTAACAGGCCGATCAAGAACTGTTCTGCCTGTACCGCCGTGTCTCCTGTCGCTTGGGAGGGCTTGGCCGCTTTGGCCGGGGCCGCTGCCGGGACGCTTTTGGGTGGCTCTACCGGTGTCTCTTCCACTACCGGCTCTGGCGTATCTGTCATGTAGGTCACTTTCACCACCGCCGGGGTGGCACCGATCCCAAGCAGACCCGCCTTGGCTCGTTTCACAATCTCTACAGATACCTCGTCCCGATCTAGGCCGATTTGAGCCAATGCCTTTGAGATGGCATCCTCTTCTGACTTTCCGGACATTTCTATGCTGGTTTCACGCATCATAACGCGCCCCTTCTCTGTCCCTTTGCACACTAGGCCGCCGAGGGTCCTGTCGAGACAGCACCGCCTTTCAAACGGCCGGCGGCTGGCCGAACTGTGCTTTATTTCTCGTCGTCGTCCCAATCGTCCTCATCGTCGTAGTCATCTGCATCGTATGCATCATCGCCATCATCCGCAGCTTCTACCGGCGGCTCATACTCCGGCGTATCGGGTTCGTCTGTGTCTAAATCTGTATCCGGCTGTTCTTCGTCTTCTTCCCGCTCATAGCGTTCCGGGTTGTAGGCACGGCCTCGGGCAAATTTCCGATGGGCCACACGGGACGGGTTAAGGTTCTCTTCTTCATCGTCCTCTCGCTCTTCGGCCCGCTTGGCGGCGAGGCGTTGCCGCTCTTTTTCTCTCTCCTGTTGCTGCTTTTTCTTCTTTGAGGTGCCTTTGTTTTCTTCTGTAAGACCAAGGGCTTTGCGCTCTTGGGTCTTACGGCGTTTTTCTTCTAAGACGGCCTGTTTTTGCCGGTCTCTTTCTTCCATCTCTGCCTGCATGGTTTGATATACCTTCTTAAAGTGCAAGTTGGTGAAAATGCTAACCAAGGTTAGAGACAATCCTGACGCAATCCAGTAAACACTCATGGCCGCCGGGAAACTAAACCCGATAAACAGGCTGAAAATCGGCATAATAAACATCATGGTCTTCATCATTTGTGCCTGTTGGGCCATTTGCTGATAGCTGGTGGCTTGTGTAATCTTCTGTTGGAAGAACAGGCTCACCGCAGAGAAGACAGGGAGCAAGAACAACACCAAATCCTGTATGCCCCAATCTGGCTGATTGAAGAACAACGGTTCCGGTGTCCGACCGATGTTCAGGCCCAGGAAGTTCATGTTGATATCAAAAATCTCAGGCACCAACGAGTGTAGGTATTCAAAGTTACCCCGGATATACCCGGCCATCTGCACCTGATAAAACCCGCCTGACTGGATTTCATAACCCATTCCCTCTAAGGCGGCACGGAGGGTTTCTACCTGTGCCTCGTCTAAACTCATGAGATGGGTCAAAGGCTCCCGCACAATCCAGAACAGCATTAGGATAATGACCATGGGCAACAGGTTCCAAATACAGCCGCCCATGGGCTTTACGCCTTCTTCTTTGTAAAGCTTCTGTGTCTCTGCGTGGAGCTTCATTTTATCGTCAGCATATTTCTCTTGCAACGCCTTAACCTTCGGCTGGATAAGGGCAGTCCCAATTCCACCCCGCTTGCTTTTGATATCAAAGGGAACACGGATTAAGGTGATAATCAGGGCAAAGGCAAGCAAAGCAAAGCCATAGCTGTCCATCCACTCAGCAAGAGTACGGAGTAGCAGTGAAAATGGTGCGGTGATCATGTCTATCATAATGAAAAACGGCTCCCTAATATAAAATTTATGGTACAGGGTCGTATTCGACGCTCTTTTGTCTGTTGAACGGATGGCACTTAGACAGTCGCCGCAGAGTAAGTCCGCTGCCCCGCCATGCGCCGTGTTTTTCCAGCGCCTCTTCCGCATAAGCCGAACAGGTGGGGATAAATCGGCAAGACGGCTTTGTGCCGCTGGAGATATGTTTACGGTAAAAGCGCACCAAAGCAATTAAGACCCGCTTCATGGCTTGCCCGCCCCGGATATCTCCCACAAGCCCAGCTTGTCCATCATCCGGCAAAAATCCCGCTCTAGCTCAGAGTAGGCGGCGTATCGGCTTTTCACCCGGGCCACGATGACAATGTCTTGACCCCGGCGGATACTACTCTCACAATGACGGTAAATTTCCCGCAGTCTTCGCCGCACTTTGTTGCGTACTACCGCTTTGCCCACCTTGGTACCGACAGTAATACCCAATCGGCTCATCCCACGGCGGTTTTTCCGGCAGTAGACGGCAATGAGTCCTGTAGCAACGCTTTTCCCGTTGTTATATACCCTACGGAATTCATAATTTTGTTTGATGGAGGTGGTACAGATCACAAAGCTCACCTCAAAAAATTTTTGAACCAGAAAGGCCACAAGGGGGTTTCTTCAAACCCAACGTGACTGTATTCTCAAGTGATTTTTCCGCAGGACAAGGCAAATTTCCGCAGGAATCATTGCTTTATTGCAAGGAAATTCAACGCAGTCAGGCGGGAAAAGCACCGAAAAGACGGTTGCGTTGGGTTTAAAGATACCCCCAAGGGCGGTTAGCCGTAACCGCCCGAGCTTATCGGTTCATTCGTGTGTGTAAGGCGCACCTACAGCGTCAATCTGCTGCGACCCTTTGCACGGCGGCGGGCCAATACGTTGCGGCCGCTTCTTGTCCGCATCCGCTTGCGAAACCCATGCTCTTTCGAGCGGTGTCTTTTTTTCGGCTGATAAGTCCGAAGCATCTTCCCAGCACCTCCTATCAGGCAATTCTCGTGAGGGTATATTATACATGACAACCTACAGGCTGTCAATCATTTTCGAGGTAGCGGTGATATGGCTCCCCTTCCTTGCGCCCCTACCCAAATTCTGCTATACTATCACAGACCATTAAATCGTGGGGGAACGTGATGTTTCCACTTATCATATAGGAGATGCGTATCATGAAAAAACTAACCATTCTCTTCCTGCTTCTTCTACTGGCCCTCTCCGTTATATTGGGCGGCTGCACAGGTGCCGGACAGACAACGGGAGAGGATAACCTTGCCGTTACAGGCAACGCACCGCCCACAGGAACGCCTATCCTCGGCGGCGAAATTGTTGTCGGGATCGCACAAGATTTGGGGAGTAGTTTTGACCCCCACCAGATGGCGGCAGCGGGAACTGCGGGACTCCGGGAAGTGTTATTTAACGTCTTTGAAGGTTTGGTACGCCCCACGCCGGACGGGGAACTGATTCCAGCGGTGGCGGAGTCTTTCTCTGTGGACGGGGCCGTCTACACCTTCACCTTGCGGGAGGGTGTGCGGTTTCACAACGGAGAATTGGTGACAGTCGAGGATATTGTATACTCCATTGCGCGTAGTGCTGATGCTGAACATGTTTCTACCTTCGTGTCGGCGTTTTCTGTAATCACCCGTATTGAAGCGATTGACGACCGGACGGTGGAAATTGAAATCGAGGCCCCGGACAACGCATTCCTCGCCCTGCTCACCATTGCCATTATCCCGGCGGGGTACGACGATCAGTCCCACAATCCTATCGGGACAGGGCCGTTTCAGTTCGTGTCCCACACGCCCCAAGACAGCCTGATTCTCCAACGGTTTGACGAGTATTGGGGCAAGCCCGCCTATTTAGAGCAGGTGACCTTTCGCATCTTCGGTTCTGGGGACGCTATGGCCATGGCACTGTCCGCCGGGGCCGTGGATATTGCCGGACAATTGACATCAGACATGGTGCGGCAGATGCCGGACGACTACTATTATCTGGCGGGGCCCATGAACCTGGTACAGGCCCTGTGGCTCAATAATTTGGTGCCGCCATTAGACGATGTGCGGGTACGTCAGGCACTGGCCTACGCCATTGATGTGGAAGAAATCATCGCCCTGCTCTATGACGGAGAAGGGTTCCCCATTGGTAGCTCCATGCCCCCCTCTTTTTCCCGTTATTTTCATGATGGGCTCATCGGCACCTACGCCACGAACCGTGACAGAGCCAGAGATTTATTAGAACAGGCGGGGTTCCCCGATGGATTTGACCTGACTATCACCGTGCCGGGTAACCAGACCCCTCATGTCCTCACGGCAGAGATACTGGTCGAGCAGCTCCGTACAGTGGGCATAACCGCCACGATTGACTTAGTAGAATGGGCTTGGTGGCTGTCTGAGGTCAACAGCGGCCGGAATTTCCAAACCACCATCACGGGCATCGCCGCCCGGGATATCACGGCCCGGTCTTTTATGGAGCGGTGGGTGTCGGATAATAGCCGCAATTTTATCAATTTCTACTCGCCGGAGTATGACGCAATTTTTGAACAGGCGCAACACACCACAGATGAGGCAGAGCAAGTGCGCCTGTACCGGGAACTGCAAGAGATTGTAACCCAAGAGGCGGGTAGTGTGTTTTTACAGGATTTGGTGAACTTCGTCGGGATTAACGGTAGACTCGCCGGGTGGCAATTTTATTCGATTTATGTAATGGACTTGGCAACAGTGTATTTTGTGGAGTAAGTAGTCGATCATATATCTATCAGGCAGGGGCGGAATTAGAATTCCGCCCCTGCCTAAGTGTTACCGTTCTAATTCCCACTTTCTCGTCGAAAACAAAGTAAAGAGGATTCCCACCAGCAAGAGTCCCGTTGCGGCTAACGATGAGAGCCGCAGACTGGTATAAAAATCTGTGCCTGCGATGCTATAAACCCCTTCGGCTAACGTGGCCGCTACGGTGGTGTCCAGCGGAACCAAGCGCACCAGCAGGAAAATCAAGGCCGCAGAAAGACCGCCGTGGAGGAAATTGCCCAAAATATAGCTCCGCACCGAGAGGCCGCTGCCGCCGATGAAACTGAGCACCTGACAGTGGACAGACAACCCCGCCCAGCCCAGCATAAACGCCGCCATAGCAATAGCGGAAGGCACCTGCCCCGCCACATCCCGCAAACTCCACACCCCGGAGGAGAGTTCAATGAGGCCGATGAGCAGAGTAGAGGCCCATTCCGCATCGAAGCCTAGGCTTGCAAACAGTGTGCCTAGTCCCTCGGCGGCGGCGGGGATTGCCCCGGCCAGAAATAACAGGCGGATGAATACAGTGAAAAAAATGACAAACCCACAGATGCTCAGGGTCGCTTGAAAGGCACCGGTGACGCTGTTCACAAACCCTTGACTAAACCGTACTGTCTGTATAGGGCTATCGGTTTTTTTCTGTTTCGGGGCAACAGACTGCTGCCTTATACCCCAGCCACGGAAGAGAACCCCCACCAAAACCGATGCGACTGCGTGGGCCGCATAGAGCATTAACCCCACCCGGCTGCTGGCAAAGATTCCCACGCCCACCACACCCAGAATAAATGCCGGGCCAGAGTTGTTGGAGAACGCCAACAGCCGCTCTGCCTCTACTTTTGATATCTGGTCACTCTCATATAGGGCCACCGCCGTCTTGGCCCCCACGGGATAGCCCCCTACAAAGCCCAAGACAAACGCCGAGGCCGCCACGCCACTGACACGAAACATAGGCCGCATCACAGGCTCTAGCGCACGACCAAAATACCGGGTCAGCCCCAGCTGCACCATGAGAGTGGAGAGGACGAAAAAAGGAAACAAGGATGGGATAATCACATTTGCAGACAGAGAAAGCCCGTCAATCGCGGCCCCCACCGCTTCTTGCGGAAACCCAAGCAGGGCCGCCACCGCCAGGGCCAGACCCAAGATAATCAATAGGTCATATAGCTTACGGTGCGCCAACACACGCCACAGCATAGCAGTGCCCCCTTTGACTGCAAAGTATAGTTGACTATATGCATAAGGGGGCCTGTTTCAGTCCAAGGGTGACAGGCTCTCTAACAAGTGGAACCTTCTGGTTCTTCGGCTTTATTTGACGAATAGAGTCAGTTATAGTACACTGGACACACAATGCACACTGAATCTATGGAGGATCATCATGTATACAGACAGAGAAGAGGCCGCCAAACGGCCATGTTGGGGGCGACGGTTTATACGGCGCATGATCGCTTTGCTCCTCTGCGCTATCGTACTGAGTTCTTTACCGGCAATTGCTGTAGAAGAAGATAGCTTCACCGTCACATTCTATTTGAATGCCGGCCAACCGGCGCAAGTTTATTACCAAGCAACAGTGCTGTCCGGGAATCGCATGATAGACTTCGCACCGCCGGAGCGGGAAGCGTATCTATTCATCGGTTGGTATCATGACCCTTATGGGGACATCCGTTTTGATTGGAACACGCCAATTGTAGAAGATTTATCTCTCTATGCACGATGGATGCCAGAAGAACCCACAGACCAAATCCGAGAACACCATGCGTTTCTTATCGGGGATCCGGAAGGGCACATTCTCCCCCGTGACAACATTTCCCGGGCAGAGGTAGCCACCATCTTCTTTCGTCTGATTACAGACGAGCACCGCACAGAAATTTGGACGCAAGAAAACCCGTTCCCGGATGTCAATCTCTACAATTGGTTTAACAACGCAGTATCCACCATGACCAATGACGGCCTGTTTTATGGTCTGCCGGACGGTTCTTTCGGCCCCCAACAAGAGCTGTCCCGCGCACAACTGGCCACGATTATGGTGCGGTTTCGGAGCTTGGCCGCAGATGATTTTGACTTAGACGAAGACCGATTCACCGACATTTCCGGCCACTGGGCGGAGACTGAAATCAATATCGCAGCCTATCAGGGCTGGGTGCAAGGCATCGGCGCTGAACGCTTTGCGCCAAACGACATAGTGAGCCGTGCCGAAGCCGCCGCTATGATTAGCCGGATGCTGGGCCGCCCACCCCAAGTGATTGAGAATTTACATCCGGATATGCTGACTTGGCCGGACAATCCACCCGGCGGGTATCGGCACCGCCCCCGCATCAATGACCCGCAACTTACCTTTGCGGGAGACCTCATCCGGCGCCCGGAGACCAACGCCATTGTCCTGCACCACCTACATGCCGATGCGCCAATCCAGAACATACACCAAGGGCACTTGAACCAAGGTTGGCTCGGTTTTGCGTACCACTTCCAAGTGGACAAAGACGGGTCTATTTGGCTTGGCCGGCCTTTAGAATATATTGGTGCCCATACAGCCGGGTACAATGCCAGTACCATCGGCGTTGTGGTCAGAGGGCGGTATGACACCGTGGACACGGTGATGCCCAACGCACAGTTTAACGCTTTGGTAGAGCTGCTGCACTACATACAGGGTATCTACAGCGGAATCCAACCACTATCCATCTACTCCTGTATCAAGCCACAGCAAGAAAATGCACGCCCCCTCCCCCTCTTCGGGCACAGAGACCTCACCCCCACCGCCTGCCCCGGCCGATTTTTCCCGATGGAAGAAGTACGCTCCGGTCAGTATCGGGGGAACCATCAAGAAACCTTCGTCTATGTAGCCGCCACTTGGTACTACCTGTACATGCAAGAGGCCGGGAACTCCTATCAATACATCCGGAGAGCCGACGGCAGTTACGAGACTTGGCTGGAATTATTACCGCCCCGGGATTGGACTGTGCTCAACCACCCGAATTCAAAGCCTTGGCATATATATCAGTAAGCTTAGAAATAGACAGGCCCGCTGTGCGATATCACACAGCGGGCCTGTTTTTGTCCGATAGACCAGCTATAAAATGTCAAGCACAAATTTTATGATTTCGGAGGTGCCGGTAGATATGGACGATTTTCACGAAGGATAGCGAAAATGATATTGCAGAGTTTTCTGGCAACCGCCCC
>Ga0131853_10000808_pt1 | contig 56248 bp, 60 predicted proteins | sample TergutLab28metaG_FD_92764 | JGI IMG/M metagenome (GOLD analysis project Ga0131853, IMG submission 92764) | Labiotermes labralis P1 segment gut microbial communities from Petit-Saut dam, French Guiana - Lab288 P1 (version 2) (version 2) | ecosystem: Host-associated > Arthropoda: Insects >...
ATCTCCGTAAATTAGCTTTAGTAATTAGCTTTAGCTGATTTATGGAGTGGTTGGTTTGTATTCGTTTGATAGAATTTCTTCTATCGCTACATAATTATTCGGTTTTCAAGGGGCGGGTTGGTGCTTTTTGTTTCTTTATTATATATCATTGCTATAAAAGCAACGAAAGCTATAATATCACATAATAGAAGCCGTGTCAAGAGTTTTTTTCAAAAATTTAGAGAAAATTTTTTGGGGTTTGCAAAATGCCTTTAAACCGCCTGCCACAGGCTATAAATTTCTGTGGCTATTTGCCCATCTTTTTCGATTATGGCAAAAATCTCAATGTCATTTCCATGCTTGCGCTGAAAAAGCTTAATTTCCACATGGTCGCCCAGCAAAGTTTCTTTTTTGTACGCCACTTTCAAGGATTTTGCGCGATAGTTATGGTAGATTTCATCCGGAATGTAGCAATACACCCATTCCAGATATTTCACGTTGTTCACATGATTATTTGTGTCGATATCCCGTCGGGTGGTGGTGTAGCTGTGGCCAGAAAGCGGCATAAAGCCATCATGCTTGGGCAAGCTAAAATCTTTTTCTAATAAAAACGGGAAATTTTCACCATATTTGCTCGCAATATGCTCTGTTGGCCGCACGGGTTTATAACTACCCCTATCCAGCAAAATCCAATTGGAATTTGCTGCAAGCAGAGCCTGGCCCGATGCATCCTTCGCTTCAAACCCGCGCTCACCAAAATAGCTCTTAAAGCGCACAGGCCATGTGGAAATATTTACCATATCGCTCATTTTGGGATAATCATAAATCTCCACCTGCCAATGGGTCAAAACCCAAACCCACTTCATTTCGTCGTAATAGTCAAAAGCACCGGGTATAGAGGCCGTATGAAACATCGAAGCTTCCTGCACATGGGCCATAAACCCCGGCAGAGCCAGCGAACCATCAGGCAGGAGACTATTAAAACCTATGCGATAGTCCACATTGAATTTATTCTGACTTTGACTTTGATTCAGATTCTTCTGCTTTTCCATTATCGCCCACCCGCTTTCTGTAGACATAGATTATAGACACCACCACAAAAAGTGCCGTAAGCCCTATCACCAAGGCATATACGCTCTGTACGGCTATCATTATGGCCACGCCGCCCGCCATAATGCTTACAATATAAAGCACTATTACTGTTTGCTTGGCAGAAAGCCCCGCATCTATCAGCTTATGATGCAGATGCCCCCTATCCGCTGCCATTGGCGACTTGCCGCTAAGCAACCGCCGTATTGTTACAAAGGCTGTGTCCAAAATAGGTAGTGCTACTGCAAAGCCCACGATGGCCACGCTCATAAGCGCGTAGCTTTTGAAAACACCAATGATGGAAGATACTGCAAGCACATAGCCGAGAAAAGTAGCACCCGTATCACCCATTATAACATCTGCCGGGCTAAAATTGCGCGGCAAAAAGCCCAGGCATGACCCGGCAAGAGTGGCTGCAAAAACCACAGCCAGGGGGCTGCCTGTCATTATGCACAGCACAGTTAAAAATAATGCTGCAATGGAAGTAACCCCGGCCGCAAGGCCATCCACGCCGTCAATAAAGTTAACGGCATTAACAATACCAACAATCCAAATAATGGTAATAGGTATGGAAAATGTTGTAAATACTTCCTGAAACGGCCATCCTATAAATTCTATGGCAGTACCTGTAAAAACAACCACAAGCGCCGCCACAATCTGCACGGCCAGCTTTAACTTGGCACGCAATTCGTAAATATCATCAAGCATACCAAGGCCTACTATTATAAGAGCCCCTACGATAAAACCCGCAAATTGCAGGGTGCGTATTTCCTCCATAAAAATAGCCGCAATGGCCATGGTGGCCATAAAGCCCAGCACAATAGCAATGCCGCCCATGCGTGGTATGGGCTTTTTGTGCATACCCCGCGACTTTGGCTTGTCTACCGCCCCCAGCTTTATGCTAATCCTTCTGGCCCATGGCGTAAGCAATAGGCAAATGCCGAAGGACGCAGCAAAAGCCATTATGTATAGCAGCCAGTCGTGCTCGATATAATAACCATTATAGTACATTATTTTTCCCCGATTCTTTCATTAGTGACGCGCATGGGGATGCTGCCCTTGCCCCATCATCCAAACCCGTCTTTCATGCCTTTCTTCGCCAGAAAATTCCGTATCCAGCCATGCATCCACAATTTCGCAAGCCAAACCTTTTGCAATAACCCTACCACCCATGGCCAGCATATTTGCATCATTATGAAGCCGCGTGGCTTTGGCCGAAAACACATCATGGCAAAGCGCGCAGCGTATTTCGCTACTACGATTTGCAACAATAGACATGCCAATGCCCGTGCCGCATACCAAAATGCCTCTTTCGCACTCGCCCGAAAGCACAGCCTTTGTTGCCAATTGGGCGTATACGGGATAGTCGCAAGGGGCATCGCTGTCTGTGCCAAAATCCCTGTATACAATGCCTTTTTCGTCCAAATGCGCCTTTATAGCCTGCATAAGCTCATAGCCTGCGCCGTCGCATCCCAAAGCAATCATAAACATCCCTCCCAATCTATATTTTCGAAGCATCGCTGCATTTGCGCCGCTGTTTTCTCATATATTTCCAAATCCCCACCATAGGGGTCATCTATATCGCAACACTCCTCGCCAAATTCACCCATGGCATAAACTTTATCTGCATAATCCGGATATGCCGCACAAAGATGATTCTTGTGTCCCTCTGTTACAGCAATAACAATATCCGCCACCGCAAGATATCCCTCGCATACAATTCTGGCTTTATGATCAGAAATATCAGTATCATAAACATTCTTCATGACAGCTATTGCATTTTCGGATGCATATGAGCCATCGGCAGCATAAATACCACAAGAAGATGCCACGGCCCCAATGCCGTGCTCCTTAAAAAACTTATTAGCAATAGCCTCGGCCATAGGGCTGCGGCATGTATTGCCGGTACATACAAATAGCACATTCTTCATGGTTTCCCCTAATCGCAGCGTCATTCCGGGCATGACCCGGAATCCCCTACGCCTCTATGATATTATAAGAAGCTGCCTTCTTCAGCCTATTCATAATAGCCACACCCAGCCCCTCTTCGTTTACGGCTTCCACAAAAACCTCTTCCAGTCCCATCTCATCGCATTGCCGCAACATATTAAACAAATTCGCCGCAATAGCCTCATGGCTGCCGCCCAAATCTTGGGCAGTAATAACCCTTGCTTTCCTGCCTTCGCTGGCTTTGGCCAGCTCTTCCAGCTTCATCTTTACCTTCGCGGCCTCGCCCGCCACAATAGTCACCTTTGCATTGGGCGCGTAATGCCTATATTTCATACCGGGAGACCTAGGCGTCTCGTCTGTCGCAACCTCCGAAGCCATGCCAACAGGCCCTATCAGCTCCTCTATCATCTCCCGCGTAACAGCCCCCGGCCGCAGTATGGTTGGCCTGTTCGAGGAACAATCAATAACAGTAGATTCCAGCCCAACAGAGCATGGCCCGCCATCCAAAATCATATCAATTTTGCCGTCCAAATCCTCTAACACATGCTGGGCCGTGGTGGGGCTTGGCCGACCAGAAAGATTGGCAGATGGCGCAGCAATAGGCACACCTGCATGGTGTATCAACAGCCTGGCCCATAGGGTTTTTGGCATGCGTACGCCTATGGTATCAAAAAATGTTCCACGTGGAACATTGTGTCTTTGAAAAACAATGGTAAGGGGGCCTGGCCAAAAGGCATCCATTAGCTTTTGGGCCTCCTCGGACACATTTTTGGCGATGCCGTCCAGGGCCATATCATCCGAAATATGCATTATCAGCGGGTTATCGGATGGGCGGCCTTTTACGGCGTAAATTTTCGCACAGGCATCGAGGTCTAGGGCATTTGCGCCCAAGCCATAGACAGTCTCGGTTGGAAAAGCCACAAGACCGCCGTTTTTGATGACCTCTGCCGCCATTTTTAAATTCGTACGACGGACATTTGGGTCTAGCAGGCTATACAAAAGGGTCTTCATGACGCTGTTCCGCAGCATTTCTTGTATTTTTTGCCGCTGCCGCAAGGGCAGGGGTCGTTGCGGCCTACTTTGTCGCCTTCGCGCACTATAGTGCCGGAGGATTTTTGCTCTTTATACAGCTCTTGCTGTTTTTCGGCGGAAAACACATTGTCCCATTGGGGTAGGCCAATCAGATGCTTTGCGTCGTATTCTACCATTTTTTTGTATAGCACTTCGAAGTCTACATTGGCTTGAATTTTACTGTCTTCTGTTAGCTCGTTCATCTCAAGCTCTGTGTCCAGCGCGCCGGAGATGCCATCCAAAAAGCCCGCTACGGATTCCAGGGGCATGCCATATTTTTCTGCCAGCTCTGCCATTGTGCCGGAGATTTCGGTGTTTTTTGTGGTCAACATTTCCTCGTAGACCTTTTGTTCCTGGGGCATATGCACATCCCAGAATTTTTTTATGGTGTTGCCGTTTGGGTCATATGCGTTTTGAATCCAGTTTTCGTAAATTGTCATATTTCCTCCATGAAATTGTTAAAGTCGTTTGTATTTGTTCCATTCTACATCAAAATAGGCGGCTTGTCCAGCAATTTTTGCGACTGGAAGTGGCCAACCGTGCCGTTAAGGAATTTGCGTTACTGGATTGCTTCGGGCTTTATGGTTCGTGGCCTCTGTACTGCCATTGCCCTCGCAATGACGTTGCTGGAGGCTGCCGTTTCAATAGCGAAACAACGCCACTTCAAGAACGTCATTGCGAGGGCAACGATAAATGCATAGACGGGGATATTAGGCCCGAAGCAATCTAGTGATGTACCTATACCGACGCAAATTAGTCAAGCCCGGAATGACGTATCACAGCAAAGGCGATAGCAAACGCGAAAAGGCCTCTTTTACTTTTTGCCACCAGCTGCGGTTTTGGTAGGCTTCTATGGTAATTTCTGTGCTGTCTTTTAGGTCTTTGTAAAATTGTTCCAGGAACAGGTCGGTTTGCTTGTGGTCGTATATAAAGGCATTTATTTCAAAATTAAGCCTAAAGCTGCGCATATCCATATTGGTTGTGCCCACGGTGGTTACAATGTCGTCTATAATCAGCATTTTGGAATGTATAAAGCCTTCGGTGTATTCAAAGCATTTCACCCCGGCTTGCAGCAGCTCACCCAGATAGGATAGCGAGCACCATTTAACAAAGGGATGGTCGGGGTTTGCGGGGATGATAATGCGCACATCTATGCCGGAAAGCGCGGCTATCTTTAGGCTTTCAAAGATATTATCATCGGGGGCAAAATATGGGGTTTGGATATATATGCGCTGGTTGGCCTCTGATATCATTTTGGACAGGCCATTGTAGATATTGGGCCATTTTGTGTCCGGCCCGCCGGAGACGATTTGCACAAGGCAATCCCTGTCCGCAACAGCATCATCAATCACCGGAAAATACCTGTCGTCGGCTTCTATTGTGTGTTTGCTGATAAAATTCCAGTCCATGGCAAAATGCAGGCCCAGCTCCTTTGCGGCATCGCCGTGTATGCGAATGTGCAGGTCGCGCCATGCGCCAAAACGAGCAACCCTTCCCATATATTCGTCGCCGATATTAAAACCGCCAATATAACCAATGCAGCCATCTATTACACAAATCTTGCGATGGTTTTGGAAATTGCCGCGAAAGAAAAAATGGGGTGGTAAAAATATGCCAAGATGCCCACCAGCGGCTATAAGAGGCTTAAAAACGCGCTTTGGGGTTGTAAAATTGCCCATGCCATCCAGCAGCAAGCAAACCTCCACACCCTGTGCGGCTTTTTTGGCCAGAGCAGCCACAATTTCGCGGCCCAAATCGTCATTGCGAAAGATATAGTATTGAATATGAATAAAGCTCTTTGCATTTTCTATGTCTTCAAACAGGCGCGAGAATTTGGTTTCGCCGTCGGCCAGAATGTCTATATGGTTGTTTTGGGTAAGATAGCCGCCGCCGGAGACGAAATTAAGATGCAGCAAATCTGAAATATGCTGCGCGCCAAGACGTTTTTTAAAATCTGCAATATGCCCATCTATGCAGGGCGAGCGCATAAAGGCCAGGCCGGCCAGGTTTTTGGCCTCTGCATCTTGCAGCCATTGCTTGTTTTGGCGATATTTATTGGCAAAGGTGCGGTATTTGCGGCCTTCTATGCCTATTAGCAGATAAAAGATAAAACCAAAATAGGGTACAAGAAAAATAACCATAAGCCATGCCCATGTAACAGCGGGACTGCGCCGCTCGGAGAAAATGACTAGCGCGGCAAAGAGTATGTTTACAAAGGGCAGGATTTGCATCATAAATGATATTACCTGCGAGAAAGTAGGCATTACTGAATCTCCTTATATCTTTCGATGAATCTAAGCACCCGATCCAGCGCATCATTTGGCGACACCCACAAATCCGGTGCGAACCCAATGCCCTCGAACTGTGATAAATCCGGGCGAATATTAAGTGACATTCCAAAACCGATCCTGGCCCTGCTATACGGCAAGACAGCAGAACCAACATTTCCTGTAATAAGAGTGCCCCTGGTATTTGTTCCAACAATCATCACATTTTCTAGCTGACGCAAATAGCCCACAAAAGTATCGCCCGCAGAGCCAATTGCATTGTCCGTCAATACTATCACCAGATTCTCGTTTGGGATAAACCCGTGGCCATCGCCAAAATTAATATTTTGCCAGCTAGGCGGCGATGCTGCTTCTACCCATGGATTTAGTGCGTTTACTGTTTGCGAATTTAGCCTAAGATGCCGAAATAACATTCCGTAGCTTGGGGCTTGCCCTGTGTACTGCCGCATCCATTCAAATGCTATGCCGTCATTTCCGCCGCTGTGGCCGCGTAGATCCAGAATTAATATGGGTTCATCCCGCAAGTCGCGGCCAGTATTTGCAAATTCTTGCAGGGTTTGGCTATCATTATCGCCTTCCCAAAGCCTTCTGTTTTCCAATATGGTAATGCCGCCTCTTTCAGTTACGGCAAATATATTATTGTGGCTGACATTTGCGTCCGTTATGGGCAGCAGGGTCATATAAATATTGCGCACCTCACCTGTTTCTACGTTCTCCAGCCGTGCAGCTATATCCCAATCAGTCCTTGCGGCATCCCAATGCAGGCCATAGCCAACATACCCAAAAGCCCAGGCAAATTCGCCATCCCGGGTAAGTGTTGGCAAAATTTCATCCGCCAAAACCCTGTATGCAATGCCGTCTATATCAACAACAAATTCCCCATCAATTTTACGGATAACATAATCCTCATTCATCCACAGCTGACTACGCGTGCCAATTCGGTGCAATGCCGATGATTTCTCATCAAAGAGCTGAAAGTGATTGTCCAAAATGACGCTGTGCAAAGATGCCGCCAAAAAAACTACATAATCAGTCAAACCTATTGGGTTTGGCATTTGTGCCGCCTGGGCCAGCATAGAATCCCGCAACGGCAAAAACACCTCGTCACCGCCAAAATACTGATACGCCCCATAGCTATAGCGCAGCAGGTCAAACAAAAAGCCTATCTCGTAGATAATATCCTGATGGGAAAGATGTGCGGGTATTGCCATGTCCTGCTCTGCATACCGTCTAATACGCTCGGCAATTGCTGCATCTGTGTTTTCATCAAGATCGGGTGTTTTAAAGCTATCCAGGGCTGCCGTCAGCCCATCATACGGCATGGGCAGGGCGGCATTGCGGTTTTCATCCACAATTTGCCATAGCACATCCAGCATCAGCCTTTGTTCTTCGATATCAATATAATCATAGGCAGGATCTTCTTGAATCTCTGCACCGTCACATGCAGCTAAAGCCACCGTAATAATCATCAGGAGCAACCATCTTATCATCAATTTCATAGCACCACAACCTTCGCATTGTAAGATTTACCCAATGCTATATACGACATTTCGTCGAACTTGTCTTTGTTTCCGCTTGCATAGAACTCGTGCTGTGGTGCGCTTTCTCCCGCGCTATCAATCATTGCGGCCAAATCTTGCGCCAACCGCACAGCCGGGTCTATAATGCTAATATTTGCGGGCAGGGCGGCCTTTATGCTCTCTATCAATAGGGGATAATGGGTGCAACCCAAAATCAATGTGTCTATGCCGCTTTGGCCTAGATTTTTTAGGTATGCCTGCGCTGTTAGCTTCGCCACATCATTATCCAGCCAGCCTTCTTCTGCCAACGGCACAAAAAGAGGGCAGGGGATGCCCACAAGCTCTGCATCCGGCTGCTTGGCCAGTATAGCCTTCTCATGGGCGCGGCTGGCAACCGTTCCCGCTGTAGCAATCAATCCTATGCGCCCTGTTTTTGTGGTGTCCACCGCCGCATCCACCGCCGCATCCAGCATGCCCATAATTGGGATATCCACCATCTGCTTGATTTCATCAAAAACAGTCGCGCTTATTGTGCCGCAGGCCACCACCAATGCGCCTATATCTTTGGTCATCAAAAAATCTATAATCTGGCGGGAAAAGCGCACTAGCTCTTCCGGCTGCCTGCTGCCATAGGGCGCACGCAGGCTGTCACCAAAATACACCATCCGCTTTTGGGGCATGGCGGCCATAATCTGCCGCGCCACCGTAAGGCCACCCACGCCGGAATCGAATATACCTATAGGTCTATTGTCCATTACACCCCGCCGCCAATTCTATCAGTTTATCTACCAATTGTGCGTATGTCATGCCGCTGGCCTGCCAAAGCATGGGATACATCGAAGCATTTGTAAAGCCGGGTATGGTATTAATTTCATTAAAAATAACATCCCCTGCGGTATCCACAAAAAAGTCTACCCTTGCTAGGCCTTTGCAGCCCGTAGCGTGGAAGATTGCAAGGGACTGCTGCCTGATTTTATCAGACACATCCTCGGGCAGGTCGGCAGGGATAACAAAGCGCAATGTGTTGTCAAAATATTTTGTATCGTAGCAGTAAAAATCGGTTTCGTATATTAGCTCGCCTACAACAGAGGCCACGGCATTGTCATTACCCAGCACAGCACATTCAATCTCGCGGCCAACCACCATTTTTTCTACGATAATATTATTATCGTGCTCTGCGGCCTCGGCTAGTGCCGCCACAAGCTCTTTTTTATTGTGTGCCTTGCTAATGCCCATAGAAGAGCCTGTTTTGGCGGGCTTAACAAAGCAGGGATAGCCCAGGCCGTATCTTATTTTCTTTAGGACTTCATTTATAGTTTCTTCGGCCAAATCTTTTTTATCAAACACCATATAGTCTGCCTGTTTTAGGCCAATTTTGGCGGCCACCATATTTGTGTGGATTTTGTCCATACAAATTGCGCTGGCGGCCACATTGCTGCCAACATAGGGTATGCCCGCAAGCTCCAAAAGCCCCTGCACCGTGCCGTCTTCGCCGTTTTTGCCATGTAGCACAGGGAAGGCCACATCCACATGCATTATCTTGAATTTATCTCCCACCAACCGCAAAATGCCATGGTGGGCGGCATCGGGACTAAGCACAATGGGTGTTGCAAATTTTTCCCATTGCAGATTTTTGATATTTTCCTTTGCGCCATCATATAAAAACCAGCGGCCGTCCCGCGTGATGTAGATGGGCAGCACAAAATATTTGTCTTCATCCAATGCGGCAATTACATTTTGTGCAGAAAGCTTGGAAACCTCGTGCTCGCTGTTTGCCCCGCCAAAGAGTATAGCTATCACTTTTTTATCCATCAATAAAATCCCCATTTCTCTGTGTCAACTACAGTATTATATGCATCCACCTAATCCTTGGAAAGTAGGTTTACAATGATATTCATTTCATTTTCATTTAGCCGCCGAAACTCGCCAGGGGCTAGGTTTTCGTCCAGGTCTATGCCGGCAAAAGCCACCCGCTTTAGGGATACAACATTAACCCCCAAAGCCTCAAACATCCGCTTTATCTGATGAAATTTGCCTTCCCTGATTACAACCCTAGCCGCTTTCTCGCTTAAAATCTTCAACTTTGCCGGCATGGTGCGGTAGCCATCATCCAGCGTAATACCGGTTTCAAAAGCCTTTCCTTCCTTCTTTTCGCTTAGCTCTTTATCAACCTCTGCCAGATAAACCTTTTCTACATGCTTTTTAGGAGATAAAGCCCTATGGGCAAAACCCCCATCATTTGTGAGAATTATCAGTCCTGTGGTGTCTTTATCCAGCCGCCCAACAGGGAAGAGGTCGTGCCAGCTATGTGCCTCGTCCAGCAGGTCGCAGACTGTCTGCCCTTCCTCATCATAGCTGGCAGAAATAACACCATCGGGTTTGTTCATCATCACATAAACATATCTCTCGTATTCTATCAGCACATCGCCTACATATACGGCAGAAGCTTCGGGGTCTACCCGTGTTTGGGGGTTAAGCACTACCTGGCCATCCACAGTTACAACACCCAGCTTAAAAATAGCCTTGGCTTCTTTGCGGCTGCCAAAACCGTACTGAGATATTAGCTTGTCTATCCTCATCATTGCCATAATATTAAACCTTTCCGGGGGATTCCGGGTCAAGCCCGGAATGACGCACCCGACAATTTGCCATTGCATTTGGGGCGCAAGGGCATTATAATTATTATAACGGACACAGGAAATATTGCAAGCTAAAATATGGCAATTGGGATTTGCAAATGGGGTGAGGACATGAAAATACCTGATGTTGTGCCAAATCTTAAAAACTTTATCGAATCGGTTTCGCATCAGCTGCCCGAAAATCTTGAAAAGATTATTGTGTTTGGTAGTTATGCTAGGGGTGAGGCTACAATACGCAGCGATGTGGACATAGCACTGGTTTTTGGAGGCGAAGAGCCGACACAGAGGGCCGACAAAGTTGCCGTGGATATGGCTTTGTACGACTTCGACGATATTCTCCATATTGACCTTTATTGTACAAACCAGACCAGAATTGACACAGAACAGAATGTAATGCGCCCGAATTACTGGATTAGAGAGGAGGGCAAATTGCTATGGACAAAAGAACATACAAATACATTGGCAACAGGGATTTAAGCATAGCAGAAAAACTGCTGGCTTCAAAAGATTATTCTTATGCCGCTATTTCTGCGCAACAGGCAGTTGAAAAATATTTAAAACATTACATTGATGAAAATGGCGACAAGGATGATATCGTTATATTAACCACGCACAATCTGCCGGGTTTGTACGATAGAGTAGTTGCCCTTGGCGGCCTGGAATCTAATAAAGATAATCGCATGATGATGTTTGTGTTACGAGGATATTATTTTGAACTAAGATATCCGGGTGAAAATTTTAGAGAACTAGGCAAAGAAGAAGCTACAGAAGCCGTGGAATTTGCAAAGAAGCTAACCGCAGCCATAAAATGGAAAAATGATGACGAGGCATAGACATGACCGGTGAGATGTTTGATATAATCATTATAGCTATTGTTATAATTGTGATAGCAGTCAATTTCGGGCTGTCATTCGCTATTGTATATTCCCTCGCCAAGTATATAAAAGCCGGATTCAATCGCATACTTTTCGGTGCTTTCGGCTGCGCTGTATCAACGTATATTTTTGTGTTTGGCATCAGAGGCGCAAATAACGCAAGTGCCGTGTATGCCGGCGGAGGCGTTATTTTTGGCAGGCTTATTTCATTAGCCGGCATTGTATGCTTTGTTGCAACCATATGCGCAATTGTGTTTGCGGAATTAGCAATTAAGAAAACGCTCAAAAATAGAGATACCAAAAGCGATGGAGCGTGACAATATGAACGACAAAAAAATGAAAACCTCCACCAAAGTGTTAATCGGCCTAGCCCTAATTGTAACCGGCCTTTTCTTTGTGGGCGTGGAATTTGGTTTTGCCTTGCTTATCATGGGATCAGGCATTTTTATGATAGTGTTTTCTATTGTAAACCCCATTGCAAGCTACGAGGAATATGGCAGCCGCCGCAGGACGGTATACATAACATGCTTTGTAATATTTGCCATAATTTTTGTGATTGGCCTAATGCTTTTCTTTGATAGCCACGGCGGCATTGGCGGGGCGTTGCTTGGATTGCTTTTTGGCGGTATTGGCGGTTTGGGCTTTGCTTCTACAATAATCACAATTGTTATCACAGAAATATCAATAAAATATTCCCGCAGTCCACAAGACCAGGCGGGACAACATAAAGGAGATGACAAAAATGGACCAAAGAATCCAAAAACTGGCGCAGAATCTCGTTAACTATTCTGTTAGCCTCAAAAAGGGCGAGAAGATACTTATTCAGCATTTTGGCGCGGAAAGCATGCCCCTGGTGCGCCAGATTATCAAAGAGGTGTACAAAGTGGGTGGTGTACCTTTTGTGGATACCTACCTAAACAGCGTGCGCCGCGAGCTGCTTTTGGGCGGCACAGAAGAACAGCACAAAATGCAGGCAGAGGTAGATGCACAGCTGATGAGCCAAATGGACGCCTACATAGGCATCCGCGGCGACCTTAACCCATCAGAGCTGGCCGATGTGCCCAGCGACAAGATGAGTCTGTTTTCCACATTATACCAAAAGACAGTACATACCGAAATCCGTGTGCCAAAAACCAAGTGGTGCGTGATGATTTATCCAAACTATGGCTTTGCATATGCCATGGATACAAGCCTGGAGGACTTTGAGGACTTCTATTACAAGGTTTGCAATCTGGACTACAGCAAGCTTTCTGCCGCACAGGACAAGCTGGTAGAGGTTATGAAAAAAACCGACAAAGTGCGCATTACAAGCCCGGGCACGGATATCTCTTTCTCCATCAAAGATATGCCGCCAATTAATTGCGACGGCAAATTTAATATCCCCGATGGCGAGGTCTATCTTGCGCCTGTGAAAGATAGCGTTAACGGCAAGATATCTTATAACTGCCCAAGCGTATACCAAGGCTATACATTTGAAAATGTAGTTCTGGAATTTAAAGACGGTAAAATTATCAACGCCACAGCCAATAATACCGAAAAAATCAACCATGTTCTGGACACAGACGAAGGCGCGCGCTATATAGGCGAATTTGCAATCGGCACAAACCCGTATATCAACAAGCCTATGAAGAATACGCTGTTTGATGAGAAAATAGCGGGCTCCATCCACCTTACGCCGGGCAATGCCTATGATATCTCGTTTAACGGTAACCGCTCTGCTGTGCATTGGGATTTGATATTGATACAAACGCCGGAATACGGCGGCGGCGATATGTATTTTGATGATGTGCTGGTGCGCAAAGATGGCCTGTATGTTGTTGATGAGCTAAAATGCCTTAATCCAGAGAATTTTGCGTAAAATGTAATGTATGGGGCGGCAGGCGGGCGACCGCAGGTCGCCCCTACGAAGAAGAGGGGGCATACCATGAACATAGGGTTTTACGGCCACACAAACACCATAGTTTACACATATACAAGAGACGGCAAATTTAACAAGCAGGGCTTGTTAAATGGTATGAGAATCATGCACGATTCTGCACGTGCATCAATAGAAAACAACGATACCTCTGTGCGAATTAGCATCTCGGCTGACAATGCGAATTTAAGCGAGTATCGCAGGGATTATTATGGACTACGAGAGCATACAGGCACAAATAAAAAGCTCTATCATGGCATCAGCAAATATCTTGGATACGAAGATGGCGAAAAAGACGGCAATATCTTTAGCGACCTACCGGATGGCTTCATTGATCTGCTGATTGTTTGGGACGAAGGCTATGGCGGCCTGGAGCTGCCGGATTGTAAGCATGTCTTTTGGGCATCAGACAAAGCCTTGCCGGATAAAGAGACCTTTAGCCAAATTGCAGACAACTGCTTTTTATTTCTTGATGGCGACACGCTGCGCAAAGCCGGGGCTATGATAAGCCGCCAGATTTCTTGGGAGCGCACCGTATCGGAGCTTATTTCGGAAATTCAAAGCAACCCCGCTGTCAGTTATCTTTTAAATGCCCGCCACTTGTTTATATCCTTTGGGTTGGATGGTGCAGTATATATTTTGCCCAGAGTCAATGCCGGAGAGCTTGAAGCCGCCCTTATTCTTACCCATGGTGAAGTTGAAGGGGCTGTATCCGGCAAGTACCCTAATGGCCTTGGTAGTGTTTTTATTTTTTCTGCCATGGCTTCCGCCCTTGTTTCTGGTATAGCTGTATCACTTGATGGCATGAGGTCTGAGGGTATGCCTCTTGGGGATGTCGATGATATTTTTGCCACATTTCTAGACCTTTTGGTTAACAGAATTATTCAAGGCGAAATGGGCGAGGGGTCATCCAGAGTTGTTGAAAATATGGATAGCAATGCGGCGAAATGGGCAGGGGTTTTAAGAATGGTCTTGGAGGCCGGCGAAACCGTCGCCACCTCTTCTACACTAGATGGCACATTCGATGATGACAATACCCAAAATAACACCGTGAGAGTTCGAGATTGGGCGGCTTTCCCCATTCCTTTGGATATAAATGGCAAAGTTCCCGATGATTGGACAGTTATCAACAGCGTAGGTAACCGCCAGATATATGATGTAGCCTTTGACTATGTGCAAAATGGGCCGGATGCCATAGAAGGTTTGCCGCAGTTTTCGCTAGGAGCTTTTACCACCGTAGACCGCTGGGAGATGGAATCCTACCAAAACATAGGTAATTTGATACTGCAATACGCAAATGCGGATAGCGTGCGGCCGCTTTCTATAGCGGTGTTTGGCTCGCCGGGCAGCGGCAAGTCTTTTGGTGTTACGCAGATAGCCAAAAACATCTTGCCCGACAAGGTAGAAAAGCTGGAATTTAATGTGTCGCAATTTTTAAGCGTGGGCGATTTGGCCGTAGCCTTCCAAAGGGTGCGCGATGTGATATTGGAAGGCAAGCTGCCTCTGGTTTTCTTTGATGAATTTGACTCCGGCAAGGACGGTCTGCCCCTAGGCTGGATAAAGAGCTTCCTTATGCCAATGCAGGATGGCCGCTTTAGAGATGATGGCGGCGAGCATCCCATTGGCAAATGCATATTGGTTTTTGCAGGCGGCACAGCCCCCAATTTTGAGGAATTTATAGCACCTACGGCATCGGAAGATGATGATGTGCGGGCTGGCTTTAAAAATATTAAAGGGCCGGATTTTATCAGCCGTCTAAAGGGCACTATCAATGTGCTGGGGCCAAACCCGAGGAACAAAGGTGATAAAAATCATGTTCTGCGGCGTGCCCTGTTGCTGCGCGGGCTTTGCGAGCGCAAGCTGGCCATGCAGGCGGGCAAAGCACCCATAAGCCCCGCCATAATACGCGCCATGCTACAGGTGTCGGAATACAAGCACGGGGCACGGTCTATGGAGGCCATTATGGATATGTCGCGCATAGAAGACGGCATTTTCGAGCCCGCAGCCCTGCCTTTCCATTCGCAGCTGGCCTTGCATGTGGATGCATCTGCATTTTTGGAGCTGGTCTTGCGTAATGCAGATGACAAGGGGGAAAAATAGGATGGAAGCAAATATTACAACAAAAATAGAATCATTTTTGAAACGCATGGACGGCGACAAGCTTCCCATGATGACACTTGAAGAGTTCTTTGGAAACGAATATCTAGAGGAAGATTTTATTGCGCCAAACCAATGGGGCTTTGGGCGACCATCTCTTGCGGAAATACATGAACAGCTGCGCAAGGTCGAAGTGCGACCAGATGTGGCCTGGGTCAGGGTTGTGCTACATGGCGATACCGATGTAGGCGACAGGGATGGCGAAGCTGTGTATGAGATTATGGGGGATGCCATTGCAATATGTACGATCGCCGAGGCTTCCGAAATAGAACAAGCTGCAAATTGCGAATTTCTATGTTCGGATGGTGTTGATGGTATCTTTGATGATACATGGCATACCGAAATACCCGGTATACCGGAAGGCTATAAAGTTCGTGTGCTATGGTGGGATTGACAAGGAGGAAGCACAATGAGAATTCACTACTATTCCGGCTGGTTTGATGATGCCCTGCCGGAACAAATGATAGAAATGCTGCGTGCCGACCTGGCTTGCAGAAAGTCCCTTGCAATAGTTTGGGGTTGCTGGGCATTGGAAGAATATGTGGGCTATGTAAAAGAATGGTTTGACCCGGCGGGTATTATCTTTGAGGAATATCATGCCATAGACCCGCGTATGCCTAAAGAAGAGGCGCAGGAACTGGTAAAAAACGCCAGTGCGGTTTTGATGATGGGCGGCGAAACAGAGCCGATGCTTGATTTTATAATAGAATACGGGCTGGATGTGTCAATAAGAGAAAGCAAAGCCGATGTTATAATGGGTTATAGCGCAGGGGCAATAAATATGGGCACAAAATGGGTTTGCTCGAAGAACAACCGCTATGATGTTGAAGAAACCAAGATTATTGATGGCATCGGGCTGGATAATTTTTGCTTCCAGCCATATTTCGAAACCAACAACATCCCACTAATTGAAAATGACCTGCTGCCGCTATCCCAAGAGCTGGATATCTACGCATTAACCGCAGAAAGCTTTATGCGCGTGAAGAGCGGAGAAGTGGCAATTGTGGGCGAGGGATATTTAGTTTCGGACGCAAAGATACGAAAAATGGAGACATAGCATGCATATTAAGCCAATAATATTCTTTCGCTTGTCTTCGGTCATCCAGGCCATAGGCTATGGCGTAATTACATATTTTGTAATCTATCGGCTGATTGCAAAAGAAGATGTGCTTTTAACATATCTGCTAAATATTGCCGCTATTGTAATCATGCTGTATCTAGATGGTTTGGCTCATCGTTTTGCCGCCAGAAGAGCGCCCGATATACGCTATGCCTATGCAGAAATGGGGGGATTTTTAAAAGCGGCCTTTCTTATGGGTATAGGATTTACAAGAACAGGCATGTATATGTTCTATATTGTGGCTCTGGTTCTTTCTAGGGTGGAGATGTTAAGGCCAGATTTGATGCCATTTGAGCTAGGTAGCTTCTTCGTTTCTATCGAATATGGTATTATTTTGCTGTTTGCTTTTGATACTCTTAAAGGGTTGTTTGCGAAGGATAAACGGTGGCTTGATGAAAAATTGGGACTGAAATAAGGAGGGGATAGTATGTGGGCTGTATATGCACTACTGGCTGCGGTTTTCGCCGCATTAACATCTATTTTGGCGCGGATAGGCATAGAGGGGGTTAACGCCAACCTGGCCACGGCCATACGCACCGTGGTGGTGCTGGTGATGGCCTGGGGTATTGTAACCCTAACAGGTGTGTGGCGAGAGCTACCCGATGTTAGCCAGCGCAGCTGGATCTTTCTGATTCTATCCGGCTTGGCCACAGGCGCGTCCTGGTTGTTTTTCTTTATGGCTCTACAGCGGGGCGATGTTTCCCGGGTTGTGCCTATAGACAAATTTTCGGTTGTTATCACAATGGTTCTGGCCTTTATCATATTGGGCGAGCCTGTGACGCCAAAGACCATCGCAGGCGGGCTGCTAATTACCGGCGGCACGCTGGTTTTGTTGCTCTAGAAAGGGTGTTTGCATAAAATGGAAATTATTAAAATCGAAGCTGATGGCTTATCAGCAGACGAACTGCAAGGCCTATACACAGCAGATTGCAAAATAGTTGAAAAGTATGGCTTTTTAAAGCGATACAGAAATGCTGATGAATATAGAGATTCCTTTTTACCTGCCTTTTTAGGAGATGAAAACGAATTATTTGTGGCCAAAGAAGGCTCGCAGATACGTGGAATTATAAGACATGTTAAATCTGCCGACTGGGGCGCAAACGAGCGATACAAGCTGACCATAAGTATATGCGAACCGATTGTCACCAAATCTTTGATGGAAGCACTAGGCCAATTTGTAAGCAAAAAATTGGCCCGGCATGGCACATTAGCATTGTTTGTTTATAACAACGAACTGGACGAACTGGTTGAAAAACTTGGCGGCAAAACACAGTATAAAGCCTATACCTATACCCTGGGTAAAGCTGATATCGACACAGACATGCTGAACAAAACCACCGCGGAGCTGCAATCAAAAAACAGCGGCCTGCGCATGGTGTATCTGGATGCCATCACAGAAGAATACATACAGCAGTTTTGCGACCTATTCACAGAGCTGCACGAGGACATGCCGGATGTGGCAGAAGAAGCCTTTGTGCAATACATCATAACCCCCGAAAAGCAAAGGCAGATAAACGAGGGCAATATCGCAAAAGATATAACCCATCATTGCTATATGATTTTTGATGGGGATGAGCTGATAGCGATGTCCAATGTATCTGCTAACAACAAAGACCCGCGCTTTCCTTATCAATTTTTCTTTTGTGTTAGGGGGCAATACAGAGGCCGCGGCCTGGGCAGATGGCTTTATGCGGCCATGTATAAGAAATTGCACGACACCGTGGATTTCGAAAAGATGCTGGTGCATCATCACCCAGCAAACCCCCATGCCGCTGATGTTAGCAAGTGGGTGGGGTATAAAATTGGATGGTTGGAGACTACGTATTTGGCAGAAGGGTTTCGGAATGGATAAATCCGTTCCCTACACAAAACCGCCATTCCAGACTCACGACAATCTAATTTCGAAACCACATCGTAGGGAGCGCATTAATGCGCTCCGCAATTCGTGTATATTCGTGCTATTCGATGATAAATGGTTTTTGTCTTAAATAATCAGGGGATTCCGGGTCAGGCCCGGAATGACGACCGCAGAAACCGTCACCCCAGATCAATCGCTAGTCTTCGGAATGGATAAATCCATTCCCTACACAAAACCAATGGCCAGGAATCCCCTACATATGTTCGCATACTGTGCCTCTGGCTATGCAGTACCGACAGTTGACGAAGGATGGGTTTGCCTGCCCTTCGCCTGTTTTCAGCATCTCGCGCATATCGGACACCACCGCAAGCACAGCCTTGCGAAGTCCCCTGGTGTTTTTTACCCTAAACATAGCATTTTTGTAGCGCAAAAAGCCCTTTTTGGGCCGCGCCCCATAGTGGCTTTCTACAATCAAAAAATAGGCGGCCAGTTGCATTAGGTCGCCATGGTTGGGCTCATTGTCCACCTCGCCGCTCTTTAGCTCCATGGGCACAAGGCGGCCGGTGATGATGTTTTTGTAGATATAGTCCGGCTTGCCGCGAAGGTCGTGCTTTTCGCAGCGCAGCAGTTTGTTGCCCCTCCCATCGGCGTAAATCTGGCGGCACAAAAAAGGCGCGTCCCTTAGCGCGACCTGCTTTATGCCCCTCATCATATCACCACAATGCCTAGGTGCAGTAGAAAATAGATGAAAATGGCTATAATGACAGCAGCCCTAAGCCACATATAGGCCAGCCTAAGCTTCCGCCGCCGCCCATAGCGCGCATGAAAAACAAGCCCCCTTTGCAAGGGGCTATTTTGGTTGGGCTCTATACCCAGCTCTTCCAGATGCTCTTTGCGCCGCCGCCTAAGCTCTGCCGCGCCATATTTGCGCTCGTAATACCATTGGTAGTTGCAAAATATGTAGCGGTTTATTTCGCTGGCGGATATTGTTTTGTCGTCTCTCATGTTAATATCGGGATTATATGCTGCCACTCCAGCTTTTTGGCGAAATCGGCGGCTGTAAAGCCATCTGCCGTCTTTGCGTCAGCAGCAGCCCCCATCTGCAATAATATTTCCACAATCAGCTTGTTTCCGGCAATTGCCTCTCTGTGCAGCATGGTATATCCGCGCTCGTCTTTATATGCCAGCTCATTTGGATGCTGATTAATAAAATCTACAAAGCTGTCCTTCATGTTCCTGCACATGGGATGCTCTATCAGGTTTTCCGGATGCTCTTCTTGCTGATACGCCAGCAGAACATTATTATAGTCTCCAAAATCCAAGCCCCATGCCTCGTCGTGGCTCTTTCTGTCTTCCTCGCTCATGTCGGCTCGCATTACTTGTATTGTAAAACCGCCATAGGCCTTCCGGCCAGTTGCAAATAGCCAGTCGTTTATTTCTTCAAGGGGGATATCCACAAAATCCCCATTTTTGATATTGGTCAATATACCGGGCGTGCTTATTAGCGTGCCCTTGATGCTAATCCCGTCAAAATCAATATCCGCTATCCACATAAACTCTTCTTTGGGTTGGTTTGGCGGGTCTTCTTGCCTAAACGCCACCTTTACACAGGCCAAATCCAGGGCGGGCACTATTCTACGCCGCTCCCAGTATAATTCGCGCCAAAAATACCTAAAGGTATCCCGCGCTTTTTTAGGCGCATCAAGCAGTTGGTCTGATGTTTTTGCAAAAACAATATCGTCTCGCTCCATAAATTACATCCCCCTTAACATCTCACCGCCCTGCGCTTAACGCCCAGCCTATTTTTGTAAGCCGCCTGATATATCGTCTTTTCGGCACGCAAGCCATGCGCCTTTGCAACCTCTGCGGCCTCTTCGTGCAAGGGTATGTAAGACACGCCCACAGTCGCTATAAAATCATCAATAACACCCCGAACATGCTTGGTTTCGCCGTCAATCGCACCCGCCGCCTTCTTTAGCAATTCAGCAATCCTATCCTTTTGGAAAAAATCATCCGGCCGCCAGCCCAGGAGCCATTGGTACGTAGACCAAGCGGCAGAGCGGTATAGCTCGTCATCCCTATCCAGCCAACTATCCGCCACCTCTATGGCACATGGGGATTCTGATAGCGTAACAGCCACCACATAGTCTGAAAGCATGGGAAAATAGGCCGCCTGCATCCATCGATCAAAATCGCCGGGGGTCATGGCATTGGGGTCGGCTATCATCCCGGCAAAATACATCACATCATAGTTGCCGCTGGCATAAAGCTCTTCTGCCAGCCCGTGGTTTATGCCAATTTTTTTGTACAGCGGCTTCATTACGCCTGTAGCCACGCCAAAGAAGGGTTCTTGCGCGCCGCGCCCCTTGTATCGCTTTTTCATCAAGTCGGTGGCTAGGCCCTCCAGCTCGATAATTACGTCATTTGCTGTCATAGGTCGCCCCTTATCTAATGGTTACAACGCCATTGGTTGCTCTTATATCTGCATTGTCCATATCCGCATCCACATTATCTACGGTAATACTGCCATTGGTGGTTCTAACGGTCAAATCGCCTGTTACAGCAGAATTACGCAGATTAACAACACCATTGGTGGTGTTTAATGCTAGCTCGCCCGCCGTCAATCCATTGCCGCTTACTGTGCCGTTTGTAGACCTTGCGGCAACATTGTCCGCACTAAAATCCCGCATATCTACCATGCCATTCGTAACCACTATTTCAACAGAGCGGGCCAGCTGGTCATTATTGCCCAAAATCCTAACAGCACCATTGGTGGTGCGTAGTTCCATATTGCCCGCCACAACGCCCCGTGGTATATACACGGTTAAAACACCGTTGCGATTGTTGCCGGTTAAAGAAATGTTGTTTGGTGGGTCTGATATTTCAACACGGCCCGAGGTGGTGTTTACCACAGGCACAACATATTGGCCGGTTGTAGGAGGGCTAAAGTCAATGCGCATCATGGCTTCGTCATGAAATTCGATGCTAACAGCATTGTTGATAAGATTGACATATAAAACCTCGCCGTTAAAGAAATCGCCAACGGCAAGATTTTGGGTGGGGCCGCCGCCCATTTCCTCAAAAGCAAAGCTGGTGGCTTCTTGTACAATTTCTGTTACGGCAAGGTTTATCGTGTCTGCAAGGCCGCAGGAGGCAAACATAAGCCCCGCCACCATCATAAAACAAACCGCCGCGATTTTGAATTTCTTTCTTTTCATGGTTTTTCTCTCCTTCAAATTTTAATCGTTATTCCAAATCGGGCGACCACAGGTCGCCCCTACGAGTATATACGCTGTTGTGAAACCAAAGTCTGCTAAAAACTGGATTTACGCAAATCCCGCGCCAACGTGCGGTTGTAGCCCGACCAGTCGCTGCCCACGGGCACTTTTTCCAGGGATTCTTCCAGCATTTTTGTATGAGCATCTGTTATGTCCGCATAGGAAAGCAGCATGGCCTCCATGGTTTTGGGTAGTATGGGCGAGCCAAACTCGTGCTTGCCGTGGTGGGAGAGTATGCAATGTTGCAGCAGGCTCTTTAGCGCGGATGGAAAACCCTCTATTTTGGCGGCCTCTGCACCTATTAGCTCACTACCGATGTATATATGCCCCAGCAGTTTGCCATTGTCGGTATAGTCATTTTCTGGAAAATCAGATAGCTCGAAGATTTTGCCAATATCATGCAGCAGCGCGGCTGATATCAGCAGATCGCGGTTTACAAATTTATAGCGCGGCGCAAGAAAATCGCAAATTTGCGCCACATTAAGGGTGTGCTCACATAACCCGCCCATATAGGCATGATGCATAGACCGCGCAGCAGAATTGGCTGTAAAGTCCGTTTTTATCTGCACATTATCCACAAAAATGGCTGTAAGCAGCTTGGCCAAATGGGAATTTTCTATGGATGCAATAAGCTCGCAAATGGCGGCATATATGGCCTCTATATCCTTATCGGTGGTGGGGATATAGTCCGCCGGCAGATATTCTCCGGCCATGGACTTGCGGATTTTGCGCACATTAAGCTGCAAATCGTCGATATATGTCACCACCTGGGCCTCTATTTTAATAAAATCCCCGGCCTCGAAGCTTTGTATATCGTTGTTTAGCGTCCAAACCTTGGCAGAAATCGTGCCGGTTCTGTCCGCCAAAATCATGGACATATAGTTCTTGCCGCCCTTGGTTTTCAGCGTCTCCTTTTTCTTGCACAGGTAGTGGACGATGATATTTTCGCCGTCTTTTAAATCCTCGATGTACTTCATAAGCTTACCCCTATCCCTAAGATTAGTATGTGTATTATAACACGAATTAATGGTTTGGGCAATAAAAAATGGGAATGGATAAATCCATTCCCGGCATTGCATGTCTATTACGTAAGAAAACTAAGTATGTACTTGCATATTTCATCAAAACCCTCAATTGATAGATTGCCTTGTAGCTTGAAATAAAGGCTTTTCATGAAGTTTTTCTTATTTACATACAGATAATAATCGTCGGGCATCGTACCTTTCCAATATTCATTATCTGTCATATCGAAACTGTCAATCCAGTCTATCAACTCTTTTGCGGTAAACTTATGCAGGTCAACGGCAATGCATACAGTTGTTACCAAACGCTCATCTTCCATAGCAATGTAGATATGTTCGTTATTACAAACCAAAGCTTTAACGGCTTGCAAAATCTCGCTCATGCCTTCGCGCCCAATGCTGTAATCGTCGTCTACAGGACAACATGAAACATTAACCAAGACATCAGCAATATGCGCTACGGCGTCAGCCCAGCCTTTGCCGTCCACATAGTTGCGATAGTCCTTTTCTTCGTTGGCATATCGTAGTGCCGCTTCCTTGATTGTCTGGACATCATCGGCAGTTAAAAACGGGGTTTCATCATGCATGCAAAGAGCCGCAGATATCGCCAATGAGGAGTATGCGCGGGTGAACACGGAATCTGTGTCTTTTTCGCCAATACCGAAAAACAAATGGGTATCGCCCAGGCATGTATAAAGTATATGCCGCATTTGATCCGGTGAAAAAACCCTTTTGGCTTCGGCCCATTGCATGATGGTTTTTTCTATCAAGCTATCCCTAAGCTCTGGGTCGGTATGGCCGATAAACCTTAACATATCGTCAATCAGGCCGTCTACATCAAGCCCATCGGGTACATTATAGCCGCTGTCTTTTATCTGCACAAGGCAATGTTTTAATTCTTCGTATGTTCTCATATGGTTAAATTCCCTTCGCGAGGGCAATTTATGCCAATCAGGCTAGAAAAGCCCTCCATATATTTTGTTTTTTAGGGCATTGCGTTTTTATAGTTATCATCGGTTCTACCTCCTTTGTTAAATTTAAATCCGAGTAAATTATATCATAAAGCCGCGGTGCTTTCAAGCCTCAGGTGGGATTTCTTACGATATCGGGCGAGCACAGCTCGTCCCTACGAGCCTCGAAAATGCGTGGTTTAAAGGGTTGCAGCGCGCATCCGTAGGGGCGAGCTGCGCTCGCCTGTATTATACAACCCCACGCTACTATAGGATATCGCCTATATGCGCCACCTCTTCCCATTCTTCCAGCAGGGTCGCCAGCTTCTCTTCCAGCGCGGCCTTCATTAGATACACCTCTTGCGCCTTTGTGGCGTCGGTGGCTACTTCTTCTTTGGCAAGCTCTATGTCTATTTCGGCTATGGCGGCCTCGGTTTCTTCTATTTGGGCTTCCAGCCGTTCTGTTTTGGCTTTTAGTTTGCGTAGATTTGCGGCCTCTTCTTTGTTGCGCATGTAATCGTCTTTGTTGGACGGGCGACCGCAGGTCGCCCCTACGATGGGTTGAGCGGCTGTCATGGCCATATCGGCTTTTTTCTCCACATAGTAATCGTAATTGCCAAGGTATACTGTACTACCTTCTTTTTTTAGCTCGTATATCTTTTCGGCTGTATTGTTGATAAAATAGCGGTCGTGGGAGATATACAGGGCCGTGCCCTCGTAGTCTATCAGCGCGTTTTCCAGAATTTCCTTGGAAAACAGATCCAGGTGGTTTGTGGGCTCGTCCAGCAGCAGGAAATTTACATCACTAAGCATTAGCTTGCACAGGGCGACCCGGCCTCGTTCGCCGCCGGATAGCATGCCCAGCTTTTTATCAACCTCGTCGCCCACAAATAGAAACGAAGCCAGGGCATTGCGAATCTCCAGATTTTTCATGCGCGGATATGTGTCGGAAATCTCTTGGAAAATGGACTTCTCCGCATCGGTGAATTTTAGCTCCTGGTCGTAGTAGCCTACCCTCACATTTGTACCAAGCACAACGGCGGCATCGCCGCCCAGCAGCATGTTAAACAGCGTTGTTTTGCCCACGCCGTTTTCGCCTATCAATGCCACCTTTTCGCCGCGCTTTATCTCCATATTGATATTTTCGAAAAGGGTATAGTCATCAAACATCTTTTTGGCATTGCGTATGGTCAGCACATCATTGCCACTTTGCACCTGGGGCTTTAATGTTAGCCGCATTTTATCCGGTGCGGCCTGGGGTCTGTCTTTGCGGTCCATCTTGGCCAGCTGTTTTTCTTTGCTTCTGGCACGCCGCACCGATTTTTCGCGATTAAAAGACCGCAAAAGCTTTATGCTTTCCATTTGCTTTGCAATTTCTTTTTGCTGGCTTGCGTATTGGTGCATTTCTATTTCAAAATCCCGCGCCTTTTGCTCCACAAAGTTGCTGTAGTTGCCACGGTAGCTCTTGGCCCGCCCATGCTCTATCTCCACAACCTTCTTCGCCACTTTATCCAAAAAATAGCGGTCATGGGAGATAATGATAACGGCCTTTTCATATTCGCGCAGAAAATAATCCTCTAGCCATGTTATGGCACTAATATCCAGATGGTTTGTCGGCTCATCCAGCAGCAGCAAATCCGGTTCGTCCAGCAGCAACTTGCCTAGGGCCACCCGGGTCTTTTGCCCGCCGGATAGCTTGGCGATTTCCAGAGTATGCTCCACCTCGTTAAAGCCCAGCCCGGATAAAACACCGCGCACGCGGCTTTTATATTCATAGCCCCGGCCATCTTCAAAATCCTTGGTCAGTTTGGCATAACGCTCCATTAGCCGTGCAAGGGCATCGCCATCATGTGCCGCCATTTCGGCTTCCATGCGGCGTATTTCGGCCTCCATGTCTGCCAAATGTTTAAAAACCGACAGCAACTCTTCATATATAGTGTTTTCGTCTGCCAAATCCATATGCTGGGACAAATAGGCCATGCGCGCACCTTTTTTAAGGGCAACCTCGCCGCTATCTGCCGCCAGCTCCCCCAAAACAACCTTAAACAGGGTAGTTTTGCCCGCGCCATTAACACCCACCAGCGCGACCTTTTCTTTTTCTTCTACCATAAAAGACACATTCTTTAGCACCTGAGTTGCACCAAAGGATTTTTGTATGTCTTTGCAAGATATAATCATTTTTAATCACCATTTGATATTATAGCATATTTGACCGCACAATGGTAATGTTTTTTGGTCATTCCAGATGATACTATATGTAGACAAAAAAATCGCCATTGACAGGGCCAACGAATGTTTGCTATATTTTCCTGTATTATGACAAAGTTCGACAAAATATCGGACACAAAATAATCTTTTGGAGGCATGAAAATGAACAAGAAAAAGAGCATTTTTGGATATACCACAATTGCATGTTTGGTTGTATTTTTAGGGCTTTTTGGTGCTATATCCCTTTATGGTCAAGACCATGACCAACAAGAGCATGTAGAGGAAAAATCCCGTTTTTTATATGATTCATTTGGTATTATTGATACCATCCATACACCGGATGATATACTAATAACCGCCGACCACCCCGATTTTGATATTTTGTTGATAGACATAGAAACCACCGGCAATATCGTGATAGCATCTGATTATGATGGTCGGGTGCTTTTTCATAATACAGATATCTCCGGCATGGTTATGGTTTCCGGCACAGGCCTTGTTGAGCTTACATTGAGCAATAGCAGCATCGAGAGCATAGTATTTAATAGCATTGGTAAAGTTAATGTCCTATCCACAGCCGAGGGCGCGATGCCCCCAAATGTAGTGGTAAATTTTCCTGGTGTACACCTGTTGGGCAATTTTGATAGGGTTGAAAGCAATATACGCGATGGCGTGATTTACATAGATGGAAATATTGGCGGGCTCTATGCACAAGGTAATGTGATTTTAGTTGGCGCAGGCAGCATTGTATATACCGTAGCCCCGGCAGGTACTATTGTCGAGATTTTTAACCCCAATCGCAATAGCCAAGACCTAGACGAGCTTGTGGCTCTTTTGGATGCACTTTTTCTGCATCATATAGGACGGCTGGAGCTTAACTTAATGTACGGTTTTGAGGATTTGTTTGATGGCATTGGCTGGCCTGATTTTAACTTCCCGCAAACATCCATACAAGTGGTACAGTCAGGGCGGACGACGACATCAAGACCCACACCCACACCTTCACCGCCGCCATATGAACCCACAATGACACCGCCACCAAGCCCATCGCCTACGCCAGGCCCGGGTAATTCTAACGGCGGCTCTATTCCTGATCCAACAATATTTGCTGTAAATATCAACAATATCATGCCGCCAAATAACCTACCGTCTGGTCTTTTTCCTGCCGGAGTAACAGCAAATGTGCAAAGAAGTGGTGTGGGCGGCAATGGTTTTTCCGGGACAATAGAGTGGCGTGACCAAAACAATAGGCTGGTTGGCAATGTATTTGAAAGTGGCATGGAATATATTGCGGAAATAACCCTTACGCCGAATAGCGGAGAGTATTTTGCACCAAATACCGCCATAAATATCACAACAATAGAAGGTCTGCACCATAATCGCGATAATACTTCTATTAGCCATGACAAAATAGTCTTTACCCTGCATTTTAATCCTGTCGGTACTTGGCCGGCACAGGCCTTTTCACTACGTCCCATAGAGGGGACTTTTAGCCAAATTCATGTACACACCCATTATCTTGGACAACCAGACCCCGGTAATTTCGAAGTAATCTTTGGCGGTAGTCCTGTGGCAGTCACCTCTGTAAGTACCTTCAACCAAATTAATGGACTTGTTGATGGGTACTATGTGCTGACCCTGGCGGCTGGCCAGCCTGCGGATGGTCGGCAACTATCTGTGAAGATGACCGGCACTTTGTATCACCATGCGCCGTATTTTGATGAGGTAATCATAACCCCAGCCCAAGGTGCAACTGTAACTACAAATCCGGTAGCGCAAGGAGGCCGCGTGTCTCTAAGCGGCTTCCCCGCCAGCCCAAATTATCATATTTTCGTGAGCCTGATTCCTCTTGATGAAAATTCTGACACATTGCTTTATGCCAGCATTGGCCTGCTGGCAAGGATAGATACACCGAGCCTCACAAATCCCGCAAACCAGTATTTCTACTTGCCGTCATCTGTACTACCGGGGCTGCATCGTGTGTATTTGGGTAATGACATGGTGTTTCCACCTACAATCACCCCTGTAGAAGGCGCGCTGGAAGTTACAGCGGCATCGGGCCTGGCTGGCTGGCTGTTTGACCCTGCTATAGCTCTTGTCCCCGGTGATGGGGCTGTTGTTGAACCCGTTGAAATAGATATTGAGCCGGATGATACTGATACAGCACAAGAGCCCCAGCAGGAAATTTATGTGCCATTGGAGTATCTGGAATAGCATAACATGGAGTAGCAAGAAAAATTGACGGCATGCAGAGGATATCACCTTTACTGCCAGCGTCATTTTATCAGATTGCGGACAAACCCCAACCTCGTCACCCCGGGCTTACATCAATCTAACTTCAAGATGACATCGTAGGGAGCGCATTAATGCGCTCCGCAGACCTAAAAGTCAAAACCTTATAATCAGGGGATTCCGGGTCGAGCCCGGAATGACGGTTTGTGGTGGGCTATTATCCTGAACGAAGTGAAGGATCTTCCGCCATAACAGAGAAAGATCCTTCACTCGGGGTCTTATGCAGGATAATGTCAAAGATCAAAAGCTTTTTCGTGGTTTAATTCACTTTGATATCCCGGCGGCCATAGAAGAAGAACCCCGCCGCTGTGAGGCATGCGGCAATTATTGTCAGCACAATCATTGCCGGCCAGGACATGTTATCTACCGGCAGCTCCGGGATATAGTGGAATGGCGATAGGTGGTTGATCCACCCAGGCAGTACATCCGGCAAGCGGCCTATGAAGACCATTAGGAAGGTAAAGCCGAAGTATGCCCATATGGCCGCGGTGGCTTTTGGCAGCGCGCCCAGCAGGAAGGCGGCCAAGCCCATGATGGCCCATAGCGCAGGTAGATACACCATATTGGCTTGCAGCAGCATGCCCAGCGGCAGCTCGCCGGGGTCGGGCAGCACGGACAAGGCGGCCAGGTATAGGCCTATGGTATTAGCTAGTTGCATAAAGATGCTGGCTGCAAAGGCTATGCCTGCAAAGCTTGCCAAATAGGTGTTTCGCTTTACTACTGCCGCCAATACGGCCTCTGTGCGGCCCTCTTTCTCTTCGCCTCTGGCCCGCAAAATAACCATCACTAGGGGTATCAGTGCAACCAGTGCCATCATGGCGTTTTGCATTGCCGCAAACAGCACGGTTGTGGAGAAGTCATCAGAATCTCCCAGAAGGACCTGATAGAACTCGTTATTGGCCACAAAGTCATCAATATCGCCCAAAATGCTGCCATAGGAAGCCCCAAGGGCAAACATTACGATAACCCATGCGATAACGCTGCCCAGCACCAGCCGCTTGGACAACCCAAGCGGGGAGAGCAGGCTCTTTTTGGCCTCCGGCCTGCCGGGTTTTTGCGGAATAAATCCTTGGTCTATATCGCGAATAGAATTGAGCCTAAAGGCAACAGCGGTGATTGCAGCGGCCACGACAAGCAATATCAATATCGGCCAAATATAGTTGCCAACATATACCTGCGCCCGCAAAACCAGCCCCAGCGGACTTATTAGCGAAAGCCATTCTGCATTTATGTCTCCTGCCGCACGCATCATGTAAAAAATTCCCATGGCCAAAAAGGCATAGCTGGTGGTGGAGCGCGATGTCGGAAAGAGCTGCGCAAAAAGAGCGGTGATGGCGGCAAACACAAGGCCTGTAACGCCCATGACTGCGCCGTAGAGCATAGAGCCGCCCAGGGTCATCGAATAATCGCCCAAAAGATACAGCCCAAGTCCTGTTAGCACAGATATCAATATATTTATGTCCACAGCAAAAATCATTGTCGCGCCCAGGTTGGCCATGCGCCCTACGGGCAGACTGCGAAGCACCTCGTAGCGGCCCAGCTCCTCGTCAGCGCGGGTGTGGCGCACCACCAGGAAGATGTTCATTATGGCCACAGCCATGGCGGAAAACAACAGCATCATATTGGAATACAGCGCGCCCAGGGTATAGTTATCCAGCCCATACACAGGGCCCATCATACCCACCATTGCGGGGTTTTCCATGGTTATACCCAGCACCGCCCGTGCCTCGGGCTCTATCACATTATCCATGGGCGCGGCCAGCCCGGCTATAATGGCCACAAGAAGCACTATCCATATAACAGAAATGACCCGCTCGCGTCGCAGTATGAAAAACGCAAGCCTCAAGGTATTGTTAAAATTTCCCATGGCTACACCTCCTTTTTATAATGCTTCATGAACAAATCCTCCAGCGTAGGCGGCGCGCTCTCTAGGCTGGTAATGCCAAAGCTACTGATATGCGCAATAACATCGCCCATTTGCGCCCGCTCTACATCAAAAATCAGGCCGCCATCAAGACGCGCAATGTCAGAAACGCCGCTCATTCTCTCCAGGCCTTCTATGCTTCTTTCGCTTCTAACCTTTATTTTGTAGTTTGTAAGATGGCGCAGCTCTGCCAGTGTGCCTGTCTCCACAACCTCGCCCTCGCGGATAATACCCACGCGGTCGCAAAGCCTCTCCACCTCGCTAAGGATGTGGCTGGACAGGAAAACACCCTTGCCCTTTTGTTTTTGCTCCAGCACGCAGTCCTGGAAGACCTGCTCCATCAGCGGGTCCAACCCGCTTGTGGGTTCGTCCAAAATATACAAATCAACCTCGGAGGCAAAAGCGGCAATTAATGCAACCTTCTGGCGGTTGCCCTTGGAGTATGTACGACATTTCTTTGTGGGGTCTAGGTTAAAATCCTTTATAAGCCGCTGGCGCCGCGCCTTATCGTGGCTGCCGCGCAGGCCAACAAAAAGGTCTATAACCTCGCCGCCGGTTAAATTTGGCCATAAATTAACATCACCAGGCACATAGGCAATGCGCTTGTGTATTTCTACGCTATCGCGCCAGGCATCCAGCCCAAAGACCTTTGCCTCGCCTGCGCTGGCTTGCAGTATGCCCAGCAGCACGCGTATGGTGGTGGATTTTCCAGCACCATTGGGGCCTATATAGGCAAAGACCTCGCCCTCATTAACGCGCAGATTAACGCCCCTCAGAGCCTCAAACTTACCAAAACTCTTCCTCACATTGTTGACTTCAAGATTTAACATCCGCCTCGCCCTCCTTATAAAATATCGCCTTCATCACTTCCAAAAGCTTGTAAAACTCCTGCTCAAACTCCTCGAACTTATCGGCATTTTCTGCCAGCTGCAAATCCATCACCAGTCCATTGCCGGCCCAATGTATAAATTTGCCAATAGTTTCGGGGTCAAAATCCTCTCTAAATTTGGAAATATCTGTTTCCTCCATTAAAATACGATTGCCAATCATTGTGCTGTCGTCAACAATCACTTTAATCTCCGCCGCAACCTCTTTGTCCTTTTCGTAATACATGCTTACAAAAAATTGCAGCAGCGCGGGATGCTCCCGCAAAATATCCGCCTTCATCTGCGTGCCCATCTTTATTTTGTCAAAATAGTCGCGCACGTTCATATCAAAATACTGACCTATCTTTTCCATCAGCGTCTTTTGTCCCATTTGCGCCAGGTGCAAATACAGATTCTTTTTGCTACCAAAATAATATGTCACCATGCCCTTGGCAATGCCCGCGGCCTCTGCAATATCTGCCACGCTGGCCTTTTTGTAGCCCTGCCGCCCAAAAACGGCAAAGGCGGCGTTTATAATATGCTCCTGCTTTTCTGCCCGTATCTTAAAGAAATTCTCCATCCCATTCCTCCCATATTTCGACCAAATCATATAATACGAATCGTTCTATACAAAATATATCACAGATCAATATCCCTGTCAAGAACTTTTTTCACTTTTTTACCACGAATTATCAAAAAAGCTATTGACAAAGATAATGACATGTGATATCATGTTCTTCGTTGCAATTTTATTTTTACATTGATGGGCTGTCGCCAAGCGGTAAGGCAACGGACTTTGACTCCGTCATGCGAAGGTTCGAATCCTTCCAGCTCAGCTACATATCACCATCCATCGCGGGCTTTTGCCCGCGTGCATGGCCCGTTGGTCAAGGGGTTAAGACACTGCCCTTTCACGGCAGTAACAAGGGTTCGAATCCCTTACGGGTCATTTTTTAAAGCACAAAATAGACGGGTCCTTAGCTCAGTTGGTTAGAGCGCTCGGCTCATAACCGAGTGGTCCCGGGTTCGAGTCCCTGAGGACCCATAGAAAATCTGATGGATTTACGTCTGTCGGATTTTTTATTTTAATGGATTTGTCGAATAATATCAACTTGCAATCAAAATATCACTAACCGCGCGGGCACATTGCGCTTACGCTACGGCACGCACCCGCGCTAAGTGATATTAAAATCGCAAGTTAGTATAAAAGCGATGAAAGGAGGCGGGTTCTGGAATGAAAAAAGTTGCACTTGCTTTAGAAGGCGGCTCTTTGCGCAGTCTTTTTACATCCGGCGTTCTGGATACATTTATGGAAAGCGGCATAACATTTCCCTGTGTTGTGGGGGTTTCTGCAGGCGCACTAAACGGAGCAAATTTTGTGGCCGGGCATATTGGCCGCACCGCCAGAATTAATATTATGCATTCAGAAGACGCCAATTATTTTGGCATGAAACAGCTGCTGTTAAAGCGCAGCGCGTTTAATTTTGACTATATTTTCGATGAACCAATAAACGATTTGTATCCTTTTAACGAGGGCGCGCTAAAAAACCCCGAACAGAGATTTCTGATTTGCGCCACAGATTGCGCAACGGGAGAACCCGTGTATTTTGAAAAGGACAACTATGCCGACATGGCGCGAGCCCTGCAGGCATCCAGCAGCATGCCACTTTTATCCAAAACCACAGATGTGGACGGCATAACCTGCCTAGACGGGGCTATTAGCGACCCTTTTGGCATGAAAAAAGCAATGGAAGAAGGCTATGAGAAAATTGTGGTTGTACTGACCAGACACCGCGGCTATAGGCGCAAAGCCCCGACAAAACCAACAGAACGCCTCCTAAGGCTATACTATGGCAAATATCCGGAGCTAATGGCCAAGCTAAGCACCATGTCCTCCCGCTACAATGCTCTGTTGGATGAAATAAATCTGCTGGAGCATGATGGGAAGATATTTGTGATACGCCCCAGCCGCGATATCTCCATAAGCAGGATAGAAAAGGATGCGCGAAAGCTGACGGATTTGTATTTGCAGGGCAGGGAGGACACCAGATTGCTGCTGCCGCAAATGCATGAATATATGGGTTAGTTTTTTAGGTATAGCAGTCCGATAAAACGGGGGTACTTCGCCATCAAAAAGCGGCACAGGCCATAGCCGAAAAAGGAGACCACAACAAACTGCCCGATGCCAACATAGGCCGCATATGTAATATAGGCCGCAAATGTGACTTCGCTGCCTATGCCCACCAAGATGACCAGGGGGATTATGGCGGCGTTGACAATGGTAATCCACAGAGCGGACAAAAACAGGTTGCCCGTGAACTTTTTTGTGACAAGAAATAGAGCCATGGCTATGGCGGACGAAGAAGTCCCCAGCACAATATCTATCATGCCCAGGGGCGAGAAGAAATTGGCAATAAGCACACCCAGCACGGTGGCCAGCCCAAAAAGGGGATTAAAAAACGCCAGCAAATGCAGGCTTTCGGCCACGCGAAACTGTATGGGGCCAAAAGAAATGAAATGCAGCGAAAGGACGAGAGCGGCATAAAGTGCCGCAACCATGGCCATTGTGGCCATCATTTTGGTGGAAATCTTCATTAAAATCACTCCTGTTTTTTATTTTACAAGGTGGTTTTCAGGCACACCTTAGGTAACAAGTTAATTTTCTGCAAACAGAACTTTTGCAATATCAAGGAAATCTTCGGCCGTTGCCCCTGCGTTGCGGTCTTTGACAACAACAACATATTCCCCATCCCGCAGCACTTCAAAGGTAAAGATATGCCATAACACATTTTCGGACAAAAACACCATATCCCGGTACAAAAACAGTCCATGGTCCTCTGCAAATACCGAATAAAGCCTGCCGTTTCTTACAATCAGCAGTTCGCGGTCGGCGGCATGCCATGCAAACTCCTCGGCATATCGTGCATAATGTCTGGCCGTAAGATAGACCAACCCTGTGATGGGACTTTGAAATGGTGCAGACATCAGATAATACGCCCATATGGGGGCTACCTCTGATTCGTGTACATATACCGGCACACCCAGCCTGTAGAATATGGCGGCTTCCAGCAAGGCCCGCTGGTCGTCATCCAGATACTGCATATTGGCACGCACAGCCTCTGCCCGCCGCCAAACAGGGGGATGCATAACCATAAGACCATCATCGCCATAGGCCAAAAATCCTGTGTATATGGCATAAAAACCCATATTGTGAAGCACATTGGCTTTTTCTATAGAATCTATAGTGTGGACTATATAGCGCATCTCGTCCATATCCAGATGGGCCACAAAGGCGGGCACAGCCAGTTCTTCTGGTATGGCCACAGCATACAGCCCTTCTTGCACGGCAAAATCGTGGATAAACCCAGGGTTTCTGCCACCCAGATCCATCATATAAATCGTCAGAATGATATCATCAAAACCCAGGGCACGTATGCGCGCCACATCTTCAGGGGCATAGGCCTGGGCTATAAAACGATGGCGATATTCCGGAAAACGCTCTGCAATGGCATATAGCGCGGCATACTCCGTGGCCTTTGTGTCCGTAATAATCCGCGGTTCGGGATGCTCCCGCAAAAAGTCTATTAGCATATCCAAGTCCACCGGGGTGAAGCGGTCAAAAATACGATGGGACATAAACTCTGCGTGGCTCATTATGCCATTTTCCACGCCGGGTATGCGGTTAGAAATATGATACCAATTGTGATTAAGAACAATCTGGCCATCGCTAGTGGTCAGCATATCCAGTTCTATATACCGAAAGCCCAGCTCCACGGCATTTTCCATGGCCTCTAGCGAATTTGACCCCTGCCAGCCGTCCAAGGCGCTGCCGGCATGGGCAATAAGTACCAGCCCATCCTCTTCAAACATAGGCTCCGGCGTAGGCGTAGGTTCTGCCGCAACAGCATCAGCAACCGAGGCATCATCAACCTCCGCCGCCAAAAAAACACCATCCTCCTCGGCATCCACAGCACCACAACCAACAGCCATAAACCCGACAACCACCAAAATAACAACCAAACACCAATATCTCCACCCAGCAAACATCATCATCAACCACCTTAATTCCTAATTCATCATTCCTAATTCCTAATTCCTCTTTTAATATGCTCTACCCCAAACCACCATATGCTTTGCCTCACCACCGCAGCAGAAGCAGGCCTCGCCTACTTTCTCCTGCTCAAAAGGCATGCAGCGACTGGTGGCCGTGGCAGCCTCCTTCACTTTATCCTCACAGGCCACATCGCCGCACCACATGGCTTTTACAAAGCCCGACCTTTGGTCCAGCTGCTGTTTCATTTCATCCAAAGTTTGCGCAACATAGGTTCTGCTTTCGCGATTTTTTAGTGCTTTGTCAAAAAGTGCCTGCTGGATGGCTTCCAAAGCCTCTGCTACAGCGACTTCCAGATTATCCAGCGCAACCACGGTTTTTTCGCGATTATCCCGGCGCACAAGCACGCATTGCCCGGCCTCTATGTCCTTTGGCCCAATCTCTACGCGCAGGGGCACGCCCTTCATTTCGTATTCGCTAAACTTCCAGCCGGGGCTGCGGTCGCTGCTATCCAGCTTCACGCGGAAATTGCCCAAGCGGTCTTTAAGGCCACTGGCAAAGTCCAAAACACCCTCTTTATGCTGCGCAATGGGGATGATAACAACCTGTGTAGGTGCAATCTTTGGCGGTAGCACCAACCCGTTGTTGTCGCCATGGGTCATAATAATGCCGCCAATAAGGCGCGTGGATATGCCCCAGCTGCTTTGGTGTACATAGGCCAGCTTGTTTTCTTTGTCAGTATATTGTATGCCAAAAGCCCGGGCAAAACCATCGCCAAAGTCGTGGGTAGTGCCGCTTTGCAGGGCCTGGCCATCGTGCATCATATTTTCGAAGGTATAGGTGGCCTTTGCCCCTGCAAACTTCTCTTTATCGGTCTTTTTGCCCTTTATAACAGGCATTGCCAGATAATTTTCGCAAACATCGGTGTAGATGTCCAAAATATCCAAGGCCTCTTGTAGAGCCTCTTCGCCTGTGGCATGGGCCGTATGCCCCTCTTGCCACAAAAACTCCCGGCCGCGCAAAAACGGCCGCGTAGATTTTTCCCAGCGCACAACGCTGCACCATTGGTTGTAGAGCTTTGGCAAATCCCTGTGGGACTGTATTACATTGGCAAAATGGTCGCAAAACAGCACCTCTGATGTGGGGCGTATGCACATGCGCTCTGTTAGCTCTTCGCTGCCGCCGTGTGTAACCCATGCCACCTCCGGCGCAAAACCCTCTACATGGTCCTTTTCCTTCTGCAAAAGCCCTTCGGGAATCATCATCGGAAAATACACATTCTCGTGACCCGTGGCCTTAAACCGCGCATCAAATTCGGCCTTTATCTGCTCCCAAATAGCATAGCCATATGGTCTGTAAATAACAAAGCCCCGCACGCCGCTATAGTCAACCAGCTCGGCCTTTTTAACAACATCGGTGTACCATTGGGCGAAGTCCACTTCCATGTCGGTGATGGCTTCTACGAATTTTTGTCCTTTTGCGTTTTCTTTTGCCATAATAATGCTCCTTTGAAGATATTATAAATGACATTATATCATAAATCACGCCGTTGTCAACCTCAACTCCGTTAAGCTGCGCGACAAACACATGATTACAACTACGTTTCGCAGACTGTAGGCAATCTACAGGCCGAAAAAAACCGTCATTCCGGGCTTGACCCGGAATCCCCTTATCGCAAAGACCAAACCCTTAACAATTTTGCACAATAGATAAATCCATTCCCTACGAAAGCCCATCCCATACAGCATATGTCTCCCGCATAGCCCCCGCCACATCCATCTCATACACATCCTCCAGCGCGGCGGCGGACAGCACATCGGCAACTCTGCCTATAGTGGCTATTTCGCCCGTCTTCACTAGCATAATATTGTCCGAAAGGCGCATGGCTTGGTTTATATCATGTAACACGCCTATGATACTGCGGGAATTCTCTTTTGCCCAGTTTTTTAAGTAGTCCACCAGCTCTAGCTGGAATTTTAGGTCTAGATGGTTTGTGGGCTCATCCAACAGCACTATCTGCGGGTCTTGCGCCAGCGTACGTGCCAAAAACACCCGCTGCAACTGGCCACCGCTTAGGGCATTGATGCTCTTGTCCCTTTCGTCCCATAGCTTTACGGTGGCCAGACAGTTTTCTACCACGGCCTTGTCCTCTTTCGATGGTGTGCCCAAAAACCCATCCATATGCAGATATCGCCCCATCATTACCGTGTCGTATACGCTATATGCGAAATACACGGGCGAGATTTGCCCAAGCATGGCCACTTTGGCGGCGCGGTTACGGGGCTTTAGGCTTGCTGCGGATAGTCCGTCAATCTCAATTTGGCCGCGAAAATCCAGCAGACCGCAAATGACCTTTAGTAGGGTGGACTTTCCGCAACCGTTTGGGCCTACAATGGCCAGATTTTCACCTTTATTTACCTCGAAGCTGATATTATGTATCACATCCACGCCGCCATAGCCCGCGCATACATTGGTTAATTTTAACATTTGTCCTCCTCTTTAAAAGTGGGCGACCACTAGGGCCGCCCAAAATGTTAATTGTATGTTTTCTTTTGCTTCTTACCCTTTGGGGCTTCAATAGCCTCGCCTGTGTCATTGGTGGTCTGTGGTGCTTGATTATCATTTGTTGCCTTTTGTTTACCTTTTTTTGCCATTATTGCATACCTCCGTCTACAAATCGTGGATAAAGCTATTGGCCTTATGCATGGCCTTTTTGCCGTCTTTTACCATTCTTTTGCGGGTGCGCTTATCGCTAAAGGCGATGGCCAGGCCAATAGCCCCTAGTGCGCCGCCGGTGATAAGCCCGCTGGCAAATCTTCCCATATGAATCACTCTCCAATCATGATATTTCTTAATTGTAGTGTTCACAGACAGACGGATTTTTATTCAATTAGGATTTACGAAAATGCTTGATATATCCCTGTGCAAGAAACCCAAGACCCAAAATGGCAATGACAACAGACATTATCATAGAAACAGAAAGATTTGTGCCTGCAAGCAGCAGCTGGTCTGTGCGCAAACCCTCTATAAAGAAGCGCGCAGTACCATAAACCAAGAAATACATGGCCAAAATTTCTCCATTAAATTTCTTGTGCTTGCGGTATAGGTTAAGGGCGACAAATAAGAGGACAAGGGTTGCGGCCTCGTACAAAAATGTTGGATGTACCGAAATATATTCTACGCCGCTACGGAAAATAGCATTATCGCGCATTTCTTGTGTCACGGTGTTAAGATTGTGTACCTGGTTTAGCTGTATTTCCATGGCAAACAGACCGTTATAGTAGCCGCCAAAGGCCTCGCGGTTAATAAAATTGCCTATGCGGCCAATGGCATGGCCAATTATAAGCCCAACAATACCTGTATCTGCAAAATTTAGGAAATTAAGCTTTTTGGCTTTACAGAAGATAAATGCCGTTGCGATGGCCGAAATAACCACGCCATATATCGCCAGCCCGCCCTGGCGCACATCAAAAATACGGGCAAATGTCCATGTGGCATCCCAGGCAAAAATAACATAAAACAGTCGCGCACCTATTATGCAGGCAGGCACAACAAACAGCGCGAAATCCATATAAAGATTGGGGTCTTGCCCCGTGCGCTTGGGAGCAAACATTGCGCCAAAATACACGCCTACTATAATGCCCATCACCACAAACAGGGCATACCAATAAATTTCAAAACCAAATACCGTAAAAGCCACGGTGCTTATATTTTCGAATGTAATACCCAGGTTTGGGAAAACAATGTCTGGCAAGGTTATTCCTCCTTTTGTAGGGAATGGATTTGTCCATTTCATTTTCATTATATCACAAACTTAGTTAATGTCAAATGTTGTGTTTGGTTGGATGTGGACATCTGCGCCCGAAGCAATCCAGTTATGTTATTATCAGCGCTGTTTCGCCACACCCGTTTGGTTTAGGGAATAGCCATCCCGAGCATGACCCGGGGTCTTCTTCGGGTTAATGGTTTTTGCCTTTGACTTTTTGATGATGCCGTGCTATAATTCATATGTTGCAACATAAATGTAACATAGAAACTTACTTTATGGAGGTAATTTTAATGACAAACGGAAGATTTAGAATGACAAAAGGCGTAGTGATCGGTGTTTTAGTGACCCTTTTGCTATCCGGTACGGTGCTGTTGGCAAACCCGGCAACCCGCGAGGTTGTGTTTGGTGTTGGCGTTAGTTTTAACGGCCAGCGCGTTAATTTTGATGCGGACAGCCAGCCATTTATTATGGAAGGCCGCACCTTCTTGCCTGTTCGCGCCATTGCGGATATAGCTGGGCTGGATGTGGATTTTGACGGCGCGACAAACACAGTATTGCTGACCGGCGACGGAACAGCCGCAACCCCGGCACGAGCTACATCGCCAACACCTGTGACACAATCTTTGTTCACCACCAGCATAATTGATAGCGAACGGCATGGTGAGCTTGGTAGGCGAGGCGATGGCACCTCCTTTGTGCGTGCTCATGATACCGTTTCTATGGGTGGCCAAACCTTTAACCACGCTATAGCGTTTAGATCAGGCGTAGATGACCCAGCACTGGGTGCATATTCTTCCCATCATCTGAATGGAAGATATACAACATTGGTAGGCACAATCGGAAGAATTGATGGCCAGGGACAGTCTGGCGGCACATTGTGGCGCATTTGGGGCGATGGTGTTGTTATTGCTCAATTTGAGCACTCTATGTCGGATGGTAGAACCATTAACGATGAAGCCCCAAGGGCTGTAGAAGTAGATGTTACGGGTGTTAATGTCTTGACCATAGAGGTTACAATATGGAGTCACCAAAGAAGGGCGGAATTTGCTTTTGCTGGAGAAGCAAGACCTTAACCACCCCGGGCTAAAGCCCACCCCTCCTAGGAGGGGAATTGTTTTAGGATGATAGTGCTACAGCCCATGGGGTGCAAACCCATGGGCTGTTTTTGTATTATCTATATTCAGGCAGGTATAGTACCTGTCCGATAACAATGTGGTTTGGATCGTCGATATTGTTAAACTCCATTATACGCGTAACCATAGAGATGTCGCCATAAAACATCTGGCTTACAGCAAAAAGCGTGTCACCGGGCTGTATGGTATAGGTGGCCGGAATATTGGCAAAGGCGGGTGCGGCCTCTGGTGTCGGCTCTGGGGTGGCCTCCGGAGTTACGGCCGATTCCGGCGTTGGGGTTGGTTCCGGTGCGGGCGTTGGCGGCGGTGTTATTGTTGGGGTTGGCTCCGGTGTATATTGTGCAGGTGGTGTATAGGCCGGCGGCTGATAATGCTGTGTGCCATCGGCCACATTTCCGCCCACAGCGCGGGTTTGATAGTCCTGCTCCACAAACACAGGCAGGCTGGCCAGCTGGCGTATTTGGTCTGCTATAATAATATGGTTGCTATCTATTGTAACAATGGCGTTTTCTAAGGCGCTTATGCGCCCGTCGCTCTGCAAGAGCCCTGCACCCATGATAAAGGTTGTGATAAACAGCACCGCGCACAGCCCGATAAGCAGGTTGGACATTTTGCGCACATCTTCCACGGTTTTTTCGTCCCGTTCTGTTGTCTTCATGCTGGACATGACTTTGCTGCTCCTGGCCGGAGCGCGCATGGGTGCGGCCGCGACTTCCTTTTCTTCGCCTCGCCTTCTCCCCTTTGATGAACTTTCTTCAAAGATTTTTAGCCTGGTGGATGGCGTGGTCTCTTCCTTTGGTTTTGCAATTTCGCGCACCCTTGCGCGGCTAATGCGGTTGTCGTTCATATATTCTTGCATGCCCCGGTTTTGTTCATAATACACAAAATATCCGCCACATTCTTCTATGCCCGTCATTTCGGGATTCCAAGCGTAAAATACATTTAGCTTTTCTATTGGATCCATCACAAACAAAATCTGGTATGGACGGGTAAAGTTGTTCATGTGATAGTCTGCATAGCTGGGGTTTAGATGCACCCCATAGCCCGGCTGGGACTGCATCCACCCCAAAATTTCGCTGCCGGGGAAGTAGCGTGCCAGCTCGTCATCTGCGTGGTCAAAGGATGCTTCTGTAAAGCTTTCCATGTTGTCGGCATATTCGCTGTGTTTGCCCTGTATCACGCCATGCACAAACACATAGGGCACGGCATCAATTATCATATACTTTCCTACAAGAAAGGCTATCTTCTCTGTATGGCCGCCGCTTTCGGCATATTGCTTCAGGTAGGAGCAAACATAGTCCTCCACATAGATTTTCATGGCCTGCCCCTCTGTTTTGCCAATCTGCCGAATATTGGTGGGGAGTGTAAACTTATTCATGGTATTTCCTCCAATCCTTGTCCTTGTTAGACCGACATGGAATCTAACTTGCAGTAAGGCGCGCGAAAGCACCGCGCACAGCTACAGCGTGCGTTCGCGCGCCTAACTGCAATTAAGATTCCAAATCGGTAATAGACAGATTGTACCACAGCACAAAGGAATAAATTGGAAATACCTGTCGCCATAGAACCTGTTTCGTATGAAATAAAACGACAATTATTTGGCTAGAATCCAAAAGAGGGATTTTGGAGCGATGAGTTATTCAAGAGAAAAACGGCATAACCATAATAGATATAAGAGACGCCGCGGCAGCAGAACAGCTGGCCGCCGCTTTGCACCGCCTAATTTCTGCAAAGCAGGGCGGTTTTGACGACATAGTATTTCTGTGCATAGGCACAGACCGCGCCACAGGCGATGCCCTTGGGCCTTTGGTGGGATATTTGCTGGCCAATAGTGATGCCACGGTCTATGGCAATCTAAAAGAACCCATACACGCAACCAATCTACTGCGAAGCCTGGAAGAAATAAAGCTGCGGCACAAAAACCCACTAATAGTGGCTATAGATGCCTGCCTGGGCAATACAAGCCGAATTGGCAAGCTGATTGTAAAAGAAGGTGGCATAGCCCCCGCCATGGCCATTGCAGAAAGCCTGCCAAAGGTAGGCGATATCTCCATTGCCGGGGTTGTAAATGTCTCCGCAGAGGCCTCCGGCCAATGCCCGCTGGCGGTGCTTTCTTCTACGCGGCTGGGTTTGGTAGTGCAGATGGCGGAGGTTGTGGCGGCGGGGATAGTGCTAGGGTCAAAGGATTTTCGTTGTTAAAAGGATTATGGGGCGACAAAATGCCGCCCCTCGCGATTATCTGCCGCCGCAGAAAAACGAATCTATCATATTTAAGCTAAAGCCCATGAACACCCAATGGCGGTGCATCCAGCGGTAGCCCGCTATGGATTTTCTACCGATAAATGTAGGGAAAAACCAGAATTCTTGGCGATTATTAAGCCAAACATATGTGTTGGAATACAGACAGCGTGATATTGCGCCGGGGTCTATCGCCCGCAGGCCGGGGGCGCGCTGGGGCACATAGGCCGGGGGCGCAAAGCGTGGCGCAGAGCCGGAATGTGGGTTAAAGTGATGCCCGACTCCGGGGTTTGGCCGCGGCGGCACAACAGGCATTGGATGCGGCTGGATATGCGGCGGACGGTGATGCTGTGGCGGCCGCACTACTGGTCCGCGTGCAAATTCAAAAAAAGCCTCCTTCGCGCTTACTTCTTCCATTGCTACCTCAACAGCCTCTTCCATCACTTCCTCACTTACCTCTTGTGCTACTTCCTCTGTTGCCACCTCTCCTTCCAAGGCTTCCTCAAAAACAGTCTCATCATTTTGTGCCCATGCCGCCGCCCATGCCGCAGCCTGGCTTATCGTATTGTCATAGTCAAAACCATAAAGGGTTTCTCTATCAATTGCAAAGCTCTCTCTCATGCCTTATGCCTCCTGCTACTTTGATATAGAGTATTATATGGGCATTGGCTTGGGAGAGTTACCATGGTTTACGCAGACTGACGACAAACCCCTCCAATCTTGTCACACTGGACCATTGGAGGGGTTTGTCGTCCTGAACGAAGTGAAGGATCTTTGTAGGGAGCGCATTTATGCGTTCCGTCAAATTGCGAAACAGGTTAAGGGCATGTTTATTGCAACAGTATCGTCCCCTGCATCTGCCCCATGCCCATAATGCGCATGCCCTCCAGCGGCATGCCCACCACATCCTCGGCATTTACATATAGCGTCATGCGGATGCCGGTGACGCTGACTGTCAGGCGGTAGAGCTTTTCTTCAGATGCTTCGTTGGTTACTTCGTCCACATCGTGGATGTCGGCCAGTATGGAGAAGATGCCGCTTTGTTCTATTAGGTTTAGGAAATAGCCCTCGAAGACGCTTAGCAAGTCTTCGTTTGCCAGGCGTTCCCGCAGATCTGTTTCGCGCTTTTTTGCTATTTCGTATAGGTTTTCTTCGGCTTCTATATCGCCTTCCCGGGCGCGGTTTAGCAGGTCGCGCTGCATGGCTTCTTGCTGGGCGCGAAAAACCAGGCCTTCTTCGTTTTTTACCACAGGCAATAGGATGGTGCCAAAAATCAGCAGCATGGCGGCGTTTACTTTGGTTATGGTGTCCTCAAAATCCTGAACCATATCGTAGCGTGGCATTACTTTGTATTTATCCAGCATTTCCAGCGCGTTGTTTACGCGAAACTCAAAGGCATTGCCGCTGGCGGCATCCTCTGCAAAACAGTAGGATAGCTGCTCGCCGTCCATATCCATAAAGGCATGGGTTACGGCATTGTCTTGATGTCCCTCGGCAAACACGCCCCAGTCCAGCACCACATGCTTTTCCACCTTTTGCCCTTCTTTATTTATGCGCGTGTGGCGGTAGCCCTGCACACTAATGCCAAAGCCGCTGCCCAGGTATTTGTAGCGGTCGTAGTATATGCGGCCTTTTTTGTCCATCTTACGCTCGTACATAAAATCGGGCTCAAAGGAGGCCAGCCGCAGGACTTTGTTCATTTTGCGCTTGTTGGTGATGATTTCGGATAGGCCCAGGGATTTATAAAAGTCATTTTGTCGCAATTGTCTCAACTCCGTTCATGTATGGCACAAGAACCTTAGGGATGGTTACAGACCCATCCGCATTTTGGAAATTTTCCAGCACGGCGGCGGTAGAGCGGCCTACGGCTAGGCCGGAGCCGTTTAGGGTATGGATAAAGGCGGCTTTATCGCCTTTGCCGTCTTTGTAGCGCATGCCGGCGCGGCGGGCTTGAAAATCTTCGAAATTAGAGCAGGAAGAAATTTCTACATAGGCATTGTATGAAGGCATCCAAACCTCTATGTCATAGGTTTTGGTGGCGCAAAAGCCCATATCGCCCGCGCATAGCAAAGATACACGGTAGGGCAGGCCCAGCAGCTTTAGAATTTCTTCGGCATTGGCTGTTAGCTTCTCGTGCTCTGCATAGCTATCCTCTGGCTTTGTAAATTTTACAATCTCTACCTTATTAAATTGGTGCTGGCGTATAAGCCCCCGGGTATCCCGCCCGGCAGAGCCTGCCTCTGCACGAAAACTGGGCGCGTAGGCCGTGTGGTATATGGGCAGATTAGCCCCGTCTAAAATCTGTTCGCGATACATATTGGTTATGGGCACCTCGGCGGTGGGGTTAAGGTAATATTCCGTGCCCTCCAGCTTAAACATATTGTCTTCGTCAAATTTTGGCAGCTGTCCCGTGCCTTCTAGGGAGCGACGATGCACGATATACGGCGGCAGAGCCTCTGTGTAGCCGTGCTTGTCTATATGGGTGTCCAGCATAAAATTGATAAGCGCGCGCTCTAGACGAGCCCCAAGGCCTTTGTAGAATGTAAAACGAGAGCCCGTTACTTTGCCGCCCATCTCGAAATCCAGTATGCCAAGGTTTACGCCTAGATCCCAATGGGCCTGTGGCTCAAAATCGAACTTTTTTGGCTCCAAGTGGCTACGCACCACCACATTTGCATCTGCATCTGTGCCATCGGGCACATCGGGATGGGGCATATTTGGTATGCCCAGCAAAAAGTCGTCCAATTGCGCAGCAATTTCCCGTTGTTTTTCTGTTAGCGCTTGGATTTTATCGGACAGTTCTTTCATTTCTGCCAAAATATGGCTGGCATCCTCACCTTTTTGTTTTAGGATAGGCACCTGCTTGGATGTGGCATTTTGCTGTGCCCTAAGACTATCTGTTTCTGCTATAAGGGCGCGGTGCTGTGCATCCAGCTCCAAAAAAGGCGTTAGGTCAATGCCTTTGCCGCGGCGCGTCAGGGCGGCTTGCGCTCTTTCAAAGTCATTTCTTAAAATTTTTATGTCAAGCATACAAAATACCTCCTCAAAAGTTTCTTTGAAATAATGTAACATAATTCCAAGAGATTTGCAAGAAAAAAACTTCTGGCCATGGGTAATAATTTCTGATATAATAGATGCAATGACGAATACTACAAAGGGAGCAGTATATATAAAAGGAGGCGGCTGTAAATTGAGCAAAAGAAACCAGATATTATTAGAATCCGGCACAAACGAACTGGAGATTTTGGAATTTACCATAGGCCAGCAGCACTATGGCATTAATGTGGCAAAGATTTCGGAGCTAATGAAAAGCCACGAGGTGACACCAATGCCAAATTCTAACCCATATGTAGAGGGCATTTTTAACCCGCGCGGCACTATTATGACGCTGGTTGATTTGCCTGCATATTTGGGTCATCCGCCATCAGAAAATGTGGATACAGATATCTTTATTGTTACCAACTTTAACAAGATTTTTTGCGCCTTTCGCGTGCATGCCGTGGAAGAAATACATCGCCTGTCCTGGACGGACATAGAAAAGCCCGATGCAGCAATATACGGCGGTGGAGATGGGCTGGCCACAGGCATTGCCCGCGTAGGCGAAAGGCTTGTAACTATAATTGATTTCGAAAAGATTATGGGCGATATTTCGCCGTCGTCTGCTGTTCAGCTTTCTGATGTCACAAAAATGGGCGAGAGAGACCGCTCTGATAAACCTATTTTGATTGCAGAAGATTCGCCTACGCTTAACAAGCTGCTGGTGGAGTGCCTTACACAGGCAGGATATACAAACCTAACGATGTGTCTTAATGGCCAAGAAGGCTGGGATATTTTGCAAAAATACAAAAACAGCGGCCAGCCTATAGAAAGTCTTGTGGGGCTTGTTATTACCGATGTAGAAATGCCGATGATGGACGGCCACAAACTGCTAAATCTTATTCGTAACGACGAAGTACTTAAAGACCTGCCGGTTGTGATCTTCTCTTCGTTGATAGACGATGCAATGCGCCTTAAAGGCGAAAGGCTGGGGGCAACAGCGCAAATGTCCAAGCCTGAGATTGTAAACCTAATTGGCCTGGTAGACACACATATCTTGTAAAACAAAGGACGGACAATACCAATGGAGTGGGACAGAATTCTGCTGACATACAAACAGGCATCAGATGAACTAAAAGCAAAATTCGAAAACATATCGCTGCAATTTAGCAAACTAGAGCATATTTCGCCCATTTTTCGTGTAGAGGCCAGGGTAAAGACCATACCGTCTATCTTGGCTAAAGCACGGCGCAAAAATATCGCCATGGATGAAATAGAAACCCAAATGTGGGATATTGCCGGCATACGCATAATATGCCGCTTTGTGGACGACATAAGGTCTGTAGTAGCCATCATTAAAGCCCGCGAAGACATGAAAATTGTGGAAGACAGGGACTATGTAACCAATATGAAAGCCAGCGGCTATCGCGGCTATCATCTGCTGGTCAGTTATCCTGTATACACCGCTATGGGGCGGCGCGATGTGCTTTGCGAGATACAAATACGAACCCTGGCCATGAACATGTGGGCTGTAACAGAACACTCCCTGCGCTACAAGTATAAGGGGCTAATACCCGAAGAAATCCACCGCCGCCTCGTGCGCACAGCTGATGCGGCCTTTATGCTGGACAACGACACAAATATCATTAAAGACGACATTCTGGAAGCCGAAAAAAGCAACAAAAGCCGGGAAGAAATTATTCTGGACATAACCAATGCCATAGAGGACCTGGACGGCGTGGCCGAACCCGCACAGGTGGAGGGGTTGTACGGCAGGTTTGTTGATGTAATGGGCACAAATGAGTTTGAAAGCCTGGAAGAGTTCCACAACCAGGTACGCCTGATAGCGCGGGCTTATAAAATTAGGTAGTATGGGCGGACCTGTGGTCGCCCGTTATTAAGGAGCGAACATGAAAAACATAACAGTAATAGGCTTTGGCAGCTGGGGCATTGCCCTGGCTTGTTTACTTGCAAAAAACGGTCACAACGTGGCGGCATGGGAATTTAACCCAACCGTGGCCGCGCAATTGGATAAAGAAAGAGAACACAAAACCTTCCTGCCTGGGGTGCAAATCCCAGAGACGATACGCATCACCAGCGATGCTGACGAAGCGGTGAAGGATGCCGATATCTTTCTGGTTACATTGCCTTCCCATGCTATGGCTACAGCCATACCCCAATTTGTGCCGCATTTTGCAGGCAAGATTATTGTTAGCGCATCCAAGGGGCTGGTGAATGGCAGGCGCATCTGCGAATTTTTGGCAGAGCTTGCGCCTGATTGCAAAATAGCCAGCCTAACAGGCCCAAGCCATGCGGAAGAGGTGGGGCGGCATATGCCAACCACCGTTGTAGCGGCCTCGCACTGCGAAGAAACAGCCAAAATAACACAAGACATCTTTTCCGGCGGCAATTTCCGTGTATACACCACCCCGGACATTATGGGTGCGGAGCTTGGCGGCGCCATAAAAAATGTGATAGCCCTAGCAGCCGGCATTGTGGATGGCCTGGGCTTTGGCGACAACACAAAGGCGGCCCTAATGACCCGCGGCCTGGCCGAAATAGCCCGGCTGGGGGTGGCCATGGGTGCGGACGAACATACCTTTGCCGGGCTTTCCGGTATTGGCGACCTTATTGTTACCTGCACCAGCCCACATTCCAGAAACTGGCGTGCGGGGAATTTGTTGGCAAAAGGCATGAATACAGAAGAGGTGCTGGCGGATATTAAAATGGCGGTAGAGGGCATACATACGGCCAAAACCGCCCAGCAGCTGGCCCGGCAATATGGGGTGGACATGCCCATTGTAAACGAAATTAACAGGGTGCTGTTTGAGGGCAAAAATCCGAGGGATGCCGTAGTGGATTTGATGTTAAGGGATAAAAAAGATGAACATTAAGAAGTATTCGCATATTATATGGGATTGGAACGGCACATTGTTTGATGATGTGGCATGGTGCATCCAGGCCAAAAACATAATGCTGGCAAAGCGCGGCATGAAGACAATGGGCGGTGTTTCTGACTATCACAATCTTTTTTGCTTCCCGGTTAAGCAGTATTACAAAAACCTGGGTTTTGATTTTGACACCGAACCCTTTGAGGATTTGGCTGTTGAATATCATAAGCTTTATCTTGCGGGCAAAAGCGGAAATTGCATGCTGTTTCCCGGCGTAGAATCCGTATTGGAGGTAATTCATAAAAGCGGTATCACGCAAATCATCCTATCTGCATCAGAGATGGGCAATCTCCTTTCCCAAATGAGCGAATTTGATATTTCTGGTTATTTTGATGAAATATTAGGACTTTCTAACATCTATGCCAAGAGCAAAATAGATATAGGCTTGGACTATATGGCGCGCAAAGGCGTAAAAGACGCTATCTTGATAGGAGATACAAAGCACGACCACGAGGTGGCAAATGCCCTGGGGATAGACTGCGTGCTGATTCCCAATGGGCACCAAAGCCGGGAGATGCTGCTGTCCTGCGGCGTTCCGGTTTTGGATGATATTGCAGATGTCATTAAATATATGGGGTGATGATTTTGACTGACAAATACAATAAACTAGTGCGGGATAAAATCCCAGAAATCATCCGCCACAAGGGTGATTTTCCAAAAGTGAAAACACTTAACGACCCTGATTATTTTGACGCGTTAAATCAGAAATTAACAGAAGAAGTTGACGAATATTTAAAAGAGCATAATGCCGACGAGCTGGCGGATATCCTGGAAGTGATCCACGCCATAGCAAAGCACAAGGGGCTGACACCCCACGACCTTGAGCAGATAAGGCTAAAAAAGCACGACGAACGCGGCGGCTTTGATGAAAAGATATTGCTGGTTGAAGTCTAGCGTAAGCCATAAGGGGGCTTGTACGATGAAAATACTATGCATATCGGCATCCAATAACTTTAGACCGGGCGTTACACAAACCACATCTTTTAAGCTATGTAAACGGATAACAAGCGAGGCCAAAAGGCTGATGCCAACCGCCGACTACGAGATTGTCGAACTAAAGCATCTTGCGCCCAATCCCTGTACGGACTGCATAAAATGCCTGGAAAACAGGCGTTGCGCCATTGATGATGTTTTTAACGATGTCTATGAAAAAATTATAGCCTGCGACGCGCTGTTTATTGTAACCCCCCACTATGCCCCAATACCCGCCAAGCTATGCATGATTTTGGAGAAAATGGAATCTATTTCCTTTAATCCATGGCAGCTGGACAACGACTATCAATCCGAGGTTTATGGCATACCCACGGGCATTGTATCCCACGGCGGCACAGGACAGGAATGGGCTTTGCGAGAATACGAAAGAGCCGTAAACATCCCCATAGCAAATGCACTGCATACGATACAACTAAAGGTTGTGCCATACAACGAAAAATGGAAAAAAGGAATAAGCGTGCCGCCTGTGGCGGATGAGCAGGACTCTATGCTGGAGGAATACGTCGGAAAGATCATTGGCAAGGAGGCATAAAAATGAAGATTCTAACCGTGCGCCATGGCCGCACACAATGGAACGAAATAGGCCGCATGCAGGGCAAAACCGATATCCCGCTGGACGATGTAGGGCTGGACCAGGCAAGGCGGCTAGGCAAGCGGCTGGCAGGCGAAAAAGTGGACATAATATATACCAGCGACCTGATGCGGGCCGCAAAAACGGCAGAAATTATAAACAGCCATCATAATGTGGAGCTTGTGACCACGCCGGTTCTACAGGAGTTTGGCTTTGGCATATACGAAGGGTGCATATACGATGAAGTAGCAGAAGAAGTCTACTACTATCGCAGTAAAAATCTTCCAATGCCGGACGGCGATGATATTTTTGAATATTACGACAAAATACATAGATTTTTGGAAGAAGTGACGACGCGGCAGCACCAAAACATCATCATTGTAGGCCATGGCGGCTCTGTGCGTGCGGCTATATGCTACTTTTTGCAGCTACCCACCGAAGACCGCGATAGCTACATGCACATAGGCAATACCGCTGTGCATTGTTTTGAGCGGACCGCAGATGGTCGATTCCAGATGACTCTGGAGAATGATGTTTCGCATTTGGATTAAGCGGAATGGATGAATCCATTCCCTACAAATGCCGCCGGAATCGTAGGGAATGCATTTATGCATTCCGCACAGGCTGCAAAAGTCCTTGCAAACACATTTGCAAGTTTTAATTGGTGAAGCAATAAACTATCACACAATCAGGAGATCAAAATGAAAATTAACAATGTAACCCTAGAATCCGTGACTGTCGAGCCATCCGGCTACCCCCAAAGCGGCCTGCCGGAAGTTGCCTTTGTAGGCCGCAGCAATGTGGGCAAATCTTCGCTGATAAACGCGCTGATAAACCGCAAATCCCTGGCGCGGGTGAGCAAGCAGCCCGGCAAAACACGCACCATAAATTTTTACAATATAGAAAACACGCTGTATTTTGTAGACCTGCCAGGCTATGGTTATGCTAGGGCATCCAAAACAGAGCTGGCAAAATGGGGGCCAATGATAGAAGGCTACCTAAAAAAGCGCGAGCAGCTAAAGTGTATTATACAGCTAATAGACATCCGCCATCCGCCATCCGCCCTGGACATGCAAATGCATGAATGGCTGCGCCACTACAATTTTCAAATGATTTTTGTGCTAACAAAAATGGATAAAATAAAACGCTCACAGGTGGACAAGCACGTAAAAATCATACGCACCGCGCTAAATTTGGGCATATCAGATACCTTCTTGCCTTTTTCTTCGGAGACCAAGCAGGGGCGGGATGAGCTTTTGGACACGATACAAAAGATAATCGACGGAGAGGTACGGCAGGATGAAAATAGCCATCAACATAATACTTAGCAGCCTAAAAAGCAGGGCCATGTTGGCAGCGTATATCGCTTTATCCATATCGGCCGGTTTTTTGGTATTGTTAAGCAACGACAGACTGCGTAGACTGCTTGATGATGGCTTGCTGTTTCAAGAAAGCGGGGTTTTTCTGCCCGCCTTTTTCCTTGTGGCATTGCTGTTTTTGCTTGTGCTTTTGTCCGGCGTTTTAAGCACGTATTTGATGGAAAAAATAAAGTGGGACTGCGAAGCAAAGCTAAAAGAACACTACATAAATAAGCTTCTTAAATCCGATTACAGCTATTTTGTAAACAAAGAAACACCGGGGATTTGGTCGCTGCTAAACACATCCACGCAATATACCACTAATATTGTGGATATCTCTGTGTCTATAATTTCCAGGATCATTAGCTTCATCTTTTTCTGCATTATCATATTTTCCATAAACTTCTATGCAGGCATACTTTCTGTGGCCGCCACGCCGCTGTATCTTGTGGCAACAGCCTATGTGGGACGCTCGTTCATGCGCCTTCAGCAACAAGCGATGGAAGGGCACAGAGAAATGGCCGTAGTCGCCCAAGAGGCTCTGTCAAATGTGTCTATTGTCAAAACAAAGGACGCCTACGGCTTTTTTGTGGCCCGTATAATGAAAGTGCAGTATGTAATAGCCGGGCTGATGCGAAAATTTAATGTGTTGCAGCAATATCTTGTGGGTGTATCAGCTTTCATCGGCGTGCTGACGCCGGTTGTGATACTGTTTGGGGCTATACAGCTGTCCGATGCCACTGTAAGCACCGGCGATATAGTGGTGTTGTTCATCAACATTCCGCTGTTTTTAGAGAGATTTCGCAGTATTCATGCTGCATTTGTGCTTTACAAGTCCTTTAAGCCCGGCCTAAAGCACCTGGACGAGCTTAACGCAGTACCCGGCGAGCCCATTGCCGAAATACGCATAGACGGCTTTGAAAGCCTAGAAACAACAGATGTGTCGGTTAGCTTTGGCGATAAAACAGTAAAAATCCCCAATATCGGCATTAAAAAAGACGAAAAGGTTATGTTTTCCGGCGAAAGCGGCATAGGCAAGTCCACACTTTTTAACATCCTAACAGGCTTGATTTTGGATTATAAGGGCATCGTGAAGGTAAATGGCATAGACATAAGGCTTATATGCCTTCAAAATCTGCGCAAAGTAATTGGCATTGCTTTTCAAAGTACCGGGGTATTGACTGTTAGTCTCCGAGAAAACACATCCCTGGGCCTGCAAGGCCAAGACGCCCGGGTTGACGAACTACTAAAGCTATCCGGGTTGGAACAGCAACTAAAAGACAAGGCTGATGACATTTTAAACGACAAAGTGCTAAGCGGCGGGGAAAAATCGCGGCTGGGCCTGGCGCAGCTGCTGATGACAGACCCCGATGTGCTGCTGATTGACGAAACATTTTCGAATGTAGATGAGGACATGGAAAAAATCATTATGGAAAGGCTGTTGGAAAAATATTCTAACAAGACCATAATTTACATAGGCCATCGCACCACAAGCCGCGGATTTTTTGACAGGGTTGTGGAGTTTTGATCGAGACTCTGACACCAGCAAAATTAAAAAAGCATGAGGCTTGGTGCCCCATGCTTTTTTAATTATCTCTACTTCTTAAAATTTATTCCCAATGCCCCACCAATACCACCGCCCACCACAGAAAGCAGCGTCAAAATCACTTTGCGGCTATCCATCACAAAGCCGCCCGAAACCCAAATGATAATACAAATCAATATCAGCGCGTAAAAGCCGCCCGCCGCCATGCCCCACATCCAGCCGTTTTTCTCCGCCTTGCGGGATGCATCAAAACCCGCCACAATCACCGCCACAACACATGTTGCCATCACAATAATGGGCACGGTGCTTTCTTGCAGCGATGTATATGTAATGCCTATGGCGGTGGCAATAAAGGCAATGGCCGTGATGGCATAGGCAATAACAACCCCCATCACTAACCCCAAAATCTGCCGCCTCCTCGCGTCCATTTGCTCTCTATTCATCATAATTCCCCCACTTTTTAATATATTCTACGATAGCTCATTCACTTTTATGACAAGTCTTCAAGCCATCGCTAAATTTTACTTGACACAGCGGCGGGTTTTTGCTATAATGTTGTTTGTTGCATGTAGGGGATTGGTCAAGTGGTATGACAGAGGTCTCCAAAACCTTTAGTGGGGGTTCGATTCCCTCATCCCCTGGTAAGTCTAAAGCCCTGTAAATTCAACATTTACAGGGCTTTAGGTTATTCCTGTATCTCTCATAGCAATCTTCTACTTATATTAAGTTTAGCACTAGTGATAAATTCAACTTCTGGTTTATTGCATTATGCCTGGGGCTATGTTATTATTTAAGTTAGAGCCTGATTAAAAGTTCGAGAAACGGGCCTGACTTTGTTATCAAAAGGAGGAATTGACCATGAAATTTGTCTTCCCGGAAGGGCTGTATACTGATGTGCGGATAGAGCATGTTTTTGCCACCAACATCAGATATACCATGCGCAACCTTCAGGAGTGTAAAGAGCAGAAGCACAGCGCGGCTTTTGTGCGGGTGTATGATGGCATCATGTGGTATTATGCTTCTACATCCGACCTAGACAGCATCCAAGACGAAATAAATGCTCTTGCGGCCTTGGCCCAAAGAAACCCAAATATTGAGGATACTGCTGTTTACAAAAATTTGCAGGCAAACAAAGATGTGGTTATGTCTTTTGTGGGGCGCGAGGTCTCTAATGTTGCACTTGCCGATAAATTGGAGCTTTTGCAGGGATTGATGCCTTTGTATGAGAGTAACGAGCTGGTAAAACTTTTTCATGTTATTTATATCGATGGCTATACAATCAAGGAATTTTATAACAGCAAGGGTGCTAATTTGAAATTTGACTGGCAGCGTTCCGGGCTTGCCGCCCGCTATACCATGAGCGAGGACGACAGAAAGATGGATGGTTCGTTCCAAAAAGCCGGCATATATTTTGGCGAACTTAAAGGCTGTGATGACGAAATTAAGAAAGAAATGGCCGAATGTGAGCATATCTTGCAAAATTCAGTACCTGTAGAGCCGGGCAAATATCCGGTTATTTTTGCGCCAATTGTTACGGGCGTCTTTGTACATGAATGTTTTGGTCACAAAAGCGAAAGCGACTTTATGATAGGCGACGAAGCCACGCGCAAAGAATGGGAAATTGGCAAAACAGTTGGCGGGCCAGAGCTTACGATTGCAGAGACAGGCTATGTTATAGGCAACGGCTACACGCCATATGATGACGAGGGCAACAAGGCCACTATGACCTATCTTGTTAAAGATGGGGTTTTGGCGGGCAGGCTGCATAATGCAGATAGCGCAGCCGATTTGGAAGAAGCAGCCACCGGCAACGGCCGCGCAAAGGACTTTGAATTTGAGCCTATTGTACGTATGACAACAACATACATAGACAAGGGCTCCAAAACCTTTGACGAGCTCATAGCAGAGACCCAAAACGGCATCTTGGTAAAAACATTATCCCACGGACAGGGCATGTCAACATTTACCATTGCACCAAATTTTGCTTATTATGTTAAAAATGGCAAAATTGACAAGCCTGTTCGGGCTTCTGTGGTATCCGGCAATGTTTTTGAGGCCTTGGGCGACATAGACGGCATCACCAACAAAGTAGAGATGTTTAGCTTCGTAACAGGGGGTTGCGGCAAAATGGAGCAGCACTCCTTGCCTGTTGGTTTTGGCGGCCCATACATTCGGGTGCAAAACATGCAAGTACAATAAGGGGGGAGAATTTTATGATAAAAGAAACCATTACCATGCAGGAAAAGAAATTGGGCCTTACGGCCACAAATAGCAAAGTAACCGCGGTTTTGCGCTCTAATATCAAAAAAACAGGCATAAGGCTTTATGATGGCCAGCACCTTGGCATAGCAGGCGCAATTGGCTCTTATAACGACGAGGAGCTTACCAAGAGTGCGAAGCAAATGCTGGATGTTAAAATGCCTTATGCCGCCGAGCCTGCGGCAGATATCAAGCGCAGCCTCGACATATCGGGCTGCGATACTACCGACGAAGAATTTGCCGAAATTGCGCATAAGCTTTTAGATGCGGCTGATAAAAAATATCCAAAATTTATGTTTAATGGCAAGATGTATCTTAGCCAAAAAGAGGATTCGTTGATAAACAGCAGAGGGGTAGAGCTTGTGCAAAAGGACAAGACCATGGAGTTTGGCCTTCTTATAAAGCATCGCGATTCTAAAAACCTTATGGATAGCTTTGGCAGCGTAGAAACCCGCGGCGGCCTAAGTTTTGAAGAAATCCTTGAAGCATTGACCTACACCTGCGAGACATATGACAATAAAATCGACTTTACCGACAAAGAGGAGAAAATTCCTGTTGTTATTTTTGGTCAGCATTTTGAATTTGGCATGAAATTTATAACAGACCTGCGCGGCGATGTTTTTGCAAGCGGTGCATCGCTGTTTTCTGGCAAAATTGGCGAAAAATTGTTTGACGACAAGTTTTCTTTAATGGTGCATCGCAATCCCAAAAAAGGTTTAAACTTTTTCGATGGCGAAGGCGTTGTCTTGCCTGATGACAAATTCGCGCTAATTGAAAATGGCGTGTTAAAATCTCCCTATACATCCAAGCGCATGGCAAAGCAGTTTAACCTGCCAATAACCGGCACGGCCGGCATGGTTTACGATTCTGCCCCCGATGCAAACCCAATGTGCCTGGCAATAGAGCGCAGCGACAAAACAATTAAAGAGCTATTAGGCGGCAGAAAAGCCATATTTGCGGTAATGGCGGCCGGCGGCGATTTTACACCCCAGGGCGAATATGCCTCGCCTATCCAGGTAGCATATATGTATGACGGAGAAAATCTCCTGGGACGCCTGCCGCAGCTTTCTATGTCATCCAATATTTTTGATATGTTTGGCAAAGATTTTATTGGCGCAAGCACAGATGGCAGCTACAAAGGCTGTGCCTATAACTATCTTGCAGCAGAAATGAATGTGAGGAAAATTGGCGACTGGACTTAAATTCCGGGAGTGGACACTTGCGTCGATATAGAAACATCACTAGATTGCTTCGGGCTTTATATCCCCGTCTATGCATTTGTCATTACCCCTGGTCGCAGGCTTTGCCTGCTGCTCGGGTATGCGACCTACCTCGCAATGAC
>Ga0131853_10000811_pt1 | contig 56172 bp, 52 predicted proteins | sample TergutLab28metaG_FD_92764 | JGI IMG/M metagenome (GOLD analysis project Ga0131853, IMG submission 92764) | Labiotermes labralis P1 segment gut microbial communities from Petit-Saut dam, French Guiana - Lab288 P1 (version 2) (version 2) | ecosystem: Host-associated > Arthropoda: Insects >...
AATAGCATGCGAGGATCGTCGGCGTTAATGAACCTACCGGTCTGGGGGTCGTAGAAGCGGGAGTGCATATAATAAAACCCAGTTTCCTCGTCCCAGAATTTGCCGCGCCAGCGGAATGGGTTCATGTTAAAAACATTACGGCATATTTTCCTCCTCAGGCCAATCAATTTTTTTCCATGCTTCCCACCCCTCTTTTGTCATAGCATACATTGGTAATTTCTTTGGTCCAAAACAGCCCGTATCATAAATCATTTTCTCCACAACTAATTCACTGATTTTTTCTCTGATTACTTCATAACTTACATGCTCAAAAAACTCTTCAAGATATCCCTGAATTTGTATCTCGCATTCACCAATATCACGACCATCCGCTAAACTGTTTAAAATGTGTTTTTTAATTGTCATTTACTTCTACCTCCTCGGTACCCAATGTGGAAGCCAAGAATGTGGGTGCCTTGGCGCAGGAGTGCCAGCCGCATTTCTGGTCAAACGGTGTACACCGAATAACTCCCATGTTCGTGGATTATAAAACAAACTATACGTAGCAGTACCATGCTTAAATTGTGTACTTGGCTCAACAGTTTGTCTGAGTAAGCGCCATTGATTTTGAGGCACGTTTCTCATATGCCTAGGCGGTGCCGAAAAAGACCTAGCAATTGCACCGGCACCATATCCAACACCCAAAGTAGCCGCGGTGACCACTATGACCCCACCAACCGAGAACCCTACACCAAACCATCCATGGCGTTCATAAGTTTGGATCCAATAGCGAGCATGCAATGGATTTGAGTTTATAATACTATTTATCATGAACTGCTGTGGGTCGTCTATTAAGTTTGATACTGGATCTGTAATAATTCTGCCAGACAATATATTACTTACCGTGGTTACAATTCCTATGGCTAAGCCCCTAAAAAAGTTCCCAACCGCACTATACCCCGTCGGATCGTAGTACATAATTGGGTTGTTAAGGGCGTAGGCGAAGAGGTTGCTGCCACCATTTGCCGTGCCCATTGTTGCCGTGGCGAATAGCATGCGGGGGTCGTCGGCGTTAATGAACCTGCCCGTCATTGGGTCATAAAAACGGGAATGCATTAGATAAAACCCAGTTTCCTCGTCCCAGAATTTGCCGCGCCAGCGGAATGGGTTGAGGTTCGCGCGGTTGTTTTCGTGGTGTTCCACGAACCGGGAGTTGGCGGTTTACCAGACCCTCGTGTTGCCGTGGGCGTCGTTTTCATAGAGGACAAAGCCCTTTTCAGGAATTAAAAATTGATGGTCGAGTTTGTGACAGCCCATGAAAATAGTTTAGCATTTTATACAAAAAAACAACACCTTTATTTAATTTTTGTCCCCGTATTAAAATTCAATTTAATTTTCTTTCCATTAAAATCTTCCAAAAGAATAAAATTGTCTTTGACTTCAATGAGGCCAATTATCTCATTGAAATCTTTTTCCCATTTTTTTTCAAACGACGAATTTAACAGAAACAACCCCAACTCACCAACAACAAGGATACATTCATTCTTTATCAAAAACTCATGGAACACATAAAAAACTTCATATGATTTAACTAATTCGCCATTCAACTTATAAACATTGAATGAGCCTCCCATTCCTATTAAGAGATGTTCGCGATACAATTCTACCTGTGGGTCAATTCCAACTGTTCCAGACTTTATTCCAACATTAATTATTTTATCGCCAAAACGAAACTCCACTGCGTGATACGCATCATTCATATCAAATTGATGCTCATCCACAATGAAGTCAAATTTTTTATTGGCAAAACCGTATTTATCCAACTTTATCAAAGTAATCATATTTCCCTCTCTTAAACTAGCCGATAAACCAAAACGTTATCAGCGCTATCTTTTCTCCTGCAATTTTTCAATCTGTTCCCATGCCTCTTTCCCTTTTTTTGTTAGAGCATACCAATCAGTCTCTGGTTCATTAGAATTACCAGACCATCTTCCACAGACATAGATAAGTTCTTCTTTTACTAATTCTGAAATACTGTTTCTAACGTCATTGATACTTACATCATTTTCATCCTCAAACATTCCCATTAACCTAATCTCATCCTCAGGATTAGTTCCATTATGTAGCGATAATATCGCCAGTATTTCTTCTTTAATAAATAATTCTTTCATATATTTTAATCTCCTATATAAATGGTGGGAATCTAAAATGGAATGGATGCGGCCTACGCCCGCCAATAATAACATGCGTTCTAAGTTCTTGACCAGTCCATCTATGTTGATAAAATCTCTCGATAGACATGCCTCCTCTATATGCTCTACCTGTTGCTGGACCAACTTCTGAACCAGTTAGTCTCCACATTTGTGGATTTTTTTTGAAGCTCCTCTTCATTTGGTGTTGCGTCATTGGCCTTGTCGCCCACCCATGCACCCCTCGTATCGTATTCCCAACAACCTTTGAAGCCCCCACGGTACCAAACATCAATGCTGTCTGTCCAATGGTATGCCCTAACTGGTAATGAGAGGATACCCACAGGCCTCCCCAGCCATGTTGTAGGTATGCCTGGCGGTTTTGTCTCAGTCTGTCAAAGTATCCACCAAAGACTATTCCTCCAGGTCGGCTTGGTGCCAAGGCAATTTGGGTCAGCGTTTCTTCATCACCTGTAACTATGCCTACTACTGTATTATACAGTCCCACAAAGAAATCTACAACTCCTCTGAATATCAAAGATGGGATATACCCCGTCGGATCGTAGTACATAATCGGGTTGTTGAGGGCGTAGGCGAAGAGGTTGCTGCCGCCGTTTGCCGTGCCCATTGTTGCCGTGGCGAATAGCATGCGGGGGTCGTCGGCGTTAATGAACCTGCCGGTTTGGGGGTCGTAGTAGCGGCTGTGCATATAATAAAAGCCAGTTTCCTCGTCCCAGAATTTGCCACGCCAACGGAACGGGTTCCAGCGGGTGACACTGCCCGGTGCGTCCCAGGCGTAGTTATAATAGTCGAGTTTGGGGCAGCCCATAATTTATTATAACACCATTCGACGGCAATGAAAATCAATTAAATTATTTTTTAAGAACCCATTGTATAGTGGGTGTCCCACCTGGAAGTTGCTTTATTCTTTCTAAAAATTTTTCAGCAAATTCTTCAATTTCCCAATTAACTAATTCATATTCATCTAATGAGACCTCATTTCCAGTACAAGTGTGAAAATATGTAATTTTTTCTACGCTTTCTCTGCTATACAAATTAATAATGAATTCGTTTAACTGTATTAAACGCATCTGCAATTTGTTATAGCAAATATCTTTAAGTTTCCTTTTCTGCAACAAAAAATCAGGTTGAAAAAAATCCTCATGACAATTCCAATATTTAACATTATATTTCTGTAAATCAATGTTTTCATAACCGCACGCAATATTAAAATAAACTTCTCCCGCATCCAACTCAATTAAATCCATTAAATCATTTTTTTCTACACATAAAAAGATGTGAATATCGTTTTTTTGATACCCTTTTAACTTTAAGCCGTCTGATATCTGGTTAAATTTTATTTTTCCAAAGATAAAAGTGCTCACTACAAACCTCCTTAAATATCAAAACCATGGAAATGGATGAACTGTTTGACTCCATCTCCAAGCACCACTACGATTGCTCCAAGTAAATCTATGTATATGAAGTGATGAACCTGCATGCGCCCTACCACCATAATCTATTCTCCAAACTTGTCTCCCTCTCATATTATACTGAGTAACACTTGTACCTCTTGGTGTTACTTGCGTATATCTGCTATTTGGTCTACCAAATCCACTTCTAGGTGCTTGATGTGATCCTACAGTTGATGTTGGTCTAAATTTCCATAATGCTTTCGCTCCAGACCCAACAGCCATAGTTCCAGCGACCATTACTGTTAATCCGATTTGCCTACCAAATGCATTACCCACGGCCTGCCAATCTCCTTGAATAGCAGAATTAATCATGTGATGTCTAGCAGTTGTTGTACCCATTGGATCTCGCATGATGTTCCACGTAAACCTAAGAGGATCACTTGAAATATGTTCCCACATATTCGATAATGTCTCACTTGGATTTGTAACAGCGTGCCAAGTATCTTGGAAAAATTCAACAATCCCTTGCCATACCCAACTAAGAAACCCATACCCTGAATCATCACGGAACATAACAGGATTATTGTATGCATACATAAATAGATTTGCACCGTGAACAGGGGCGAGTTTAGATTCCGTGAACAACATCCGCGGATCATCTGCGTTAATGAAGCGGCCGGTTTGGGGATCGTAGAAGCGGGAGTGCATATAATAAAACCCAGTTTCCTCGTCCCAGAATTTGCCGCGCCAGCGGAATGGGTTCCAGCGGGTGACGCTACCGGGGGCGTCCCAGGCATAACAGGTGTGGTTGCCCCAGGCGTCGTAACTGTATGTGCCCATCAAGGTTCCGATGGAGTTGTAGATCGCAATTACGTCGCCCAAGATGTTTCGGCGGAAGAAGTAGTCTCTTCCTCGCCAATTCATTCCTGCGATTCCTTGGTCGTCGTAGAAGTACCAGATGAATTCGCCAAGGCGTTGTTCGCCAATTAATCTGTCTCCGTTCCAGAAATATCTTGCCTCGAATTGTTGGTTCTGTTTGCGGGTGCGACGGCCTTGGTAATCGTATTCCATGGTTACGGTTCCCATGCCTCGGCCGCGGCACGCGTTTGTTATCTGGCGCAGTTGGCGTCCGTTCTGCCATTCGAATTCTATTTGCGGGCGTCCGGGGCTGCTGCTTCGGTATATTAACGGGTTGCCGATGGGGTCGTGGGTGATGGGTTGACCATTGAATGATGTTAGCAGGTCGCGCCAGGTTGGGTCGGTGTATTGGTAGTTGTTTGTGCCCAATATTACGTTTGTGGTGTGGTTGCGCAATATTGTTTGGGTTATGTTTCCGCCGTTGTCGTAGAAGTATTCGGTTCTTTGGTTTTGTCGGTGGTCGATGAATCTTGTTAGGCGGTTATGTTGGTCGTAGTAAAATGATTGGGTGAGTACATTGTTTATGCGTACCTGGTGGATGTTACCGTTTGGGTGGTAGGTGTAGCTGAGGCTGTCGCGGACAGCGTTATTGATTCGGAACTCGTCTTGCATTAGGCGGTGGTTGGTGTATGCGAATGTGTTGCGGAAGTTGGTGGTGCCTCGGGTCAATGTTCGGGTATGCATTTGGTGTTGTTGGTTGTATGCGTATGCCACCGTGAAGCGGTTGTGGTTGTTTATTGTTACCGGTCGACCGTATCTGTCTATGGTTAGGGTTTGTTGGGATTGCGGGGTGTTGTTTAGGAAGACGTCGCTGCGGAATTGGTTGGGGGTGGTTGGGATGCGGTGTTGGATTTCCACGTTGGTTGTTCCGTTGCGGATTGCCGTGACGTGCATGGTGTCGCGGGTTTCGTGCCAGTAGTGTACGCCCGTTGAGTGTTGCATTTGGATGTTGTGGTTGTTGGTGCCATAGCGGATTATGTTAACGTTGAAATTGTGCGTTCCTTGGATGCCGGTGAGTTCGCCCACGTCGTTATGGTGGTATTGCACCAATTGCCCGTTGCCGTGTAAGATGGATGCGAGGTTTCTTTGGTCGGGTGTGTATGTGAAGGTCATTAGGTCGCGAGCGCCGATGCTGATGCGACTTAAATTACCAAAGTTGTTGTACGCGAAATTGGTTGTGAAGTTATTGTGGCTGATTGTGCTGAGAAACCCGCGGTCGTTGTAGCCAAAGTTGGTTATGATGCCGTTGGTGTTTATTGCGGTTAGGAGGCCTGTGCTCTGCTCTGTTGTATTTGTTCGGGTTTGGTTGGGACTGCCCCCTGGGGAGCCTACTACTGTCGTGGTGATTGTGCCGTTGGCGTTGTAGGTAAAGTTTGTTCGTACGCCGTTCTCGTCTATGATGAAGTTTATTCGGCCGTCGGGGAGAAAGCCCATGGATGAGGTGGTTGCGATGTTATTTTTTCCGTATTCGCGGATTTCGGATAGGTGACCTTGGGCGTTGTATATGTAGACGATGCGACTTTGTTGGACGCCGTGGATTGTTTCGGTGACCGCGCGTAGTCTGTTTGGGTATCTTTGCGGGGTGTTCCAATACCATGCGGGATAGTACTCGAAATGGAACATGGTTACCGTGTTGTCGATTGGGTTGAAGCGGCTTTGGCTGTGAATTTGGCCGTTTGGGAGGAATCTTGGGCGGAGGTCGCGTTGTTGGTCTTCGTTTGGAGTGTGGGGTAATCGCACGGCGTTTATATAGCCAACGCGGATGAGGTTGTTTGTGTGGCCGCGCACGGTTACGTCAAGGCGGTTAAGGTTGCGCACGTTGTTCAGGGTTATTGTCGCGAATTGCCAACCTGTGACCTGGCCATTTGTGAAGAAGCGGATTGGTTGGGTGCCGCCGTTAAGGCGAAGTTCGATTGATGGCAGTGATGTTCGGGCGTCTTGTTTCACCCAGACGGATATTGCGTAGCTGTGTGTGCCATCGGTGCCTGTTAGGTTGGTGAAGCTGTGTGTGAAGATATTGTGTTGTTGGTTTGTGTTTGGTCGCAATGGTAGGGTCGGATGAATATTACGCGTATTTGCGTAGGTATCCATGAACGCCAATTCATTAAAATTGTTCGAGAACGCAACGAATGGGATGAATCCGTTATTGGCGGTTGTTTCAAATGCGTAATCCGACACGACGCGGTCGCCCACAAATGAGACATGGCGGAAGAATCTGTTATCGATATTTAGCACCGTTGTTCGCTCGATAGCGGTTTGTATGTTTGCGCCTGTTTGCACATTTGGTTCGGTTCGGTATTCGATATAAAGGGTTTCGTCGTCTCGGCGGTTTTCGATGCTGGTGACCCGATTATTGGTGTGATGGAACCAGATTTCTTCGCCGTATGGACGGAGTGCATTCAAGAAATTATGATCCCTATCGAAAACCCGTGCCAATCGACCGTTGTTAAATTCAAAACCTGTTACATGTGTTGCGCCTGTTGTTTCGTTGATTAGTCTTTTAATACCAAAAGATGGATTACCATGCCAAAAACTTGCAAGGCGTGTGTTGTCGCGTTGTCGGTACAAATATGTTAGGACACCATTTGTGTATTCGAATCTGATCATTGTGTTTGTGTTTGTTATTGATGCAATTTGGTGGTTGTTCACGTTAAAGTAATTTGGCTGACCGACATAGTTAATTCGCAGATGCAAGCCGTTAAGTCTGTTTCCGTATCTGGATGGGAATTGGTGAACCTCTAACAAAAAGCCGTGTTGGCTGAACACCATTGAGTTGCCTGTGCGATCCACGAGGAATTGCAGGTTGCCCTCCTGCCAGAGGCGTAGACCCAAGTCATGGTTGTACATTGTACGTGCATCGAAATGGTGGCGTTCGCCGATTGCGTCTTCGAAGGTGAAAAAGTTGCCTTGGTTATCCCATCGGATTCTTTGGTGCAGGTTTAATCTGAAATTATGTCCCACGTTAAAGCCGTTGCCAAAGGTCTCGTCGTGTATATGGTTGATTATTATCGGCATGAACCCGTCTTCGATAAAGATACTGTTGTACATGTATGAAAGATGCCCAGATGACAAGTCCAGAATTGCTGTGCCGTTGTGACCCATTTCTTGGGTGAAGTTGTATGAACTGGTCCGTGCGACGTAACGAACGACCAATGTTGGGTTATGAAAGTGGGATGCGTAGTGTGGCTGGGGGTTTGATTCGCTTATGGATATTATTGCCTGACCCATCCAATTGCGGACGTAGTTTGTTACGTCGATGGATAGTCTGCCTGCCCAATCGATCTCGTTGTTTAATTCATGCGAATTTGTATAATTATATAAATGCAAAGATGATGTTTGATTTGTTGGTTTTAGTAAGACATTGTAGTTCCATGATGGGAAACCAAAATATGGGTAGTAATTAAAATGAGACGGAGTTATTTGCAATTGTAACTCTGATGCAAGAATATTGTATTGGTTTGCGATATTCTGCAATTCACTGTTATTAATAGAAACAAATGCATTATATGTTACAAAATTCCACGAGTGGTCTAAAAAATGTCTGGTTCCAAATTCGTGTGCACCATACCATACTGGTACCCAAGTTGCCCAAGGGTTTTGAGATTGATATCTCCCAACAGTCATATCGTGACTCCAACAACAAATCCAGTGTTCACCAAACGATGAATTACTTTCGGTTGAATTCTGTGATCGGGTATTGTTAATCATGTTTGAATATGCGATTGCGTAATCTCTGCTTTGTAAGACGTTTTCAAAATTTTGTTCCAAATCGTTGTGTCTGAAATTTAATCCAAGGGTTGATGTATCCGAGCCAATAATGGATCTGGCCTCTGATTCATTCATGGCATTTACCTGGTCACGTTGCCCAGTTGTTGCCAAGTATGGAATTTCAACATAACTGCCACTTTGTTGAAAATGTATCGGAAAACCAAAGTCTACTAGAACATACGTTCCATCTGCCTGGATAAATGTTCTGGATGTTTGGGTTCTTTTTGCCACATGTTCGGCAATTATTTCGGTTGCATCATATTCGTCTTGCAAGAGACCTTGTGGGAAATCCCACAGTTGCTCGGATTCTAGAAAGGGCGTCGGTTCCCGATTTTCCCTAGCCATTGTTGCCGCTTGAACTCTTTCTGCTGCCATTGTAAATGTTTGCTTTGGCATCGAGACGATTATCATCATAAATACAAGTAGCAGTCCAAGAGTTGCGACAAGTACGCTTCTCTTTTTAAATTTCTTCATGGGGTTAATTTCCTCTTACATATTTTATGACCTAAGAAAATTGGTATATCCAGAAAATGCCACCGAGTTTGAACTGTTACGCAAGCTTGCTCGCATTTTCTATTAAACATATATCATGCCGTATATTTTTGTGTCAATTATTATAAACATGAGGAAAAGAAATTGTTACAGAAGCAATTGGTAATTAGTGATTAACTTTGAAATGAAATATAGCATGAGTAATTTTAGGAAATGCGGCGAGGTTTGATGACAAAGTGCCATACACCAAATCCGATGGCACCGAGAGCAATAATTGCACCGATAATTATCCCCGCGATTGCGCCGCCACCCAATCCACCATTATTTTCAGATGCAGATAAGTATGTGATTCGTGCAGTAGCCGCCGTTGTAAGTGCAGTGATGTTCGAGTGCGTACCAGTATCAAGATTGGCTTCGACAACACCACTTCTGGCAAGTGCCTGTGTAAGGGCGGTTTTGGCATTTTGAATTGTTGTTTGGCAATTTCCTGCTATCGCTGCGATCAAAGCGTCTACGGCAATCTGTGCGAGTTCTTGGTTAGTTGGTTGGCGCCATTGGAGAAACACGGTTACATCATTTGTTATTTGTGTCACGCCAAATTCAAACAGTGTGTATACATATTCATCATCAATTTTTGCACGAGTGTACCAATTACCAGTATTAATATAACCAGTTTTGGTAAATGTTGCTGTAGATGGTTTCAGTGTGGTTTGCACGGTAGCGTCATATGCTATTCCTGTTACAGGATTCGGTGCGGTTCCTTGCCCGCCATTTAGGTTAAATGACACCGTGAATGGAGACAGCCTTATTACGATATCGTTTTGGATGTGTATTGATGGCACGGTGAATGTGTTGCTTCCCATTTCGGTACCATGGGTTGCCGAGATGTAAAACTCGCCCGCTGGTAGCCACAACCATGTGACACCAACGTCAAGGGTTTCTTGAAACACGCCAAATTCGCTTAACGCGCGATTTTTCCCTGTTGTGACTTGTTGTCCATTTGCGGTGACGGTTGCACCATTAACAAGTTCGTTATTTGTATCACGAACCTGAATCCTTACGGCGAACAGTTGTGAAGTTAAACCGTTAATGATTCGGCTTCTGCCTGCGATTATTCCCCCTGTGATTGTTACAGAAGCCGTGGCACCCCACATACTTGTACCAATGTCTGGGTTTCCAGAGGCATTTATTATCCCGTCACTTATGTTTACAGTTGTTACAAGACCACCGCCAGAACTTCCGCCTGCCCCTATGCCAACATCGCCTGTTGCGGTAACATTTACATTTCCGCTGATATTTACGCTGCTACCAAATCCGCCGATGCCGGCTGCACTGCTGCCACCTTGTGCAACTACATTTGCATTTCCCGCTATATTTATTGTTGCATCCTGACCACCTATACCATCCAGACCAAAAGCAAATGTTGTTCGTATGGCACTAACAACTGCATCGCCTGTGATAGTAATTGCACCATCAGAAATTCCAACAGACGTTGATTCAATGATTCCACTTGTTATATTTATTGTTCCATTTTCCTGGGCTATGATATTGCCGACAGTAAGGGTTCCGCCGTTTATGGTAATTTGATCACCAAATATATCTGATCTTGCCAAACCAGATTGAGAGGAATTATTTGTTATGTTTACTTTGTCACTGATTCCAACAATTGCGCCAGGACCACCAATACCGACATTGCGTGCCCTTGTGGTAACTGTTGCAGTATCATCAATTGTTATAATTCCGCCATCGCTTAATGCGCCGCCGCCGATTGCACTTGTTCCTTCGGATCCGTTCCATCCACCACCTGTTGCATTAACAACGGCATCACCACCGATGGTAATTGTGCCTGCATCACCACGGACAAGCGTTCCACCAATGGGATATCTTCTGCCCCCGCTTCCTATTCCTGCACTGCTGTTAAAACCACCTGCCCCAGCAGCAGTTACATTACCGCCAGTTATTGTAATCATGCCACCATTTCCGCCAGTTCCTTCGTTTGCCACACCGCCACCGATTCCTGCACCACCAGAGGTACCTGAATCCGCACTGATAGTTCCACCTGTGATTAATATTACACCACCATCACCAGCAACACCATCAGAAGGTCCGACTGATCTTATTCCACCGCCACCGATTGCAGCACCTGTCACATCAGAACCAAGTCCGCTTGTCCGTGCAGTTACCGTGCCGCCCTGTATAGTTATATTTCCACCGTTACCCGCAATTCCGTCTCCGCCTGCACCACCGCCACCGATTCCTGCACCACCGTTAGCCCCTGTACCACGCACAATACCATTTTCTATTAAAATTGTTCCCCCTGCGCCAGCAGTTGCTGAACCACGTGCACCACCACCACCGATACCTGCGCCACCAAAAGACCATGGTGCACCAGAAGGGTTGCCACCAATTGCAGTGACATCCCCATTGGTTATTGTTATTACGCCACCAGCACCAGCCGTAGTGATAGGTGCATTACCATCAACAGCACCGCCGCCAATTCCAGCACCGCCGCCAGCAAAAGAGCCAGATGTTGGGTTTGCCCGCGCAACAACAGTTCCGCCGTTTATTGTTATGTTGCCACCAGGCCCACCCCTGGCAATTGACTGTAAACCAAACACAATTGTTCCACCGCCACCTATACCTGCGCTTCCGCCATTGCCGCCTGTTGCAGTAACAGTTCCATCATTAATTATTACTGTTCCACCATTTCCCGCGATATGTTCGTTTCCAGAACCAGAACCAGCACCACCACCGATTCCTGCACCACCATTCTCACCACCCGTTGCATTTATTGTTCCACCATTTATTGTTACGTGCCCACCGTTTTCTCTTAAATTACCGCCTATTCCCGCACCGCCTGAGAAATTGGTAAAGCTGTTACCCTCTACGTTTAGTGTGCCTGTACCATCTATTATAAGATTGCCCCCAGTCGTCCTGATACCAGCAGTTCCCAATTCACCACCACGAATATTGTTTGTTCCAACAAGTACAAGTGTCAACGTTGAATCTGTGCCTAAGCGAATACCGGCATTATTTCCATTTGATCGTATCATTGCGGATTCAAGAACAATTGTAACAGTAGCGTCGTCATCAATGACCACGTGACGGTCAAAGTGAGACTGTCCAATTATTTTGATTATTGCACCATCATAAATGGTGAATCTAAGATTATCACGGGTCCATATTCCAGGCACAGAAGTTGCGCCAATATCCCCTATGTTTAGTGTGTGCGTGTAATTAGGTATTTGAAATTCACCGGCTACTGTTACACCTGCTTGTGCATTTAGTTTTTGCGTTGGTTGGAAAACCATTATACAGCCCACTGCCAAAACCACTATTGCACAAGAAAAAATTAATGCTATCTTTTTCAAAATATATAATCTCCTTAGGATATTATATATTAATATTATTAAAAAATGGAACTGTTTTTAAATCATCAATTCAAAATAATGATATTATCCAGTATATAAGGCCAACGAGCATTGAAAGTGCCACCCCCACCACTATGACGGGACCTGCGATTTTGAACATGTTGGCACAGGTACCGAAAACCAGACCCTCTTTACGGTGTTCGATTGCGGTGGCTGTGATTGCGTTGGAAAAACCTGTGATTGGGATGATGCTGCCGCCGCCTGAAAATGCGCCTAGTTTATCATAAAGACCAAGTGCGGTTAATATTGACGCCAATATTATCAGAGTTGTGGCGACCAGTGCGCCGATGCCTTCTTTGTTGTAATTTGTTATTTCAGAAAAAAACATATATAGCGATTCGCCTAGCATGGAAATTAATCCGCCTATTAAAAATGCCCAGATGAGGGATGGGAAATATCTGCTTTTTGGTGCGACCTGGTTCACATAGTCGGAATATTGTTCATTTCGTTTCTTAGTTTCGTCCACAATTGGATTTTTGACATGTTGGTGGATTTTTAGAATTAGTTTGAATATTTTTTGGCTGTTTGAGAAAACTAGTGTCATCATAATTAATTTTTTGGAGGAAATAAATGAAAAAAAAGATAATGGGAACGATTGCTGTTGTAACCGCGAGTGCGATATTGTTGTCTGCGTGTGGTGCAAATTCCAATGCAAGTGCAGCCCGTATGGCAGACAGAACCGCGGGACGTGCGGAAAATGTTATAAAGCGTATAGAGCGTTATGATGACAGCAAGTTTAACTTCCCTGCTCATTTCGGGAACGATTTTTTTGTAAGCAACCAAAATTCATTGGAACAAGATGGTTATAAATTTCAAACCAATACACGAAAAGAAAATTTCGCGAAAAACAGTAACTTTTCCGAGAATATGAAAAAAGCCAAAGAAAAAAAGGCTTTAAAGCCAAACACAGTAAAAGCATGGTTAGGTGACGAAGTTAACGAGCAAAGATATCAAGGCAAGCATTTTGACATATCAAATTTGAACAAGTCTAATAAGTCTTTGACCACCTACAATCATAAAATGGAAGACCTGTATGCACTTTGTGCAGACATTTCGGCAGCCAATAGAAAACAGAATGAGGCGTTAGATAAAATCAAGCGAGAAGCCAGTGAATTACGTTCCAATTCAAAACAATTAAAAGCCAAAGGGCGAACCAAGCATAAAACAGATTACACTGCATTTAATCGTGCACATGACAACGCACAAAAAGCCATGATGGCACTTCATAAAGATAAGCCAGGCCTTAAACGTGAAATGCGCATGCTGCCAAAAAGTAATGTAAACATGAATGTTGAACATATGTCCAAACGATACATGACCATTATGAACAAGTTGGATACACGCGTCAGCAAGTTAGATGCAGTTACAACCAGCCTTGGAGAGATGAATGATGCGATGCGCGTTGCGCTTGGCAAAGTTAAACAAGAGCCAGTTTACAAAGCACACAATCCAAGCAACAGATTACCAAATAATTACAGCAACTGTCCTGCAGTGCCTATGTATAACGTACCTGGGCAATCGTCACTACATTTTGAAGACCCAGCAAAAGGAATTTTGCCTCCGCACGTCAATCCGACTTCGGAAAACGCGGGTGGTATTAATCCAGCATCTGTGATAACTGGGAACGAAAATTTACAAGCAGTACAAGCCCCAATCAAACCAAAAACATACACGAAAATCAAAGCAAATGGCGAGCGCGAGAAATTTACACACAATACTGCCAGAATCACACCAGAGATAAACCAAGCAAAGGAGGCAAAGCCAGCCAAGCGTGTTCAACCTAAACTTGAGGTAGAAAAAACCAGAGTAGAAAGAATACATTGCAAAGGTGAAAATTGTACGTCACACGAAAATGAAACAAGAGGTATAAGACAAAATCCAGAAATTAAACAAGAACGACCACAAATCCGACATAGTCGAATAAATCATGAAAATGAAAATATTAAGCAAACCAGACCAACACAATTTCAACCAAGACCAGAACGTGAAAAACAAAACATAATGTTCCAACCAAAACAAGAAACACAACACCAAGCAACATTTTTCCAGCCTACCGTTTCAGAAACCACACAACCAAAAGAACGCCCAGTAACATTACCGTACGAGTTTACCCAATCAGAAAGACATGCAGTCGGTGAATTCTAGGCAAAGAAAAAAGCGCATATGCGCTTTTTTGTATTAATAATTAGTTAGGTGATTCTTGTGTAGTTGTCTGTTCGATTGATGCTTGCCCACGTCTTGCGATACTTGGAATTAAAAACAATGCTGCGATTCCCATAATTACCGCGAATCCACCAAGGTACCAAAGTGCCCCGCGCCAGTTTGTATCAAACACCATGTAAATCATGAATATTCCACCCGCGATAGCAAGTGCAGGCATGACGAATCTGTTGAACCAGTGCATTGGTCGCTGGCCATCGCGTGTTGCACCTCCGCGTACCATTACCATTACAAACAGTGGAATGTAAAATGCCATTAATGTAATTGGAGCAAGTGCTGTGATACTGATACCCAAATCATTGGTTACACCGTGAAACCAACGAGATGTGTTTCCGAAAACAAACAAAAGAATTAACGCAGAACACAACAACGATATGACAGCCGAATGGTGAGGGACGTTTGTCTTGCGATCAACCATTGAAAGTTGTTCTTGTGCAGGTCCCATGTTTCGGATTGCAATTGAATAGAATGTACGGCTGCCTGCCATCATTGCCGAGTTCATTGCACCAAGACATGAGATTATTACGAATACATGGAGGATTGAACCTGCGGCAGAACCGAAGACATTACGGAAGCCAGATAGTACCCCGTCCTCGCCTCGTGCAAGTTCGTCTACCGGAGCCGAGCCGAATATACCAATTGTGTAGACCACATAAATCGAGATGATGATAATTGACCCCACGATGATTGCAAGTGGTAAATTTCTTCGGCTATTTTTGATTTCACGATTGAACATTAGGATTTCTTCGCTGCCTGCGTATGCGAATACGGTTGCAAGGATTGCGACGTAGAAAGGGTTTCTGAGATCTGTGTCTGGCAACAGTGACGGTGTGCCGATACTGTCGGCTTGGGTTCCGTTTACCAGTCCAACAATGATTCCCACGATACCCATAAGGATAAGCGGGATGACCTTTATAAAGGTTGTGGAGACCTGGAACCGTCCCGCCAGTTTTGTTGATATGACATTGACAATGTAAATACCAATCAGGTAAACACCCGCCAGCATCCATGTTCCTGGGTTCAAAAACGCATTATCCCATCCAAGTAAATTTGCGGTGAATCGTGCAGATACGAATGCAAGTACCGCCGCGAACGATGGATACAGAATTGTTCCCAAGAACCAAGTTAAAAAGTATCCGTATTTTCTTCCGATTAGGGCTTCGGAATAGTCGGCAAGACCGCTCATACTTTCGTGGCGACCTGCCAAAATTGCCCAAACGTATGCCATTGTGAACATTACAATTCCACCAATGACCCACGCCAATACGGCAAGACCAAGATTTCCACCCAATGCACGGAACACCGTTGCATTTTGAAAGAAAATCCCACTGCCGATGACTGCCCCAACGATGAGGCACACAGCGGTTATGAAACCAAATTTCCGCTGTAATTGATTATTATCCATTTTTTATTTTTCCTTTTTATTTTAATTTGATGAATTTAATTGAATTGTTTGCTTGACATAAAAAAATCCCGCGTCCGTTTGTGGGATACCGCGGGATTTTGTTTCTTTGACTTTTTTGTGTGTCTTACCTTTTATTTTATAAAGGCATCAGAAACAATCTCACAGTACCCCATGAGTTTCTTTTTGCCCTTTTTGCTTGCCAATGTGCAAGTTAATTCAATTAAATTATTCATCTGGGTGTTAGTATGCAGGAATTGTGTATGTGTGTCAATAGTTTTATTGTATAATGTTTTATGGATTTTAGTAATGAAGTTGAAAGAGCACTTGCGCTTGGAAAAAAGCATACACAAAGCGTAGAACTGTCTACCGCAATACTATCGTTACCACAAGAAATGCAAGAAAAGTTTGCAAAAGAATTCTCCGAGGGATCAACCGAATATGAAAAATGGGTTATTAAACATGTGGGAAAATGGTATACCCACACTGGATGGTTGTTCTGGGATTGATAAGGAACATCCTCAACCAAGTTTAACTGAAAGACTTACTGGATACAAAAAACGCTATGGTGCCCCACATGATATTTTTGGATTAGATCTTCCCCCGTATAAGTTATCAAGTATCATTGCAAACAGATTGATAACCAATAATCCACAATTCGCTTACTGCTCATTAATGTTAACAGACGATACACGTGACAAGATTGCTTCTTTACTGGAAAACCTGTTACAAGAAGATAAAGAAAAAATTTTTATTGGTTTTCGCGCTAGACCAGATTTAAAAAGTGTCTCTTTTAGTATTGAAGACCCAAAAACATATCGGCAACGTGAAAAATTTATCGACAAAACTTTTCTTGCAAATCCAGACAAAGTAAATAACACAGAGAATCAAGCGGAAGAATTTTTTGCGCGCCTAAATATACTGTTTGAGCGTGCAAAAGAAAAGGGTCTTTCAAGCGATATGAGTATCCGGGAGTTTAAGAATGATTTAGAGGCAGAAAGAAGTAAACAAACTGAGTCAGGTAAAGAAGTATGATATATTTTGGAGTATAGTATTCATATCGTACAAGTATTTCCAGTTGACGTTTGACCATCATGTTCGAATGACAACTGGGCTACCGCGAAGTAGTTGAGTGCCCACCACAGGGAACGAACCGATTGCGGTTAGACCATCGCCCTCGACCTGGACATGAAATCCTTGCGAACGTAATAGAGCAATTGCATTAACTGTGGACAGACCAGCCACCTGTGGAACTGTTACCTGCTGTTGCATGTGTGCGGGCGGCATAAATTCTGGATTAGATTGAAGGTTTAAGTATTCAATTATACCAGCCCAAATTTGTCCAACATAAGGTGCAGCCACGATGCTACCGTAGTAACCTTGGCGACTGGGTTCATCCACGTATAAAAATACCGCGTAACGTGCCACACCATCCACGTTAAGGAAAGATATAAAACTGGAAATATATTTGCCTTGTGCGATTATTCCATCCACATATTTTTGTGCGGTACCAGTTTTACCACCGATTTGAAAACCCGGCACGCGCGAGTGCTTGCCACTGCCGTGTTCTACCACACCGACCAGCAATTCACGCGCCTGGGCACTGGTTTGCTCGCTGATAACTCTTTGTCCACGCTGTTCAGATATTATTGTAGTTCCAGCCTGTGGAATAGATTGTGCGAAACGTGGGGTACGCAGAATTCCGTCACCAACGACTGCTCCTATGGCACTGATAAATTGGATTGGGCTGATCGCGATTGCTTGGCCGAAACCTATTCTTGCTATATCTACCGGGCGGACATATTGTTTAGGCAAAATAAGGCCTGCACTTTCACCATAGAAATCTACACCAGTCTTTTTTCCGAATCCGAAACGTGTTAGGTATTCATAGAACAAATCCACACCGATCCGCAAAGACAAATCCATGAACACCGCGTTGCAACTGTTGCGAACACCCTCGGCAAGGGTTTGCGTTCCATGACCTTTGGTTTTCCAACATCGCACCCGTTCGCCGCCTATCATTCGAAACCCGGGGCAATTAAATTTCTCATCCATTTGAACAAGACCTTCTTCCAATGCTATTGCCAATGTGATTATCTTGAATGTAGATCCGGGTTCCAGCACGTTTACAATTGGTTGATTTCGAATTTGTGCCAACAAATCCACCACGTTATTTCGTGGCTGGTCATTCATATCGAAAAATGGTGCAGAGGCACTGGCGACTATGCCGCCTGTTTGGATGTTGTACACAATGCCGCTGACGGATTGTGCGCGTTGTTCATAGAATGCACGTGCAAGTGCAGTTTGTAAGATGTTTTGTATTGTAGCATCTACATTAAGATGTAAATCAAAACCAGGAATAGATGGGAAATAAAACTCTACCCCCTCTTGCCTTGGGATACCACGCAGATCAGACGGTGTTGCGATACGTCCATCACGCCCGCGAAGAATATGGTTATAAAATGCTTCCAGACCCTCTTGCCCCATATTGTCTATCGTAGTCAGGCCCATGACCTGCCCCCCCACAACGCCAAGAGGATAAACACGACGATATGTTTGACTAAGGAACACGCCATCCAAGTTATGCGCGATAATCTTTATTGCGGTGGATTTTTCAATTTGCATTTTTATCAGGTGTTCACTGACACCCTTTGCTGTGACACGATTATAGACCTTTTGGTGTGAAAGATTTAATATTGACGAAAGTACACTAGTGACCCTATCTGCATCGGTTACCGCAACTGGACGCACGAAAACACTGTAGGTTGGGATGCTTTCCACCATTATTCTGCCGTGTCTGTCAAAAATATTTCCGCGACGTGCTCCAAGCGGTAAGTCACGATACCATTGTTCACTTGCACGAAGTTGCAGAGTTGGAGACGAAAAGATTTGAATGTAAATAAGACGACCACTGAGTGCTACAAGTACACACATACACGCAATCAAAAAAATGCGTACCCGCCTGAAAAGTAATGTTTTTGTATAGCGCATATACTATTAAATGCGAAATACATACACAACATAACTACGTCATTGCGAGCGAAGCGAAGCAATCCAGTGATGTTCACGTGATTGGTTGTTTAATTTAGATATAAGGTCTATTAAGGAGAATAGATTGGCAAGTAGTGATTCCGGCACAAAGATTGCTTCGCTTCGCTCGCAATGACGTGTGTACACCGATAATTTTACAGCACTGCCACTACAACCACTTTAAAAAACGCGAGGTTATTCGCGCTTTTAATATTTATCTGAATAGTCCGCTAAGAAAGTTGCTTAGTCGGTCGAACCAGTTCGTACTGTGATCCGGGTTATCTGGGAATTGCCATGTAACTTGTGGTGGGATTCTAACGGGTGTACCGACCTGGACAAAGTTATCACCATCAAACTGGTTACGTATTTCGTTAGTTATACGGTTATATTCACTATAGCGTTGGGAACTGACTTGGTCGAATTGTTGCGACAATTGAATGTTTTCAGTTCTGAGGGCGTCTATGCGCGCGCCTGAGGCACTGATATTAACCGCATTAATGATAATCAATGCAACAACAAGTGCAAGCACCGCAACAAACGAAGCCACAGCAATAAAGCCACGCGTGTTCAACTTCATTGTAACATCTTGATCATCGTCAACATGGGCTTTTTCATCGCGCACGGAATAGTTTGACGTGTCCATTTCTGCTATCTTTTCTAGTTGTTCTTGTGGTTGCTGGGACTGTTCTTGGATTGGAGAAAGATTCATATCAAATATCACAGGACGGAACGTTTGTTTTGGTTGGAATTGATAGTCTTGCGGGATTGTGTCTCCTGGTTTAATGTATGAATCAAATACAGGCGCGACCGCAGATTGACTTTGTGGTAGAGGTTTTGCATTGAATAAAACATCCCTTGCCTCTTGATAACGGGACGACACAATGCCATTGAAGGCATTCACATCATGCGTATTGTTAAAACGCGTTGCAATTGTTGCATCCAAGGAAACCTCGGTTGGTTTTTGCAACGGAACCTCGTAAAGAAGTCTGTTGGCCTCTTCTCTCGAGTATGTTTTTTGCGTTGTCATGTGTACCCCCATATCTTTAGTTTAACTTATATATCCAAAATCTCGAATTGAAAATTTTGGTGAAAGTTTCAAGTTTATAATTTCACGGCGACCCTTAGTTTGGCACTTGCGCTTCGTGGGTTTGCTTTTACCTCGATGTCGGTTGCGACTATTGGCTTTTTGGTAAGAATTTTCAATGATATCGTATGTCCGCAGATGCACAGTGGTGTTTTCGGTGGACAGTGACATGTGGCAGCGTATGTTTTGAATGTTTGTTTGACGATTCTATCTTCCAAACTGTGGAATGTTATTATTGCAATTTTGCCATCTGGATTCAATGATTCAATCGCAATTGGCAAAAATCTTTCCAAGGCACCAAGTTCGTCATTCACCGCAATTCGTATTGCCTGGAATGTCTTTTTTGCGGGATGACCAAAGAATTTGTAATATGTTCCTGGAACGCTTTGTTCACAAATCTTTGCAAGTTCCAATGTTGTATTGATTGGTCTGCGACTTGCTATACTGGCTGCTATTTTTTTTGCATAACGTTCTTCACCATAGTCTTTTAGTATTTTCTCAAGTTCACTCTCCTTTGATTTGTTTACGATATGCCATGCGTTCAATTTTGCATCTTTGTTCATTCGCATATCAAGCGGGGCGTCTAGCATGTAACTGAATCCCCTTTCGGCTTCGTCAATTTGGTAACTGGAAACCCCTATATCGGCAAGGATCGCGTCAACTTTTCTTTCGCGTAATACCTTTTCAAGATTTGCAAAATTAGTATGATGGAATTCGGCGTCAATGCCATTTTGCTTTGCATTGTTGATTGCGTCAGTGTCTTGGTCAATTGCAATCAGTTTTCCCGTATTTCCGATTCGTTCCAGAATCGCACGTGCGTGTCCACCACCCCCAAAGGTTGCGTCCACGACAATGTTCCCCTTTTTCAGCTCAAGATTGGAAATTACCTCGTCAAGCAGCACAGGTGTGTGTTGAAAGGTCATCAATCCTCCTCTGCTTTTTTGGGACAATTGGTAGAAGCTGTGGCGGCGGTGTCCCCCAAGATATCGACACCGCCAAGCGCTTCTATAGGATACTGTTGATATAAGTATCTGTCCTATATTTATCATTTAAGATTTTTTTTGTCAAACAATTTAACCATACTTATTATAGAGTTACCTTTTAGAAAAGCCCACTAGATATAGTGGGCTTTTTGATGACCTAGGAAAAATCGTTAGATTTTTAAATAATTTGACAAAAACATACGGTTTTCTTATTTTGTTTGCATTGCGCGAACAGGAATTTTCTCCATCTTTTCCTGCTTTACATCTATGACACCTTGAATAAGATCTTTTACATCTTGGACAGTTTTGATGTCTTCCAAAACCGCTTTGGTTTCCTCTTCGATGCTTTTAAGATTTACTAGGTTAGACTTGTCAATTGCGGACAATTCATATTTAATCATTTTTGCAACGATAGCCTCTAACTTCTCTTGTGGCATTATGTTGGCGACTTCGCCTGCGTCACTGGCTACGTTTATTTTTGTGACCTCGTCCGCGATGATTGCTTTGATTTCTTTTAACTTTTTTACATAATATGACCTACGCACCATAAGACAGTAAAATACGATTATTGAGATTATCTTTGCGGCTTCGATAATAATTCCCATTGGGTTAAAGGTATCCAATGGTGTAGCAATCAACAACATAGAGGTTGCGTACAGAATTGCAAATGCACGTACGTAATGTTTACTTGGAAGATATTGTCCAACCACAAATAAAAGTGCAGTAACAAGCATGATGATATGTAAATATCTTACAGACGCATCCGTATTAACAATGCCCAGCACCGCCCCACCCAGACCTATTGCAAGTGCAACGTAGAGGAATATTTTACCTCCGCGTTTGCGACCTGGTGTATCTTTTGCAAATATCCACCAGAATACCATACCGCGAAGAACGCTGAATGCTGCCGCCAGAATTGGGGATATCATTTGCGCGCCACCCATTTCCAATGACAAAAACATTAGCATCCACCAGAAACTGCCTACCGAGAACCATAACAAATATCTGCGCTGGTTTTTGATTTGGTAGGATACAAAGTCAAAAACAATTGTAAGGATCCCGAAGAACTGGGCAATCCAAAACCAATGAAGATCAACTTCGATTGGCATACCAAGAAAAGTATCCATCTTTTTTTCTCCTAAATATTAAATTAATTTAAACAAGAGGCGGACAATAATCCACGTCTTTTTATTTTTGTTTTATGTATTTTATATTATAAAAGGATTAAAGCACCTTGACCAACTATATGACATAGTAGCATACATAAATTAACTTGTTCAACAAAAATTTACATTATTCTTGGTAATTTTTGGAGGACATGCTATATTAGCGGATGAGTAAAATAATTCACGAAACCAAACATGTTGTAAAAGCATTCCTGATACGCGAGTCTGATGGAAAAATTATTGTGCTGACACGGTCGGACAATAAGAAGATTTCACCTGGCAAATGGGAATATTCCGCAGGTGGCGGCGTAGATGCGGGTGAAACACATGAACAGGCATTGGCACGTGAGATGTGGGAAGAAATTAAAACGAAAGTCAATAACCTTGAACGTTTTGGTGAAACCCAATTTTTGAATCATTACACAGGTAACCAGGACAAGATACATTTGTACTTTGGTAAAATTGATAAGGACATTGAATGGTTCGCGCCAAACGAAGTTAAGGCGGTTGATTATCTGTCGTTAGAGGAAATTAAAAACCTGATTGAAACACATGGTGCAAGCGCCTTTGATTTAGGATTTATTCATTCGTTCGAGCAATTGGTTAACTTTTTAAGTGGCAAAACACAAATGTCAATTAGTCAAATCCAAAAAGCGGTTCAACAAAACAAGATTAAAAAGGGTTTTAATTTAACAGATGCCAATATTGATTTTTGTTTATTGTATGGCGAAGTTGCCGAAGCATATAATGCATGGCGCAAGAAAAAAGATGATTTGGATGAGGAACTGGCGGATGTTGCGATTTATCTTTTGGGTATAGCCGAGATGGTTGGTGTTGATTTGGAAAGTGCGATAACCAAGAAAATGAAAAAGAATGCCGAACGTGAATACAAGTTAAAAAACGGTGTGCTTGTTAAAAATAAAAAGTAGGTATTCCCTACTTTTGTAAATGAAACTCTAATTTTAAAACTTGTCTGTGAAACCTTGGAACGTGTCTTGTTCGCCTTCTTCGACCATTTGCGGAGCAACTTCTTCGATTGTAATTTGTTCGGGCTTGTCTTTTATAATCCAGAACACCAGCGAGTTCATTGGCTTTATAAAGACCAATAGAACCGCAGCGGTGACCAAACTGAAAATTAGACCGAATACAGTGATTTGCCAAATCGGATCAACAATTAATCCCTCGAACCATCCGACAATTGCATTTTCAAACGGCCAGACAATTGCAAGAAATAATATCGTTCCAAACAGGTTAAACAAAAAGTGAATCATAGCCGCGCGTTTTGCATTTTTGTTTGCGGGTATCGCAGCAATAAGGGTTGTGACGGTTGTACCCAAACGTGTGCCAATTACCAGATAGATAATACTAGTAAGACCTATCACATTGTTTGCAGCCAGACTGATGAATACGGCTGTTGCTGCTGTTGATGATTGCATGATTGCCGTGAGTAATAAGCCAAGTAGAACCAGTAACAATGGGAAACTGACAGCCTCGAACATACTACTGAAAGCGTCACGCAGGTAGACGTTGCCGCTGAAGGTGCTACTCATGATTTCTAGGCCGACGAAAATTATACCGAAACTCATCAAGATGTCTGCGATCTTGTTGGCGCGTTTGTTCTTGGTTACCATCTTTGTGGTGGCGCCCACGAATACCAATGCCATGAAAAAATATTTTATCCGAAAAGCCGAAAACGAAAGCAAGATATTAGACAACGCAGTTCCAAGGTTAGCCCCAAAGATTACCGCCGTGGATTGTGTCAATGTCATCATGCCCGCATTTACAAGCCCAACAACAATAACGGTGGTTGCGGTGGACGATTGAACAAATACCGTAGCACCCGTTCCCACACCAAAACCAACCATTCGGTTCTCGCCCATTTTCTCGAACATTTGTTTGACGCGTTCGTTGGAACCGGCTTGCAACAAATTACTGAATTTAATTATACCAACAAGGAAAACACCGATACCAGTTAGTAACATTAGGATTGAATAGAAAATATCCCAGAACATAGATGTAGTATATACGAAACAAATGGTGTTGACAACTTAGTCTTGCACTCTTACAAAATCTTTTTAGACACTGGGCAGGCAAATTTTTATTGACGCATTGTCGGTTTAGCACTACCCTGTGACTTATGAAAACAAAAATTACAGAATTGTTGAAAATTGAGTATCCGATTTTGCAGGGGGCTATGGCATATGTTGCGAATGCGCAGTTAGCCGCAGCAGTTAGCAATGCGGGTGGTTTGGGAATTGTGTCTGCCGGCATTAACGAGCCAGATTGGGTGCGCAAAGAAATACAGGCGACAAAGAAACTGACAAAGAAACCGTTTGGTGTGAACATCATGTTGTTATCCAGTCATGCCGACGCGATTGCGGACATCGTTGTCGAAGAAGGCGTGCGGGTAGTGACAACGGGTGCGGGATCGCCTGTTAAACATATTAAAAAGTGGAAGGATGCGGGAACCATTGTTATCCCCGTTGTTGCATCCGTGACACAGGCAAAAGCCATGGAGCGCGCAGGTGCGGACGCAGTTATTGCCGAGGGCATGGAAGCAGGCGGACATGTGGGTGAAACCACAACAATGTGTTTGGTGCCACAGGTTGTGGATGCGGTGACAATCCCCGTGATTGCGGCAGGTGGAATTGCGGATCACCGCGGTGTGAAGGCGTCGTTTGCGCTGGGAGCCGTTGGTGTGCAAGTTGGCACAAGGTTTCTGGTTGCGAAAGAGTGTGACATTCACGAGGTATACAAGCAGAAGGTCATAGAATCCAAGGATAGTTCCACGATTGTTACAGGGCGTCGTCCAGGCTTGCATGCGGTGCGTAGTATCAAGACGCCGATGAGTCGAACGTTTAGCCAAAAAGAGTTTGATTCCAACATTCCGCATGACGAGTTAGAAGCCCTGGGACGCGGCGCATACAAGATGGCGGTAGAAAACGGAGACGAAGAAAATGGGTGCTTCCTGTGTGGTCAGATTGCGGGTATGGTGACAAAAGAGGAAACGTGCAAGGAAATTATTTTGGATTTGTTTAAGGAGCAATCATGAAATACACAGGAAAAGAAATAGAAAATTTATTACCGCATCGTGCACCAATGTTATTGATCGAGGATGTGGAGTTGGTTAAAGACGATGAGGGTGAACGCAGCATTGCGCATTACAATGTACGTGGAAACGAGTATTTTTTACAGGGGCATTTTCCAGACTTTCCCGTTGTGCCCGGTGTAATTTTGTGCGAGATGATGGCACAATCATGTTGTGTGTTCTTTTCAAACAAAAAAGACGTCCATACGATGTTGACGTCTTTGAACAATGTTAAGTTTAAAAGTCCTGTGCGACCCGGTGATGTTGTACGAATTGAAACTATAATCACCAAAAGTAATCGTATTTTCACATTCGCCGAGAGCAAGGTTTTTGTAGGTGAAAAGTTGGCGGCGATGGGTGAATTGTCGTTTGCGTTGGTGCCAAAAAACTAGAATTGAATTACCATAATAACCAAGCATATAATCCAGCACTGGATTGCTTCGCTTCGCTCGCAATGACGTGTACCTTTGATGCCCCATGTGTCCAATTACTAAATAAAAGTGCGGTTAGTTTAACTTCCCCATTTTGGATGTGTAGTTGGTTTTCTTTTGGTATTCTTTTTCCGAAATTACTTGGTCGAGGGTTTTGATTGCATCTTGGACTTTTCGGTCTAGTTTATTTGGCATTTCGACCAGGATTTTGATTATGATGTCACCTGTACCAATTGAACTGAGTTTCTTTATGCCTTTGCCTTTTAATTTGTGGATTGCGCCATTTTGTGTGTATGGCGGAATGGTAAAATCTGTGACGCCGTCCACGGTTGGGATTTTGACTTTGTCACCCAAAATGGCTTGGGTAAAGGATATCGGCAGTTCCATGTGTAGGTCATAGCCGTCGCGTTGTAAGATTGGGTGTGCGGATACACGAATGTGTACCAACAGATTCCCCGAGATTCCTTCCGCACCAAATGGTGCGTCGCCCTCGCCATTGATACTAAGTGCCTGACCATCAGCAATGCCTGCGGGGATGTTGACCTCGTAATTTACCGTCTTTTTTACCGCACCTTTTGCGTTGCATCCAGGGCACTTGTCACGAATCATTTTACCCGAGCCATTACACGCCGAACATGGTACAACGTTCTCCATGACGCCAAAACGCCCAATACGGCTGGTTTGTTTTACACGGCCTTGCCCGTTACAGTACGAACATGTATTGACGCTGGTGCCGTTTTTTGCACCCGTTCCATTACAGTCATGGCATTTTTCAAAGCGGGTATAGGTTACGGTTTTCTTTGCACCATATGCAGATTCTTGAAACGATAAATTAACGTTAACATTAATATCATTCCCGCGTACCGAGCGCGAACGACGTGCCCCGCCGCCAAACATATCACCGATTGGTCCGTCGAAAAAGGAACTGAAAATGTCTCCCATATCAAAGCCATTGAACCCAGAGAAGCCACCCGCCCCTCCTCCGCCTCCACCAAACATTCCTTCGGCAGAACCAAATTTGTCATAGTTCGATTTCTTTTGCGGGTCGGATAGAACCTCGTACGCCCCGCTGATTTCCTTGAATTTAGCCTCGGCGTTTTTATCACCCGGGTTTTGGTCCGGGTGATATTTTTTTGCAAGTTGTCTGTACGCCGATTTTATTTCGTCGGCGGTTGCACTTTTTGAAACACCAAGTGTTTCGTATGGGTTTTTCATCTTTTAAAATCCTTATTAATTTTGTTCGGTCGGTTCATCACTTTGCGGCTGGCCGTCTTGTGGAGGGGTTGTGCTTTGATACAATCTTACGATTACCTCTTGGGTTTCTTTTTGGAATTCTTCCATTGCCTTTTTTACCGAGTCAATGTCTTCGTTACCTTCCATGTCTTTTTTCAGTTTTTCTACCGCATCTTTTAATTTGGTTTTGTCATCATCATTTAATTTATCACCACTTTCACGAAGCAATTTTTCAATACCAAATATTGCACTGTCCGCGGTATTTTTGGTGTCCACCAATTCCTTTCGCTTTGCATCTTCTTCGGCATGTTGTTCGGCTTCGCGCACTGCTTTTTCGATATCATCTTTGGACATGTTTGTGGACGCGGTTATGTTAATGGATTGAGATTTGCTTGTGCCAAGGTCTTTTGCAGTTACAGACACAATTCCATTTGCATCAATGTCGAATGTGACCTCGATTTGTGGGATTCCACGTGGTGCAGGTGGAATGTCGGTTAACATAAATCTTCCCAATGTCTTGTTATCGCCCGCAAAGTCACGCTCGCCTTGTAAAACGTGGATATCCACCCCTGGTTGATTATCCGCAGCGGTTGAAAATATCTGGGACTTTTTAGTTGGAATTGTTGTATTCCGCGGGATAAGTTTTGTACACACACCACCCAATGTCTCGATACCAAGTGACAGGGGTGTAACGTCCAGCAACAACACGTCTTTAACATCACCACCAAGAACACCTGCCTGGATTGCCGCACCCATCGCAACACATTCATCTGGGTTAATTCCTTTGAATGGGTCTATACCAGTTTTCTTTTTAAGTGCCTCGGCAACCGCAGGGATACGTGTGGACCCACCCACCAATACAACCTTTTTAATATCACCGAATTTCAACTTTGCATCTTTCATACATGCATCGACACTCTTAAGCGATTTGTCAATAAGGTCACGAACCATATCCTCGAACTTTGCACGGGTAAGTTCAAACTCAAGGTGTTTTGGACCACTGGCGTCCGCGGTTATGTATGCCTCGGAAATTGTGGTTTTTGTCATACCTGATAAATCAATCTTGGCTTTTTCTGCCGCTTGCTTAAGTCGTTGCAACGCCATTTTGTCTTTGGATAAATCAATACCGTTTTTTGCACTAAAGTCCGCAATTAACAGGTCAATAATTTTTTGGTCAAAGTCATCCCCGCCCAAGTGAGTGTCACCATGGGTTGCAAGAACCTCGAACACACCGTCTCCCAACTCCAAGATAGATACGTCAAACGTTCCACCACCAAGGTCGTATACAAGAATCTTTTCACCAGATCCAGCGTTCTTGTCCACACCATATGCAAGTGCGGCTGCGGTTGGTTCGTTGATTATGCGAAGAACCTCTAGACCTGCAATTTTACCCGCATCCTTTGTTGCTTGACGTTGCGAGTCATTAAAGTACGCAGGCACAGTAATAACCGCCTTGGTTACTTTGCCGCCTAAATATGCCTCTGCGTCACTTTTAAGTTTTGTTAGAATCATTGCAGAAATTTCTTGTGGTGTATAATTCTTGTCACCTAACTTCAATTTCTTGCTTGTGCCCATTAATCGTTTAACCGAAATGATTGTGTTTTCCGGGTTAGATACCGCCTGGCGTTTTGCAACCTGGCCCACAATCCTTTCACCACCCTTTGTAAGTGCCACCACAGATGGGGTTGTTCTTGCACCTTCGCTGTTTGCTATTACGGTGGCTTCACCACCTTCCATGACTGCGACACAACTGTTTGTTGTTCCTAGGTCGATTCCTATTATTTTGCTCATTATATTTCTCCTTTTTATTTATATGTTTTTTACTTGCTTATTTTTACTTGAGGGAATCGGATAATTTCATTCCGCCCTCCCTCCAGCCTATAGCCTTTTGCCCAGACCTCTAATATCGTGTCCGGTTCTACGCCCTTGGCTTCCTCTGCCATTACTGCGTAGTGGATATTCGGGTCAAAGGTATCACCCTTTTTAACGTCCAATTCAACCACACCTAAGCCTGCCAGAACGTTACCAAATTTGCGAGCCACGATGTCAATCCCGCTTTGCGCAACATGCCCATCCAATGTTTTCAATGCCTGCGACAAATCGTCGATTATCGGAAAGAATTCCAGTGTCGCGTCCCTCTTACCATCCAGATATGCTTGGGCATTGGATTCTTTAGTTTTACGTTTATAGTTTTCAAATTCGGCTTTCATGTATTGTGCGAGACTTAGTCTCTCGTCCGCCAATTTACGCATCTCGTCCAATTCACGCCCGAGAATTTTGGACTCGCCATCAATTGGTTGGTCATATATTTCATCAACGTCGCCTTTTTTCTTTTTTGACATTTACCTGTTACCCTCCTCTATTAATTGTCTAAGTTTTTCCAGCAGTTCTTGGGCATCCTGCATGCGCGGTGAATTCGCTGCAATACTTATGGTTGGGATTCCAAACGTTACCATGGTTACGCTTTGGAAAACAAAGCCCTTGGAATTTGGATCTGGTGCGATTACTATGTTCTCACCCTCCTCGATCTTTAGGGCAACACGAACCTCTTTAGGTAGGGTTATTTGCCCCTTGCTGGTTACCTTTGCAGTGTACATCAACACCTCCTTTCGGACTGTAAGGATTTCCTTACTTTCCTTACACAGATTATATGCAATAAAAATCAATGTCAATCATTTTTGACATTGTAATTCTCGATAATTAAGATAAATTTTCCATTTATTTTTATTGTAAACTCTTTTCGCGTTTCTTATCTAATGTAAGCATGTCAATCAAAAGATTCAAAATAAACATCCCGTCTTCGGTTGCACGTAAATCATTGCCATGTGTTTTCAAAAGACCGATATTAGACAGTTCCAAGACCTCTTTAGATTTTTCCGCCAGCAAATTTATTCCAAGGTCCCCTAGGCGAGATAAGCTGACACCCTTTTTTGTTCTTAGACCCAACATGATTATTTCATTGACTAGATCTGCTTTGGTTCGCTTTTCGCTGGAGTGAACTTTGTTGGGTTTAAGTAAATACATATTAAGATCTTCGGTATTCTCGTAACGTTCGCCATCGAACAATCCGTGCGCAGACACGCCAAAACCCAAATATTCGTGCTCTGCGTTCCAGTAATTAAGATTGTGTTTACACTCGTAACCTTTTTGCGCCCAATTGGAAACCTCGTACCTTTTAAAGCCATGTTCCTTTAAAGTCTCTTGCAGATCCAGTTCTTCCTCTATTGATGTATCTTCGTCCAATTCATAGAGTTCCTCATAATCCAAGCGACGTGCAAGAGGTGTACCCAATTCAGGCGTTAAACTGTAGGTTGATATATGTTTTATATGTGGAGCAACATTCAACAGGAATTGGACCTCCGCCTCTATATCGCGCCTAAGATTTGCGTTGGCAATCTCTCGTGGAAGTGGAATATTGTAGAGAAAATCTATGCTGAGATTTTCAATCCCGCATCTTTGAATCAAAGCAAGTGCCTTAAAAACAGATTTTGTTGATTGCACACGCCCAAGCACTTTTAATTCAAGCGAATCATGTGATTGGATACCAAGACTGAGGCGATTGATTCCAATTGATTTATATTTGTTCAATTTTGCCGCCGTGAGCGAGCCAGGATTGCATTCTATGGTTATTTCGGCATTGTCAGTTATTACGAAATTCTTTCGCAACGCGGTCATCAGTTTGCCAATTTGCGCGGCCGAAAGCAATGACGGCGTACCGCCGCCGATGTATATTGTTTCGACGATGTGATTAATACACTTGTCTTTATAAGATTTAATTTCACGAATAAGCGTATCTAAATAAGACGGTATCACATTGACACAATTATCAAAAGAAACAAAGTCGCAATAATCGCACTTGTTCGCACAAAACGGTATATGTATATACAACGACAATGGCTTTGATTTCATAGGCAAGAGTTTAGCATATCTTTGAATATTATGCTATATTTAATTAAATGAACAATATAGAAAGACGGAATTTTATCGGAATACTTGGGATTAATACCTGTCTTTTTATCATGTATGTTTTTGTACAAATATTTTTGACCGCACAGGTATTCACATTATCGGGTTACAGTATAACCGCAGTTGCGTTATTTATTTTGGTGGACGTAACCGGGATTTTTGTTTTTTATATTATTTCAGCCATTATCTGTAAAAAAATTCCCGCCATATGGATGATACGGTTTGCAGTTATTCTGACCTGTTTATTCATTGTATTGACCGTCGTTTGGGAAAACGGTCTTGGAACACATTTTATCTTGTTCGGTGCGTTGTGGGGAATTGTACGGGGTTTGTATTGGGGGGCGATGAATTTCTTAACCGCAAATGCTTTTGATAAAAAACGTACCCATACCTATTTCACATTGTTCTTTATACTGATTGCCACCGTAAACATATTGTTTCCTTTCTCGTTTGGTTTTGCAATAGATTTCGGCAGTTGGATGATAACAAGCGGTTTCGTATTATTGGTTGGGGTAATACAATTGGTCATAAGTTTTTTTGTGAAACTTGATACCCAAGACAAAGGCAAGTTGGAAATAACAAATTTCTACCACGCATTAAAACAAAACAATTTTCTGCGCCCTGCGATGTGGATGTTTGTTGTTTTTGTGCTGGTTGGGTTTGTGTATACCCTGCCGATGATTATGACTATTTTGATTGTCATGGTGTACGGTACAAACATCAGTTTAGGTGTAATGGGAACAATATTTGCCGCGACCGGAATAGTTTTCTTAATAACATACAAAAGAATCCAACCTACACGAAAAGTGCTGTTTTGGATATCCGCATTTTTACCGTTGATTGCATCCGTGGTTTTATTTTTTTATGTCGGTGTGTGGAGTATTATTGTTTTCAACGCATGCCTGGTACTGCGAAGCATGTCCGAGGTTGAGTCCGCAGATGCCAGATTGAACCTGTGTAAGTATTGGGGTGGCGAGAAATATTCTATGGAGGGATTGCTGTTATTAGAAACTGGGTTTTGGGTTGGACGGGTTATCGCGTGTGGAATATTGTTGTTCTTTGACATGTTTAATTCTACGATTTTGTTCCCTGTCGCTATCAGTACAATTTTACTGGCACATGCAGCGCATGCAACGATAACTTTCGTTTGGAAGCGTAAATATGCGCGCTAGTTTAATTTTTCAATATTGAAACAAATGCCTCGCTTGGCAATTCAACGTTTCCAAGCATACGCATTTTCTTTTTACCTTCTTTCTGTTTGTCCAGCAGTTTTCGCTTTCGTGAAATATCTCCACCATAACATTTAGCAAGGACGTCTTTTCTTAGTGCTCGTACAGTCTCTCGTGCTATTATTTTTCCGCCAATTGCGGCTTGGATTGGAACTTCGAACATTTGTCGTGGAATTACTTCTTTTAACTTTTCTACGATTACCTTTCCGCGTTCATACGCACGGTCTTGGTGCACAATAAGGCTTAGGGCATCACAAACAGTGCCATTCAATAATATATCCAACTTTACCAGTTTGCTTTTAACCATGCCATGCGGTTCGTAGTCAAGACTCGCGTAACCGCGAGATTTACTTTTTAATTGATCAAAGAAATCATATACGATTTCGTTCAAGGGGATTATGTAATTCAATCTAACTCTGCTTTCACTTTGGTATTCCATGTTTATGAATTCACCGCGGCGATGTGTTGCAAGTTCCATTAACGGACCCAAGTAGTCTGGCGGTGTATAGACCTGGAGATTTACAAAAGGTTCTTCCATGTAATCAATTTCCACAGGTTTCGGCAAATTTGATGGATTGGAAATTTCCAATGTGTTCCCATCAGTTTTATGTACGTTATACGACACAGAGGGTGCGGTTGTAATCAATTCCAGATTAAACTCGCGCTCTAACCGTTCTGTTATAATTTCCATATGCAACAGTCCCAGAAACCCCACACGGAAACCAAAGCCCAGTGCAGTGGAAACCTCGGGCGCAAATTCAAGGCTAGAGTCATTTAATTTAAGTTTATCTAGGGCGTCTTTTAAATCTGTGTATCTATCACCGTCTGTTGGGAAAATACCGCTGAAGACTACGGGCTTGACTTCTTTATAACCTGGCAATGCCTCTTTTGCTTGGCGAGATGTATGGGTTATTGTATCACCTATTTTAAGGTCTTGGATTGTTTTGATACTTGCGGTTATGTAACCAACATCGCCCGCACGCAGGCAATCTATTGCGACTTGTTTAGGCGTAAATACGCCGACCTCGACCACGTCAAATTCACGCCCAGTTGCCATAAATCGAATCTTTTGCCCCGCACGAACTTCGCCATCTACAACACGCACAAAACAGATTCCACCTTTGTAATTATCATAAAAGCAATCAAACACCAAAGCACGCAAAGGCGCATCATCATTACCATTTGGTGAAGGCAATAGTGTAACAATTTGTTCCAGAACCTCGCCGATGTTGATTCCTTCCTTCGCGGAAATCAGAGGCGCAAGGCCAGATTCAATACCGATGATTTGCGCTATTTCGGCACGCACCTCTTCTGGTCTAGCGGCAGGCAAATCTATTTTGTTGATTACAGGAATTAACTCCAAATTGTTATCCAGAGCAAGATACGCATTCGCCAACGTTTGTGCTTCGACCCCTTGCGCGGCGTCCACTATTAGCAATGCGCCCTCGCACGCCGCGAGAGAACGGCTGACTTCGTACGTAAAATCCACATGCCCAGGTGTGTCAATCAGGTTCAATGTATATCTTTGACCCCCATGCTCATAGAACATACGGGTAGGTGTCAACTTGATCGTAATACCGCGTTCACGTTCAATATCCATACTGTCCAACAGTTGGGCACTCATCTCGCGCTTGGTTACCGTATTGGTAAATTCCAGCAGTCTGTCTGCCAGTGTAGACTTTCCATGGTCGATGTGCGCCACGATGCAAAAGTTGCGAATTAAATCTTGTCGTTTCATTACTCGGCATTTTAGCACGCCATGAGCAAGAACACAAGCGGACAAATCACAGCAAAAATAACTTTGAAGATTCCAAAATCAAATCAAGATGTTGCAAGTATGCCTTTTCAATCTCACGCATAATTCGTTTTGCATTGGAAAGGGAAAGTTCGACATTATCCAGTTCTTTGATGTCACAGCGAAAGGAGTCTATTTCCTCCTCGACATCATAACCAAGCAAAACCAGCAGGTATGCAAAGAACCAGATAAAAAGTTTAAGGGCGCTGGTTTCATTGTTTGCCATATAAGAGTATGTTTGGATAACCAATTCAAATATTTCGGAAACATCGTCATCAAAATTTCGGATTGCACCATACACAGCATCACTTATCATTCCTGCAAGATAAAATCTGTGAATCTCGCGCGTTATACCCAAGTTATTGTCAATTACATGTGCACCAGTTACACGTGCACCTGTAATAGTAAATTCGCAATGATTAAATAATTGCAATGCGCCCTTTAACTTTGCCGTGGATTTCAATGCACCAGTTGCGTAGACAATTCCTATGCCATCAGAAGATAACAACACAAGACGCATATCATTTTCTTTGTGCCTATCTGTCTTTAAAATTATCGCATTTTTTATTTCGCTGTTTTTCATTATTCTTCGCCACCATAGGATTGCATATATAACCCCGTTTAGGCAAATACTTATAACATGAGAGAAAAAGACACAGCAAAACTTGCATGGGAACTTTTTAAAAAAACTGGACAGATTGGATATTACAATTTATATACAAAATTGAACAAGAAAAAAAAGTGAGGTAAACTCACTTTACGTTATGAATTTATTTTGGTCTAGCCTCGCCGCAGAATGCGCAGAACCTAAAATCTTTTTGGTTCACGTTCATACATTTTTTGCAAGCCAGTTCTGATTTTGGACATTCTATCTTTGTACTGCATCCACTGCAAAACTTGTCTCCTTGTTTCACTTCGAACCCGCACTTACACACAAGAACCAGCGGAACCTCCTGCATCTTTGAAAAATCTGCTGCACAAGCCGTACAGAATTTTGCATTATGCTTATTTACCTGACCACATGGACATTGCATATCACGCAAATCATTTGCACATGACATGCAAAATGATGACCCCTTTTCGTTGATTGTTCCACATTTACATTTAATGCGTTGAGAAATAGGACAAGGCATAATTTTGTCCAACACTCGCTCAGTTGCCCTACCGCCAACTTGGCCACCTATACCCCATCCAAGACCAAAGCCTAAACCTGCTCCAAGACCCATAATATGACCTCCTTAAATTATTCCAACGGATTACCCGTTTGCGGACAAAACCTTGGTTTAGGTTTTTCGTCTTCCAAAGGCTGTCCTGTTTGTGCACAAAATTTTGCATCTGGTTGCTGTGGTTCTTCCACTGCGGCTTTTTTCCTTGACCTTGTTGCCCTTGCAGGTGTTTCTTCCATTGCAAGGGTGACTGCACTTCTTGATAAACCTAATTTCTTGTCTTCTGCTTGTGCTCTTTCTTCCAATGCACGATATGAAGAACAGTTCTGCATTTGTCGTACAAGTGTTTGAGTCATTCTGGATGAAGGAGCAACCTTGATAAATTCATTGACCATTCTACACATTCTGTAACTGTCAAGGAATGCAGACTTTATTGTAGACGCCAACATAATAAGCGCAATAGAACCAAATATCATCCAAAAGTTTGCAGTAACAATTGCCACAATGACAAGAGTAATAGCGATTAAATAAAATATGACATATGCAACGATTAGTGCAAACGTAGCCCCGACCGTGGCCGCTAGCATAGTTTTCCAGTTTCGAAAATAAAGACCCAGACCATTAAATGTTGCACGAACAGGCCCAGTTTTTGTGTCATAAAACGCCCAAGCCATTGAAACCTCGGTTGCGGATTGGATTGCGATTCTTGTTGCTATTCTTGTACTCATTTGCACAGCCCCTGCAACTGCGCCTGTTCCAACGCCTCGCACAGCGTCCCCGACTCTGCCTGCCATCTTTCTACCCGCTGTTCTTAGAATGTTACAGGTCATAAAGAACCCCAGAATCCCAAAAATCCCCATACGATTTTTTACAATTTCGTTTCCGAATTTTAATGGATTGCCATCTGGTAATTTTCCATCAAGAGATGCAACAGTCACAACCGCAACGTGACCCATTCTGATTCTGAATCTCCAAAAGATGTTTACGAGATAAATGACAATTATACTTAAGAAAATCCACATCAGCAGCATTCCAATCCATGTTAAAAAGCCCCCACTTGGTCTTGTTGTTGGATTACCACTTGCATCATATGTTGTAACCCAGCCAAAATCAGAAATAGGCGCAATCGCATTTGCAATAAAATAACAAACAAGTCCCAAGCCCATAACGACCAAAATATTAAAAACACCAATGAATAATTTTAACCATACAAAACGCTTTGTTTGATTAAAAATCGAGTTGGCAGCCGTACCATCCTCAACTTTATTTTGTCGATTTTCTTTAACCCGTTGCCGATGAAGTTCGGACTCTTGCCTAATTCTTTCTGCGTGGCTCATTGCCATGTTATATTACCTCCAATCACACAAATTACCATTGTCTTCGATTGTTCATTCCGCCGCCGGTTTCCATTTTCCCAAGCAACGCGGCAATCATAATTCCCAACCCCACAAAAACAAAGATACAAAGAAAACCAATACCCAAATATAAACCAATGGTCTCCACTGGCTGTTCTGCATAATTTGTTTTTGGATTTACAAAGAATGTTCGGACTTCGCCTATTGTTGCGGTGGAACCTGGCTCCCAACCACCTTGCAATATTCTGGTTTCACCATCAATCTCAAATTGAAAGCGCGCAATGTTCACAGGAAACCCTGTTTCCGGGTGTGGAACCTGTACCATTATTGCAGTTGCATCCACCCACACAAAGTTACGCTCTTGGTAAACAGAGTGTCCAATTTCTGGGATGACACCGAACCAAATTGCAAATATCCCAATACTAAAGAACACTGCCCCAAATGCAATCAAAGGTAATCGTCTAAAAATTATAAATAACATGCGTTATTGTACTATGATAATTTACAGTAAGCAATAAATTTTTAGTTTTAATTTATAGATTTCTTTCTGTGTTTTTCTTGGAAAGTGATTCTATCCCCATGGAACCGGCAGAGGTTGCAAGTGCCGCCATAGCCCCAAGTTCCAATGATCCGTAAGCCGCAATAGCGATTGCAGCCGCACTAGCAGAAGCCAGTGCGTTCCTTACCGCCGCTTTACAACCCCATTCACTTGCACAAGTTATTATGTTCTTTACAACCGCACCACCTGCAATACCCGCCATTGCGTGTTCCAGACCTATGACATCCTCTTGCACAAAGTATCTTGCACCAAAGGCCGCACTGCAACCCATTAACAATGGGCAAGCAGTCTTAAAAGTATTCGAGTTTAAAACAGGACTAATCGTCTTGAAAGCGTCAGAATCCATAATACGCTTTTTTAATTCTTTCATTTACAATTATACAGTCTGCAGTTGATGAAAGTCAATATTCAGCGAAAAACACGCACACTTTTATTTTAAAAACATGAATGCGCGCATTACTTCGTAATAGTTTTCGCAGTCGATTTTTACGGTTTGTGCATCTATTTTTTTGGCACTTGGATAGAACGAGAATTTGTGCAGCCTGGTGGTGGCGAAATTTGACTTGCAATTCAACTTTGGTACCGAAGTCTATTTTACTCTTTATTGATTGAACCGCACGTTTCATTATTTCTTAGTCAAATATTCATTGACCTCGAACCAGCCCTGCGGGTTGCCAGTATCAAAACAACGAGCGCGGGTTCGTACGCCGCGAAGATTGCCGTGACCCGCAACTTTGTTTAACTGTTCTGTCATACATACCTCGCCGCTTTCGGTTTGCGCATTTTCAATCATAGCAAATATTTCTGGTGTTAAAACAAATCTTCCGCAAGATGCAAGATTACTTGGCGGATTTGATTGTGGTTTTTCAATAATCTGTTTGATTTGAAATGCCCTTTTAATAAAACATGTTCCAGTGGCGCATGCACCTTTGATCCCTGTGTCGATTATGCCATATTTATGTGTATTACCTGTTGGGATGGGACTGGCAATTATTGTGGATTTTTTATGCTGTTCAAAATCTGTAATTAATTCTATAGTTGGATTGTGTTCAAAGAATACCGTATCACTGTATGCCACCACAAAGGGTTCATTTCCCGCAAAGGTTTTTGCATGCCAAATGTTGTCTGCCGCACCACGTGGCATTGGAACGCGTTTATAGGTAATATTTAAATCGGCAAAGGGATTTATATTGATGTTCATCCCCTTTTCATGGATGACTGTCTCCAATTCAGGATGACGATCAAAATAGTTTTGAACAACCTCGCGCCCGCGACCTATCAGGATTAGTATATCCGTGATGCCAGCATCTTTTAATTCCTCCACTATGTAATGAATAATTGGCTTGTTCCCTATTGGCAGCATTTCTTTTGGGATTGCTTTTGTAATTGGTAAAAAACGTGTTGCGTAGCCACCGCATGTGATTATTGCCTTTGTAATTTTTGTGTTTGCCATTTAATGTCAATATATTAAAATAGTGACAGAAATGATAAAAGACCGTGCGATTTTGCATTGCGATTTGAATAACTTTTTTGCCTCGGTCGAGGTCATTTTAAATCCAGCCTTGCGTGGGAATGCAGTTGCAGTGTGCGGAGACCCAAAAAAGCGACACGGCATTGTTCTTGCAAAGTGCGAGATTGCGAAACGCCATGGTGTTAAAACAGGTGACACAGTGAACGAAGCCGAAAAAAAATGCCCTAGCATAATAATTGTTTGTCCACAACATAACGAGTATTCAAAATATTCAAGAAAGGTCCGTGAGATATATTACAGATTCACAGACAAGGTCGAGAGTTTTGGCATTGACGAATGCTGGCTGGATGTTACTAATTCAAAATTATTATTTGGCACAGGTGAACAGATCGCAGAAAAGATCAAGAGCACAGTCAAAGAAGAACTGGGTCTAACAATTTCTATAGGAGTCAGTTGGAACAAGACGTATGCAAAACTGGGTTCAGATTTTAAAAAGCCAGACGCAATTACGATAATCTCTCGTCAGAATTATCGCAACATAATATACCCATCACCGATTTCAAGTATGCTTTATGTTGGGCGTAAGACACGTCAAATGTTCGAACGGATGAATATTAAGACTATTGGCGATTTGGCTAATTTTGACCCAGCGTTATTGCGTGCACGCATGGGCATTATGGCCGCAAAATTAATCCAAGCCGCGCGCGGCGAAGATGATGACGAGGTCATGAATTTCTTACACAAAGACGATGTAAAGAGTGTCGGTAACGGAGCGACACTTGCTCGCGACCTGACAACCGTACGCCAAGTTGAAAAGGTTATATATGTCTTGGCAGAAGAGGTGGGCACGCGCATGCGAAGAAAAGGCGTTCAAGGCAAGACAATTAGCCTGGGCATTCGTGGTAATGACTTGAAATGGACGGGAGCACAGGCCAGTATCCAATCACCCACCCACAACCCAATGAAAATTACACACGAAGCAATGAAGATATTTAACACACTTTGGAATGTTGGTAATATTGGTGTAGGAACGGGTGAATTTTTACTTTCGAAAAAAGAATCATTGGAACCAATTCGTTCTTTGCGTGTTGCTGTTTCCAATTTGACGGATGCACAAATGTCTCAACTTGATTTTTTAGACAGAAGCGAAATATACAGCGATGATTTAACAAAAACTTTTGACAACTTGCGCAAAAAATATGGCTCGTCTTCAATTTCATTTGCTATGGGAATTGGTGCAGAATTAGAAATTGAATTCGAGGTTTTGGATGGGGTAAGTATCCTTCCTACCTAGAATAAATACAATCGTTAACACTTGACAAATGCCCTTCATAGTTGTATTATATATGGTTAATGGGGTGTAGCGCAGTTTGGTAGCGCACTAGATTTGGGATCTAGGGGCCGCAGGTTCAAGTCCTGTCACCCCAACCATGATAAAAAATGCGAGCAAGCTCGCGTTAACAAAAAATCCAGCATTGTACGTGCTGGATTTTTTAAAGATTAGATTATTTAAGTCTTCATTGTTAAACTTATTCGTTTTCGTTCTTTATCCACACCCAGCACGCGAACCTGCACCACGTCGCCCACGGATAGAACTTCGCTGGGGTGCTTTATATACCTGTCCACGATTTGGCTAATGTGAACCAACCCATCTTGGTGAACCCCAATATCCACAAACGCACCAAAGTCAATGACATTGCGAACAGTTCCAGTTAATTCCATCCCCTCTTTCAAATCGTTCATATCCATAACATCGGAACGCAAGACAGGCTGCGCGAAATCATCCCGAATATCGCGGCCAGGATTTTGCAATTCCTTGATAATGTCTTCCAAAGTTGGCACACCCACCCCGTACTCTTTCGCAAGTTGTTCCATGTTCATGTGGGCAATCTTTGCAAGAATTGGTTGAATCTTTCGCGCCACCCCATAATTCTCGGGATGAACACCCGTATTATCCATTATATCGGCACCACCAACGATTCGCAAGAAACCCGCACATTGTTCATAGGCTTTGGCACCTAATTTCGGAACATTCAGAAGTTGTTCGCGAGTTTGGAAAGCGCCAATTTTTGTACGATGGGCAATTATATTTTTCGCAATAGCGGTATTAAGCCCCGCAACAAATGACAACAACGCCGCACTTGCGGTGTTCAGGTCTACACCCACACTGTTCACACAATCCTCAACAACACCACCCAGAACCTGGTCAAGTCGTGCTTGTGGCATGTCGTGTTGATATTGTCCAACGCCTATGGATTTTGGGTCGATTTTTATAAGTTCCGCCAGAGGATCTTGTAACCGCCTTGCTATACTTGCAGCACTTCTGTGTGCAACATCAAAGTCAGGGAATTCCTCTGCCCCCGCCTTGGATGCGGAATAAACACTGGCCCCCGCTTCGTTCACGATAATATAGCCAAGATCTTTTATACCAAGTTCTTTTATCAGGTCGGCTGTGAAAATCTCGCTTTCTTTACTTGCTGTTCCATTGCCTATTGCGATTATTTGAACTTTGTGTTTTTTAACCAGGTCGCCGATAATTTTCTTGGATTCATCCACCTTGTTATGTGGTGCGGTAAAATATGCAATAGCACGATCCAGAACATTCCCATTACCATCCACCACAACAATTTTGCAACCAGTTCGATATCCAGGATCCAGTCCAAGTACAACTTTGTTTTTAACAGGTGATTGCAACAATAAAGGCCGCAAGTTTACATCAAACATTTTTATAGCCTGCTCTGATGCCGATTCGAACAATTCGCCACGCACCTCGTTTTCTACCGATGGTTTCATCAGCCGCTTGTAGGCATCTTCTCCCGCTTCTTTCACAAGGACTGCGGTCGGTGCCCATGGAGATTTCTTGGCACCATCATAGAACTCTTGCCTTTGGGCATCTGTACTGATTGGATAGCCCTTGATAAATTTATCGAAAACGTAATGGTGTGGTATGTAATCTTCAATTTCAATAACACATTTCAAACATCCCTCTTTCTCGGCACGGTTTATTGCAAGAATTCGGTGTGCCACAATTTTTTTGACAGGCTCTTGGTAATTATCGTACATTTCATATGTTTTGATTTTTTCGGCAATTTTCTCGTCTTTCTTTGCAGCGGCCTTGTCAAGTTTTGTTGTAATAATTCCATATTCCCACAGTTGGTCACGCATAATTTTCCTAAGTTCCGCCGTATCACTGATAACCTCGGCGATTATGTCTTTTGCACCGTCGATTGCGTCTTGGGCTGTTTTGACCTCGTCATTAATGTAATCCTTTGCAATTGACATAATATCTTTTGTATCTGATCGTTGTTCCAGTATTAAATCTGCCAATGGTTTTAACCCCTTGCGAATGGCTTCGGTCGCACGTGTTTTACGTTTTGGTTTGTACGGACGATAGATGTCCTCGACCTCGGTCAAGGTTTTCGCGTCAGAAAGCGCCCGTTCAATTTCTGGGGTCATGAACCCTTGCTCGGTTATGGATTTAGACACAATTTCTTTGCGGTCTTCCAACTTTCGCAGGTAATCTAAGCGATCCGCGAATTCACGCAAGACCTGGTCATCACAACCGCCTGTCATTTCTTTTCGGTAACGTGCAATAAAGGGAATTGTGTTGCCCTCGTCAATAAGTTGAATTATGTTCTTGCTAGATTGTGGGGCAATGTTAAATTCTTTTGATAATTTTTCTGAATGTGTCATGCAACTATCATAACATGATTACTTTGTATTGATTACTAAAAAAACTCCAGCAACGCAATATTCAATATTCTTGCCCCTTTTACTTATTAATTTAGATTATCATTTAATAATAATTACTATATATATCAACTACTTTTTAAGAAAAGTTTTTAAACTGGTTTTTAAAGAATATGAATTGATAAAAACCTCTTGATTTTTAATTTTAAAAGGGTTATACTGGGTGCGTTATTATGATAGTAGAATTGATTAGCCAAATAGAGTTGGCAGAGGAACAGGCAGAAAAACTGCACAAAGATACGCGAAAAAAGATTCAAGAGTTGGAACAGGCTCACCAGAAAAAAATTGAAAATTTGCGTACACAAAGCGAAGAAGAAACCACCAAGAAAATCAAGGAATTTCGTTCTGACGCTGGTAAATCCGATAAGGGTGAAAAATCCACCACTGATGTTACAGTTCCAAAGGCAAAGACCGAGGCTGCTGTTAAACACATAATCAAAGAATTCAAGACGAGGTATTTGCCATGATTGTTGACATGAAAAACGTGTCAATAGTTGGTCAAAAAAACGAGCTTTACGACACAATTGAAACTCTTAAAAAGACTTTTGCTTTTGATGTAACAGCTTTTAAAAAAAATAAAACTGAACTAGAAAGCGAAGATATTAAAACACGCGACTCGCATGTGTCTAATACAGCACGTATTAAAAGTGCACTTTCTCTGGTCAAAAAAGCCCGTAAAAAAGATGTACCCGTTTCATTTGGTGCAATTGCCTATACAGAACTTAAAGACATGCGCGCCAAGGAAGACGAGGTTACTGCAATCTTGGCTGACATGGAATCCAAGACTGCACGCATGCGCGAAATAAAGGATGCCATTACAAAAAATCAAGAATCCATAAAGGAACTTGGTCCTTATGTTAACCTTCCTGCTAAATTCTCTGTAATCAAAGGCGGAAAGAATCACGTTGTTTTATGTGGTATCATTTCAAACACAAATCTTGCCCGTTACAAAACCAGCAACGATGTCGGTAATATTACAATCACAGAATATCCATCAGGGACCAGTAAAACATGTGTGGTTCTTGTCGCGCACAAGGATTCCTTGGATACTGTAAATACAATTAATTCATATCGATTAGAAAAATGTAAATTCAACTTTGACGGTACTGCAGTTGGTCGCATTCACGAGTTGGAAACCGAAAACAAAGCATTACAACAAGAGAACACCACACTATCCGAATCTTTCGCATTGTCAGATGACCAAATTCAACTATTAAAATCATACAGCGATTATTTGGCAAACGAAGTCAACACATTAGACGTTATGGCATCCACATATCGTGCAAACAAATATTATGCCATTACTGGCTGGATAATCTCCGCGGATCAAGAGTCCATCATTAAAACTATTAAAGAAAATCACCCGGATGTTATTGTTTCTATAACAGAACCAACTGAAGAAGACAAAGCACCCGTTTATGTAAAAAGTCCAAAGATAGTTGAACCGTATCAAAGTATTACAAATATGTACGGTGCCCCAGGACGAGGCGATATCGACCCAAATCCTTTTGTGGCTTTCTTTTATTTCCTTTTCTTTGGATTGATGATTGGTGATATCGGATACGGGCTACTGCTTGCCGGTCTTATGCTGTTCATACTATGGAAGAAAAAACCAATTGGCGGCAAAAAACAACTTGTTATGATTTTCATGATGGGTGGTATCAGTGCGATTCTTTGGGGTATTCTGTATTCCAGTTTCTTTGGTCTAAGTGCAAATTTCATGCCTCCTGCCCTATTTGACCCAATAAATAACTCGCTTGAATTCTTGATACTTGCACTCAGCGTAGGTGTACTACACATAATGTTCGGTATCGCACTAAAGGGCTATAACCTTATGCGCCAAGGCAAGCACTTGGACGCCGTATTAGATAGTTTCAGTCGTCTTATGTTGTTCTTAGGTCTTATACTCTTTGTGCTTGGAATGATGCTTGATTGGGCAGCGGTACTTTCCACCCCAGGTGTTGTTATAGCACTGGTGGGATTAGGTGTAATTATACTGACAAATGGTCGCAAGAAAAAAGGTCTTGGCAAAGTCGTGGGCGGTTTTGCTGGGGCGTACAGTTTGGTTGGATACTTCTCAGATATTCTAAGTTACGCACGTTTGTTTGGTATCGCGATTGTAGGTGCGGTTATAGGTATGGTTGGAAACATCATGGGCGAAATGCTGATGGGTATGGACATCCCTGTGGTTGGTTATGTTGCAGGGTTCTTGATTGCGGGTGCGTTCCATGCGTTTAACCTGGCTCTTGGTCTGATTGGTGCATACGTGCACAATGCAAGGTTGCAGTTTATCGAGTTCTTTAGCAAGTTCTATTCCGGAGAAGGCAAGGTCTTCACCCCTGTAGGGTCAAGGCTTCAATACACGCGCCTTGAAACTAGTGGTAAATAAATGAGGGGACTCATTCTATTTATATAAAATAAAAAAGGAGGAAAAAGAGATGGATGGAAATTTAATAGCTTTGCTTGGAGCAGCACTTGCAATCATTGCAACAGGTGTGGCATCTGCAATCGGGATGAGCTGGGTACAGAGGGCCGCAGCAGGTGTAGTGACAGAGGATCCAGAAAAATATGGTAAAACTATGATTTTGCAACTTATCCCATCGTCCGCTGGACTTTATGGATTCGTTGTCGGTTTCTTGGTTTTGATTAACGTATTCATGGGCGATGGTGCAGCATACACAACTTCACAGGGCTTGTTGATTCTTATCGCATGTTTGCCAATTGCTATTGTCGGTGTTGTTGCTACAATTTTCCAGGCAAAGGTCTGTGTTGCTGGTATTCAAATGCTAAGCAAACGTGAAGAACTTTCTGGTCGTGCTATCGTTATGTCTGTTTTCATTGAATTGTTTACTTTGTTTGGATTGATTGCTTCTATTCTAGCAGTTCTTCAAGTAACACCAGGAGCGTAATCGCTTATGGAAAAAGTATTAGTCGAAGAAAAGATTCTGTCAGACGCGCGTGCACAAGCCGACGCGATGGTTTCGGCTACAAAAAAGCGTTTGGACGCTGAACTAGAGGTTGCTCAGGCTGAGTTAACAACAAAGCAAGAAGCAGACCTTGAAAAGGCAAAAGTAGCGATTGAAAACGAAAATAAACAAAAAGCCTTGATAAAAAAGATTGAAAGCGACATCGCAGCGCTTTCACGTAAACGCGAGATTTTGGACGAAGTTTTCTTGACCGCGTCCAAAGATCTTGGCAAAGGTGTGTTGACGCAATTGGTTACGGCTTTTTCAAAAAAAGCCAAAGCCGGCGACACCGTAAAAAAAGTTGACGGCGGAGTTATTATCAGTAACAGCAAGTATGAACTGAGACTTACCGTGGACGAACTTCTAAAATCGCTACGTGGCGATATAGAGGCTCAAGTTGCACAGATTCTGTTTGAATAAAAAACGAAAGGAGGTACGCATATGAGACCATGCCAGCTTTACGCAAACGCATTTATTTCTGTGCGTTCCTATAAACAAATGTTTACTCAGGCACGAATCCGTGCAATGATTAACGCCGAGACGATTCAAGATGCCGCGAAAGTTTTATTAGAATGTGGCTATTCGCCTCAACTAATTTCTACGTCACCAGAAAAGGATGACGAGATCGTAGCAACCGAGCGTGCAGCGACAGTGGAAAAATTCACCGAACTTTGCAGCGATGCAAACCTTTTGTACTGTGTTATAGCAAAGTTTAATTACCATAATGCGGGACTTAGATACAAGAACAGTTTGGGATTATCCGAATTGGATGAAACACTTTATCCTTTTGCGGACTATGTCGAGGAGTTCAGTACGGATGCGCTATCATTGCCAAAACCTCTTAAAGAGGCATTTATGCAACTGAAAAACATTTCGGACGTTACCGCCACACAAATTGATTCAATAATTACCCACGCATTATATACAGACATTGCGTCGCATGTTAAAAAAATTAAAAACAAGGCAATACGCAATTACTTTGCATACGAGGTTGATTTCCTTAACATTCGTGCGGTTATCAAAGGAATGGATGCCAATTTATTACCAGGTGGTAAATTAAACAAACAACAGGTCACTGCCAAAGCCGCAGAGATCAAAGATTTGAATGAATTTGAAGACGAGTCTTGGGCGGAACTATCTAAACTGAGTGCGATTGATAATAACGATATCTTCAAATTGAATTTATTGTTTTATTGGTTCATGCGAAAGCAAGAGGAACTGCGTGTTGTTAAGACCATTCTAATGGGAAAAAAGTTCGGCTTTACGAATGACCAAATTCGTGAATCTTTGGGAGGTCTGTATGGCAGATTCTGATAAAACATTTAAAATCGCAGCAGTGGGATCAAAAGATACCGTTTTGATCTTTAAAAGTATGGATGTAGACGTATTTTTTCAAACCGCGCCACGCGATGTTTTGAAAACATTAAAGGACCTTGTTACACAAAAGTACTCTATTGTTTTTATTACTGAATCTGTGGCTGTAGGTGTTAATGATTTCTTGAACTTACGTCGCGCACATCCCTACCCTATTTTTATGCCTATTCCAGACGGTATTAGCAGTACGGGATATGGACAACAAAGAATCAAGGATAATATGGAGCGCGCGATAGGCTCGTCCAGAATAGGAGGATAAAATGAGTGATAAAAAAGCAACAACAAAAGCACCAGTAAAAAAGGCACCGACCAAAAAGGCTGCTCCTAAAACTGTTGCAAAGAAAGCACCGGTCGGCGAGAAAAAAACCGCCAAAGTTGACGGCGGAAAGATTATTAAGGTGTCCGGACCGTTGATAGTTGCCGAAAACATGGGCGACGTCAATATGTATGACGTTGTGAATGTTTCTAAAATGCGTTTGGTTGGTGAAATAATCGAATTGCGTGAGGATCGTGCATCTATCCAGGTTTACGAAGAAACCAGTGGTCTTACAATAGGTGAAGAAGTTATCTCTACCGGTATGCCTTTGTCTGTTGAACTAGCGCCTGGGATTATGGGCGGTATTTATGACGGAATTGCGCGTCCATTAGACAAAATTCTGGAACAAAGCGGGGACCGTATTGCCCGTGGTATCCAAGTAAGTCCAATTGACAGAAAAAAGAAATGGGATTTTGTTCCAAAAAAGAAAGTCGGTGACAAAGTTGTTACCGGGGATATAATCGGTACAGTCCAAGAAAACGAAGTTGTTGAACACCGCATAATGGTACCGCATGGTGTATCCGGCAAAATCAAAAAAATTACAAGTGGAAAATTTACTATCACAGAAACGATAGCAGAAATAACAAACGATAAGGGAAAGACAGTCGAGGTACAGATGCTGCAAAAATGGCCTGTACGTAAAGGTCGCCCTTATAAATCAAAACTAAGTCCAAGCCAACCTTTAATAACTGGTCAACGTGTTATGGACACATTGTTCCCAATCGCAAAAGGTGGGGTTGCGGCCATCCCGGGTCCGTTTGGTTCCGGAAAAACAGTTGTTCAACACCAAATTGCAAAATGGTCGGACGCAGAGATAGTTGTGTATATAGGTTGTGGAGAACGCGGTAACGAGATGACAGACGTTCTTAACGAATTCCCGCACCTTATGGACATGCGTAACGGACAACCAATAATGAAACGAACAATTCTGATTGCAAACACATCCGATATGCCTGTTGCTGCACGTGAAGCAAGTATGTATACCGGTATTACAATTGCGGAATATTTCCGTGACCAAGGTTATAACGTAGCAATCATGGCAGACAGTACCAGTCGTTGGGCAGAAGCGTTACGTGAGATGAGTGGCCGTCTAGAAGAACTTCCAGGTGAAGAGGGCTATCCTGCATATCTATCATCCCGTCTTGCCGAGTTCTATGAGCGTGCTGGGATGGTTAAAATTCTGGGTACAGAAGACCGTCTTGGCAGTATCACCGCAATCGGAGCTGTTTCGCCTCCAGGTGGTGACTTGTCCGAACCTGTTTCGCAAGGAACATTGCGTATTGTTAAGGTGTTCTGGGGTCTTTCCAGTGCACTTGCGTACAAGCGACACTTCCCTGCTATTGACTGGCTTATTTCATATTCGCTGTATTCTAACAAGTTAGAAAAATGGTATGATGAAGAAATTTCACCTGCTTTCCATGCAAACCGTATTATCGCGATGAAATTACTTCAAGAAGATTCTAGTTTAGAAGAAATTGTACGTCTTGTGGGTGTAGACAGTTTGTCTGACCGTGACAAGTTAATTATGGATACATCAAAGTCCATTAAAGAGGATTTCTTGCACCAAAACGCCTTTAATGACCAAGATGCATATTCAACGCTTAAAAAGCAATTCAAGATTCTAAACGCTATACTTGAATATCACCGTTTGGCAAACATCGCACTAGAAAGTGGTGTTGAATACGGTTGTTTAGTCAAGCCAGAACTACGATCAAAAATCAGTCGCTTTAGATATTTACCAGAAGACGAAATCGGAAAAATTGACGAGTTTACCTCGACATTGAAATCAGAACTTTCTCCGGAAAAATCTATGGATGAAGATATGGATGACGTACAACTAAACTTGACGGATATGTCCAACCTTAAAGCAGACCATTGGGACAAAAAATAACGGAGGTTTAAAATGCAAAGAGTATATAAGACAATAACAAGTGCTGTCGGACCATTGATGATGGTATCTGGTGTAGAAGGTGCCGAGTACAATGAATTCGTGGAAATCGAACAAGAAAACGGCGAAATCCGAAACGGAAAGGTTTTGGAAATATCACGTGATAAGGCTGTGGTACAAATGTTCACATCCAGTCATGGTTTGAATATTAACCGTAGTAAGGCGCGTTTCCTTGGAAAAAGTTTGGAATTGCCTGTGTCTCCACAAATGTTGGGACGTGTGTTTGATGGTCTTGGACGACCAAAAGATGGTGGTCCTGAACCTATTGCGGTTAAGAAACTGGACATCAATGGTTTGCCTATTAACCCTACTGCACGTAACTATCCAGATGCGTTTATTCAAACTGGTATATCCGCTATCGACGGATTGAACACGCTGGTACGTGGACAAAAACTGCCAATTTTTAGTATGTCTGGTTTGGCGCACGCTGAACTGGCGGCACAGATTGCACGTCAATCAACCGTGCCTAGTGGTGGAAAATCATCTTTCGCGGTTGTGTTTGCGGCATTGGGCATTACACACGACGAAGCCGATTTCTTTATGCAATCGTTTGCAAATACCGGTGCGCTAAGTCACTCTGTCATGTTTATTAACCTTGCAGATGACCCTGCACTAGAACGTATTGCAACACCACGTATGGCACTTACATGTGCGGAATATCTTGCATTTGAATTGGACATGCACGTTCTTGTTATTATGACAGACATTACCAACTATGCCGAGGCATTGCGTGAGGTTTCCGCCGCACGAAAAGAAATCCCAGGTCGACGTGGATATCCAGGATATCTTTATACCGACCTTGCAACGCTTTACGAACGCGCTGGCTGTATCAAAGGCAGAAAAGGTTCAATTACACAGATACCTATTCTAACTATGCCAGAGGACGATAAAACACACCCAATTCCGGATCTTACCGGTTATATTACCGAGGGTCAGATTATGCTGTCACGTGAACTTTCCAAAAAAGGTATAACCCCTTCCATTGATGTGCTGCCTTCACTTTCCCGTCTAAAGGACAAAGGTATTGGAAAAGGCAAAACTCGTGAAGACCATGGTGATACAATGAACCAATTATTCGCAGCATATGCAAAAGGAAAAGATGCAAAAGAACTTGCACAGATTCTTGGTGAATCTGCTCTTAGTCCGCTGGACAGAACATATGGAAGATTCGCAGATGCGTTCGAACAAAAATATCTAAACCAAGGTTTCAACACAAACCGAAACATCCAAGAAACATTGGATATTGGATGGGAATTGCTACGTATTTTGCCAAGAGAAGAATTAAAGCGTATTAAGGACGTATTTCTTAACCAATATTACGATGCAAAATAATTTCGCGTAAGGAGAACAAAAATGGCACGAATTAATGCAAGTCCTACGCGGATGGAAAAGCACAAGCAAAAAGGACGGCTTAAAACCGCATCGCGTGGACACAAACTTTTGAAAGATAAATGCGACGAAATGATTCGTAGTTTCATGGTGCTTATCCGAAAAAACAAGGCACTTCGTGACGAAGTCGAGACCGAGATTTCACGTGCGTTACGCTTGTTCATGTTATCAAGAACCCAAATGACCGCACAAGAAATTCTGGCTGCGGTATCCATCAAACGTGCTGCATTTGATTTTGCGACAACCACCGCAAACATTATGGGTCTGCATGTACCAAAGATTGTAATAAAAGAATCTGCTGACATGGCTTCCACCGCTTCAATCACAACAGTGGCACATTTTGATAAGGCTATCGCTGCACTGTCAAAACTTATGCTTTTGCTTATTGAACTTGCAAACGTGGAAAAGACCTGTGACATGTTGGCGAACGAAATTCAAAAAACCCGCCGTCGTATCAATGCACTTGAACATATCCTTATTCCGCAAATTAAAGAAACAATCAAGTACATATCAATGAAATTGTCCGAAAACGAACGTGCCAGCCAAATTCGCTTGATAAAGGTGAAAGAGATGTTGGACGAAATAGAGGCCATCGAAGAAGCCGCTAATCTAGCCAAACAGGCAAAAGCCAAATAGTTAAATAAAAAAGGCATCCAGCCTTTTTTTTGTGATTATAATTCCTTAATAATTAGTTCAAAGATTCTTTTATTATCCGCGATGTAATTTCCATGGTCTGCATTTGGTACAATAATCAATTTACTGCCTTGGATATTATCAATAATTGTTTGCGAGTGTGAAAGGTGAACTATATCTTTTTCACCATAGAAAACCGTGGTTGGTATTGCAATTGTTTTTAATTGATCGGCGGTTATATTCGGTTGTGTCAACATAAGCCGCATTTTATCAGAAAACCTGAATGGAAATGTAAGACAAAAAACCGCACGCGTTACAAACCGCCAAAATGGTTTTATGCCCTTTGGTGTCAAATTAATTCCCGCGACAAATAACTTGTCCAAGACATTTGGATACTTCAACGCCAATAATAATCCAACAATCCCACCGTCCGAGAATCCAAAGAAAATTGGCTTTTCAATTTGTTCGTGTTTAATAAGATTTGCTATGTCATCGGCGATGTCATTATAATTCAGCCGCTTAACTTTGTCGGATTTTCCATGGCTGCGGGTGTCTGGTATATAAACGGTGAAATCCGTCGCTAGGTTCGGGATGTCTTTGAAAAAATAGTTACTGCCCATATTTCCGTGTACGAAAATCATCGGTCTTCCCTGTCCACTCTTGATATACGAGATCTGGACGCCGCTACTGTCAAATGTTTTTGTTTGCATGATCTTATCATATCATGTTTTACCAATTAATAAAACCCTTAACTGGGTTTTGAAAATTGTAGGTTTAATTCCATTTGATCGTGTACATAAATAAAAAATTCCCTATGGGAATTTTCCGTGAATGGTGGGTCTTCAGGGACTTGAACCCCGGACCGACCGGTTATGAGCCGGTTGCTCTAACCAACTGAGCTAAAGACCCTTTTGTTGGTGGGTGCTGATGGATTCGAACCACCGCAGGCTTGCGCCGACAGATTTACAGTCTGCTCCAATTGGCCACTCTGGCAAGCACCCCTAACAACGTATAATAGCAAAAAAATCGTGTTAAGTCAAGCAAAGTTTTTTAACATACAAAGTTTTAAAGATTGCAATATTCGTCTTGAAGTGATATAATCATATCACTTCCGCTCGCGGGGCTATGGCGCAGTTGGTAGCGCGTTTGAATGGCATTCAAAAGGTCAGCGGTTCAAATCCGCTTAGCTCCACCATCGTCGTCAAAGTTCGAACCATGTTATTGTCTTTGTTAATGGCATGGTTGGATTCAGACGAGTGCGACAGCAACGTGAAAAAGTCGTATAACAACACGGTTTTTTATTGCTTTTATAAAAGTCGAGCATATGAATCTGCTTTTTGTCTTTTAATTTAAAATAGGTTGTGCTACACTCAGCACATGGGACTCTTCAGAAAAAAACTCTCACCACTCCAACTCACAGGCATTTATGTCTTCAGGCATAAGAACATGAAAGGCATCGAATCTGATGTAGCGCTCGAGGCGGCACAAGAACTCCTCTTTGGATTGGGATTGAAGCACGAATACGTATCCTTCAGTATAGAGAATCACGGACTTTGGACTTTTGACAAGTGCGAACGATTCCTAAAGCAATATCCGACCCTAGTAAAATTCATCATACGAAAAGAAAAGTCTAGCAAGAAAATCAACAAGCTTATGGGTGCTGAAATGATGACACTGGAAATTCGCAGCAGTGGTACGGAAATTGCAGAGTGCGACATTGAATGCCTGCGCAAAATCTTTAAACGCGGACCTGACCTGTCGCTCACATTTCACAACATTACCAAAGACGGGGAACCATTTTGCTCCGAAATAGTTGCCGAGAAACATCTCAGCGAACACATGCTACAAATCCACTTTAAAAAGGACGACCACAAAGATAAGCTGGACTCTATTGCAAAGTTTGTCGGATGCAAGCCACAGCCCTTTATCATTCCATGCGTATCATAGAGGGCATATGGAGATGGCGGCTCGAACTTCATCCCAATAGCCCACCAAGATAAATATGGAAAAACTGTTTTCAAGAACAGTTTAATTTTCAAACAAGATTATATTCTTGGTATAAATTGTCATGTTATAAAATAAAAAGTTTTTTAAAAAAAGTGTTGACATAGGTCAAATATTGTATATACTGTTATTATGTCGTATATACAGTTATAATAAGAGGTAGTGCAATGAACATCGTAATCTCGAATAGGTCTGATCAACCTATTTACGAACAGATTAAAGAACAAATTCGTTCGGCGATTATTCGTGATGAAATTGCAGAAAATGAAATGCTGCCTTCCATTCGTTCGCTTGCACATGACCTTAAAATCAGTGTAATTACAACAAAGCGCGCGTACGACGAATTGGAACTTGAGGGATTTATTGCGACAGTACACGGTAAAGGATGTTTTGTATTACCAAAGAACAAAGAACAAATTCGCGAATACAAATTAAAAGAAATCGAACAACACCTTACCAACGCAATCACAAATGCCAAGATGATTAGAATGACAAGCGACGAGTTAACACAATTATTACACATATTATTAAAGGAGGAAGACTGATGGAAAATGCTATTGAAATAAATGGCTTACGAAAGAAGTTTGGAAATTTTGGTGTCGAAGATGTCTCTTTTACGCTACCAAAAGGTTTCATTATGGGTTTTGTCGGCAAAAATGGTGCCGGCAAAACAACTACGATTAAAGCAATTTTGAATATGCTGAATCGTGATAGCGGCGAAATAAAAATATTCGGCAAAGACAATCTTCAACACGAGGCCGAGATTAAGCAGAAAATAGGTGTCGTAATGGACAGTCCTTTTTACGAGCAAGAATGGACACTGGTTCAAGTTGGAAAAATGTTAAAGCCATTTTATCCAGGCTGGAGCGACCAAAAATTTAACGAGATGTTAAAGCAGTTTCAACTGGCACCAAATAAAAGGGTTAAAGAATTATCCCGTGGCATGAAAATGAAAATAATGGTTGCATGTGCTTTGGCACATGACCCGGATCTACTCATATTAGACGAACCTACCAGCGGTCTGGATGCAGTTGCACGTGATGAATTGCTTGAAATTTTGCAATCATTTATAAGCAACGAAAATAAATCAATTCTATTCTCAACACACATAACCACCGATCTGGAAAAGATTGCGGATTATCTTACTTTTATTGATAATGGAAAAATTGTGCACAGTGATACAAAAGACAACATGCTAGAGAAATATGTTATTGTGAAAGGCGGACGGGACGCCCTGACACCAGAACAAAAGGCATTAATTATTGGTTACCACGAAACCAAAGTAAATTTTGATGGAATCACAGACAAAGCAAATTTAAAAAACTTTCCAAAGTCACTGGTAATCGAGCCATGTACAATGGACGAATTGGTTGTAAGATTTAACAAAGAAGGGAGGAATAAATCATGAAAAATATTTCTGGACTATTAAAGATTGATACCATGCTTATTGCGCCTTATTGGAAATGGTTGGTAATGTTTTTTGGTATAGCACTTTTAATGAGCATAGTGGCTGGACAAAGCGGATTGGTATTTATCATATCATTCACAATGTTTGCAGGCACGTTCACCGCATTCAATTTTGAAAATACCGAGAAATCTAATCTAAACGTTTTATATGCAACACTGCCGACAAACAGGAAATCTATTCTCTTTACACGTTACATATTCATTTTAATTGTCCTTGTCCTGTCACTTATCGTCGCAGTAGGGGTTGGCATCATAATTGACCTTGCATTTGGCAACACATTGTATTGGGAAGCATTTGCTACACTCGCCTGTATTTCTTTTGCAATATATCTATTTAATACAAGTTTCCAAACACCCTTCTTTTACAGATTCGGATACGTTAAAGGCAAAATATTCCTGTGGATACCTTTGATTATTATTATGATAATACTTAACATTCCCGTACTCTTTGATGTATTTAACTTAAATGTTAATTTCAATATTTTTGAAATTTTGTTCCGCAACACAACTGCTACAAGCCTAATCGCACTTGCAGTTGGTATAGTGTCAATTACAATTTCATATATCCTGTCGCACAAAATTTATCTAAAGCGAGATTTCTGATTAAAACACCACCAAAGTTTGAAAAAGCCCAGCGCGGGCTTTTTTGAATTAATTAAAAACCTATTGAGCATTCAGCAACTACAATAAGATAAAAAGCAGTTGACAATATATATATATTCTAATCTCATGAAAGAGGAAGAAATTCAAACTAATTTAGACAAGTTGCAGAGTCTTGGCGGCGAGTTAAATGTACTTTTTGATAAAGAAAATGAATACGAAAAATCAATTAACAAAAAAGCCAATATTACACTTGCTTCACTTGGTACGGCGGCAATTGCAATGATAGCAAGACACCTTGATTTAGATCCAGAGGCGATTCAAGACATTTTTGGTGTGGCACAGCATCTTGCAACGGGTGCCGGAGTTGCGATGATTGGTTCAGCTTATGTGGAAGTAAAAAAAGGTTTAAAAAACAGTGAATCTATTGAATCTATTCGTACACGCGCAAGTGCAATGTTCAAGGCGCTAGTAGATTCTGGACAACATGTAAATACTGCGAGCAATAGTTATTTAGAAATTCTAGGTGCAGTGTACCAAAATAGCCGGTCAAGACAAGATTCGACAGAACGTGAAATTTAAACAGTTTTATATAGTACTTGGTCTTTTTGGGTCAACTATTAAACTGGCATCCTCAGGAAATTTTTGCATCAGTGCCTCGATTCCATGTTGCAATTTAAACTCTATTTCTGCTTTGTGCAATGGTATTAAAATATAAAAATTTACAAAATCTTTTTTGGAAATCTGAACTCGCTCTCCTGGTGATTGCGGTGATAAAAGCACTACCCCAGAAAACCCAGTAGTAGGGTCGTATGCTTCCCAATCCTCGTTCGCGGTAGTGTGCCCCCAACCAAGCCATGTATTGGCATATATTGGAAAGCGTGCTAATTCCTTTAACATGCGAACCGGCCAATACCACTGGTCTTCTTCGCTGTCAAATCGCCAATTACTTGGAAGATAAATCATTAACTCTGCCCTGTCTAAATTTTCCTTGCGCAACTCTTTGGGTACATTCATCGAATGTGCACCCATCCCCATGGTCACCAATGTATAAAAATCATTCTCGGGCGTCGGGTTAATCAGCGCCACATCGCAATGAATATCCGGTGATACAACTTCGTGCAACACATGTTCAAAGTGTCCAAAGTTGTTCGTGATATGCGCCTCTAGCGCTTTTAATTCTTTTTCATTATAAAGTTTTGGTCTTGCCATAATTATTCTCCTTCTTAAGGATTCTGCACAACCCCACCGATTGCAAACATGGATGCAATTATGTCGCCAGTAACACCAGTTACAGTAATCGCACGAGACAACCCAGATCCATGTATTACAGCGGTGCCTGGCCCAGTAAATGT
>Ga0131853_10000813_pt1 | contig 56064 bp, 55 predicted proteins | sample TergutLab28metaG_FD_92764 | JGI IMG/M metagenome (GOLD analysis project Ga0131853, IMG submission 92764) | Labiotermes labralis P1 segment gut microbial communities from Petit-Saut dam, French Guiana - Lab288 P1 (version 2) (version 2) | ecosystem: Host-associated > Arthropoda: Insects >...
TAAAATTGTTGCGGAGAAATACCGCAATCAATTGAAGCACTTGCTGCTTAGGGTTAACCTTGTTTGCGGTATTGTTAATTTTGAGAAGTTGGGCACTCTTGTTTCGTAACAGGTCTAATGACGGTGGGGGCATTTGTTTCGTTACAACTCTAATGACGACCAAAATGCTAATTTCACTACAACTCTAATGATGACTAAATTGTTATTTCGTTACAACTCTAATGACAGGTGAAAATTGGAGAATCGGAAGTGACATTGTTTTGCGCCAGTTCTTTTATTGAAAAAATACTTGTATTTGCCGTTTTTTATAAAAATCTTTGACAAGATTTGATAAGAACCTCTTTATGTTTATATAAATCGTTTATTGAGTTAATAGAAATTTTTTCATCGTGTATTTCGTTAGGAAAAATAATAACTTTAGAAGAACGCTTAAGGACTATCCGGCAAATCCATTTAGTTGCCTTGTTTTCAAACAAAATTGCTAAATAACTTGTGGTATCTTTGTAGTGAATGAGATTTACATCAGCTATTTCAGCTAAAATTCCTTTAACTATGTAAAACGCTTGTAATTCTTCTTCTGTAGGCACGGTAACAATATCATCTTCCTCTGCTATATCTGTGGTTGCGGCAATCTCTTGCTCAGGCTGTCCTTTTTCTATAGCGTTTTCCAATCGGTCATTTATTAGTTCATTTACAAACAGCGAGAAAGAATTTTTGATTATAGGGCGAAATTTTTCAACTACAGCTTGAGTTTTGAGCCCTTCATATACTTTAGATAAAGTATACTTAACGAAATCGTCAGTAGGGTCTTGATAGTCATCTGTGAAAAGGTTAATTATGCTGTTTGTATACTTCAATTCCTCGGCAGTAGTAAGGATTTCTCCAACACTAAAGGAATCTTTTTTAAATTTAGCTAACTCCTTAATTGCGTGAGCTTTCAAATCAAGCATATCTATCTTCAAAAAAGGCTTATTATCTAGCTTGTTCCGCTCTTCAAGGTCAGTATAAAACAGATATTCTATTCCATTTGTTAAAATTGCAAATTTAGCTGGGGTCGATACAAAATATTTAAAAAGCTGCTTAACATGACTTTCTAGCTTTTCGCTCCAATGTTTGCATTCTACGAGGATTACTGGCTGCCCATTCTCCATAATAACATAGTCGATTTTATCCATATTTTTACCATTTATATCTGCCGTAAACTCTGCAACAACTTCACGAGGATCAGAATAATTATATCCGAGAGCCTTAAAAAAAGGTAGAACAAAGGACATTTTAGTACTTTCTTCAGTTTTTACGAAATCCTTAGATTGCTCAATAAGTTTATTAAGCTGCGCTATTTCCTTTTCAAATTCTTTTGACATTATAATTAGTCCCCCTTTTATGTTTTGTGATTGAGTTCAGCGTTTGTTTAATTAGTTGATGATTATTATAGTACATTAAGTTCTTCATGATTGCAACTAAAATTGTGTTATGCCTTATTCTCACTCAAAAGCATCTCCACAACCTCTGCAAGGGCATCTTCGCCATTATCGCTTTTGGTTATGTAATCGGCGGCTTCTTTAATCTCCGGGACGGCGTTTGCCACGGCAACACCAAGCCCGGCTGCTTTTATCATTTCCAAATCATTATAATTATCGCCTACAGCGACCACTTCCTCCATAGATATCCCTAAATATCCCGCAAGAAACTCAAGCCCCACTGCTTTATTGTTCCCTAAAACTCCAAACTCCAACAGGTGAGGAGTTGAAAATACCAGCTCACATACACTCTCAAGTTCTCCTCTCACGGCTTCATAAAACTTTTGCAGTTCAGCAGGTTCTTTACGTACTAAAAATTTTGCGGCACCATTTTTAGCAATAGCCCTAAGATTCGGAACCCTTAAAGCGTTCATATTAGTATAGGTATAATACCTGTCAATATTTTCATCATCCACCTCGTAATAAACCTTATCTCCGGGCATGGTGTATAGGATGAGAGGGGCATCTTTATCATAAGCTTTTACCACACGATATATTTCCATACAGTCATAAGGCTTAATAAGGCTTTCGAACAAAACCTCCATAGTATTTGCACGATAAACTACGGATCCGTTAAAACTTATCCCAAAAGTGTTTTCATCAACAAGCCCCAGATCTTTGTTGAACTTTTTAATTGACTCGTGACTTCTGCCGGAGGCTATTATCGTGTTTAGCCCAAGAGTCCTTGCTTTTTTAATAGCCGCAATATTGAGAGGGGTTAAAGCAGCCTCTTTATTTAAAAGAGTACCGTCCAAATCCGTAGCAAGTAATTTATATTTCATTGTTAAAAGCCTCCTTATGGGTTCTTACTATATAATCTTAATTTTACACAAGGCTTGGTATATCGTCAACATAAAGAACCCCCACAACTATAAGGTCATGAGGGCTCCACCTTGCTAAATTACGTTGGCTTCATCCTTTTAGATAATATGCTTATCTTCTTTCGTTAAAAATCGCTGTAGTAGTATCTTGTTCCCAAGTTACTCTAATTCCAAAAGCTTCACCTAAAGCTCTGAAAGGTACGAATGCTCTCTCATCGCGGATTTCCAAAGAAACCGGAAGACCATCAGGGCTTGTCATAGGCATTGATACGCCATTTACAGTGAAATGGTAGCTGCCTGTCTGGAATTGAACGATTCTATTACCTGCATCAACAGTTACGGTTGAGTGAGTCGGATCCCATCTTACTGCGCTCTCAGGAAGCCCAAGTGCCAATGAGATAAATCTAACCGGAACCATAGTTGAATTACTTACCGGTGATACATAAGGAGCAACAGGCATAGTATACTGATTGCCGTTAATTAATATTACAGGATTGCCTATACTTGCTCTAACTTCGTTGACAAATTCGTTTATGCCGCCGGGCGCTGGTGTTATTACGTGGATATAGTTAGCTCTAATACCTGGTGTTGGGAAGAAGTCTCTGGTCTGGAGGGTTTGACCGCTTGGAAGACTAGTTCTAATACCGGATATAAGCCCTTCGAAGTTCTGCGCTACGGCAGGACCCCAAACTACAAGGTTAATACCTCTTTGACTATGCAGCCCTATATTAGAGAACGGCACAGTATTAGCAACTTTAACTTGTATATCTGTAAAGCTTATAGTGGAAGCTTCGGAGGACTCGCGTTCAATATCAAATCTGAGCTGTCCTTCTACAACTTCTCCTGTTGAGCCGAGAGCAGTACGGAGTATTACATTAGAAATTCTAATATTACCATCTGTTACGGCTGCTCTAAGTCCTGGGGCAATATGCATATCCACAGAGATTTCATCTGTTACGGAAACATATACAGTTTCGCCATGCCTTAAGGCTCCAGGTACATTTTCTACGATATCAAAGTCAGCAACGGATATAAACTGGTAACCAACTCTAATATCTGAAACTCTTGTGTGAACCTCGATAGGTCTTATTGCTCTTGCAATTGTTACTGACGGATTAGACACAAGATCAGGATGCACTGAACTTCCCGCAAGGGTAAGATCAATATCACCTTCAAAATCAACGTCAATGTTAAGCCACAATCTAAGGTCAAAACGTGCTCTGTTATTAGTTCCTGCAACTCTAAGTCTTGAAATTGTAAGCACATTGTCTCTTATGAGTACAGCAGAGTTCTCACGAACGCCTGTATTAAAGAAGTCGGCTACATTTTCACTCCTTGGGTTGTTTGTTAAAGCAGTTACCGAATCTGCTTCAAGATGAGTTAAATTCGCAAAGCGAGCTTGAAGGATTTTAACGCCTTCAGGCAGTCTGAATTCAGTAGTACGCTCAGCCCACCAAGCATTAGGGATAGCTTCTTCAATTCTTACATCAGCCGCTCTGTGAACTTCATCAGTTACACCAAAAGGTGCTGATAAATTGCCGTTTACGAGTCTTACGATAGGAGAATCCAATCTGCCGGAAATAAGCTCAGGTATATTTTCTCCTCTTCGGGTCATAGTTACGATATAATCGGAAACACGTCCCACAACAAAGGTCTCTTCCGTATAGCTTGTTCCGGAAGGCATATTTCTGATAGTGAGGGAAATCTCACGTCCTGTTATAGGATGTATATCAGGGTCTTCCGCTATAAGAGTAGCTCCGGTTATAATAATATTACCGGCTATTCTGGTGGATTCTACAAGCTCGATCATATCAAACTGGATTGTTGTCAAGTCTTGCCTGCCGCCGCGTTCTCTAAATTCAACAGTGTAGTCGGTACCTTGAGTACCTGTGCCTGTTGCTCCGCCGGTCCAAGTAAGCCCGGCCTCAAGATGAACGTCGATATTACCTAAGTTGCCGAAATAAAAACCGGCAGGTGCCGTAAGCTCAAAGCCTGCGCCATTTCGGATGGAACCTAACCTAAGTTCGCTTATTACAATTTCTTCAAGGTTAAAATCGGTTCTGCTTGTTACAGTTCCTACAGCTCTGGTGGAAGTTCGTCCTCCCCTAGATGTGGCAAGAAGGAACCTGCCGGACTGAACTGATGTGCTTGCGCCGTCAATAGTAACAAATACGTCGGCACCAGCCTCGGTAGTCCTGGAGACTATAGGGATTATAATTCTGTCTCCTGGATTGGCAGCTTCTAATAGTATAATAGTAGCACTGCGTTCATCTGCCATACTTATTTCCATAAGATATTTTACATCTTTAGTGGTAGCAGGACCAGGGTGGGGTGCTCCAAAGTGAAGATATCTGTGGTCAGCGTAAGCCCCAAGAGGGTGTCTGTAAGTGGTATTGTCGTTTGCCGCGCCCTCAAAAGTGCCTGAGAAAGTGCGAACATCTTGACCGTGCTGAGCAGTATAGACTCCCGCAGCTTCTGTTACTAAAGTAGGATAAGCCGCGTGGAGTGCTGATAAAGTGCCTGCAGGCCAATCAAGACCGGGGCTGCCTGCTCCTCCGAGTACTTGTCCGGGACCGGATACTGCTGCAGTATTTCTAAAGAAGAATCTTGCGTTTTCAAGGCTAATCCTGAACATGCCGCTCCCTCCGGAAACGAGAGCCTCAGGGATAATATGCCTAACTTCGATTACAAGATTCGAACCATCAACCCAAGCTTCTAAATTGCCTGGATTTCCGGTTATCCTACCGCTGCCGGCCACAAGACCGCTTTCATATAAAAGCGTGTAGTTTGGCACATTCATTGCCGATCTTGACAGTCGGTTTTCCGATGATTGAGCCGATACAGAAATCGCCGCAAACATCATGATCACTGACAATAAAAGCGCTAGCTTTCTTTTCATCATGTCTTTCCTCCTTAACGTTTTCGGTATGAAACTCTACAAGACATGTGTGAGATTTTGTGTGAAAACTAGACAATTATGGTTGCCTAGCTGTCAAAAATATTATTTGCCAGCTCTTCTATTTTATTCAAACCAGAAATTGTAAAAAAATAAAGGGTATGGAAAAATTATATCCACACCCTCTATATTTCAAAGGCAAAGGATTTAGTCTGTTTGCAAAATTTCAATCATAAGCATTATACCGAATCTTAAGGAGTATGTGAAAGTATCATAATTTACTATGCCTTCAATTTCTGATTGTGCTTCACAGTATTTTTCAAATAGTTCTTTTTCGGAATCATTTAGTGTCCGGGTGTATATTACCGTGATACAACTCTTCAAGAATACTTTGCATAATATCATCCTTTCAGTTTTGCTTTTTTTTAATTGCTGCAAAATACCTTGAAAGAATACATTGTACATGATAAAATATTTCATGTGGTTTGCCTTTTAGGTATTCTGCGTGTGGGAAGCGGCGGTATCTTTGATATGGTTCGCCGTTTCCTTTTTCATTCCTTGCTTTTAAGGCTGTTGATACCATCTCTAACTCCATCAGCTCTGCTGACTTCATTTCTTTCGCAGTATTCATCAAGAATCTTGATTGATTGCAAAATATCTTGAAAGAACATATTCTATATGCTATAATAATTTATGTAGTTTGCCCTTTGGGTATTCTGCGTATGGGGAGCGGTGTGTATTTAGGTGGGTATGCGCCGCTTCCTTTTGATATTTTTCGACAGCGTGACTATACTTACTCAAAAGTCAAGAGGAATTTTGACTAATAAACAGAAACCCCGACTCACTTTTCATAATGAGTCGGGGTTATTTTGCTATATAGCTTGTTAACTTGTGAGCTTTTTCACAAGCTAATAAGTATAAAATTTAAATATGCCTCGGTTTTTACAAACCAAGCTCTTTTCTACACTCAATAAAAGTATCTACCACATAATCCAATTGCTCTTTTGTATGAGCGGCTGAAACCTGTGTCCTTATCCTTGCGCGGCCTTTAGGCACAACAGGATAGAAGAAGCCCACAGCATAAATACCTTTGTCTAAAAGCATAGCAGCCATTTTTTGGGCAATCAGCTCGTCATAAACCATAATAGGGATTATTGGATGGCGTCCGTCTAAAATCTCAAAGCCGTTAGATTTAAGCTTTTCCACATAATGCTCCATATTGGAGTGAAGCTTCTCTACAAGTGCAGTAGAGCTTAACAGCATATCAAAAGCCTTAACTGATGCCGCGGCAATAGTTGGGGAAAGTGTGTTAGAGAAAAGATATGGTCTTGAGCGCTGCCTAAGTATATCGATAATTTCCTTGCGACCTGAAGTAAAGCCGCCGGAAGCACCACCTAAAGCTTTGCCTAAAGTCCCTGTTACAATATCGACCCTGTCCATAACATTGCAGTATTCAATACTTCCTCGGCCGGTTTTGCCGATTACGCCGGTAGCATGGCTTTCATCAACCGCAACGATAGCGTCATATTTATCCGCTAAATCACAAAGTGCCGAAAGGTTGGCGATAATGCCGTCCATTGAGAAGACGCCGTCGGTTATAATAAGTCTTATACGCGCATCCTTGGCTTCTTTTAAGCAATTTTCCAAATCTGCCATATCATTATTTTTATAGCGGAAACGCTTAGCTTTGCAAAGGCGTATGCCGTCAATAATACTGGCGTGGTTTAATTCGTCGCTTAAAATAGCGTCATCGGCTCCGAGTATAGTCTCAAAAAGCCCGGTGTTAGCGTCAAAACATGAGGAGTAGAGAATAGTATCCTCCTGCTTCATAAAAGCGGTAATTTTATCCTCGAGTTCTTTATGAATAGCCTGTGTACCACAGATAAACCGCACCGAAGAAAGCCCATAACCCCATTTATCCAAACTTTCCTTGGCTGCAGCGGTAAGCACGTCTGAATTAGAAAGCCCAAGGTAGTTATTAGCGCACATATTAATAAGGTCTTTGTTTTTTGTGGTATCGATTTTTGAAGATTGAGGGGTGGTTATAACCCTCTCATCTTTCCACAAGCCGGAATCCTTAATTTCTTGTATATTGCCCTGCCAGATTTTTATAGCTGATTTCAATTGTATCCCTCTTTTCATACTTGTTGGGTTTTAAGGTTTTTAAGACGCGCAAGCGTCATTAATCCGCAAGGGCGGCTTTGCCGACCTGAGGAGAATCAGCGACCACAAGCCGTAAGGCTTGTAGCCGATTCATGCAACCAGTAATCTCGATAAAATGCAAAGAGGAGAAGCCGATTTTGCATTTCATCGAAGGAGCTTAGCTCCAGTCTAATACAACCTTCCCAGACTGCCCGGACAGCATAGCCTCAAAACCTTTTTGATAATCCGTATAATTAAATTTATGAGTTATTATTGGACTAATATCCAGCCCGGATTGTAACATAGCACTCATCTTATACCAAGTGCCGTACATTTCACGTCCATAAATGCCTTTAATAGTAAGTCCGCCATGGATAACTTTATCCCAATTAATCATACAATCTCTGGGTATAAGACCTAAAAGTCCAATTTTTCCGCCGTGGCACATATGATTTATCATATCGTTAAATCCGGCAATAGCACCGCTCATCTCCAAACCTACATCGAAACCTTCCTTTATGTTAAGTTCGTCGTAGCAGTCGGCAATTTTTTCTTTAGTTACATTAATGGTTTTTGTTGCTCCCATTTTTTTAGCCATATCAAGGCGGTAATCATTAATATCGGTAACTACAATATTTCTAGCCCCTACATGCTTACAAACAGCCACTGACATAATACCAATAGGACCGGCACCGGTAACAAGGACATCTTCGCCTACAAGGTCAAAAGAAAGTGCCGTATGTACAGCATTGCCAAATGGGTCAAAACAGCTTATAACTTCTTCTGAGATTTTTTCGTCGCAAATCCAAATATTTGAAGCAGGGATAGACGCGTACTCGGCAAAAACTCCGTCTCGGTTAACTCCAACGCCTACAGTTTTTGCACAAAGATGCTGGACACCTACAATACAATTGCGGCACTCACCGCAAACAATATGCCCTTCACCCGAAACCAGCATACCGGGCTTAACTCTTACTACATTGGCACCAACCGCCTCAACCCGCCCTACAAACTCATGACCGATTACCATAGGCGTTTTAATAGTGCGTGCCGCCCAGTCATTCCATTCATAAATATGCACATCAGTGCCGCAAATTGAGGTTTTGGACATTTTTACAAGAACATCATTAGCCCCTATTTCCGGTACGGGAACCTCTTTAATCTCAAAACCATCACGCTCAGGTCGGGCTTTAACTATTGCTTGCATTGTTTTTTTCATAAGACCCCTTCTTTCCTTTGAGTTTTGTAGAGTTTATATTAAGGTAATTATAGCTAATATTGAAGCCTGCAGTCAATAGATAGTTAAATATAAAAGCCTAGATACAGTTGAGCTGTTTGATTATTTTATTTAGGTCTAGGGGTGCTCATTGTTCGACTCTCCTAGCCCTACACATACGGGAATGGTTTTATTAGAATCAGAATGGTTGGCGTTGCGGCACCTTTGTAAAGAGGGATATAAAAACAGGACACATATACAATGCGTCCTGTTCGTATTGCTATAGTAAATAATTACTTCAATGTAACAACAGCACCGGCTTCTTCAAGCTTAGCTTTTGCGGCTTCCGCTTCGTCTTTAGAAACGCCGTCTTTAAGTATTTTAGGCGCGCCTTCAACTAAATCTTTAGCTTCTTTTAAGCCGAGACCTGTAATTTCTCTAACGGCTTTGATAACTTTAATTTTCTCAGCGCCAAAGTTTGTAAGTTCAACATCGAACTCAGTTTTTTCTTCAGCGGCGGCAGCACCGGCAGCGGGACCGGCAGCAGCGACAACCATACCGGCAGCGGCAGATACGCCAAATTCCTCTTCCGCTTTTGTTACTAAATCATTTAATTCTATAACAGTCAATTCCTTGATAGCATCAATTATCTCATCAATAGTTAATTTTGCCATTTATAGCACCTCCATACTTTTTATATTATTCTTCAGGATTAGGGGCAGTTTCTTCTGCCGCGGGAGCCTCCTCTGAAGGGGCTTCTTCGACTGTGGGAGCTTCTGCCGCAGGCTCTTCGGTTTTTGCTTCTTCCGGCATAGCTTCCGGTGCTACAGCCTCGGGAGCTTCTGCTACGACCGTTTCTGCTGTTTCTGCACCTGCAGCTGGAGCAGCGTCTCCGCCTTTTTCCTCAGCGATAGCTTTAACAACCCTTGCGAAGCTTGACATTGGTGACTTAAAGGAGCCAAGAAGCCTTGAAAGAAGTTCCTCTCTGCCGGGAATTTTAGACAATTTGTCAGTTCCCGCCGCGTCATAAAGAACTCCGTCAACAACCGCTGCTTTAAATTCAAGCTTAGGCATAGCTTTCATCTCGCCTGCAATAACTCTTGCTGCGCTTGTAGCGTCATCATAAGAAAAAGCCATCGTGGACGGACCTTTCAAATATTCAGCTATAGGCGCAAAAGAAGTATCTTTCACTGCAAATTCCATCATAGAATTTTTATAGACTTTATAGTCTATACCTGCTTCTCTAAGCTTTTTACGAAGCTCAGTATCTTGAGCTACAGTCAAACCTCTGGCATCAACAATAACCAAAGACAAGGACTTGTCAAGCTTACCTTTAATTTCGTCGATTACAACTTGCTTTTGTTCAATTTTGGGCATTATGCGTTATACCTCCTATTACCTTGAAATCTAGGGAAAATATAAAAACCCCCTGCCAAAGACAGGAGGTATTAGAGCGTAGTAACATTTCTAATCCAACCTCGGCAGGTGCCTTTTATAGGCGTTATGCGTCATCCGCACCTGAGTCTTAGGCTTACAATGTGATATTTTACCACTGATAAAGCGGCTTGTCAAGTGAAAATAGCTTGACTCAACTTTTTCTCTAAAAAAGTCTCATTGTATGTTTCAATTCATGTTCATACTAATCATTAACCCTAACGGCATTAACCTTAACCCCAGGTCCCATTGTAGTTGTAAGTACAACGGATCGCATATAAGTACCCTTAGCGGCAGATGGTTTAGCTTTTTGAACAGCGTCAACTATGGTTTTAAAATTATCCATAAGTTTTTCGCTGCCGAAGGAAACTTTGCCGATTGGAACGTGGATAATATTAGCTCTGTCAAGTCTGTATTCAATTTTACCGGCTTTAATTTCTTCCACCGCTTTTTTAATATCCATAGACACGGTTCCGGCTTTTGGGTTAGGCATAAGTCCTTTAGGACCAAGTACACGACCAATACGACCTACAACACCCATCATATCAGGGGTTGCAACTACTACGTCAAACTCAAACCAGTTTTCGTTTTGAATTTTTGTAACAAGTTCTTCCGCACCAACGTATTCCGCGCCGGCAGCTTCCGCTTCGGCTGCTTTATCGCCTTTGGCAAAAACTAATACTCTAAGAGATTTACCTGTTCCGTGAGGCAGTACAACAGCTCCGCGAACCTGCTGGTCAGCATGACGTGAGTCAACCCCAAGCTTTAAATGACACTCAACAGTAGCGTCAAATTTTTCATAGCTGGTTTTTTGTACAAGCTCGATAGCTTCCGCCGGGTCGTACAAAGTTTTTCGATCTACTAATTTTGCTGCTTCTCTATATTTTTTTCCTCTTTTCATAAATAAGTCCCCCTAATCCTAATCCGTAACGGTTATTCCCATACTGCGGGCAGTTCCCGCTATCATGGAAATAGCTGTATCGATACTGGCTGCGTTTAAGTCAGGCATTTTGTGTTCAGCTATACGCTGGAGACCTGCACGGTCAATGGTTGCCACTTTTTGCTTGTTAGGCACGCCTGAGCCGGACTCGATGCCGCATTCTTTCTTTAAAAGAACTGCTGCCGGAGGAGTTTTAGTGATAAAGGAATAGCTTTTGTCTTGATAAACTGTAATAACAACAGGGATTATAAGCCCTGCTTGTGCGCTTGTTCTTTCGTTAAACTCTTTACAAAAACCTACGATATTAACCCCATGCTGACCTAGTGCAGGTCCTACAGGCGGGGCTGGTGTTGCCTTGGCTGCTTCAATTTGCAGCTTAATATACCCTGAAATTTTCTTTGCCATATGGCACCTCCTATTTGCCGCTTAAAAGTTGGGTAAACCTCTTAGCGGGGTGTGGTTAGTCAGGAATGCAAGCATTCCCTCCCACAACGCGAATAAAGATTCACGTAATTTATAGCAATTATATTGCAAACATAATAAATCCGGCTATTATCATCAAAACAGCCGTAAGAACTGGTATAAGACATCCGGTTTGCATAAATTTTTTACCTCAAAACTACACCAATTTCTGTATCTGAGTAAACTCAAGCTCTACAGGGGTTTCCCTGCCAAAAACAGATAAAGATACAACAACGGAGCGTTTACTCATATTAACTTCTTTAACGACAGCAACAGAGTCCTCGAAAGGCCAAGTTGTTACGCGCACACTGTCCCCAACTTCAATATCAATAACTTCTGAGGGCATTTCTATGCCCATATTGGCAATTTCATCCTCTGTTAATGACACAGGTTTAGAGCCGGGACCTACGAAGCTTGTGACGCCTCTGGTATTTCGCACAACGTACCAAGTTTCATCATTCATAAACATTTTAATAAGAACATAGCCCGGATAGACTTTTCTTGAAACATTCTTTTTTTGTCCGTTTTTAATTTCAACAGTATCATGTATGGGAACGGCAACCTCAAAAATCTGATCCTGCATACCGCGGTTTTCCACGATTTTTTCTATATTGGCTTTTACTTTGTTTTCATAGCCCGAATAAGTATGGACTACATACCATTCCGGCTCAGGCATTTGCATTTCTGACATTCAAAGGTCCCCCTTCTGCTACGCCACAATTCTCGAAATCCAACTCATAATCTCGGTGAAAATAAAATCATAGCAGAATATTATTACGAGGAAAACGATACAAACTCCGATTACAGTCATAGTTTTTTTGCGAAGCTCCGCCGGAGTAAGCCACTGTATTCTCTTAAACTCGGCTTTATATTCCACTAATTTTTCGCCTAGAGTCGCTTTTTTCTCTTTTTCCATGTTAATTGCTCCCCCAACTAAGTATCAAACAATCAATCTTTAAGGCTGTTTTGTGCATAATTGTTCCTATCTGGTCTCTCTATGAAGAGTGTGGCTGTTACAGAATCTACAGTATTTCTTAGTTTCCATCCTGTCCGGATGATTTTTCTTTTCTTTGGTGGTATTGTAGTTTCTCTGCCTGCATTCTGTACAAGCAAGTATAATTCCGCTTCTCATGGTTAAAATATACCTCCTGACCTTATAATTACGTAATTCCAAATTAAGTACACAAAAAAAAGACTTTCGTCGCCCGACAATAATATCACCAATCATAGGTACTGTCAACAAATTTTTGTATTTTTTAGAAAGATTGCCATTTTACTGCTGTTTTTTCTTATTCTGCTCATACCTCTTCAAAAGCTCCGCTTTGGATGTGTTAGCTACTACCCTTGCAGGTGCCGTTTTTTTAAATTTTGACAATTCAGCTCTATTTCTTTGCTCGGTTGCTCGGATTTTTACATCAAGTTCAAGAGAGGCATTTATAAGAGCTTGTAAATTAGCGGTTTTTTCAGGGATTTCTCTAGCCTTATCTTCAAAATTATCTGAAATGCCTTCAAAAACTCCCTGGAAAATATTGTCAAGCTCAACAACTCGGTCTATATGTTCTTGTTTGGCTTCATTCATTTCTACAAACATATCCCACATTTCCTCGCTTTTATCCATATCAATAAGCTGTTCCTGGTTTTCTGTAATGTTTAAGATAAGGTTAAGAATCTCATTCTTTTCACCCAAGGATGAGATAAGTATATCCATTTTAATTTCAAATTCGTTCATAAGAACCCCTCTCCACAGTCAAAATTAATTAACTATAATACAATTTTATCATAAATTTTTAAAAAATACACACAAAGCTCAATTTTTGTGATAAACTATTTAAATATAAGCAATACTTTTAGCGACAGTGAGGTGTATTTACTTAATGAAACAATTTGTCACGGCAGTGCCTCTATTTACAACCGATATGTCGGTGGAAGCGTATCAGCTGCGTTATCAGGACAGCTCTAAATTATTTGGTCTCTCAGATGACCATACGATGCTTGACGGCATAATGAATTCTCCGGGTCTTGACATTCTCAATAATGTAGGGATAGAGCCCTTTACAGGAGGGGAACCGATTTTTTTACCTGTTAATCCTTACATGCTCTTATCTAACTTTGCGGACAGCTGCCAAATTCCACCAAATCTATTGGTTCCGGTGCTGTCTAAGGACATGCCTCTTAAGGAGATATATTTCCAAAAATGCTATGAACTTACAAAGGCTGGGTTTAGACTTGCCATACCTGAATTTGAATTGACTCATTTAGCCTCTTTGCTATATAATATGGCAAGCTTTGTGTTGTTAAATGCCAAAGATCCGGAGTGTTTAGATAATTTTAAACGGATTAGAAATAAATATCCAAAAATTACGGTTGTCTTCCAAAATGTAGATGATATGGAAATGTTTAAAAACCTGAAGGAGATGAGTAATTGTCTTTACGAAGGTTCTTTCTATAATATTCCTGTTGACCAAACTAATAACAAAGTATCTCCTTTGCGTACAAATGCACTAAGGCTTTTAAAGATTATGGGTGAGGAAAATATTGATTTTGATTTAGATGAAGTTTCAGATATCATTCAAAAAGACGCGGCATTATCCATTGCACTTCTTAAATTTATCAATTCACCTGTTATTGGCATAAGCAACAAAGTAACATCTATTAAGAACGCTATTGCGCTTTTGGGTCAAAAAGAAACACGGAAATGGACCATTGCCTGTGTAACAATGTATGTGGCTGAGGATAGCCCTTCTGAGCTTACTAGGATATCTTTGACGCGCGCTAAATATACGGAAAACTTGGCGACTGCTTTTGAAATGGGCATTCATGCCCCGTCTTTATTCTTAATGGGTCTTTTCTCTCTTTTAGACGTAATTTTGGACAAACCTATGAAAGAGGCTTTGGAAGAGGTTTCTGTAAGTGATACTATAAGAGAAGCCCTAGCTTTTGGCAAAGGGGAGTTTGTTGATGTATTAGACCTTGTAAACGCTTATGAAAAAGCTGATTGGAAAGTAGTTTCAAGAATAATGCTTCTTAGAAATATAGACCCTCATAAGCTTAATCAAGCTTTTGTAGATTCTTTAGTTTGGTATAGACAGCTTTTGGATAATTTGAATACTGAAGATGAAGATTAAAATTAGAGTTAGAATTAATAATCACAATCCACGTTTTAACTTGTAAGGAGCTTCATAGGTTAAAGCAGTGGATTGTAAAAACTGCCTTCGGGCAGGGATTTGAGGTGCGCTTATGAGTGAATACAATATATTGGTAGTAGACGATGACAAAGAAATAAGGAATGCTTTGAAAATATATCTTTCCAATGAAGGGATGAATGTTTTTTTAGCCTCTGACGGCAAGGAGTCTTTGGAGATTATTGAGGCTAATGAAATTCATCTTGTTTTGATGGATATAATGATGCCTAAAATGGACGGTATTCAAGCTACTTTGGAAATCCGCCAGAAAAAAGATATTCCCATAATAATACTTTCAGCCAAAGGTCAGGATAAGGATGTTATATTAGGTCTAAACGTAGGTGCGGATGATTATATTTCCAAGCCCTTTAATTTTCTTGAGCTTATTGCAAGGGTTAAGAGTAATTTGCGGCGTTATCTTAAATATGATAATTATCAAAAAGACAAAGAGGAGTTGGAAATTGAAATTCGAGGGCTTATATTAAACCCAAAGACAAGTGAGGTTTTTGTAAACGGTAATCAAGTCCATTTAACTCCTATAGAATTTAAAATACTCAGACTTCTCATGGAAAACAAGAATATTACTTTCTCTATACAAGAAATTTATGAGAAAGTCTGGAAAGAGCCTTTTTATAATAGCGAAAATACTGTGGCAGTACATATCAGGCGTATTCGGGAGAAAATTGAAATTAACCCGAAGGAACCTATGTATTTAAAGGTTGTTTGGGGAGTTGGATACAAAATTGAGAAATGATGAAACAAAGTCGGATATAGCTTTAGAGGATGGTATTAAAAGCCCAAGCTTTAGTTTGTTTGGGCTTATTTTACTTGTGCTTGTTATTTTTATTTCCTCTGCAAGGCTTAGGGAATCCCATGTGGAGCTTATCTACCTTCAAAGGGATGAAGAAGGGTATATAGAAGCTTATTTGCGCCAAGATATTGATTGCTGGAATGAAATTGTGCGATATGCAAGGAATTTAAGCCGTTTCTTTATACATCACAGAGGATTTGATGGGCAGCCTCAAATAGAGGCTGTCACTTGGGATGAAATGGCTGAAGATATGGCTCAGCTTACAGGTGCTTTAACCTTTGAGCTTACGGAGGCACTCAGCAATTTCAACCGTACTCTGCTGGACCCACAGCAGCCTCAAAGTGCGGAAAATGAGGCGGCAAGAGAGCTTTCTGAAATTGCTAGGACTTTAGGATCGTCTTATATAGCTGATTTTGAGTATCAGCGTCAGATACGGCTTAGGGAGAGGGTAGCTAATTTTGTTGCGGTAGGCAATTACCTTGAAAATACGCAGGAGTTTGTTTATTTTCTCCACGATTCGGTGTTGGAACAGACTTTTACCAATATACCTTATCCAGATGAGGAATTTTTCTTAGCCAATAATGTTTATGTGATAATCGATTTATCTACCATACCTGATACATTTAACGGTATACCCCTTCATGAAGACTTTGCCAGAGCCGGCATAAGCGGGCTTATTGCTCTGCCTATTGCCCAGCCGCCTGAAAGTGTTGTGGATATAGCAATACATAGAGCTTATATAAGCTGGATGGAAAGTATTGAATACGCAAGGACTCAGGTAAATATCTATATTGGCATAACTTTGGCAGCCGCGATTATCACAACGATTATCGTGGTTAAAGTACTTTTGCCTAATTTACAAGGAGTTGGGGAAGGATTTAACTTAGGTATAGGGCTTTACTTGAAAATTCCTTTAATTATTAAAATGATACTTTCCATATATGCTTTTTGGGGAGTTTTTAATTTTTTTGACAGACAGGGGTTAGAGCCTAGTTTTTTGCATTTGCCTTTTGTATATATAGGTATAATTATCGTAATTTTTACTATAGTTATTTTAATCAGGCTGTTTAGGGGCAGATATATTTTCTCTGACGAGCTTGAGGTGCGGACTTTCAGTCAAATTATAACAGGGCTTAAAATAATAAGACGGTTAAGTCCTGTGCTTTTGCCTATGATTTCTATCGGGCTTATGGGGCTAAGCTTGGGGTTTATGATAGCAGGCTTGTATATTATGCTTGTACTTGCTCAGTGGGGGAGTGTTCTCTATTTTCAATATATACTTATGAGCGTGGGTGCCTTTGGGCTTTCTGCGGCAGTAATCATATCTCTTCTTGTATTTACTAATTATGCCAAAAGCTATTATTATATAAGGATTATAGCTGAGGGCAGCCCTGTTTCTATACCTGCACAAAAAGGTTTTTTACATGAACCCCTAAATATACTAAATGGTTTAAGTGTAGGGCTTCAGGAAAGCCTTGAAGAGCAGCTTCATGCAGAGCGGACAAAGACCGAGCTTATTACAAATGTATCTCATGACTTGAAAACACCTCTCACCAGCATAATAAATTATGTGGATTTACTTAAAAAGAGCAATATTGAAGATGCTGCAGCCAAAGAATATGTAGAAATATTGGAAAGTAAATCCGAACGCTTGAAAATACTTATTGAGGATTTGTTTGAAGCGGCAAAGCTTACCAGCCGGTCTATGGAGTTAAATGTAGAGCCTGTGGATATTGTGCAGCTTTTAACTCAAGCTATTGGAGAACTTTCTGAAAAATTTGAGTCAAAAAATATTGAAATCCGCTTTAAAGCACCGGATCCGCCTGAGGATAAGCTGATTATAATCCTTGATGGTCAGCGTATGTGGCGTGTTTTTGAAAATTTGCTTAATAATATGGCTAATTACGCTCCGCAGGGGAGCCGTGCCTATATAAATATAGAGATATCCGAGGGATTTGTGGAAATTATTATGAAAAATGTCTCTCTATACCCTCTTGATTTTGACCCGGTTGAGCTTTTTGAGCGTTTTAAGCGAGGAGATGCGGCAAGGACTACGGAAGGGTCAGGGCTTGGTTTGTCTATAGCCAGAGATATTGTGGAGCTTCACGGTGGTAAGGTGGAAATAACTATAGATGGTGATTTGTTCAAGGTCACGATAACCTTAGGTATAAGTTAGGAGAATTGTTGTATGACGGGCATATTTGCCTTTCTTGATAGAGAGTTTATAAAGAAATTTAGTGCTATAGCGTTGCCTGTGGCACTTATGAATTTAATTAATTTCGGTGTTAAAGCAGTTGATACTTTAATGCTTGGGCTTGTTGGTGAAGTGCAGCTCTCAGGTGCGGCTGTGGCAAACCAGCTTTCTTTTATGTTTATGATATTTTCAGGGGGCGTAGCTTCCGGCTGCGGTGTTATAGCGTCCCAATACTGGGGCGCAGGGGAAAAAGAGAGAGTACGGGAAATTTTTGCTTTTATGTATAAGGCAATGGTAGCTATGAATTTAGCTTTTGCTGCGGTGGCTTTCTTTGCTCCATATTTTGTGATTGGAATAATTACAACAGACCGGGAAGTTATTGCTCAGGGTGCAATTTATGTACGGATTATGAGCTTTGGCTATCTGGTGTGGGGCTTTACGAGTGCGTCTACTATAGCACTTCGCTCTGTAGGGGTTGTAAAGATATCTGTTGCGGTTTTTTCTGTATCACTTGTAATTAGTGCCACACTGAATTACCTGCTGATTTTTGGAAATTTTGGCTTTCCGCAATTAGGGATTGCAGGTGCAGCCATAGCTACTGTAACAGCAAGATTTGTGGAATTTATAATAATCACTGCATACATATTGAAAGTTGATAAAGAACTGGCTTTTCGCCTAAGTAATTTACTGGGGCGCACCAGAGGTGTGGGCAAAGGCTTTATGCGCCATGGCTTTCCTGTACTTATGAATGAGGTGTTTTGGGCATCGGGGTTTTTTATAGTAAATGTTATAATAGGTCGCATCGGGCGGGAATTTGTTGCGGCTAATGCTATAGGCGGGCTTTTGTTCCAATTTTCGGGGATGATACTCTTTAGCTGTGCAAGTGCCGCCTCGGTAATCGTAGGCAATACAATAGGCGAAGGGCATTACGATAAAGCCCGTCAAATTACGAAAGGGATGGTTGCCCTAAACTTCCTAACAGGGATTTTCTTATTAATAATTATTCAGCTAATAAGAGTGCCTTTTGTTAATTTCTACGAACTTTCAGATACGGCAAGAGCCTATGCTTTCCAACTGACAAACATTATTTCGGTACTTGTAATATTTATGGCAGTGGCTGACGGCACTTTAATGGGGCCCTTAAGAGGCGGCGGGGATGCCAAGTTTGTTATGATAGCGGATGTAGTTTTTATGTGGATGATATCAATTCCTCTAGGGGCTGTCACAGGGCTTATTTTAGGCTGGCCTGTTTGGATTGTGTTTATAATACTTAGGATTGATTCGTTTTTTAAGACTATGCTGGTACTTTGGCGAGTGCCTAGCGGTAAATGGCTTAAGGATGTGACGAAAGGGTGAGGAGCTATGATAGAAAAAGCCAAATGTCGACCTGTATTTTATAGCATAATTTCAGCATTAGCAATATCGTTTTTTTGGGGTGTCACTACATTCTTTGTTCAAGGGCAGTCTGAACAACTTGGAGTACAGATATTATCGCTGGCAATTTCAATGGTTAACATTATATTCTCTATCTTGGCTGTAATTTTACTTGGAGTAATAAACCAAATTAATGGCTTCAAACATGTATTTAGGTTAAGAGGACTTGGAAAGGGCTTAATTGTCCTTATACCTGTTATGGCTTTTTTTCTTTTAGGTTTATCACTTGCTATAAATGCCATGGAGTATATGAATGTGAGCATTGAAGAGATTAAGGTTTTTCCGGCAATCATTTTTATGCAAATCACCTCTGCGTTTATGCAGAATGTTATTTTTAGAGGGCTTCTTGTTACGGCTCTGTTGATAAAATTTAGTAACACTAAAAGCGAAAGAGTAAAAGGCGTTTTTATGGCATCAGCCCTGTATTTAATTATATATATACCATTTAATATATTAAGCGGCAGTATAGATTTGATGCAGCTTATAAATACCTTTGTTATAGGTGCGGGATTTTGTGCCGCATATTTGTATTCTAAAAATTTGCTAAGTATTATTTTAACTCAAGGGATATGGCAAATTTTAAGCTCTGGGGTTAATTTATTTGGTGTTGAAGGTTATCCCCAATCGACACCTTTTGCCGCTGCTGCTCTAATAGTCATCATACTGATTATGATAGTAGTTTTAACTGTAGTTTTTAGCAGACGTGCCGAGCATTTTCATCTGCGCTGACTAATGCACCATTGCCTTTTGTATAGTGAAATCACTTCAAAATAGTAACAGGAAAACGTAGGTGTTTTTTTGTAGATTGAGGAAACAGGTTCCTGGCATACCCGGGGTGTAATTTTGGTTGTGCATGGGAACGCTCCTTTCTGAAATTGGTGCATATAAAAAGCCTTGGGGCGGTTGTGGGCGTATGTTCGGCAATTATCGGCGGGGGAGTATTACGCTTCACAGGAATTACAGCAAAAAGAAGAAATGTTTTTTACGGTGAATTGGCATAACGATATAAATGCCGCCGATTGTTATATCCGTTACAAAGAAATATTTTACGATATTACGAGAATTGACACATTCGAGGGGTACAAAGAGGATTTGAAACTATATGCGCTTTTGCTTGCTTCGCAGCCGAAACAGGGGGAGATTGTAGAGTGGCAGGGGTGAAACCTTGCCATTTTTTAGATTGTAAAATTGGACAGGTTTTAGTATAATTATGATGTAATGATTAAGGTTACGGGGGGCGTTCATGTGGAATACAAAATCGAAAAATACGTGCGAAGCCGCACAGATGAAGAATTATTAAATGATTTGAAACGAGTTGCAGACGCAAACAGCGGAAAAGTTACACAAAAACTTTATAGGGAGTACCGAAAAACAGTAGATTCTTCACTTGCTGATGGTACAACCATTTGCAAGCAAATTGGATGGAGCACGGCGGTTGCTTTAATTGGAGTAGAAACAAGCAAATATCAAAATAACAAAAAAATTACAGAAGAAGAATTATTAAACGAAATTCTTAGACTGTGGACAGAACTTGGACGGCAACCGACTACAACAGATATTAAAAATGGATTGTGTAAATATTCGAGAAACCGATTTAGTATTTTTGGCGGTTGGGGTGGTGCTTTAACGAAATTTATTGAATGGGTGAATAATGAGGGGTTGGTTTCATCACCAGATGTAAAATTTGAAAGCAAAAATAAGGGGCGTTTAACAAGCCGTGATATAAACCTTAGATTAAGATTTAAGGTTATGCAACGCGATAATTTCAAATGCCAAATGTGTGGAGTTGCACCTTCTAATGACCCAACAATAAAATTACACGTAGACCATTGTACGCCGTGGGCAAAAGGCGGGGAAACTGAAATAGACAATTTACAAACGCTATGCCAAAACTGTAATTTAGGCAAAAGTGATTTGACTTAATGCAAAATATATGTAATTTTCCGGGAGGGATTAAGTTGGCAAGAAAACGTCTGACAAGGGCTGAACGAGATGCAAAAGAAAGTATGGAATATCAGCGAAAATTGGAAAATACCGTTGATTCAATAATCGCCGTTGGAAAGCGTGAAGGAAAAATATATACAAAATATGACCGTATGTGCTTGCTTGCGTTCCATGATGAACGTGACATTTCTGATTTTGACTTGCGAGCAGAGTTGGACAAAATAAAGGAGTTAGAAAAAAGAGAAAGCGAAGCAAAAGAAAATTCATAATAGTGCAAAGCGAAACATTAGCAGTACATATCCGCGTTAAAATGGATGCGATTCCCAACCCATTTCAGGGCGGTTTTGGTGTAAAATAGAAGTACAGGCGTTGAGAGCATAGCCTATTTTACTGGTACTTATCGTGTTTTTTCTAACCTTAACATATTTAACAAATAACTCATTTTTGTTGCTCCCTCTCTTCATGGTCATCAATAAAAAGCTGATAAACATCAACGTGCAACGCATCAGCAATTTTCTTGACGTTTTCTAAAGCGATGCTACGCCGACACCTTTCTACCGCGCTAACATAAGTTCGGTGAAGTCCAGCATATTCAGCAAGTTTTTCTTGCGAATAACCATTAGCTAGCCTATATTTTCTAACGTTCCTTGCAAAAGTGTGCAAAATATTCATGCGAATCTTCCTCCCATAACAATTTTATTATACGAACTCAATAAGTCTACATACAATAAGTCACGTAGGTGAAAGGTGTTTTTTTGAACTTATGATATATCGTTAGGTATGACTTACGTATTGATTACACTCAACAACTTATCTTGAAAAGTGTCTTTGCTACTCTGTTGACCATTGCCCATAGATGACAAAAGGTGATACTTCTTTAAACGAAGTATCACCTTTATCATACGGCTACGGTTGATTTCATGGCGTTATTGAAAAGCCTATTGCCGCAAAACCGTTCATAATTCCAAAAAAGCATAAAATAAAGCCAACTATACCCCAAAAGCCGATACTAGCCCCATATGGACCAAAAAAATGCTTTATCAGGCAAATAATTCCCAAGCTGCTGCAAATTACGGCAACCCAGCCGCCTGTCAGGCTTTCAATATCATGACTGTAAAGACCAAAGACTAAGCCGGCAATACCTAGGATGAGGCAAGCATATACCAGTATCCTGGCACTGCGCCGTCTTTCTTTCTCTGCTTCTATACGGGCTTCTCTTTCCTGGTTTTGCGTTTCAAGAAATTCCTCGTATTCCCCTTTTGTCATTTCTGTAGGGGACTTGTAAGAATATTCTTGGGGATTAAGAATTTTTTCTATATCCTTAGTTGCTTTGTCCATCTCTTGCTGTTTTGCTTTGTTTACCGGAAAAAATGGATAGCTCATAGTCAGTCCTCCTATAATTCACTCAACGCTGCTTGATTTTAAACTCACCTTTGGCGGTAAAGTCTATCCTGATTGTGGAGCCGCTTTCTATACTTCCGTCAAGTATAGCCTCCGCAACTAAATCCTCAATCTTAGACTGGATAACTCTCCTTAAAGGTCTTGCGCCATAGGTCGGGTCGAAGCCTTTTTCGGCAATTTCATCTAATGCGGCCTTTGTAAGGTCAAGTTTAATATCCAAGCTTACTTTAACTCGCTTAGTCACTTCTTTAATCATAATCTGGGCAATATCTTTAACCTGATCTTTATCAAGTTGATGGAATACTATTATATCATCAATTCTGTTAATAAACTCGGGACGGAACATTTTTTTAACTTCATCATTAAACATCCGCTTTAAATCTTCATAATCTTTTTCTCTATCAGTCTGTGCCACAAAGCCTAGCCGTTTGTTCTCAACAGCATTTTTAGCCCCTACATTTGAGGTCATTATGATAATCGTATTTTTAAAATCTACTCTGCGACCATGTGCGTCAGTTATATGCCCATCATCTAAAACCTGCAAAAGGATATTAAACACATCAGGATGGGCTTTTTCGATTTCGTCAAATAAAAGGACAGAATAGGGCTTGCGCCTTATCTTTTCGGAAAGCTGACCGCCTTCATCATAGCCAACATAGCCCGGCGGCGAGCCTATAAGCTTGGAAACCGCGTGTTTTTCCATATATTCGCTCATATCAACTCTAATCATAGCGGATTCATCCCCGAAAACAACTTCCGCAAGGGCTTTTGACAGCTCGGTTTTACCTACTCCTGTAGGACCTAAAAACAGGAATGAGCCGACAGGCCGCTTAGGGTCTTTAAGTCCAACACGCCCTCTTCTAATAGCCTTTGACACGGCCTTAACAGCCTCATCCTGACCGATTATGCGCTCATGGAGGATTTTTTCCATATTTCTAAGTCGCGCACTTTCCTCCTCTTTAAGCTGCTGGACGGGTATCCCTGTCCAACCGGCAACAGCGGTGGCAATATCTTCAGGCGTAACGGCAGCTTCGATACCTTCGTTTTTTTCCTTCCACTTTTGGATTTCTTTCTCCAAATTAGTGCGGATTTTACCTTGTTCCCGCTTTAGTTCCCCTGCTTTTTCAAATTCTTCAGTTTTTATAGCTTCCTCTTTTTCTTTTTCAAGCTCCGCAAGCCTTTCTTCAAGGTCTTTAAGCCCCGGGGGCAATGTAAATCCTTTAAGCTTAACCCTGGAAGCTGCTTCATCTAACAAATCAACTGCCTTATCAGGTAAAAAACGATCAGATATATATCTGCTTGAGAGTTTAACGGCCGCATTTATAGCCTCATCGGAAATTTTTACGGAATGATGAGCCTCATATTTGTCCCTAAGTCCGAGAAGCATTTGGATTGCCTCTTCCTCCGAGGGTTCATCTACAGTTACAGGCTGAAAACGCCGCTCAAGTGCCGCGTCTTTTTCGATATATTTTCTATACTCATCCATTGTAGTTGCGCCTATTACCTGAATTTCACCTCTTGAAAGAGAGGGTTTTAAGATATTGGAAGCATCAATAGCACCTTCGGCAGCTCCGGCTCCAACTAAAGTATGAAGCTCGTCTATGAAAAGGATAATATTGCCGGCTTTTGTAACCTCTGCCATAACTTTTTTTATACGCTCTTCAAATTCACCTCTATACTTACTCCCTGCTACCATTGCGGATAAATCCAAGGATACAACCCGCTTATCCTTTAAAGTTTGAGGGGTTGCGCCGCTTATAATTTGCTGAGCCAATCCCTCTACAATAGCGGTTTTACCTACTCCCGGATCCCCTACGAGAACAGGGTTGTTTTTTGTGCGCCTGGATAAAATTTGTACAAGACGCTCAATCTCTCTGACACGCCCTACAATAGGGTCAAATTTATTTTGGGAAGCCATCAATGTAAAATCACGGCTAAATTGGTCTAGTGTAGGAGTTTCCGACTTGCGGTTAGGTGATGGTTTGGTGTTTATGGGCATACCGCCTGCGGCAACATTTGTCCCGTCTCCTTCCCCAATCATTGATAAAATATCTCCTTTTAGCTTAATCAAATTAACATTAAGAGAGGAGAGTATACGGACAGATGCCCCGTCCCCATCGTTTAATATGGCTAAGAGAAGATGCTCCGTACCTACATAGCCCGTCCCCATTTTAAGAGCTTCCGACAAGCTTTGCTCCAATACCCGCTTGGCTCTTGGGGTAAAATCACTGGGTTCGCCGCCTTTGCCGGCACCCATAAAGCTTTCGATTTTGTCTTCAATTTGATTGGCGTGTATGTTCTGCTCCTCTAAGGCTTTTCCTGCTACACCTTGGCTTATGGCGGCAAGCCCTAACAGCAAATGTTCTGAGCCAACATAATTATGCCCAAGCCCTGCCGCGCTTTTTTGGGCATATTCTATAGCTTCTTTCGCTTTTTGTGTGAATTTTGGTTGCATATTTTCCTCCCATCGAGTTTATTAAAGTTTATACTTTAAAGATCTCTCTTAAATATTTTGCTCGTTCTATACGTATATCATTTTCACTTAAATGCGCGCCGGCACGTTTTTGGAGGTTGCCAGGCTCAATATTCATCATAATAGAGTAAATGGGGCGGTCGATCTCTTTTTTTGATAATATACCTGATAAAATGCCAACCCTAATTGCAGACAGGCTTTCCATAGCTTCATTTACAGTTAGCTTTCTTGCATGGCTTAAGAGTCCCAAAGCTCTAAAAATCATATCTTCCATTTCAATTGGTTTATTGATAAAAGCATTTTTTAAAAGAATATGTTCGTTTTCTTTAAGCTGTTCACAAGTATGATTTAGAGTATTTATAATTTCCTCTTCGGACTTACCTAGGGTAACCTGGTTAGATAATTGGTAAATACTTCCAAAAGGCTTAGAGCCTTCCCCGTAAATCCCTCTAAAAGTCATACCCAGCTTAGATAGCCCTGTTACAATCCTTTGTAAATTACCGGTTTTTTCAAGCATAGGAATATGAACCATAAATGAAGCCCTAAGCCCTGTGCCTGTATTAGTTGGGCAGCTGGTTAAATAGCCAAAGTCCTTGTGGTAAGCGTACTTCAAACCACTCTCAAGACGGTCATCAACTTCTGCTGCGTTTTTATAGGCACTCTCCAAATCATCGCCGGGAGTTATAGCTTGTATTCGTATATGATCCTCTTCCCCAAGCATTATGACTGTGTTTGGAATATCGCACTTAAGAAGCCCTACAGGCCGCTTAGTGCCTATGGATAAAATTTCCGGACTGATATCATGATTTTCCACCATACTCATTTGTTCTACCGTATTTTCTTTTGCAAGCTCAATAAAATTAAAGTCAGGTGCGGCTTTTTTAACTTTGGTTATCATATCTGCCGATTGTGCCTCTGTAATACATGCGGAAAAAGGGTAGTCTTCAAGATTTCTTGCAAGTCTTACACGGCTTGATATAATCGGTGATGTATCAGTTTCCATAGACTCATACCAATTACTCATTTGCCGCACCCCCCTTTTGACTTTCTGATTTTAACAGGCGGATTTGGTCTCTTGTTTTTGCTGCTTCCTCATACTCCTCGGAGGCTATAAATCCCTGGAGTTCCAGCTCCAATGCGGCTATTTTTCTGTCTTTCATAAAAGTTTTGCCCATAACCTTGGGGATTTTACCAATATGTCGGGTTCCTGGCTGTACTTTTTTAAAGACTCCAAGAAGCTCAGGCTCAAAAGCCTTATAACAAGAAGCACAGCCCAGCATAGATGTTTTTTTAAATTCATTAAAAGAAAGACCGCAAATATCACAAATTTTAGCCCCTGTTCTCTGGCTTTTGTAGGTTTTGGAAGAGCCTTCCGGTCCAAACCAAAAACTGTGTATGGCATGAAAAGCCTGATTAGGAGGGGTACCTGTACCTACATTCATGTTTTGCGAAAAGGCACATTCGCTGCAAAGATGGGCACTGGTCAGTTCTCCGTTTATACTCTGCTCTATATATACACTGGCTTCATTGTGATGACATCTGTTACATTTCATAATAGCCCTCCCTGCGATTAATAGTGTTACCAAATTCTTCCTATAGTATAACACACAATCTTGTTAGCCATCAAGGGTGGTGAGTGCTAAAATTATTAAGTTTTTTTAAGAATTTTATGTGACTGATTATAAAAGAGGCGAAATAAGCCTGGAAACAGACTCTTTTACCTTGCTCCAATTGCTTCGCATATCGTAAAATTCTCTATCAATAAGGGCGCAATGCTCTATATCTTCTAAAAACTGCTTTTCAAACTCGGCGGTTTTTTCTTTATCGTAAATAAAAGCGTTAATCTCAAAATTAAGCTTGAAAGAACGAATGTCAATATTTGCTGTGCCGACAGATGTTACCTGCCCATCAATCATAACTAATTTGGAATGAACAAAGCCGTCATGATATTTGTAACATTTAACACCGGCGGCTACCAGTTCATCAAGATAAGACAGTGCAGCCCAATATACAAAAGGATGATCCGGGTTTGCGGGAATCATAATCCTAACATCAATCCCTGAAAGCCCTGCAATTTTTAATGTCTCAAAAATAGAGTCATCAGGCACAAAATATGGAGTTTGGATATAAATGGACTTTCTTGCGGCAGTTATCATCTTTATAAAGCCGTCTCGTATATTAGGCCATCTGCAATCGGGACCGCTTGAGACAATTTGCATCTTTATTCCGTCAAAGTCTTCAATAACAGGGAAATATTTAGTATTTAAAGGCAATTTCTGCTCTTTTTCAGCCCTTGTATAATTCCAATCCATAATAAAGCGCAAATTAAGCTCTTTTACACTGTTGCCATAAATCCTTATATGAGCGTCCCGCCAATTGCCGAAGCGTTTAGACTTGCCCAAATACTCATCTCCAATATTAAGACCGCCAATATAACCTACTTTACCGTCTATAACACAAATTTTTCTATGGTTGCGGTAATTTATCCTTATAAAATACATAGGGAGGAATATGTCCAAATGACCACCGGCGCGGGTAAGAGGTTCGAACATTTTTTTGTAGCCTGAAGGTTTGCCCATACAGTCCACTAAAAACCGTACCTCGACTCCTTCGGCGGCTTTTTTAGTTAAGGCAGCAATAAGTCTATAACCAAGTTCATCGTTTCGCACAATATAATATTGTAAATGGATAAAATTTTCAGCAGATTGTATGTCCTTTAGCATTTGCTCGTATTTAGTATTGCCGTCATGATAGCAGTCAACTCTGTTATTGTGGCATAAAAAGCCAAGTCCGGCACAGAAATTCAGAAAAACTAAGCCGTTAAAATTTGCCCATTGAGAGTCTTCAAAAACACATTCAGAAGCACCGTATTTATCTTCGATATCTTTTACTTTGTCGGCGTAAAAAGCTGTCTGGGCATAAGATATGAAAAGTTCGCGATCCATTTGGGATTTTATGATGAAGGTATTTCTCTTTCGGCCTTCCAAACCAATGAATAAATAAATGACAAAGCCAATATAAGGCAGAAATAGCACAACCATAAGCCATGCCCATGTTGCGCCGGGGTTTTTACGCTCTAAAAAGACTATTACAGCGGCAAAAAAGATATTAAGCATTAAGAGTAAATCTGGGCTAAAGGCCAACTGGGGCAAGATAAACCTCCGTGAGACAGGTCTTGTTGTTCAATTAAGGAAAGAAATGCTATGCATTTCTTAATTATGCACATTGACTCAGCTTTGTTTTACAAAGCTTTGTTGTGCAATTAAGGAAAGAAATGCTGCGTATTTCTTAATTATGCACATTGACTCAGCTTTGTTTTACAAAGCTTTGTTGTGCAATTAAGGAAAGAAATGCTATGCATTTCTTAATTATGCACACATTATACATCATAGTAGTTGACGAGTGCAATTTTTTTATGTATAATATTTTAGACGATGTGCAAAAGAAAGATATTGTAGATATCGTAACACGTAACCGGAGGGAGGGAAATTCATGTCAGAGGTAACTGTAAAAGAGAACGAATCCCTTGACAGCGCGCTTCGCCGTTTTAAGAAGAAATGCGCTACAGCAGGCATCATGGGCGAGGTTCGCAAAAGAGAGCATTACGATAAGCCCAGCGTAAAGCGTAAGAAGAAATCTGAAGCAGCAAGAAAGCGTAAGTATAATTAATATATTATTTAGAATTAAAAAACGCCCCATTCTTTAGCGGATGGGGCTTTTTGTATAACAATTACAATATATTTTTCTCTATCCAATAGGCAACCCCATCATCTTCGTTACTTAAGGTCACAAAATCAGCGGCAGTTTTTATATCCGGCATAGCGTCTCCCATAGCTACACCAGCGCCGGCATATGAAAGCATATCAAGATCGTTAAAATCATCCCCAAAAGCGGCAATATTGGAGGGTTCGATATCCCACAAACCTGCAAGATGCGAAAGGGCTTTTGCTTTTGTTGCCTCTTTATGCATAACCGCTATAAATCCGTCACGAGACACGGTAAGGTACAGCTCTTTAGGGCAGTGTTTTTCAACAAAGGCTTTATCCACAGGGTAGAGTATAATTTTTTCCGTATCTACAGCATGAGTGGAAATGTCAACAAGCGTATAATTTGTAATCTCCGAAAATGTATCGGAAGTTACAAAATTTGAATAAGTCATATCCTCCGCCTGTAATGCAATTTTAAGACCATGCTCCTCACACGCTAAAAGAAGAGGACGGGCAATATGGTATGAGGCTAGTTTTTCATATACAATTTTATCACCAATTTTAGCCACAGCACCATTAGCTTTAATCCTGCCGTCAAAAAACTCCGCCGGGACTATTTGGTCGTTTGTCCCGCCGCGGCCTGTTGCGAAAACTACTTTTATGCCCTTCTCACGGCACTTGATTAACACGGATTTTGTATAGTCGGAGATGGTTTTGTCCTCTCGCAGGAGAGTGCCGTCAAGGTCAGTTACTATTAGTTTTATGTTCATATAGACTCCTTAAGTTGTTATTTGAAAGATAAGATATTAAATGTTTATGAAAGCAGCTAATGTTATACTAAGCAAACAATTTTTGAACTTTTAGTTGTCTAAGTTTAGAAACTCATAAACTTCTCGTTCGTTCACTCGCTCTTCTGATAATTCCGCTCGACCTCTAAGAAGGTGCGGATAGGGCAATTCATTGGTTTCATTTCTTAGTAATTGCAGCAGGTATCTTGATAATTCAACGATATTGTATCTGCTTTCATAGACGCTCAGAACCATAAGTAAATCCATAACATCAAAATCATATGATTCTTGCTGGCGATTACCCATCCCTTTTATGATTTCGCCTATTCGATTTATGAGAGCATTATCAATTGAATTTGCTCTATCTTTGAGTAGCCCTATCTCTAAATGCATATCTCGGAATGCTTTGGCAAATTTTGTATCTTCATACTTATTTGCTTCACGGTTGTACTTAAAATAATTTCCGCTAGATAGTGCTTGTTCAAATGCATGGCTATCTATCATGTCAACGCCATTTTTGTGCCAAGAAACAAGTTGACTTGCCAAAAAAGCTTTACTTTTTGTAAAGGTAATATTTCTATACCATGACGCTTGCGCCTTTTCATGCTCTTGCATAAACGTGTAGAGTTCTTCTCTAATCATTAGGAACCAGTTTAGATCATCACCGGTTTTTGCATACGAAAACTTTTGTAAAATGCCTTTCATGTTTCGTAATATTGTTTTCTCTACATTATTTTTAGATATCATTCGAGAGAGAGGAAGATTAAACCCTAATTCATTTTTTAGAACGGTAATTATATCAGAAAATTGTTCAAAGAGATTAATCCAATTGTAGCCTGTTTTTATGGCAATACCCTCAGCTCCTTTAGTAACTTCGTCGATGAAATTCTTTGTGTGGTAAGGGTCTTGTAAATATTCACTTGGATGAATCCAAATATCGGTTTTAAAATGTGAAGACGAGGATTTTTTATTTTCATTGCCTTCCCCGTCAAGTGCTATCGCAATACTTTCTCGCTCATGTAGCCTGTCCGCAGTCCCTTTCCGAAGGAAAGTAACTATTTTTATTTTTTCCTCCATAGCAAGCTTATACGCTTCACGATATTCTTTTCTTGTAATACTAATACTATCACAATCCGTGAGTGTGCCTCCGCGGCGACCTCCAATTAAAAGTATGAAGTAATCACAACTATGTATGCTATTCAAACATGCATCATAAGAGTTCAGCGAAGAATCTTTAGAGAAATCTGGATGTTCAGATAGTTGGGCGTCGTACCCGGCTTCACTCAACCAATATTTCAAAGCTGATCGCAAATCATAAAAATCATATATTGTAGAACTTATAAATACACGAGGCTTATCCATTTTACCATGTCCTTCCTTATTTATAGTTGTTTGATAAACCATGTCTATTACTAGCCTTGCAAAATGACCCCATCCGCATGGGATAAGGGTCATGAACTTTCGAGCCACTTACCAATCAATTTTAGGTCGGCTTATGGTTCGGATTATGCGTTAAACTCTGCGGACAACAGGACTTGAACCTGCAAGGTATTAATACCACTGGTACCTGAAACCAGCGCGTCTGCCAATTCCGCCATGTCCGCGAATAAGGCTTGATAATTATAAATCAAGGGACAGTTACTGTCAAGACTGGAGACTAAACAGCCCTTTCATATATTGTTTGCCTGTATTTGTTTTAAAAAAGTCTCTGTAAACCTGTTGTAGTGCCTCAGAGGGGCGGTTGCCTTCGGCGAAATTTACTAAATAATCAGCCTCTATCAGTATTTGCAAGAGAAAATTATCTTTAGCCAGCTCCTCTGTATGATGATGCCCAACAAGCCATGCTACCTGTTCAGTAATAAAATCAGGCATACCTGCGCGGCTTAGGATATCAGGGACAAGCAAAGTACCCTCTTTTTCTTGATATTCGCCTTTTGCACTTCCATAAAGTTCTTTTGCTCTAGGTATACCAATATCATGTAGTATAGCGGCGGCAGATAAAATGAGCATATCATCTTCACAAAGGGATTCCCCTTCGCCTATGCTGGCAGCATAAGCATATGCCTTAACAGCGTGTTCGCTTAAGCGGACATTCCCATAATAGCTCATCATCTCGCCAATAAGTTTGGATAAAAACATATGATTCACTCCCTAAAGCAGACAATACTCATCCATGTAATTTTTCACTCGCTTTTTCATATCTGTATCAAGTGCCATGCCGCTTATTGCGCCGCTTTCCAGCGCATCGAGTATATCCGCAATAGATACAATGGAAATTACATTAATGCCAAACTCTTCCTTAATTTCCTGAGAAGCGGTTTTGCCGGATTGCCCTTTTTCTTTTCTGTCAACAGAAATTATCATATTATTTACTGTAATATCGCCGTAGGATTTTAAGATGGCAACAGATTCCCTTGCGCTTGTTCCGGCAGAGATAACGTCTTCGATTATAAGAGTCCGTTCCCCTTCTTTTAGGGCATGCCCTACTATGCTTCCACCTTCGCCATGGTCTTTGGCTTCCTTACGGTTAAAAGCATAAGGGATATCTACATTGTACTTATTATGTAAGGCGATAGCCGTAGCGACAGCCAAAGGGATACCTTTATAAGCGGGACCATAAAGAAAGTCGAAATGGTTTTTTAAATCCCCAAAATGCTCAACTATGGCATCCGCATAAAATTCACCTAATTTAGCGGCTTGCATACCTGTTTTATAATTTCCGGTGTTTACAAAATATGGGCTTTTCCTGCCGCTTTTAAGAGTAAATTCCCCTAATTTAAGCACACCGCATTCCAGCATAAAATTAATAAACTTTTGTTTATAATCCTCCAAAATATTCCCTCCTATTTTTGGGCTTTTTCTTTTTTCTCTTTTTTAATGGCTTTGAGTTCTTCTTTGGTTTTTAATCCTTGCATAGATGCTATATAGATGCCTGAAACCTCAACTTTAACATTCTTTTTAAGAGGAATTGCGTTATAAATATTTTTATCACATACTAAAGTAGCTATTTGAGGACCGACTTTTGCTTTCACAAAGTTCATTTTGAGAAATTTTGAACTTCTTGGCATTTGGTCCATTACAGCTTTTGGTAAAATACCCGGTTTTAACCTGCCCCGGGATTTGTCTATTACGAATATAGTGGCACTTTGACGTGTCCGCTCAATCAATGTCTGATGTTCTTCCATTTTTTTGTAGCTCCATTTACTAATTAAGTAAAAAGCTACAACTCCAGTACCTACGATTGCCATTGCGATTAGTAAAAAATCAAATATCCACGTTCCAAACAAAATGCAAACCTCCCAATTTAAAAAATATCTCTACAGAGTATATCATCTTTTTATCTAATGGAAAAGATATAAATATAGAAAATTTTTAATAATAGTGTTATTATTGGAGTAATAACTCTACTAGGAGGTTTTGTATGATGAAACTGCGGTTGGATTATAACAATATGATGGAAGAATTTGTAGGGGAATATGGACTTTCTAAGAAAGATTTTGAAAAAATTGCCCCTAAATTTGCACCTGCTGCTGCCGCTATGAAGGAAAAAAGGGCAAATGGTGCTATGGACTGGAGGGATTTACCTCACAATCAAAATGAAGTGGTTAAGGATATTTTGGATTATGCGGCAAAAATCCGGGATGAGGTAGAGTATTTTGTCCTTTTGGGCATAGGAGGCTCAGCACTTGGACCAATGGCTGTACATCAAGCCCTGCAACATCCTTTTTATAACGATTTGCCGAGAGGTAAGAGAGGTCCAAAATTTTATATCGCCGATAATGTTGACCCTGAGCGGCTTACCTATTTATTCCAAGTGGTGGATATAAGCAAATGCTTGTTTAATGTAGTCTCCAAATCAGGTGCCACCTCTGAGACTATGAGCCAGCTTATGATTGTAAAGAAAATGCTGGAGAGCGCAATAGGTAAAGAAAAGGCTAAAGAACGCATAGTTGCAACTACCGATGCTAAAGTGGGCAATCTCATAAAAATAGCCGCAGATGAAGGGTATAAGACATTTATAATCCCTACAGGCGTCGGAGGGCGTTTTTCCCTGCTTTCTCCAGTAGGGCTTTTACCGGCGGCTATTTGCGGCATTGATATTAAAGGGCTTCTTGAAGGCGCCGCTTTTATGGATGAACTTTGTAATGAGGATGAGGTGTTTGAAAACCCTGCTTATGCCTATGCGGCACTTAATTATGCCGCACTTTGCAAAGGGGCGAATATATGCGTAATGATGCCTTATGCGGACAAGCTTAAATATATTTCCGACTGGTATGTACAGCTTTGGGCAGAGTCTTTAGGGAAGAAATATGATAATGACGGTAATGTGGTAAATGTGGGGCCGACGCCTATAAAAGCCCTTGGGGCAACAGACCAGCACGCTCAGGTACAGCTTTTTGCCGAAGGGCCCTTTGATAAATTTGTGGTATTTGTTGGAGTTGATAAATTTCATGAGGATATAGAGATACCTAAGATTTTTGGGGATATGCCTAATATTGGATTTTTAGGAGGGCATACCCATGGGGCACTTTTAAAAACTGAGCAGATGGCTACAGAGTTTGCCATTATGAAATCCGGTAAAATGAATATGACCATTACCTTGCCGGAGGTTAATGCTCATACTTTAGGGCAGCTTTTGTATATGTTTGAAGTTGCAACCGGATTTATGGGAGAGCTTATGAATATTAACGCTTTTGATCAGCCAGGGGTAGAAGAAGGGAAAAATGCTACCTATGCAATGATGGGGCACCCCGGATATGAAGAGAAGAAAAAGGAGCTGGATGGGGCACCGGATAAGAAAAAAGAGTATATGATTGATTGATGGGAGAAGAGGGGGGGCGGCGAGCTACGCTCGCCTAATCGGCGCAAGGCATAGCCTTGCGCCGTAACCCGCGCGTACGCGCGGGCGCCCCCCCCCCCCCTCACAAAGGAGCAGCTACTATGCGAACAATAGACCTAATCAACAAAAAAAAGTCCGGCAAACCCTTATCTGCCGATGAAATCTCCTTCATAATAGACGGCTTCACCAACGGCATCATTCCCGACTACCAAATGTCTGCACTCCTGATGGCTATTTGCTTTAAAGGCATGAACCCTAGGGAGACAGCTGAGCTAACTTTAAAAATAGCTCACTCAGGGGAACTTGTTCGTCTGCCATCTATTGGCGGTATAAAAGTGGATAAACACTCTACCGGCGGAGTTGGGGATAAAACGACACTCATAATTTCCCCAATTGTTGCCGCTTGCGGCGTTTCAGTTGCAAAAATGAGTGGTCGCGGACTTGGGCATACGGGCGGCACAATCGATAAGCTGGGAGCAATTCCGGGCTTTAAAACAGCCCTTAACCGTGAGGAGTTTGGCGAAATTGTTAAAGGCGTAGGCGTTTGCATTACTTCTGCCTCAGAGAATATCGCACCTGCCGACAAAAAGCTTTATGCCCTGCGGGATGTTACAGGTACGGTGGATTCCATGCCGCTCATCGCGGCAAGTATAATGTCCAAAAAAATAGCGTCCCCATCAGATGCTGTACTTTTGGATGTAAAAACCGGCAAAGGCGCATTTATGACAAGTCTTGGTGAGGCGGTAGAACTTGCTAAAATAATGGTTGATATCGGTGAGTTTGCCGGCAAAAAAACAAATGCCTTAATTACCAATATGGATATCCCCTTAGGGGAAAGTATAGGCAATACTTTGGAAATCATTGAGTCTGTTGAGGTGCTTAAAGGTCGCGGCGATGCCGATTTAGCCTCTGTTTGCAAGCTTTTAGCGGCACATATGCTGCTTTTGGCGGACAAAGGCTCGCTAGAGGAGTGCGTAAAGCTTGTTGAAGAAGCCCTTAAGTCCGGTCGCGCTCTTGCAAAATTTATGGAAATGGTGGAAGCGCAAGGAGGTAAGCTTGACTTTAATAATTTTGATAACCTTCCAAAAGCTTCGATTATCCATAAAATAAAATCACCTCGTACAGGCTATATTTGTGAAATGGACGCCCTTTCTGCAGGCATAGCATCTTCTGTTTTAGGTGCCGGGCGTGAAAGAGAAGATAGTGAGATTGACTACGGCGCAGGGATTTGGCTTCATAAAAAATACGGGGACTATGTGGAGGAAGGGGAGCTTCTTGCCACCTTCTACACCAGCGATAATTCCAAAATAGAAGCAGCCGCTGAGAAATTTATGGAAGCTATAAAATTTGATTCAACTAAACCACCTCAAATTAAGTTAATCTATGCCTTTGTTTCTAAAGCAGGTGTGGAATACTTATAAAAAGGAGCTGCAAATGAAATCCATTATAATAATACTGGATAGTGCGGGCATAGGTGCAGACTTTTATGCTCACGAGTACGGTGACGAGGCGGCAAATACTTTAATGAATATAAAAAAAGCCGTACCCTCTATGAAGCTGCCTAATTTGATTAAACTTGGGCTTTCCCATATTGAAGGGTGCGGGATTTTAGCAGATGGCTCGGATATAAGTGCCAAAAGCCCCGCAGGTTCTTATGCCCGCTTGATGGCTAAGTCCAAGGGTAAGGACACCACCACCGGTCACTGGGAAATAGCCGGACTTGTAACAAAAGACCCTTTTCCAACTTATCCAAATGGTTTTCCTCCGGATGTGATAGAAGCTTTCGAGGAAAAAACCGGGCGAAAAACCCTTGCTAACCGCACAGCCTCAGGAACAGAAATTATAGCGGAACTTGGGGCAGAACATATGCAAAGTGAGGACTTGATTGTATATACCTCAGCAGACAGCGTTTTCCAAATAGCAGCCCATGAGGAAATTGTACCCCTTAAAGATTTGTATAAGTACTGCCAAATCGCGCGAGATATTTTAAAACCGCCTCATGGTGTTGCAAGAGTTATCGCAAGACCATTTATAGGCTCTCCTGGCAAATTTGTACGCACTGCAAACCGCCATGACTTTTCTTTGCCCCCGCCTGCCCCGACGATGCTTGATTTTATTGCTGAAAAGGGTCTCTCGGTTCATGGAATAGGCAAGATTTATGATATTTTTGTAGGTGCAGGCATAACAAAAAACACTGCATCCAAAAGTAATATGGATGGGGTGGATAAACTCCTTGAAGCAATGAAAAGTACAGATGAGGGATTGATTTTCATTAATTTAGTGGATTTTGATATGCTTTATGGGCACAGAAACGATGCGGAAGGCTACGCAAATGCTCTTATGGAATTTGACGCAAGGCTGCCCGAAATACTTTCACTTTTAGGGGAAGATGATATACTCTACCTAACTGCCGACCATGGCTGTGACCCTACTACAAAAGGTACTGACCACACAAGAGAGTATGTGCCTCTTATCATATATGGTGAGAATTTGCGGCAAGGAGTGAATTTTGGCACAAAAGAAGGTTTTGGTCACGTTGCCGCTACTGTACTTGACCATTTAGGGACAGCAGGGGAAGTAGATGGAGAAAGTTTGCTGGGGTTATTGAGAAAATAAAAGTCTTTTGCGCGAAGCGCGTAAATTAGCAGACTGGGCTTTGCCCAGTAGAGGAGAACTAAAAGTTTTAAGTATAATGCCGGAACTTTCAGTTCATACCGACATTAAAACTCGTAAAAATTCAAGGGCAGCTTACTGACATTGCATTTTTACAAAATTATAGGAGGATTAATCATGATACCAACACCGCATATTGAAGCCCAAAGCGGGCATATAGCAAAAACCGTACTTATGCCCGGCGACCCTTTAAGGGCAAAATTCGTTGCTGAAAATTTTTTGGAAAACCCTACACAATTTAACGGTGTTCGAGGCATGTTAGGCTTTACCGGAAAGTATAAAGGAGCAGATATTTCCGTTATGGGTTCAGGTATGGGTATTCCCAGTATGGGCATATATTCGTATGAGCTTTTCAATTTTTACAATGTTGATAATATTATAAGAATAGGCACCGCAGGCGCTATGCAGCCGGAGGTACAGGTAAGAGATATCGTTATAGCTCAAGGGGCTTGTACTAACTCCGATTATAGCAGACAGTTTAATTTACCGGGATATTTTGCTCCTATAGCCAGCTATGGGCTTCTCTCTGCTTGTGTAGAAAAAGCCAAAGCCCACGGAGTGTCCTATCATGTAGGCAATATTTTATCCAGTGACATTTTCTATGATGACGATAAAACAGCCAATGAAAAATGGTGTAAACTTGGGGTTTTATGTGTTGAAATGGAAACATCCGGTCTATATATGAACGCGGCAAGAGCTTCTAAAAACGCCTTGGGTATTTTTACCATCTCAGACTCATTAGTAACAGGTGAAGCCACAACAAGCGCAGAGCGTCAATCTGCTTTTACAGCTATGATGGAAATAGCTTTAGAAACGGCTGTTAGTATATGATTACAAAGCGGAAGGGCGCATTGATATTATGAAAAAGAATCAATACTTTTGTATGGAGAGGTCATATCTTACTGGAGGAAAGGTGTTAAAGTAGTTTGACAGACATTTGATTTTTAAATATAATTAAAAAGTGAGAAGGGGGAGAAAGTCTATTGGTAAAAATTAGAGATCCAATACATGGATTTATTGAAGTTTCTGATCAGGAAATGAAAATAATAGACTCTGCCCCATTTCAACGGTTGCGCAATATCCGCCAACTTGCGACAAGTTATTTAGTTTATCCTGGGGCGGAGCATACTCGTTTTGCCCATTCTATTGGTGTTATGCATTTGGTTTCTAAGGCTTTCGATGCTGCTGTAGGTAACTTTAAACTTATGAATGATGGTGGAGAACTTTTTAACAATAAGATAGATACAAAGTGGTATCGGCAAATCCTGAGATTAATTGCTCTTACTCACGATTTAGGTCACGCTCCTTTCTCTCATGCCTTTGAAGAAATATTTGCGATAGATCCGAAAGATACTAAAGGCAAAAGAAAAATTAAGCATGAGTATTTCACCATGAAAATTATTTGTGAAACAGAAATTGCAGATTACATAAAGCAGATAAGTGATGAGTTTATATTAGACAATATTGAAAATATTGGCAATAACACAGAAGAATATAAGATAACTCCTGAATTGCTATGGTTGATTTATGAGCAAGAAAACCCAGAGGAAGATTCTCGCTATAAACCTAGGGATTTCAAGTTACTTAGAGGATTTATGAATTCCGAATTAGATTGTGATAAAATGGACTATCTATTAAGGGATTCGTATTATTGCGGAGTAAACTATGGTCGTTATGACGTAGATAGGCTTATATCGTCTTTAACTGTATATAATAATGAGAAATATAATGTTTATCAATTAGCAATTAAACAGAGTGGTATACATGTGTTCGAGGAGTTTGTAATAGCTCGGTATTTTATGTTTATTCAAGTCTATTTTCATAAAACACGCCGATATTTGGACTACTTACTGGTAAAAGCAGTAAAAAGTTTAGATATTGGAGAAATAGGGCATGATTTTTCTGTAAACACATATATGCAATATGACGATAATAATATTATTGATATGCTAAAAGCTGAGGCTCGAAGTGGCAATAAAAGTGCAATTGCTTTTAAGAATAGAGATTTGAAAAGCTGTGTTTATCAAACATCAACACATAGCAATTCAACAAAAGAGACTCAGTGGCTTAATAAAATATATGACGATTTAAAAAAGAATTTAGGCAATAACGCTGTTTGGATTGACAAGGCAGTAAAAGAGCCTCATAAAATGCCGGCAATTGGAAGATATGACGATCCTGATGGAAAGGGCATTCCTGTTATTGTTTCGCATAGTGATACTGCGACTAATGTAATTGAGGAGTCAGTACTGCTTCAGGGGCTGCACAGCCTCATAAGTATTAGCAGAATTTATGTTGATAGAAATCAAAAAGAAAAAGCCAAAAAAATTGTTAAAAGCTACTTTCCAAATCCAAATGAAAGTTATGAGGAGGATGTGTTATGATTGAATCTATAGTGCAAAACAATGCTGCGTTTGTTATAAAACAAATAAGCAACAATCTTCCTGAACCGCCTGTAAAGAAAACACTACACAAAATGATATATTTAATCCAAAAATCAGGTGTTTATTTGGGCTATGATTATCACTTATACTTTTATGGTCCGTATAGCGCCGAACTGGATTCTGATGTTACGAATTTGGTTGCAAACGGCATAATTGAGATGAAATATACCGAATACGGTCATAGATTAGTACCTGACAAGGAAAGTGCTGTATCCTTATCTGAAGAGGTGGATGAGGTGGATGAAGAGCGCGTTAAAAATATTATAAATCACTATATAGGCAAAGAGAAAAGCTGGACTGCAAAAAGACTTGAATTGCTCGCTACTGCTGTGTATGCATACGAGCATGGTTCAGGCAAAGATGAGCAGAGCATTCTTGCCGGAGTTAAGCGGATTAAGGGCGAAAAATATACTGATAGTGAAATATTAGAGGTCTTGAGTGAATTTGATTTTTTAGGCTTGGCAATTGAAAAAGTTGTTTGAGTTTGGCAGAAAAAATTACCCTTAACATTCTGCTATTGGCGCAAATTAACAAACTCCCCCATAATAGCAACAGTACTGCTCGTACCTATCCTCTCTGCACCTGCCTCTATCATTTTTGCCGCATCATCAAAAGTTTTTATGCCGCCGGAGGCTTTGATTTTAATGGGGTAGTCAGCATAAGCACGCATAAGTGCCACATCTGATGTAGCTGCGCCTCCTGTGCCAAAGCCTGTTGAAGTTTTTATGAAATCAGGCTTTACATGGTTTGCTATTTCGCATAACTTCTTTTTTTCATCATCGTCCAGATAGCAATTTTCAAAAATAACTTTTGAAATGATACCATGTTCTCTACAGGAGGTAACAATTCTTTCCATTTCATCTTTTATATAGTTGTAATTTTTGCTTTTAAGCTCAACAATATTAATAACATAGTCAATTTCGTCTGCGCCGTTATTAATAGAATCCATTGTCTCAAATACCTTTGTTTCCACAGTGGTTTGCCCGAGAGGAAAGCCTATGGCGGCACCTACATGAATATTATGTCCTTCTGTAAGTCTTTTGCATAGCCCGACAGCCGCCGAGTTAATGGCAAGCATTGCGGCATTGCAGTTAATGCCTTCCTTGCAAAGCAATTCAAAATCGGCATTCGAAACAGAAGGCTTAAGCAGAGTATGATCAAAATATTTGCCAAAGGTCTGTATGTCCATTTTTAATAAATTATCTCTCATATTAAATCTCCCCTAATTTATTATATACAATATGTCCGTCTGCTATAGTCAAAACAACCTCATCAACCGGGTTTATAAAAACCAAGTCAGCATCAAAGCCTTTTTTAATATGCCCTTTGTTTTTTTCAAGTCCAATCAGTGCAGCAGGGTTTGCGCTAAGGAGCTTAGATAGCTTATTAACAGGCTGTCCTGTAAAACTTTTAAGGTTTTTAAGGGCTTTTATCATCGTTAGTGTACTTGCGGCCCTTCGACCGTCTATGGCTGATTTTGCGTCTCCGTTTTCCACTACTATCTCCACATCGTTTAATCTATATCTGCCATCACCCATACCTGCTGCCATATTAGAGTCTGTTATGGCTATGATACGGTCATAGCCTTTAGTTTTTAACATCATACGCAAGGTAGCCGGATGAAGATGAAAACCGTCACAGATAGTTTCGCAATATACATCACTTTCAAGAGCGGCGCCGATTATAGCGGGCTCATGGTGTTCGAAAGGCTTCATGGCGTTAAATGTGTGTGTTATACTTTTTGCCCCACTCTTTATAGATTCCGTGGAAAGCTCATAATCCGCACCGGTGTGACCTAAAGCCACAATAACTCCTGAACGAGATATTGGCTCAATCATATCGTACACACCATCGACTTCAGGTGCTAAAGTTATATAACGCAGCATACCGGCCGCTCTGTTTTTTAACCGCTCAAATAGGGCTAAATCACCTGTTTTCAGAAGATTTTCAGGAAATACTCCTCTATGTGCAGGAGAGACAAATAAGCCCTCTAAATGAATGCCCAGTAAAGGGGCACCGGAAGAGGCGTTTTTCGCATAAGAGCATAGTGTGTCAATACTCCTGTTTAGACCTTCCTCCGTATCCGCAAATAGGCTGGCAAACCACCCTGTGACCCCTTGAGCCGCAAAATAACCGGACAAAGCCGCAAGCTCATCCATGGTTGCCCTTGCAACATCTATACCGATTGCACCATGGGTGTGAATATCGATAAAACCGGGTAAGGCATAACATCCCCCCATATCAATAATAAGCATATCATGGTTAGCCGAAATTTTAGGCGATATATCAGTGATAACGCCATTTTGCAAAAGAAGATCGGCTGTTATGAATTCATCCTCCTGTAGGACAGAGGCATTTTTTACAATAATTGTACGGCACATAAGTATTACCTCTTTTCGCAATTATCCTCCAAAGAGCAGCAACTTGGCTCACTTCCAGTAAGCCAGCCTTGTATAAAGGCGGCAGCTCAGCCAACTCCAGGATTAACATTCAGGGCTTTAGCAGGGCAGTTTAGGGCACAGGCACCGCATTCAATACAAGAATTTTTATCTGCCAAATACGCTTTGCCCTTTGCCATTTCAAAAACCCCATGAGGGCAAACTATTTCGCAAAGCCCGCAGCCTACACATTTATCTGTATTAAGAGTAAGTGTTGTCACATCCTCTAAATATTTATGCTTTGTCATTACCTTCTCCCCTTTCCAAAAATATGTGAACAGAGAATTATAATCGCCCCTAAAGCTCCGAAAGAAAAAATAATAGGCAAAGCCCTTTTCATTTCCTCTTTAACACCGGAAGGGGAAGTGTATGTAGTGCTCCCTGTAAAATTCATAGCGATAAATGAAGATAAGGCAGGGAAAAACAATATTTGCCCAAATGACATTAACCGGCTGCCTTTTGTAAAGCCCTTTGATTTACAGAGTATAGCAAAAGTAGTAAATAACCCTGTTAGCCACCCCTTCCACGCAAAAGCCCTGCCTGGAATATAGGGTAAAAGCAGAGGCGTAATAAATGCACCGCTAAATACAGCTCCAAAATATGCGGCTATATCACCTTTTACAAAGGGTCTTTTTGCAAATTGGTTAGTTAAAAATATAATGCCCATTATAGGAAAAGATGCTTTCAAAACAGGTACAAGCTCCATAGGTGTAAGTACAAGCCGCTCCATAAAATTAAATTCTACAAGGCGCATTTCTTTTGTGGCTGTATAGCTGTTTGCAATATATGCTTTAATATCTTTTGCTCGTATAGGGCCGTAAGTGATGGAAAAGCCTGTGAGCCTTGCTGCTTCATGGGCGTTTACGCCAACGGAACCAAGCTGAGGCAGTATCAGCCTTTTATGATAAACAATATCTGAGAGACAGGTAATTTCAACTCGGTTTACTAATTCATCTGTACCGAACGTGCCTTTTCCTGCGGCGCACCAAACATTTACACCTTTTGTATCCAATATTAAAAGCCAGCAGGAAAAATCTGTAAGATTTTTCCGTAATATGTCAAAGGTCAGTTTGTAATTGGCACTTACAAGGACAGGAGAGCTGCCGTCAGGGTTGCCTATGGCGTAAAGCCCCGGTTCTACCATATAGTTCATCCGCCCTATACCAAGGCGTACTTTTAAGGCTCCCGCAATATCTTTTAAAGAGAGAGTGGCTGAGACCTTTGGTATATTATTTTTGCTCATGGACAACGCCCCTTTCCACAGTATAATTATACCCACTGGAGAGAAAGATTGCAAAGGATTATTTACTACAGCCAGTTTTTAATTTTTGCGAAATCTGTTATAATCTAGTAAAAGCCTAAAATTACAGGAGGAATAATTATGCCGGAATCGGATATACGAAAAAAAGCGGTAGAACTGGGGTATGATGCCTGTGGGATTATACCGGCAAAAGCTTTTGATGAATACGAGCAGTATTTAAATGAGAGGATCAGCAAATTTCCTTACTCAAAGAAGTTTTATGAGCGATTTTATAATTTTGTAACACTTCACGAGTCGGCAAAATCAATCATTGTATGTGTTGGAGGGATTACTGATTATAAAGTCCCCAGAAATTTAGAAGGCTTAATCGCAAAGCATTTCCTCTTTGACAACAGGATACCTTATGCCTATAATTATAGGGCAAAAGAAGAGTTTGAGGCATATCTGAAAGCCCTGGAACTAAGGCTTATAGACAGTCCTGTGCCTATGAGATGGTCAGCGGCTAAAGCAGGGCTTGGGAAATTTGGGCATAACAACTTTATATTCACAAAAAAGCATGGATCTTATATTGGTATAAATGCGTGGGTTGTTGATAAAGTTTTGGATTATGATCCTATGCCGGAGGATATTTATTTGCCTAATTGCAGTGAAAAATGTCAAAAATGTATTAAAGCCTGTCCTACAGGTGCTCTTTCCGATAGTTTTTCTATGGATATGGCAAAATGTGCAGCGCGTATTTCATTTAGTGCGGATAATATTTTGGATGAAGAAATGCGAGGGGATATGGGCTGCTGGATATACGGCTGTGATGCCTGTCAGGATGCTTGCCCTGTAAATAAGGATAGGTTTAAGGGAGAGAAAGAATTCCCTCTTCTTGGGGAGCTTGAAGAATATTTTAAACCGGAAAATTTGCTGACAATGGATGAAGATACATATATGAATATTGTAAACCCTAAGTTTTTCTATGGTGGCAAAGAAGGGTTATGGCGTTGGAGAGTAAATGCCTTGCGGAGTATGATTAATTTAGGCAAAGAGGAGTATTATCAGCTTATTAAAGACCATTGTAATCATGAAGATGAGCGATTGAGAGAGCTTGCACAGTGGGGCTGCGATAAGTTAGGCATCTTATAATCAATAGCCGCTATAAAAAATGATAAGGGGCGCGTTTATTATGAACAGTATTGCTATTTCATCAAAAATAAAATTTGTAGGTACAGCTGGCATATATGATTATGAACTGGGAAATTCCGCTGCTATTGTAGCACTGGGGGATAAAAAAATTCTTGTTGACTGCGGCTATACTGTTTTTGGAGGGCTGTCAAAAAAAGGGCTTATTGATGAGATTGATTATTTGCTGCTGACGCATTTACACGGCGATCATGCCGCAGGTGTGCATCCGGCTATTTTACACTGGACGAATAGGAGAAAAGTTAATATCAAACTGCTGTATCCCAACGAGAAATATAAGGCAGAGATGATAAATTATCTAAAAATTTTTCTTGGCGGCGATCTTGATAAATATATTGATTTTGTGCCTGTAAGAGATGTGGAAGGAGTAGGGTTTATTGATACCCTAGGTAAACATGTTAAATGTGTGCAATCTTTTGCCTACTACTTTGACTGTGGAGACCGGCTTATTTACTATTCAGGGGATTTAGGAGATATAAATGTTACCCGTGATTTTTTAAAGGAGGCTTCTCATAACAATATTGCCGTATTTCATGAAGTGGCTTTTATACAAAGGTCTGAGCATGTATATTATAAGGAATTGGAAGCTCTGGCGGAGGAGTATGATGTGTTTGCCTATCATTGCAATAAGTCGGATGCGCCAGCTGATTGCAAGTTGAAGTTTGTTATTGATATTGCGGAATTACTTTATTAATATGGAGGAACAAACTGTGAATACTCATACTAACAAAGCTAAAAGCTATGATATTGGGCGTGTGGATTACCCCAAGGCTTTTTTTAACTATCTATATAATGAAATTGGTGTTACAAAGGATTTCACTATAGCTGATATTGGGGCAGGCACAGGGAAGATAACGAAAAGATTTCTTGAGAGGGGCAATAAAGTCTTTGCCCTTGAGCCTGATAAAGATATGATGGAAATACTAAAAGGTAACTTATCGAGTTTTACAAATTGCAACCCAATTGATAATACAGCTGAGGGTACAGGTCTTTTATCTGATTCAGTTGATTTAATATTTTGCGGAAATTCTTATATGTGGTTTGATAGAAGTGCTGTTATCCTTGAATTTCAGAGAATTGTTCGAAATTGTGGGAAAAGTCAGAATATTATGATTACACGGCTTGCTCCCAGTGAGGATGTGTATAGCGATGAATTTCTTGAAATTGATAAGAAATTTAAAAAGTCTGTTTTAGGTAAAGTGCCAAATAATTCCCCGCCTTTTCAAGAGAGTATGTATGAGAATAAAACATTTGAATATGTTGTTTATCAAAGTTTTGATGAGTTTTTGCATGGATGTTTGTCAGCGTCCTATGCGCCAAATATGGAAGATGACAGCTTCAACGAATATTGCTTAGCCTTAAAAGGGCTATTCGATAAATATAGCATTGACGGCAAAATAGAGGCAAAATTTAAATTGTATTGCATGGCAGGGTGTGTTGAGAATCTTGTATAGTAAAGAAGCTTAGGTGCTTTTGCACACAAGCTGATTATTCATAAGAAACTGGAAAATTGGCTGTTGATTTTGTCAACAGCCAATTTTCTAAAACATCCTATACTCAACCCACCAAAATGCAGGGCTGTTAAGTCTTGGATCCAGCCTTGGGTCCAGTTGCGGATTGTCTGTCCGGTATACGGAATACAAACTGCTGTCCAAAATCTCATCAATAAATTTTTTAACCCGGTTCGGAAAATCCGAACCGCCACTAAAAAATGATACAGATAAGCCCGCCTTTACCCTCATTAATAATTCGCTGCAAAGTTTCTTGGAATTTGATTCGCGCATCTTCCGGCACATTGTATAATTTAGTCTGCAAACCATCTTTCACCAAATCATACATATTACGGCCAAACATATTCATCTCCCAAACAGTTCCCGGGTCAGTAGCCATTTTGCCTGAAATAAACTCGATTAAATCCAAACTTTGCTCTTCGGAGCCGACAATTGGGCTAATTTCCGTTTCAATATCGGCGCGGATAAGATGTATAGAAGGAGCGGCGGCCTTGATTTTAACCCCATATTTAGAGCCGTGTTTTACAAGCTTAGGTTCTTCAATTCGCATTTCTTCAAGGACAGGGGTAACAATGCCGTAGCCTTTTTGCTTGACTTCCTCAAGGGCGTATTTAACTTTGTCATACTCTCTCTTAGCCTCCGAAAGGACTTTAATTGTGGAAATAAGCTGATAGTCGCTTTCGATATTCATGCCTGTAGTCTCTGACAGGACTTTGTAGAACAGCCCCGAATCTACGGTGATTTCAATATCCGCCGAGCCTTCTCCCATTACAATCCGCTCAACCAAAGCCTTTTTAATAAAGTCGCTTTCATGGACGCCCATAACATTTTCACGAAGCTCGCGAAGTCTTGTAATATGTCCGAGTCCGTCTTTTACAAAGTCAATAATATGTTTTTTAAGCCAATGCTCATAAGGCAAGGTCTCAATCCATTTCGGGAGGTGAATACGGAGTTCCTTAAGAGGAAATTCGTATAAAACTTTCTCCATAAGATGGTTTATATCGTCTTGTTTAAGCTGGGCGCAATTTAGAGGGATAACCGGCACGCCGTGCTTTAAGGACAGCTCCGCGGAAAGTTCCGTAACTTCTAATGCGAAAGGCTTTAAAGTGTTGAGAATCATAATAAATGGCTTGCCAATGGCTTTAAGCTCATGGATAACCCGCTCCTCAGCCTCTATGTAGTCCTCTCTGGGAATCTCTGTTATAGAACCGTCAGTGGTGATTACAACTCCTATTGTAGAGTGCTCATTAATGACTTTTCGCGTGCCGATTTCAGCCGCTTCTTCAAAAGGCATTTTTTCCTCGCTCCAGGGAGTGCTTATCATACGCTGGTCATTGCCGTCCATATAGCCTGTGGCTCCGGGTACTAAGTAGCCTACACAGTCAATCATCCTCACCCTGAAAGCCACATTGCGCTCCAATGAAATTGATACGGCTTCATTGGGTACAAACTTGGGTTCTGTAGTCATAACGGCGGTTCCGGTAGCACTTTGGGGCAGCTCATCCTTGGCTCTTTCCCTTGAGTAATCATTTTCTATGTTGGGAATAACCATCTCATCCATAAAACGTTTTATGAATGTGGATTTCCCTGTTCTGACCGGTCCTACTACACCTATGTAAATATCTCCGCCGGTTCTTGTGGCAATGTCTTTGTAAAGATCGAAATGTTCCATTATACTAAACCTCCTAAATTGTATCGGTACAATTATTGTATGAAATAAGGCGAAGGTTTATGATATTTGTTGAGGGGGGAGCCGCGCGGTGAGCGAAGCTCACCTGGGAGTGCGCGCAAAGCGCGCACTCCTTACCGCGCCGTGGGCGCGGGCGCGGCTCCCCCTCTCCTCCCCAAAAGTTTACATTCTATTTACAAAGCAAATAAAATATGATAAATTATGAATATAATCTTAAGAAGTTGTATAAACCAGTAGGAAGGAGGCTCCCTGAAGGAAAAAGGTATTAATCAACACGCTCTATACTCTACAAAACAAAAAGAAAGGACTGATTAAATGGAGCTTGGTTTTATTGCGTTAATTCTTTTATCATTGTATCCCGGACTTGCATGGCTTGACGCAGCGTCTTTTGAGTTCACATTAAACGCACCTCTTTTAGCCGGGGCATTTGCAGGTCTTTTAACAGGTAATTTGACTTTAGGTGTTATGGTTGGAGGTACATTACAGCTTATGGCATTAGGTCTTATTACATATGGCGGAACGAGTGTACCTGACTTTATAACAGGGGCGATTATTGGAACGGTTTTTGCGGCACAGGCTTATGCGAGCGCGGCGGGTTCAATGTCAATGGAAGCGGCATTGGGCGTTGGTCTTGCCATTTCAATTCCTGTTGGTATGGTGCTTATACAATTGGATATTGCTAGGAGAGCTTTTAATACTATTTGGTTTAGGATGGGGGTTCGCTTTGCCGAGGAAGGACGCTATAACCGCTTAACTCCGATGCTGTATGCAGGTGCTGCCTCAACTTTCTTATCTCGCGTTATTCCATGTTTCCTTGTTTTGGCTTTTGGGGAGCCTCTTGTAAATCTCGTTTTGGAAAATATGCCATACTGGCTTATGAACGGTATTAACACAGCAGGCGGTATGCTTCCCGCAATGGGTATGGCTATACTTATGCGCTACTTGCCTCTTAGGAAACATTTTTATTTCCTTATTATTGGCTTTACAATTTTCGCTTTCAGAGCAGTGCCGTATAATGTAATTGCAATTGCTCTTATTGGTTTCTGCCTTGCAGGGATTTATATTATGGTTAAAAAAGACATGGCTGGCTCGCTTGCATCTAACAACGGGGGTCAAAGTAACGATGATGTGGAGGTGGAGATAGATGAGTAATCCTGCGATAAATTCTGATACATCAGCTTATAAGCTGACAAAAAAAGATTTAGATAAATTATTCGTAAGAAGTACGTGGAGTCTCCAACTTTGCTGGAATTATGAGGCTATGCAAGGGCTTGGCTATTGCTGGGCAATGATACCGACTCTTAAGAAAGTTTATAAAGATAGCCCGGAGGATCTTCATAAGGCGGTAAATCTCCACATGACATTTTTTAATACAGAGCCGAGGATGAGTGCTGTAATATTCGGCGCAAATGCCGCTCTTGAAGAAGAACATGGCATGTCAAACCCTGACGCTATAATAGGCTTAAAAACCGGTCTTATGGGTCCTTTTGCAGGTATTGGGGATACTATTTTCCATACTATATTTAGGGCAGTATTTTGGGCTATGGCTGCACAAATGGCAATGGCTGGCAATTATTGGATGATGTTTTTAACTGTAATAGCTTCATTTGGCAGGCTTTGGGTAAGATGGTGGCTTGTACATGCCGGATATAGAGAAGGTAAAAGAGTTGCCATGAACCTTGCCGCCAGTATGAAGACATTTACAGAAGGTGCCGGCATTTTAGGTCTTACGGTTGTAGGTGCCTTAATCGCCTCAATTGTAAATGTGCGGACTGCAATTGAATTTTATATCGGCACAGACTATGCGGGCAATGTGGTTAATCAGTCCCTTCAAGATTTGCTTAACAATATTGTCCCGGCAATAGTACCTTTGAGTGTTGTTTTAGTTTGTTATTGGCTTTTAGGCAAAAAATGGATGACTCCTGCGAGGCTTATGCTGATTTTAGTTGTGGCTGGTATAGTTGGGCATAATATTGGGATTTTTGCATAAAATTTGTTGTTAAGATACGGCGTATCCTAACGATGTTCTGTATTTGATACTTTGAAAGCCTACAATTAAGGGGGCTATATATGAAAATAAAAAACATTAGGGTTGACGAACGCTTAATCCATGGTCAGGTAGCGTCGGTCTGGACTAATTATCTTGGCTGTACCAGGATTATAGTTGCCAATGATTTAGTCATAAAAAACGAAATGGAAATATCTCTTTTGAAAATGGCGTGCCCTGCGGGGGTTAAGCTTTCCCTTTTGTCGGTTTCAAAGGCTGTTGCTAATATTAACGAGGGTAAATACGAGTCTGACAATGTATTTCTCATATTTAGAAATGTGTCTGACGCCCGCCGTGCCATAGACGAAGGCTTAGCGGCGGATGTGGTTAATCTTGGCAATGTATCCCATAAACCGGGAGGGGAGAAAATTAAAAACACCGTAAGTCTCCAGCCGTTGGAAATTGAGGATATAAAAGCTATGATAGAAAAAGGCGTAAAAGTCACGGCGAGGATGATCCCAAACCACTCGGAGGATGATGTTGCAGCCTATTTAAAGTAGCTTACACTTAAATTCTTCTAAAAAAGTTGCTTTAGCGTTACTGTTTTGGGGGCATTTGACCATAAAAGGCGGCTTTGCAGCTCTGGGAGCTTGCAAGCCCCTTTTTTACAATTTACCCTAACTATCTTACGATTTTTTTACATATTTTACTGAATTATTTCCTAATCTCCATTGGTATGATAAACTATGAGCAATAAAGTAAGTATAGTCTTTTTTAAGGAGCAAAAAAGAATGCGTCCAACCAAAAAGAAGAGGAAAAAGACAAAAGTCGGCCTGTTCGTAGGTACATTACTTACGACTTTGGGCGTTTTTTTAGGTGTCTTTGTAGTGGCAGCGGCAGGATTTAGCTTTTTGGCAAGCAGCCCTTATGGGGATTCGGATTATATAAGTGAGGGCAGTACCAGGGCAAGGGGCGGGATTACGGAAAACCGCCCGGGCGGCATAATAAACACTTTATTTAACAGACCCGAGCCGGAAAGATCCTTTGCCCTTATAATGGGTGTTGATGATACTCGAACGGACACAATGATGGTAGCCGCTTTTGATCCGGTTACATCGGAAATTAATCTTGTCAGCCTTCCGAGGGACTCTCATGTGATAATGCCGCCGGAGCGGGTTGCACAGCTTCGCTCGATGGGAGCTTGGGCACCTCAAAGCGGGGTAATGAAACTTAATGAAGTACACCATTTTGCCCTTTTGGCGGACAGAGAATTAGCCGCACCTTTTCTGATGATGCAAGTGGAGGAACTGTTGGGCATAGAACTGAATTATTATGTGCGGGTGGACTTGGATGCTTTTAAATTTCTGGTTGACCAAATAGGCGGTGTGCATTTTAATGTGCCTATACGTATGTTTTACCATGATCCCCTCCAAAATTTGCGGATAGACCTTCAACCGGGACCCCAGCTTTTAGATGGATATAACGCCTTAAACATGGTGCGCTTTAGGAGTTATCCGGCAGGGGATGACTTTGCACGTATGCGTACCCAGCAGGAGTTTTTGAGGGCTTTCATAAGCCAGGCTATGAGTGTGGAGAATATAATGTCAAATATTCCGGCATTTTTTACAGTGGCTATGAACTATGTGGATACTAATTTCGGACTTACTGATATACCAAACTACCTTCGTTTTATTGGTTCATTTAATGCGGATAATATTAATACCTACACGTTGCCGCATACACATACTGCAATTATTGGCGGCGCGGACTTTGTAATATTAAATGAACCTGCCGTGCGCGAACTTGTTGAGGATGTACTTTTAGGCGTAGCTGTAGTAAACGAACAAACCAGCGAAGATTTGCGGATACAAATATTAAACGGCGGCAATGTTTCAGGTCTTGCAAGAAGTGCCCAGGAACTTTTGGAGATGAACGGGCTTACCGTAGCCGCTATTGGGGACTATCAAGGAGTGCGGGCTGATAATAACCGTATTTTTGTCTCAAGGCGAGGCATGGGCGGTGATATTAGGGATATACTTAAAAACAGCAATATAATATACGACCCGTCTTTAAATCCCCGCTTTGATATTGTTATTGTAATCGGGCGATTAGGATTAGATTAAGGAGATGAAATATAAAATGACTTTATATGAAGAATGGACAAATAAATCTCAAGGGGAGCAAGGTTTCTCCGCAGAGGCGTTTTGGAAAACCTATCTGCCCAGGGAGCAAGTGATTTATGAGTATTTGCTTGATAATAAGCAAAACAAAATAAAAACAACAATCAGCGAATTTGCCAAAACCCATAATATGCAAGAATTTGAGGTTGTAGGCTTTTTTGATGGAATTTCAGAGGCTTTAAATGAAGAGATTAGTATGGAAGATGCAAAATCTGACACGGAAATAGAAATATCTTTTGAATTTGAAAGCTTGCTCAAAAAAATGGTAGAGTATAAAGCTGAACATCTCTATACTTTAAAGTCATGGGAAAATATATTTGATTTGGACAAGCAAAAAAGTTTGATTAAAGAGCAAAAGCTTTCTACAACTGTGGTAAAAGATAAAAAAATAAGCAGGAATGATCCCTGTCCATGTGACAGCGGCAAAAAATACAAAAAGTGTTGTGGTCTTAATGACTAAAATTAAAAGCGCAAATGATTTAAATGCTATAAAAGAGGCTGCCCGGATAATTACAGAGGGCGGTCTTGTGGCATTCCCGACAGAAACTGTATATGGTCTTGGGGCGGATGCGTTAAATAGTGAGGCTTGTAAAGGCATATTTGAAGCAAAAGGGCGTCCGAGGGATAATCCGCTCATAATCCATATTGCTGATATGGAAAGTCTTTTGAATATTGTAGAAGTACCCGGTCATAAAGCCAATAAGCTTATGGAAAAGTTCTGGCCGGGACCTTTGACTTTGATTTTTACAAAAAAAACTACGGTTTCGGATGTAATAAGCGGAGGGCTTAGTACTGTGGCTGTTCGTATGCCTGATAATGAGGCAGCACTTTCTTTAATTAAAGAAGCGAAGACTCCAATTGCCGCTCCGTCAGCAAATATATCCGGAAGACCAAGCCCCACTACTGCCGGGCATGTTAAAAGTGACCTGGACGGAAAAATAGATATGATTTTAGACGGCGGCAATGCCGTTGTTGGGTTAGAATCGACTATAGTTGACTTAAGCGGGACAGTGCCCATGCTTTTAAGACCCGGCGCAATAACTTTGGAAATGCTGGAGGATATTTTAGGTACGGTGGAAATTTATCCTGAAATTATATTTGAGGATGATAAAGCCCCCAAAGCCCCCGGTATGAAATATAGGCATTATGCCCCCAAAGCCGAGCTCACTGTAGTAATATCTAAGAGAAAAGCCCGCATATCAAAATATATAAGGCAAAAAATTGGAGAAATTGGTGGAACTTGCGCCATTCTTGCCAGTCAAGAAGATTTAGAGAAGTATAAAAACCTAAAAACATACTCTCTTGAGCCTGAAACATTATTTGCGGCTCTTCGTCAAATAGATAAAGATGGTATCAAACGAGTCTTTGTTCATGGGCTTGATGATACAGGCATAAACCGGGCTATGATGAACCGTTTAAGAAAAGCCTCCTCAGGCGATATTGTTGATTTGGATACGGTTCTTTTTGTTTGTACAGGCAATACATGTAGAAGCCCTATGGCCGAAGCTATTTGGGACAGCTTTAAAACAGGCTGCCTGGCAAAGAGCTGCGGTATAGCAGTCGCACCGGGCAGTACTTTAAATGAAAACGCAAGAAAAACTTTGGAAATTAAAGGTCTTTCTCTTCAAGGGTTTACATCAAGGCAATTAACAAAAAATGATGTGGAGGAAGCCTCAGTAATATTTTGTATGACAAAGGTTCATGCCGAATATGTAAAACAAATGACAAATGATATGTGGAAAGTCTATACTCTTTCGGAATATGCAGGCGAGAGTGAAACTGATATATCAGACCCTTTTGGCAGTGAGCTTGATATATATGAGGTTTGCGCCAAGGAACTTGAAACACTTATATCTAAAATTATTGAAAACAGAAATAAAAAATCTCTGTAACTTCTTATTTTAAAACCATGAGTCAAATAGTAGGAGGCATTTTGTGGAAATATTCGTATACGAACATAATTGGCTTTTATATATAGCAGCATTTGCCTGTGCATTTGGCATATGCCTCCTTACCACGCCATTTGCAAAGCGTATGTCTATAAAACTTGGGGCTATAGATTATCCTAAAAAAAGAGGACTTCATAAAGAACCTATTCCAAGAATGGGCGGGCTTGCCATTATTTTAGGCTTTGTAGTAACTATGCTTATACTCTCTCCTTTTAAAGAAGAAATCCGTACAATAGAATTTGCAGGCTTTATTGCCGGCGCACTTATAATTGTAGTTCTTGGTATGCTTGATGATATATATCAGCTAAGTGCTAAAATAAAAATCTCGGTACAAATATTGGCGGCATTTATAGTGGTTCTTACAGGTACGACTATTGACCTGGTTACATGGCCGATTCCGGCATATTTAGATGGATTTTCCGGTCCGTTTACTGTATTTTGGATAATTGGTGTAACTAATGCTGTAAATATCATTGATGGAGTAGACGGATTAGCCGCAGGTGTTTCAAGTATTTGTGCAACTTGTATTATGATTTTGTGCATTTTAACAGGCTCACCTCTTGCTGTAGCTCTTATGGCCGCCCTTGCAGGCAGCTGCTTAGGTTTTTTGCCGCGTAATTTTAATCCGGCTGAAATAATAATGGGTGATACGGGAGCAACTTTTTTAGGCTATGTTCTTGCCGTAAGTTCTATATTAGGTGTGTTTAAATCCTATGCTCTTTTGGCTGTTTTAATTGCAGTACTATGTTTGGCACTACCTATATTAGATACAACTTTTGCCATGGTTCGCAGAGCGATAAACAGAAAACCAATAATGGGAGCCGATAGAGGACATCTTCACCACAGGCTTATAGACCGAGGCTATAATCAAAAACAAACCGTGCTTATACTCTACACTATATCTGCAATATCAGGTCTTTCAGCAATCTTAATTGCTGTTCGTAATATTTATGCGATTGCTGTTGCAGGTGTGTTTTTCCTGGCACTTTTATCTATACTTTATGTTTATAAAAAAAGAGTATCCGAAAACTAAGACTGGGGATTTTATCCCCAGTCTGTTGTTTAAAGCTACTAAATTATTATGATCCGGCAATCATACCTAAACCGGCATAATGTGGTCCAACAAAAGTGGCTCCATTACTAAAATTATGAGGCGCAGTACCTCTAGTTCTCCGTAATCCATGACTTCTTACAAATCCATTGTTTCTATCATATCTTACAAGATCGTTATTAAATCCATTATTCCAACCTTCGTTTAAACCGCCATATAAGCCATTATCCCAGTTGTTATAATAATGATTTTCCGCAAAGCCGTCATGTCTAAGACCATCGTTAAAACGATAATCCCTGATTAATCCATTGCCATTATTATAATTTCTTACATAACCATTGCTTCTTCTGTGATTTCTAACGAGTCCATTGTTTCTTGTATAATTGTTATATCTGCCAAAGTTAAAGTTTCTGCCTAAGTTATTTGTTCTATCCAGAGCAGTCTCTCTATTATCAACATTCGGAATATAGCCCGGTACATTTACGCCTCTGGTTAAAACCCTGTTGCTGGAAGGTCTTGGAGTAGAAGGCGTGTGAGCTCTTTTAACCTGATGATTTTCTTGAGCTGTATGAGCTCTACGAGTTATATGAGCGCCTTCTTTTTTCTCGTGCTTTTCGGAAGCCTTGCCAGGAGCCATTTTTAGAGATTTATTTGTGGTCTTGGTCTCAGTTTTTTCGGTTCCTACATTCACATTATGTGACCTTCTATTTTCTCTAGATTCATTTACACTATCAAATTCATTAGTATTAGTATTAGTATTTCTTGTTACATTTGTATTTCTCGAATTTAAACTGGGAACGCGGGCATAATCATTTATATTACTGCCGTTATTGCCAATACGAGAAAAATTTCTAACATTATAACCGCGACCTATAGGGCTTCCAAATCTATTGCGTGCGAAGTTGTTATGGTTTCTATATCCATCAAAGCTTCTTGTCACAGGACTTTGAAGTCTTCCATCGTTAAGGCTTGCGCGGTATCTCGTGGTTGGGTTTGTAGTACAACCGGTAGAGATAAGCATGATACAAAGACCGGATGCAAGCAAAATCTTATTCATGTTCACAAATTTTTCCTCCTAACTAAATTTTAGTAGGCGATTGATTTCGTTTGTGACTTCTAATCTGTGCAAATACACTTAAAAATGTATATTTGCTCCGACCAGATTGCTACATAGTAAAAACAAAAGCCTAATGTGGCGTTTTTTTTGAGCCACAATATTATAATTTACAAATCAAAATTTTAAATACTAATAGAAAGATGGTACCCTACGAAAAATTTTACACTTTTTTTTCAAAAATGTTTGACATAATAATAATGGTATGATAATATGACTAGGCACGCGCTTTTGCGTGAAAAATGCAAATCGGACCATGGAAACTAAATAGGGAAGAAGAAAAGAAAGATAAACGGCAAAAGCCAGAGAATCCTAAGGGATATGATGGCAAAAGCCGTGTCTGAGAAGAGAGATAAGGATTTTAGTGCGCCGA